>JACCDP010452728.1_pt1 | contig 60393 bp, 63 predicted proteins | sample 7445841 | NCBI WGS metagenome assembly JACCDP01 (sample SAMN15323441, study PRJNA562643) | freshwater metagenome | isolation source: river surface water | place: USA:Blue River Watershed | collected 2017-08-17 | reverse complement strand
GGGTGGAACATGGCAGAGCTTGACGCGCAGTTCCTTCAACTCTTGCTCTGCTTGAGTCAGCAGGAAGGTCGCAACTTCCCGCGCCCCTTCTTCTTTCGAGAGCCGCCGCACTTCTGCGGCAAGTACGCTCATTGCCTCGTCGCCCGAGGCGTCAGCCCTGAGCAGGGCTTCGTCTACTGTGAGCATGGTGCTCTCCGTGTTGGTGCCCGTCCGGGGCGCAGCCCCCGGCTATTGCCGCGCAAGGGTGGGTTCTCGCAGCGCACCCCGCTTGGGGCCGGGCGTACTTGTCAGCGGCACCGCTTGAGCCAGCAGCCCACGCAGTACCAGCGATTTGGGCCAAGCTCGCAGCCCCCCTCGGGGCTTCGGAGAACTTGGCAGCGGGAGCAAACCCGCAGCTTGGCAGCGTTACAGCGCCACATACGCCGCCGCAATCAGGGCAAGACCAACGACTGCCGCCCAGATGTAAGCGGCGATGCGCAGATAGCGCTCATAAGCGGCTTCACTGATGAGGAACGCCGCCTGCAAGTCCTGTTCATACCCCGCCAATGGGCGGTTCCAACTCACATACGTCCCATCGGCCAGCCGATATTCGATTGACTTGGGGCGGTATTGACGCCCGATGACGGGCTTTCCTGTCTGCATGGAGTTCTCCTGATTGGACAAACCGGGAAGTTCCCGGAATGTCTGTTACTCTTTCGTGACGCTAGCGGCAGCGGTTGCTACCCCACATAGTTCACGGACTAACAGGCTAACACCGTCACCCGTTCGCGTCAAATGATTTGTCAGGAGAACTTCAATTCTCTCGACAGCCGCAGTCAGGGCACGCAGCGCCGCCGCAGTTGAACAGTGGTCTTCTTCCAACTGCACGGGGGCGAGGACGGGCGCAGCAACCTCATGTGCTGTGAGCGCAGGGGTAGGGGCGGGCAAGGCAGGGGCGGGCAAGGCAGGGGCTTGGATGGCCTCAGCCTCTTTGGCCTTGGCCTCACGCTGCAAGCGCTTAGCCACCGCTGCGTCCTTGAGGGGTTGCAGGGCTTTGACTGCTTCGGCCATATCCCACTCCCGCACCGTGCGGGTAGCGGTCATGGTGACGCGCTTGGGCTTGACGCCTGCCTTCTCTAGCGCGGCCAAGGTGTAGCTGTGGCTCCACCCGAACTTGTCGGACACAACCCCTGTGGTGCAGGGTGGGGTCTTCGTCTTTTTCATGGTAGTCCTCACTCAGTATTCAGTTAAGAGGTAGAACATCGCATGGTCATCTTCCACTGCTGCGAGGAAGGTATGTTCCCCATCTGGCAGGTCTGTGTAGTCGATGCGGTTCTTATGCACAGGGGGCTCGTCGTCCCCGTAGGTCAACTCGACTCTGGCTTTCTTGTTAGCCACCTTGACCTTGATGATGGGTGTCCCCGTCACCCGGCCTGCGGCCTCGTCTTTGCGCAGCTTGATGGCGTACTCGGTGCAGAGCAAGTCCACCAGCCACCAGCACCCTGCATCTGCGACTTCACGCACTCCACTGCTGATGAGCGCCTTACGTGCAATGGCGTGCCGAAAGAAGCAATCGGTTCCGTTGCGCGGCCCCTTCATCGCTCGGTTGAACTCTTGGGTGTTCATGCTGATTCTCCTTGCACCAACTCGTCAGGGATTTCGATTTCGTCGCCCATCTGCGAGGTGACATAGCAGCGCATGGCAGCGACGAGAGGGGTTGGGCCGAAGTAATGCGTACCCATCTTGTTGTAGCCAAACGCCCGCCAATCACTTCCCGCGTCGGGTCTGAAGCGTGCGCCAACTTCGGCTGTGCGATTGCAGAAAAACCCAATACCCGACCGATCAATGATCGGCCCACCGTGGGCCCAATCGGTTGTGAACGCGAAGGGTTCTTCTCCGGGTTGCCAAGGCTCGTCGCCATGTTGAACAAAACCCTCGCAAATTGCCACCGCCCAATCTAGGGCGGGGCCTGACAGGTCTTTGATATGTAGTTTCATTTCAATCTCCTTGCATATCTTCCAAGGCCGCACGGATTGCTGCCGCTGTATATTGCGCGCCGTCAGGTGTTTGTGTTACCCCCGCGTCTTGCAGTTCGTACAGCATCGCCATCGCGCCCGGCAATAATTTGTTTTTGTATGCGCGGCAATAGCTCCGCGCAATTCTGTATAGAACTTCGTCGTTATGCAGCCATAGGCTGACGTTCCAATGATTCCAGTTCTCGGTTTTGGCTTTCATTTCAATCTCCTAACACACTAACTGGCAGCCGGCCAGTGCGGTAGACAAACCGGGACGTTCCCGGTTTGTCCTTGCTTACTTCTGTTCCATGCGGGCCTTGACCCGCTCAAGCGCCTCGACTGCCCACTCAAGGCTAGGTTCCTCGGCGCTCTCGGTGAGCGAGCCTTTCGCTTCTCGCTTGGTGAACAGGCCGCTGCGCAACATGAGTTGCACAAGGCGGGACTCGATTCGCACCAGTCGCTCGGACTGGCGCTCTAGCTCCGCAAGGATGCGGGCTTCACTGGAGTTGTTCATCTTTGCTCTCCTTACTAGGGCTGGGTTCAGTGAGCGACTTTAGAGTCTGCTCCTTGAGCCACGCAAGCCCCGATGAAGTAGTGAACACCCGCTTGATGCCCGAGAGGCTTGACGCCTGTGAGTACACGCCTTCGAGTAGGGCGTAGACCCGAGTGGGCCCTGCCGTATCCACGGTTAACTCGATGTTGCTGCGTGACACATCGGTGATGCCTAAGTCTTCGAGTAGGTACTGCACTTCCAAGTAGTCCTGCTCCAAGTGCTTGTTCGCACGGGTCACTCGCTTGGGTTGCGGTGCAGGGGGCAGGGGGGCTAGCTTGGGTGCAGGCTTGGCCTTGCCCTTGGCAGGGGGCGTTGCCTTGAAGGGCTTACCCCACAAGTCTTTACCCGCGCCAGAGCCGGAGCCTGACCACGTAGACTGACTGCGCCAGTCTCCACCCCAAAGGGATGACTGCGCTGGGCGAGGCATGAACTTCGACGCCGACCATGCGTAGGTGTTGCTGAACCAAGCGCCCTTGTACTCGACGCCTTGGTACTTGTTGACGATCTGTACCCGCCCGTCATGTGTCATCAGTGCGAATCGGTTGTTACCGATGTGCGCCCCGATTACCTTGGAGAACTGCGGGGTGTGCACCAATTCAGGTGCGGCGTTCAGCAGCGGGCGCAGCCAGTCCCGGATGTAGTGCCACGTATCTGACTTGCTTGGGTCTTTGGCGTTGCCCGTTGCCAGCACCCCGTTGTGCATGAGTAGCATGGGCATCGCCACGGCCTCACCCTCGAACCCATACACGGGGTATGGGTGGCAATTGGTCAGGTCAATGTCGCCGTGCGTTCTCATACGCAAGTGAACGCACAACTCACGGTGCTCATGGCTGCGGAAGAACGCAACCCAATCATCGACTGAGCCAAGCGCCTTCTGACTGTGCAATTTGCCGTCTTCGGCGTACATGACGCCGTAGCCGTCCTGATTGCGTGTGTAGAAGTCGCGCAACTCTTCGTCGGTGAAGGTTACGTTGGCGGGCTTGTGGATAAGTAGACACATACATTTCTCCTAAGTGGTTGGACATTCCGGGACGTTCCCGGAATGTCTTGGTGTTTGGTGGTTGACGTTGGGCTCAGGCTTCGAGGGCTTCGACCTCGGCGCTGCGGGGTGCAGCGGCCTTCTTAGGCTCAGGCACCCGCACCTTGAATCCTTTTGCTGCGAGCATGGCCCGCAAGAACTTGGTGTCCCGCGCCTCACACGGCTGGCTGAGCCAGTCCATGAAGTCTTGCTGTGATGTTTCACCGCTTGACAGGCTAACGCAGCCAACCTCAAGCGCATAACGCCAGAGGGCAAGCGACAACTCGATGCAAGCCATCACCGTCTCATAGCGCAGCGAACCCCGGTACGCCCGGAACTCCACCGTGGCCGAGTTCTGGAAATTGATAAGCCGGTAGCGGTCAATCCGCAGGTCGCTGTCTACCCTGTCCTTTGCCTGCTCGTTGTTGTATCCCCGCTGCCGGTACTGTTTCACCTTCTGGATGTAGGTAGCCACATCGCTGTAGCCTTCCTCACTACGCGCAAAGTAGTTGTCGATGCGCCTAGCCACACACTTCCAGACCGGACGCATCCAGTCTGCGTTCACCATAAAGTGCAGCTTCCACCTGTGCACCGCTGACTGCGGCTTTTGAATATGCACATGGATGCCGCACTTCTGCCCTTCTGCATCGTGGCTGCGCAGCTTGCCCGTCCAGCGCAGCCGCCCGGTGTCGGGGCCTTTCAGCATGTGGGCCAAGGCCCTGCGGTGCAGTTCTATGGTGCCGTAGCCCGTCACCATTTCAAACCCACCCGCACCTGTTGACCCGTCTTCCTCGAAGGAGACGTACCTCCGCATTGGCGTGGGGCTGATGCTCCCCCAATGCGGGGCTAGCGCGGCACGCAGGGCGCGAGCCATCGGCTCACGCTGGTCGTGGCCCCCTATGGCCTGCATTTCCAACTCAATGCCGATTGTTGGACTCTTGAACCGGCTCTGCCCATGCTGCATGACCGGCCCCACGATCTGCTTGCTTGAGTGCCTCGCCCCGATGGTGGCCGGGCGGCGGAACGCGTGCCACCCCCCATCTTCCGAGCCCCAATCGAACGCCCGGTTTCGGGCGGTGATGCGGCGCACCCCATCGGAGTGCATCGCCTCTACGACACCCCCGAGTTGTTGGACTGAATACGCGCCCAGCCTCACCCCTGCGGCGCAATCCCCCTCGCTGACCTCTATCACTTCGCTGGTGAAGGCGAAGTTACGGTGCGCGTCTATCTCTACTGGCGCACCGCCTGCCTTGTAGTGAGCGGTGAACACGCACGCACTCTCCATGTCGGAGAGTTTGCGTATCGGCCGCCCGGCGAGGGCGTACACGCCGTCGGCGTATGCTAACGCCGCTTGGTGATAGTCTTTGCGGCTGCTAAGCAAGCGCGGGGTAGCGCGAAACTTGGCGATGAAATGCCCCACCGCAATGTCCCTGCGCTGCACGATCACATCGCTCAGGCGGCGAACGGGGTAGCGGCTGTTGGCGCTGTTTACCTGTGCCTTGAACTTGATGCGCTGTTCAACGATTAGGGGGGACGCCATGACTTGCGCCAACAAGGGCAGCTTTGCGTCGGCGCGGGTGAGGCGGCGCTTGTGCACGACGATCTTGGCACCCAACTCATAACGGTCAGGCTCCGTGTCTTCGTAGTCATCCAGATAACAGCGTGCTCCGCGTGCGAGAACCGTCTGCACGATCACAGCGGTTCCGTTGACGGCCACCACGACTGCGAGGGTTCGGTAGGGGTTGCCCAACTGCGTCTGCCTACGGAACCGAACTTCCACATCGCGGCCCGTGCTGGACGTGACGATTCCCTCGGAGTGGTAGCTAGTCACTTCACCCAACGCCGCGCAGAACACTGGGTCAGGGGTCACGCCTCGGTGCTTGATCTGCGTGTGGCGCTCAAGCGCCTTCACCCGCACAACTGCGCCCGGGGTGAGGGGTTGGTAACGGCTCGGGGCTACCGTTGAATCGGTTGTTACCCACTGGTCGAGCGAGGCGTCGTAGCGCTCGTTGATTACGCGCACTGCGTTCTCAACGGTGCGTGCCCCCAATACACGGTGGCTAGGTGCCTCGCGGCGGACTCGGGTAGCCCCATCACGGGGCTTGCGGGTACGGCGGGGGGTTTGGGTAGATGTAACCATCTTCTTTCTCCTGCTAACGGACTAACTGGCATCCGGCCAGTGCGGTAGACAAACCGGGAACGTCCCGGAATGTCGGGGGAAACTGTGACTCGGCTAGCCCCGCTAGCCGGTTAGTCGTTCAGGTGGGTGTGGACAACCCACCGCATGTGCAGCACGTATGGGTGGTACGTGCCTCGGTCGGTTTTCACCCGACCATAACTGTCGAATCGGGGCGGCTCAGCCCCCGTGACTCGCAATGGCGTGCCACAAAAGTCGAACCGGGTTTCCCCGGTCTTGATGGGTTGATGCGTGACCGCATCAACCAGCCGCCATAAGGCGGGAACCTCGATGGGTTCAGGCTCGTTTGTCTCAGGGGTTAGCACGCACGCTCTCCCCTGTTCTTTCTAACGCACTCACGGCCCGGGCCGCGACCTCGGGGGGCCTTGAGGCCAAGGTAGCAGCTAGCTTCAGGGCTTGCGCCCTGAGCGCTCGGCTTGGTGGTGCCGGGGCCCCTGCCGCTACACATGCGGCGAGAAGTTCGGCGTGCAAGCGTATGGCTCGCATTACGGTTTCTTCATTCATCACTCTCTCCTGTTGGACAAACCGGGAACGTCCCGGAATGTCTATCCGCCATGCCGGGTTAGCCCGGTCTGTGGCGTGTCTTTTGTGCCGTGTTTTGGCTTACTTCTTCACTTACCTTTAAGTATATACCAATTTACATGAAAAGTCAAGGCGAGTGAAAAACAGTTTACATCGTAGAGATAACGCATTTACTCGCACGCACTGTCAAGGCTGGGCTGCAAGCGGTGGAGTTCGCCTGCGTAGTGGGCATCCACCATGTCAGGGGTGATAGGGCGGGCTGGCAGCAGCTTAGGGGCGAGAGTGAGCGCGTCGGCAGAGGCGTCGGCTTGAACAGTGGTCGCGTCGTGCGCGGGGCTCTCCTGTGCAGTCGCAGGGTTGGAGATAGCGAATCTCAGCTTGGCGTGCCGCCCTTGGCTGGCGGCGCGGCTGGGCTTGAGTAAGACGCCTGTGGAATCCCGCACTTGCTCTAGCCACGAGAGGACGGCATGGCTCGGGCTCTTGTAGCCCAAACCTGTGTGGGGGTTGGTGGCTAGCGCGTTGATACGGGCTAGGGTGACTTCGTAGTGCGGCCACTCGCCACGAGCTACGCACTCAAGCGAAGGGATAAGTACCTGTGCGATGTGCAGCCGCGCTTGCTCGGCATCTTTTGCAAGCCGCCTCTGCTCCAGTTCCTCGCGGTTCAAGGGCGGGCGACCCCGAGGGCCTCGGGGGGGTGTAGCGGCATCAGGGGAGGTCGGCACGCCCACGGTGACGCAAAGGTCGGGGTTGGGTCTGCGGCGTCGAACGGCAAAGCCACCATCGGCAAGCTCCACCACTTGAAGCGGCACACCGAGTCGGCGCTGGTGATAGGTTACTAGCGGGCGTAGCCGAAGTAGTGTCGCAGTGCCAGAGGCAATTAGCACTTGTTGCTCGGCATTGGGGGTTTGGGGGGGCTGGTCGGTGGGGTTGGTTGGGCTGGCGAACACGGCGTTCAGGGCGGCGGTGAGGTCGGAAGTTTTCATGGTGTGAGGCACTTTCTGAGGTTGGTTGGGTTGGCGAGGGGATGCGGTGTTAGTGCGTTAGGCGGTGCTAGCGCAGGGGTGCGGGACAAAGCGGGAACTTCCCGGAATGTCTCGGGGTGCGTTGTATGTGTCTAACAAGTAAAAATGTAACACATTAAATAAATCAATTCAATATAGGGGGGAATTTATTGAAAGTAGGAATCGAAAAAGTGCGTTTTTAGGCGTATATCGTTGCATAGGGTTAACCCTTAGATTTGCTGCTTTTTTAGGCAGATTATTATTTAACGAATTATTTTTTGGTAGAGCGCGGCGGTGTCCGGGTCTATCTTTAACATCTTTCATAAATAGACGAATTATTTTTTGGTAGGAACCGCGTTTTTTGGGTCTATCTTTAACATCTTTCATAAAGATGGCTATTTATTTCCATTCTAAGCTAAGTAGTTGATTTGTATGGGAATTGGCTAAATTTGATAATTTCATTGATTTAATCCGTGATGGGAATTAGTAGGAAAGTAGGCATTTCAAACAAGAGAGGGTGGCGGGTCTAGCGTGGCTAGCCATTTATTAAACTTTCACGCAAAAAATGCGGCACTTTTTTGCTAGGAACGTCTCTTATTTTTTCTACTTTCTACTAATTCCTATAAAGAATTAAATAAATGAGAGCAATTAGAGTTAAACCAATTAAAGAAAGAACCGGCAGGGGGAAGCCCTTTTTTGTGCGGATTCCTACCGAAAAATAAATCGCCGGGTTGTGAAAGATGTTAAACATAGCCCCGCTAGCCCCGCCCACTTCCTACAAAAAAATAAATCGCGCATTAAACAAAGATGTTAAACATAGCCCAGCTAGCCCCGCTAGACCCGCTCCCCATCCCCCCACCTTGATTGCCAATCTATCGCCACCCTTCGGGTGCCGAGCTAGCGCCGATGTTGCGCCCTTGGATGCCAAGTCCTGATGATGTGCTGACGATGCGCCCACCACTGTTCAAGCCCCGCTAGCGTGGCTAAGCGGGGCTAGCTGAGACAAACCGGGAAAATCCCGGAATGTCTCGAAAAGTGCAGACGAAAAAAAGCCCGGCACTTAGCCGGGCTCGTGGGGGGTGCTGGGTTATAGGTGCGTCTTAAGCTCTGCCTTAAGACGCTTTGCATCCTCGCCCCTCCATCCTTGAGCGTTGCTCAGGAAGTAGAGGATGATCGAATCCGCGCTGTCCACGCCGTAGGTGTCGTGCCTGGTTCTTAGGGCTAGCATCGCTGACAAGTACGGCAGCGCGTGAGGGCTAGCCTTGTTTCCCCACGTGGCGCGAATCTCTCGCGCTATTTGATGAATCTCACGCATGGTGAATCTCCAAATAGAAAAGCCCGGCACTTGGCCGGGCGTGGTTGATTAGACGGTGGCTTTAGAGGTGCGCTTGGCCTTGACGGGCGCGGCTGGCGCGGCCTTTTTGGGTAGGTGCGCGGCCAGCATTTGCCACGCCGCCGCATTCATCAGGCCATCGGCCTTGGCCTGTTTTAAGGCCGTCTCAAAATCACTGCGCGCCTTCGACACCGCGTCTTGCGCGGCCTTTTCAGCGGCCTTTGTGACGGTTTCGGCCACCTTAAACGCTACAGAAACCATTTTCTGGCGCTCCTTGGGGCTTTCAATCTCGCCAGCCTTTTCTAGCAGGCTCTCGCAGGTTTCACCCTGCGCGATATAACCCGCGATCTCTGCGGCTTTGTCCGCGCGGCTGGCGGCCTTTGATTGCCCTGCCTCAGTGGGCTTGGCGGGTTTCTTCAGAGGGTGGCCGGCAGCGCGGCCACGCGCGAGCATGTCATCCCACAAATAGTGCGGCCCTTTATACCCGGCGCGTGCTGCGCCGTCGATGAAAGCCAGCCGCGCGCTCTCCCATGCCTCATAGGTGAGGTTTTTGATCGCGGCCCACAGTTTGGCTTCGAGGTTTTCGACCCCCTTAGAAAGATTGCCAAACTCAAAACCCGCGCCAGCAAAATCAAATGCAGCCATTTTCAATTCTCCAAATAAACGAATATCTGCGAAACCCCTTGTTTCGCAGTAATTAAATTATCACGCAAACCGTCTAATCTGTCAAACGATTAACACGAGACAAACCGGGAAAATCCCGGAATGTCCGGCTTGACGGGCTAACGGGGCTAGCTCGGCAGGCAGGGGGGCCGGGGGGTGGGGACACGAGGCTAGCCGGGGTGTACCCCGCTTAGGTCTTGCTCTTAGAGGGAACCCCATTTTTGAGTATGTGTATAACGGCATACACGGTCAGGAGCCGCCAGCAGAGCTAGCCTAGTTAGCTGCGCTAGAGCCGCTAGAGTAGCTAGAGAAGCCAGCAGGGCTAGAGCCGCTAGAGTAGCTAGAGAAGCCAGCAGGGCTAGAGCCGCTAGAGCCGCTAGAGCCGCTAGAGCCGCTAGAGTAGCTAAAGTAGCTAAAGTAGCCCGGCCACGCCCTAATGTGTTAAGCTCTTTCTATGGAGTCAAATACCACCATTGACCTTGACATGGCCCGCCGTGCGAAGACGGCGGTGAGCGTAGCGTCGGCTACGGCGATGTTGTCTTTGGTGCAGGACATGATCGAGACGGCCAAGATTTCCGAGTCGGTCACTGACAAGGCCCGTGCCATTGAAACGCTCCACAAGATTTCATCCTCGGTGGATGACAACGGCAAAGCGGCCAACCTGCCGACACTGCATGTGAACTTCTTTGGCTCAACGGTTCAGATGGAAGTCACCCCCGTAGCCGAAGACAGCGACGAGCCCCCTGCGCTTGAGTTGGTAGAGAAAGTGCCAGTGATCGAGGCGGACGCCGCGCCCAGCGAGGCCGATTCTCTGGTGGCGCAGTTGAGTGCCATTTGGGCGCAAACTGAGCTAGACAATGAAACTTGATTACACGCCCGGCCCCACCGGGGAGCGCTTCATGCGCAGCCGCTCACCCGTCAAGTTGATCTGCGGCCCTGTAGGTGGCGGCAAGTCCACGGTAGCGGCGTTTGACCTCTTGGCCCGCAGCCTGCGGCAAGCACCCCACAACGGCGTGCGGCGCTCCCGTGCCATCATCCTGCGAAACACCATGCAGCAGTTGAAGTCCACGGTCAAGCCGCTCATTACGCAGTGGTTTGAAGTGGGGATGAACGGTGCGATGGGGCATTGGAAGCTCACGGAAAACGTCTTTCAGATTCGGTGCCGACTGCCTGACGGCACGACTTTGGAGACGGATTGGTGGCTCATGGCGGCGGATACCCCCGACGATGTGCGGCGGCTGCTCTCCGTGGAAGCCTCGTTTGCTTGGGTAGAGGAATGCCGGGAGGTTGACGAAGAAGTGTTTCGTGGCCTGCGGGGTCGCCTCAACCGCTATCCGAATCGGGCCTCGGGCGGGGTCACAGAGCCGGGCGTGATTTGCTCCACCAACCCGCCCCCCATCGGAAGCTACTGGCATGAAATGATGACGGAAACCCCGGACGGGTGGGAAGTCTTCATGCAGCCTGCGGCCATCCTCGATGACGGTAGCCTCAACCCCGATGCGGAGAACTTGAAGAATCTCGCGCCGGGGTACTACGAGAACTTGATGAGCGGCGCGTCTCCTGAGTGGATAGATGTGTACCTCAAGAACAAGTTTGGCCTTGGGAATTTGGGCCAGCCGGTGTTTCGCAGTACGTTCAAGAAGTCGTTCCATGTGGCGGCTGACCCGTTGCGGGCGGTGATGCAGACTGTCAACCCCTTGATTGTTGGCATGGACAACGGGCTGACTGCCGCCGCCGTGGTGGGGCAGATGGATGCCAGAGGGCGGGTGAATATCCTTGCCGAAGCCCATGTAGGCCCGGATGAGAGTATGGGTGTGGAGCGCTTCTTGGACAGCCGCCTCATCCCCTTACTGCGTAATCAGTTCCCCACGGTGCGCAACGAGTCTATCGTCTTCGTCGTAGACCCGGCTTGCTTCCAGCGCAGCCAGGTCAATGAAATCACCATCGCGCAGGCGATCAACTCCCGAGGGTTTCGCGTGGTCAAGGCGTCCACCAACGACCCCACCCGACGCGTTGCTGCCGTGGAGCAGTTGCTTTTGCGGCAGATCGACGGGGGGCCGGGGTTCTTGATTGACCCGAGGGCGCAGTGGGTCATCGACACAATGGAGTGGGGCTACCGCTTCAAGAAGCAAGCAAGCGGGCAGATGGCCGCGCAGCCTGAGAAGAACATCCACTCGCACTGCGCAGACGCTATTCAGTACCTCAGTTTGCACTACAACGTGCAAGTAGACCCCGCTGCGGCTATTTATAGAGCAGCGCGTAAGGAAATAAAAGCGCGGCCATTTTCTTACGTGTAGCCATATCGCCGCTAACGTGTTAGACTTCGGCGCGAATTGCGCCGAGGGTGACTTGGTGCGACCTCCACCGGAGCCCCCCATGAAGAAAAACCCGTTCGCTGGCTACAAAGAAGGCAAGGAAACCGCTGCGCAAGAGCGCCGCGAGTCCAAGGGCCTGAAAGCCTTTGAGGCGAAAAAGGGCATGGACAAGCCTGCCAAGGGCAAGCCGCCTGCCATGTGCGCCAAGCCTGCCGCGAAACGGGGGCGATGAGTCATGGCCGGGGTCGGACTGCCAACGCCTAGTGCGCCTGTAGCGCCTGCGGCCTCGATGGGGCCTGTGCGCTCGACTGCCGACCCGTTTTCGTTCGGTGAGAGCCCGGAGTTCTCGTCAGAGCCCGCTGCGCTCATCGTGATGGACAAGCCTAGCCCCGCAGCGGCGATGGCTGACCGCCTCGAAGCGTTGGACGCTGCGTTTGAAGTGCAGCAGGCCAAGCCGATCATTTCTGCGCTAGCCGGGCACATCAAGGAAGCGTTCACGAAAGCGGAGCAGGCACGCCAGAGCGTGACCACGCAGATGCTCGAAGCGCTGTACGCCCGCAGGGGTGAGTACACAGCGGAGAAGCTGGCGCAGATTCAGGCGTCTAAGCAGCCCGTGATCTACATGATGGTTGCGTCAGCCAAGATGCGCCAAGTAGAGAGCCTGCTGCGTGATGTGTTGCTTGGTGCGGGTGGCGAGAAGCCGTGGACGATAGCCCCCACGCCTGCGCCCGAGTTGCCGCAAGAGCACGTTGGGATGATCGTGCAGACCTTGCAGCAAGAGTTGCAGCAAGCGATGATGATGGGCCTGGAGCCGTCAATGGGTGAGGCTCGCCAGCGCGTGCGGGTCTACAAGGAGCAGTTGACCAACGCCCTGCGTGAAGAAGCCGCCGCCCGCTGCGAGCGCATGGAAGACAAGATGGAAGATCAGTTGCTTGAGGGCGGGTTCCTCACAGCGCTAGATCAGTTCATCGCGGACTTGGCGACGTTCAAAACAGCGTTCGTCAAAGGCCCGGTGGTTCGCCGCAAGCCCAAACTCGAATGGGATGCCAGCGGTGAGTTGCTGGTGCAGGATGACTTGGTGCTTGAGTGGGAGCGCGTTGACCCGTTCAACATCTACCCCGCCCCTTGGGCCCGCCACATTGGCGAAGGCCCCCTCATCGAGAAGCACAAGCTCACCCGCGAAGACCTCACGCAGATGATTGGCGTGGAGGGGTACAACGAGGCGGCGATACGCCGCGTGCTGGACGAGTACGGCGAGAGTGGCTTGCAGACCCACTCAAGTACCGACACGCTCAAAGCTAGCGCCGAGGGTAAAGACTCCATCAACGCCACGACCAACACAGGGCTCATTGACGCCTTGCAGTTTTGGGGTTCGGCCTCGGGCCAGATGCTCCGCGATTGGGGCATGAGCGAGGACGAGACTCCCGACCCCGCCAAGGAGTATCAGATCGAGGCATGGGTGGTGGGGAGCTACGTCATCAAGGCGGTGCTCAACGCCGACCCTCTGGCTCGCCGCCCGTACTACGCAGACTCGTTCCAGAAGGTGCCGGGCTCGGTGTGGGGCAACGCGCCCTACGACTTGATGCGTGACTGCCAAGATATGTGCAACGCGGCAGCGCGTTCGCTGGCGGGCAACCTCGGCATTTCCAGTGGGCCCCAAGTGGCGATTTTGTCCAACCGCCTGCCCGCAGGCGAGGATGTGACGGAAATGTACCCTTGGAAGATTTGGCAGTTCGAGTCTGACCCGATGGGCTCAACCGCCGCGCCGATCACCTTCTTCCAGCCTTCGTCCAACGCCAACGAGTTGATGACGGTGTACGAGCGGTTCAGCGCTTTGGCTGACGAGTACACGGGCATTCCGCGCTACATGGCCGGGTTCAACGAAGGCTCGGGTGGGGCAGGGCGCACCGCCAGCGGCATGAGCATGATGATTGGCAATGCGAGCAAGATCATCAAACAGGTGGTGGGCTCCATCGACGCCAACGTCATCAGCAAGCTCATTGAGCGGCTGTACTACTACAACATGCGCTACAGCGATGACCCCGACTTGAAGGGCGATGTGAACGTCATTGCCCGTGGGGCCATGTCGCTCGCCGTCAAGGAAGCCGCGCAGGTTCGCACCAACGAGTTCTTGCAAGCCACCGCTAACCCCATCGACATGCAGATTGTTGGTATGGAAGGCCGTGCGGAGTTGCTGCGCCAAGCCGCCAAGCGACTCGATGTGAACCCCGACAAAGTTGTGCCGCCCGTTCAGATCATCAAAGAGCGTGCGGCGATGGCGCAGATGCAGATGATGCAGCAGCAAGCCATGATGGCCCAGCAGTCACAAGGCGCAAATGGGCAGGGGGTGCAACCTCAGAACCCTCCGGGGAGTCCAACGGGTAATGACCAGACGCTAGAGAACGGCGCACCCGTGTCAGATCACTTCTCTCCGAGTTGACCTATGAGCCTCATCAAAATCAGATTCAAGCGAAATTACCCCCGACGAATACGCTACATGTTGTTCGTTTCCAGCGTTGAGCCCCTGCGCCTGACGATTGGCCTTGGCTCGCTGCTGTGGGCGGCGCTACTGATGTGGCCGGGAAACACATTTGCGCGACCTGTGTATCACTACATGGGCGTGATTGGGCCGGAAGAAGCGTGGGCGATTGCCCACCTGATTCATGGCGTGACAGCGGTGTTTTCCATGCTCACAGGAGCAAAGGGCAAGCTCATTTGGTTTGCCGACCCGATTCTTGGCTGCGTTGTCTGGACGAGTAGTGCGATTGCCATGATGGCGTCGGTGTCCCCACTCCCTGCGGCCATCGCGCCCCATATTGTCAGCGCCGTTGTGTCTTGGTGGTTGCTGGTACGGTATCAAGGAGATTCCCGCGATGGCGATTGAAGTAGTGCCGAGTACATCGGCGGAATGGGTTGGGCTGGTTGTGACGGGGCTGCTCGGCACCGCGTACTACACCCGCAAGTTCGTCACCAAGTTTGCAGAGGAAGCGGCTGCTACCGATCGCGCTCGCGCAGAGAGTGATGTGGTCAAAGTGCTGCGTGAAGAATTGCGCCGCTTGAGTGACTACAACAAAGAACTGCATGAGGACTTGAAGACTCTGCGTGAGTCGGTGGATGACCTCAACAACGAGATTTCATCGCTGCGCTTGGAGAACAACAAGCTCAAGCATCGCATCGAGGAACTGCTTGACTGCGACTGCAACAAGCCCACCATCTACGACGATGAAGGAGAGCCTGAATGAGACTCACGCCGCACTTCACACTCGAAGAACTCACGGTGTCGCAGACAGCAGCGAGAAAGGGGATGAACAACAACCCCCCTGAGATTGTGATGCCTGCACTGAACCGGCTCGCGGAAGGCTTGGAGACTGTGCGCTTCGTGCTGGGGGAGCGGCCCTTGGTTGTGACCAGCGGCTACCGCAGTCCCGAGGTCAACGATGCCATCGGCGGCTCCAAAGGCAGTCAACACATGCGCGGCGAGGCCGCAGACTTCATCTGCCCCGGTTACGGCACGCCCCGAGAGGTCTTCACCTACCTCGCCAAGTCCGTTGTCAACTACGACCAAATCATCTTGGAGTACGAGCGCTGGGTACACATCAGTTTCTCGTCAAACCCTCGACGCAAGGCGTTGGTGATTGATGGTGATGGCGTTAGCGAATACTCCATAAAGAAAGGCGGTTGATATGAGCTTAGACCCGGTATCTGCGATTTTGAACATTGGCAGCAAGGTCATTGACCGACTCTGGCCCGACCCTGTTCAGGCGGCTAACGCTAAGCTCGAACTCATCAAGTTGCAGCAAGACGGCGAGTTTTCGCTTGTCGAAGGCCAACTCAAGATCAACCTCGAAGAAGCCAAAAACCCGAGCGTGTTTGTCTCCGGCTGGCGTCCGTTCGTCGGTTGGGTGTGCGGCAGCGGCTTCGCGGTTCAGTTCGTTGTGGGCCCGCTGGCTGAATGGGCTGCGACTTTGGCCGGGCACCCGGTCAAGTTTCCTGACATGGACGTTGGCACCATGATGCCGCTGCTCGTGGGCATGTTGGGTTTGGGGGCGTATCGCTCATACGAAAAGGTGAACGGAGTCGCCGCTAAATGACCCCTGACAAAGAGTTGAAGTTATTCGCACACATTGGCGGCTACAACGAGTTCCTTGAGTGGCTGGACAGACAGCACGAGGACGCCGTGAAGTATCTCGTGGAAGCCCGCGACCCTGTAGCTATTCACCGCGCACAAGGCAAAGCCTTGTTTGTGGCTGATATGAAAAAGTTAGTGAGTAAGGCACGAGAGTTGCGTTAAAGCAACAAACGTGTTAACTTACGCCGGAATTTTTAACCCACCACGCCAAACCCGTTAACGGGCGGCACGGAAAGGAAACACATGAGCACGCTTCCCAAGGCCATTCAACGTGAGGTTGAGCAAGCAGACGCCGCACAAGCCGCCATCCAACAGCAGGCGCAAGTCGCCTCTGAAACTGTTGTGACGGACGCCGCGCAGCTTGCCCCCGCGAACGAGCCCGGAGCGCAACAGCAGCAAGTTGCACCCGCACCCCAACCTCAACCGTCCGAGGACTGGCAGCAGAAGTACCGTTCTTTGCAGGGCATGTTCGCCCAAAAGACCGGCGAGTTGCAAGCTCAGAACAAGGCGTATGAGAGCCAGCTTATGCAGATGCAGCGTCAAATCGAGGCGCTCGCACAAACCCGTAAGCAAGATGAGGTCAAGGAGAAAACCGCTGCTGACCCGAACGATGTAGAGAACTTCGGTGCAGACTTGGTAGGGATGGTTCAGCGCTACGCGGAGCGAGTGTTCCGCGCAATGTCTGAGCAGTTTTCTTCCAAGGCGCAGGAGTTGGACGGGCGCGTTGTCGCGCTTGAACGTGAAGTGATGGGCGTGAGCCAGCGAACCAACGTGACGCTAGAGCAGCAGTTCTACGCCACGCTTGCAGCCATCGTTCCCGATTGGGAGCGCGTGAATGCAGACAACCGCTGGCTTGAGTGGCTGGGTGAGAGTGACCCTGTTTACGGGGCAACTCGTCAAGTTGCTCTGGACGCCGCTTATCAGGCACTTGACGCTCAACGAGTGGCTAACGTGTTCAAGGCGTTCAAAGCCACGCTGCCGACTACCAAACCCGCAGGTTCTCTCGCAAACCAAGTGGCCCCGAATGGAGCCGCCATTGCCGCACCCGCTGGCCCCGCTGCGAAGCAGTTGATTTCCAGTAAGTTCATAGAGAAGTTCTATGGCGATCTGGCGAAGGGCAAGTACAACGGGCGTGACGCAGAGGCGGCGCGTATCGAGGCCGAAATCAATACTGCCGCCGCCGAAGGGCGTATCCGCTAAAAAGGCGCGGCGAATTAGGAAACGATCATGGCAAACATTACCGCAGCAGCCGTAACCCCCGTATCGGGTGGTTATGCAACCACCCCCTCGTACTCTGGTACTTTCATCCCGACCATCTGGTCGAGCAAGATGAACCGCAAGTTCTATGCGGCTTCTACCTTTGCTGACATTTGCAACCGCGATTGGGAAGGTGATATCAAGAACCTTGGCGACAAGGTTGTGATTAACAACATCCCCTCACTGGTGATCGCTGACTACGTGGTTGGCACTAACCTGAGCTATCAGACTCCCACGCCCAACACGATTGAGTTGGCTGTTGACCGTGCCAAGTATTTCGGCTTCAACGTGAGCGATGTGCTGGAATATCAGTCGCAACCCGATCTGATGGATATGTTCAGCAACGACGCGGCTGAACAGATGCGTACCGTCATCGACTCTACCTGTATCTACCGCACGTTCAACCAAGGCGCTTCGGCCAACCGTGGCACAACTGCGGGTGTGAAGTCTGGTGCCGTGAACCTCGGCACTGACGCCGCCCCTTTGCAGTTCAGCGGCAACCCCGCTACCGTGTTGAACACTATCCTCGGCATGGCAGGCGTGTTGGACGAGCAGAATGTTCCAGACAGCGACCGCTGGCTCATCATCGACCCGGTGACTCGCACCTTGCTGATGCAGTCTAACCTCGGCCAAGCTCAACTGACGGGTGACGCAACCAGCCCGATTCGTAACGGCTTGATCGGCAAGATCGACCGCTTCAACATCTACGTGAGCAACCAGTTGCCCACGGCTGCTGCGTCTGGTACGACTTGGATTTCTGGTGATGGCTCGGAGACTTCTGTGACCGCCACCACCAACGCCAACAAGCGTCGTACCATCCTCGCGGGCCACAAGTCGGCCATCAGTTTCGCCAGCCAGATGACCAAGACTGAGCAGATTCGCAACCCCAATGACTTCGGTGATTTGGTGCGCGGCCTGCAAATCTTCGGCCACAAGGTCACGAAGCCCGAAGCCTTGGCGATGGCTGTCGTGTATTAACGTGAAAACACTAGCCTATTTATAGGTTAGCTGGTAAAGTACGCCCGGTTTGTTCCGGGCGTATTTGTTTATAGAAAGTGCGACATGCCGACCATCACCGCGCAAACAATCTTGAACAAAGCAGCAATCTTGCTGCAAGACACCACGAACATTCGCTGGCCCACCACAGAACTGCTGTCTTGGCTGAATGACGGCCAGCGAGAAATTGCTGCGATGCGCCCGGATGTGACGAACATCACCGCAAGCGTGGCGCTCATCGCTGGCACGCGGCAAACTCTCCCCGCCGCAGGACAACAGCTACTCTCCGTGCGCCGCAACATGGGCACGAACGGCTCGACCCCCGGTGACGCCGTGCGTAAAGTCCCGATGGACTTGCTCGACTCGCAGCGCCCCGGGTGGCACTACGAGACTGCCACCGCCGTTGTGAAGCATTACGTCTATGACCCGCGCACCCCGCGCCTGTATTACGTTTATCCACCTTCGCTTGGCACCACACAGGTTGAAATCGTTTACGACGCGCCGCCTACCTCTTTGGCCGCTGTGACCGATGTGATTTCACTTGATGACGAGTACGCAAACATGCTGTTGGAGTATGTGATGTTCCGTGCTTACTCCAAAGACCATGACCAGATCGGCAATGCGGAGCGGGCGATGGCCCACCGCCAACTGTTCGATTCCATGCTCTCGGCTAAGAACACGGTTGACAGCGGGCAACAAGCCGTTGTGAACGTCAAGGGGTAAACCGTGGCGACGGCGCTTTCTGCGTTCCTGCCTTACGTGCTGCCCCACGCGCCGGGCTGCACTGACCCGATGGCTGAACAAGTCATCAGGTCGGCTTGCATCGAGTTTTGCAACGACACCTTGCTGGTGCAAGAGCTTGTCACAACCTCGATGCTTGCCAATGTGCAGGACTACGATGTGGATGTGCCGTCAAACATGACGATGGTTCGTCTGCTGGGGGTCATGGTGCGTGACCGCTGGCTTGAAGGCGCGAGTCTTGAAACTGTGCGTTCCGCGCTTGCCCTTCGCGGTAATGTCGGTGGCGCGGTGGTTGTCACTGGCGAGCCCACGGCCTTCTTCCAAAAGACGCCTTCTGAGGCGGGGTTCAGTGTCTACCCAATCCCCGCTGACACCGTGGCCGATGCGTTCACGATTCGCGCTGCGTATGCGCCGACACGCACGGCGACCACCGTGCCGGATGTGCTTTTCAACGATTGGGTTGAAGAAATCACTGCGGGGGCTGTAAGTCGGTTGTTGCGCATGGCGAGTCAGCCGTTTTACGCGGTAGGCGCAGCAGATGCGTTCCGTTCCGAGTTTGATGTGGCGCTTCGCCGTGCGGGTATTCAAGCCCGCACCGGACTCGTGGCTGCGGCCTCTCAGGTGCAAGCAGTGAGGTTCTTCTGATGGCCGCGAAGTACAAGCTCACCATTGAGCAGGGTGCAACATTTCGCCAAGTGTTGACTTGGAAGGACGCCTCTGGCGCAGCCGTGAATCTGACGGGCTGCACGGGGCGTATGCAGGTTCGTTCATCCATCGACTCGCCCACCGTCTTGCTCGAACTCACGAGCGCCAACGGCGGGGTTTCGTTCGGCGGGGCCGCAGGCACCGTCACTCTCTTGGTTCCTGCGGTGCAGACCGCTGCAATCACATGGCTGTCGGGGGTGTACGACTTGGAGGTTGTATTCACTGACGGCACAGTCAAAAGGCTCCTGTACGGGGCTGTGGCGGTGTCCCCGGAGGTCACGCGATGAGCGGCGACATTCTTGAGATTGCCGTCACTGAGCAGATCGTCACCGAGAGCGAACCCACGGTGGTTTCAGTCTCGTCGGTTGAGACTGTGGTGCTGGCTGACTCCGCGATGGAAGTCGTGGAAGTGGGCATCCAAGGCCCGCCCGGGCGGGATGGGCTAGGCGCTAGCTACATCCACACCCAAGCAGCGGCTTCTGCTACGTGGACGGTGAACCATAACCTCGGGTATCGCCCTTCTCCCGCCGTGACCAACGCAGGCGGGGTACAGGTGTGGGCTGAAGTTGTCCATACCTCGGCCAATCAGCTTCTTGTTTATTTTGACAGCCCCTCCACCGGGCAAGTCACTTGCGCGTAAAGGACAACCACCATGCCTATCGACGTTCAACGTACTCTTGATTTCGGCGGCGTCCGTAAGATCATCAACCTGCCCAACGGCACCAACGCGCAAGACCCTGTAACTGTTTCACAGTTGAACTCGGCAGTTGAGGGTTTGGCTTGGAAAGATTCAGCGCGAGTTGCTACACAGGCCAACACCAACCTCGCCGCCCCCGGTGCTGCCGTTGACGGTGTGACGATGGCATCTGGTGACCGCGTGCTGGTGCGGGCCCAAACGACTGCCAGCGAAAACGGCATTTACATCTGGAATGGTGCGGCGGTGGCGATGACCCGCTCACTGGACGCCAATACTTCCGATGAACTTGAGCAAGCCGTTGTGACGGTGGAAGAAGGCACCAGCGCGGGCGTGACGTATCGCCAGTCTACGGTGAACTTCACGTTGGGTTCGGGCTCGGTGACTTGGGCGACTTTTGGCGGTGCAGTAGGTAACGCCAGCACATCCAGCACGGGTGTTGTGCAGCTTGCCACCCAAGCCGAAGTGGACACGGGCTCGGACGCGGCCAAGGTAGTCACCCCCGCCACGCTCGCGGGTTCGGTCTACGCCACCAAAAAGTACAACGTCCTCATTGGTGACGGCGCAGCCACAAGCTACACCGTGACGCACAACCTCAACACACGGGATGTGGAAGTGGAGGTTTATCGTAACTCTGGCACCTATGACACAGTGCTGGTTGAAGTGCAGCGCACAACGGTTAACTCCGTCACCGTCTTGTTCGACTCTGCACCCGCCGCCAACGCTTATCGCGTCATGGTTCGCGCTTGAGGCTGAGTCATGGCGATAACTGCGCTAAGCGATGTTGTACGTGCGGGGACTTCTGCCTTTGCTGGTGGGGGCGGTGGCGGGGCCACGCTCTACATCGCCAGCCTGACCATTAACCCCGCTCAGATGTATGAGGCTTCTAGCAGCATCGCGGCGACAGGCGTGACGGATACATCCAAGGTGTTCGCACAACTTATGCCCAACACCGATTGGGAGGCCGACGAGCTTGCGGGTTATACCGTTGTAGCCACCCCATCCACCGACTCAATCACGTTCGCAATCAGCGGCCCCGGCCCTATCGGCGGCACCTTCGACATCATCTATCAATGGAGCTGACCCCATGAGCATCACACGCAATCTTTCCGGCACCTTCATGCCGCACCCCGAGGCACGGCGCTCAACTGGCACGCTGGCCGCAATCAATGCCGAGCTTGTGCATGACGTAAATGGTGACGCATCAGTAGTTATTCACATCAACGGCACTGGCACATTCAACGCGACATACAGCATTCAGGGCTCGCCGGACGGAACTAACTTCTACGATCTTCTGGCGTTCCCCTACGCTCCGGGCTCGGTAGGCGGCACACTGCCTCAACCGGGCCAACCACTCGTAGTTGAGGCGGTTAACGCTGCCGTGGTGCAACGGATGCTGTGCGCGGCGGTGGGCGGTTTGCAAAAGATTCGCATCCGCCTGACTGCCTACACGGGGGGTACATGCACGGTGACGATCAACAGCGACCAGTGCGAAAGCATCAGCCCCTATGTGCGCGATCAAAAAGCGGCGACCCTCATGGTGACTGCCACGGGTGCGGCGGCAGCGGCGGTTACAGCGACTCTACCTGCCGTAGCTGGCCTGCGCCATTACATCGACGGCATCCAAATCACGCGCAGCGCCACGGCTGCGCTGACTGCGGCAGCGGCCCCGGTTGTTGTGACCACGACTAATCTCCCCGGCACCCCCGCGTTCACCTTCGGCTCTGATGCTGGCGGCATCGGCGTGGACAAAGTTGTGCAGTACGACTTTGGCGCGACGGGCATCGCAGCATCGGCGGTGAACACTGCGACAACGGTAGTTTGCCCCGCGTACACGGGCGTCATTTGGCGCATCAACGTGAGCTACCGGCTCGGCTTGTAAGGAGTAATCATGGCATCAATGGACGTTTGGGATGAATTTCAGCAGCAGATGATTACAACCCCGCGCTCGGGGTTCAATCCTTGTGTGTTCTGGAACGAGTCAACTGCATCACTGGCGGCTTCCGGCACGTTGACGGGTACGACTCGTGACGCCTCCGCGACCTCTGGCGTGAATGGCGCTTTCGGGAGCTTCAACGCATTTGCCCGTGCTGACCAAGCTGGCACTGTGCGTATCGAGGGCTCGAACAACAAGACATTGTGGTACGCCGTTACCGCCGATGTGGCGATGGCTGCTAACACGCCAGTCATTCTCACGGTGCCCGTGATGACACGTTATCACCGTGTTGTGGTGGTGAACGGGGCCACCGCGCAGACGAGCTTCTTCTGCAACTCCGGGTACACCGCATCATGATTTTCAACCCGGTCAGAACCCCCACTCACGTTCCGACGCACAACCACGCCCGCCGCAGAAAGCTGAACTGATGACCGTCCTACGGCTTGCCGGATTCAACGGCGCGATCAAGGCGTTGCACCCCAAGCTCTTGCCAGAGAACATCGGGGTCAACAGCGTGAACCAACTCCCCGGCAGGGGAGACTTGCGCCCTTTGAACGCTCCGCTGACTGTCGCCACAGTGCCAGCAGGCCGCACGACGATCTACCGCATGGGACGAGATACCCCAAGCGACACGAGCTATTGGCTTAGCTGGACTGGCATCGTTCACGCGGTTCGTGGCTTTGTGCCCGATGACACCACCGAGCGCACCTACTACACAGGCGATGGGGTGCCGAAGTGGACGGACAACACAATGGGGTTGGCGACTGCGCCGTACCCCACAACTGCGCGACTCTTAGGCCCCCCGAAGCCATCAACCGCTCCGTCAGTCGCAGCGTCGGGCGGCGCGAGCACCAACACCGAGACACGCTACTACGTCTATACCTATGTGACGGACAAGGGCGAAGAAGGACAACCAAGCGACCCTAGCAGTCAACTGGACTGCAAGATCGACGCCACTGTGACCGTTTCAGGGCTGGCTTCGCCGCCTGCGGGCAACTACGGCATCACCGCCATTCGGGTCTACCGCACCGCGCAAGGCAGCAGCGGCGCAGACTTTTTGTTCCTCCGCGAAGTGGCTGTAGGCACCACATCGACCACGGACGATAACCGTGACCTTGGCGAAGTCTTGCCGACTACGGATTGGAACGCGCCCCCTGCGAACCTCAAGTGGCTCACAGGGATGTGGAACGGCATGATGGCGGGCATCAATGGTAAAGAGGTTCGCTACTGTGAGCCCTACACGCCCTACGCTTGGCCCGAGGCTTACGGCGTTTCGATGCCTGACAGCACGCCCGTTGCGCTTGCCACTTTCGGACAGACGCTTGTGGTGTTGACTACCAACACCCCCCGCCTTGTGATGGGCAGTGAGCCCGCAAGCCTCGATGACCAGCCTATCGCGTTCGAGCAAGCCTGTGTGGCCCCGCGCTCCGCAGTGGGTATGGGGCATGGGGTGGTGTGGGCGGCTCCTGACGGTTTGGCTTACATCGGTGGGGGCGGGCCCCGTTTGCTGACCAACGGCATCTTCACGCGGGATGACTGGCAGGCCCTCAAGCCCGACACCATGATTGGCGCAGCCTACGAGGGCGCGTACCTGTGCTTCTACAACGATGGCTCCGGTTACAAGGGCTTTGTGATCGACCCTATCTCGCCGCAGGGTGTGTACTTCTTGGACTTCGGCATTACCGGGGCCTACGTCGATTCAATCACCGACCATCTGTATGTGCTGAGTGGGACGAGCGTTCAAAAGTGGCACGCGGGCTCTGCACTGACAGCCAGCTTCAAGAGCAAGGTGTTCCGCATGACGGAGCCGACCATTGCGTTCTCTTGCGCGGAAGTGGTGGCCGACAGCTACCCGGTGACGTTCAAGCTCTACGCGGACGGCGCTCTCAAGCACACACAGACCGTAGCGAGTGCAGACCCATTTCGCCTGCCTAGCGGCTATCGGGCACGCGAGTTCCAAATCGAAATCAGTACGCAATACCCCGTGCAGATGGTGAACGTCGCGCACAGTATGCGTGAGCTTGCCGGGGCTTGATATGGCAGATAACCGCAAAGACATTCCACCGCCCGGCTCCCCGAACTTCGATGCTCGGGTGCGGGAAACCCTGTCCGTGATGCTCGGGGCTCGGGGCGACAGGTTAGACCGAGTGGTGACTTTGCGGGACTTGGTTGACAGCGGGATGGTGACGCTGCGCCCCGGCTACGAAACCTATGGCGGCGACTCGCCCGTTTCCGGCCCCGGCACTGGCATTCCCACTGGCGGCTCCAATACCCCTGACGAACCTGACCTGACGCCGCCGCCCCAGCCTACGGGCGTGGCGCTCACCGCCACGTTCTCCAACATCATCATCCAGACCGATACACCCGGCTTCACGATGGGGCACGGCTACGGGCGCACGAAGGTCTACGGCGCGAAGTATTCAGGCACGGGGAATTTACCCACCTTTGCAAACGCAGTGCTGGTGCATGAGTTTGTGGGCTCGGTGGGGCGTCTTTCTACTGAGCTTGGCACCGAATGGCACTTGTGGCTCAAGTGGCAAACCCAAGACGGTGTAGAGAGCGTTTCACCCTCTGGCGGCACGAACGGGGATGCGGCGACCACAGGCAAGATTGGGAACACTGACCTTGGCGACCTCATCATCACGGCTGACAAGATCGCCAACGGTGAGATTTCTGCTGCCAAGCTCGCGGCGGGGGCCATTGAGGCGACCAAGTTTGCAAACGGTATTGAGCCCGTCACCATCGTCACGGGCTCTGTTGTCCCCACCACGAAAAGCACAAACACCATCTTCCTGACAGGCACGGGAAAGATGTATCGGTGGACAGGCACCGCCTACACCGCCGCCGTTGCTACGGCTGACCTCTCAGGCACCATCAGTGATGCGCAGATTGCGGGGCTCGCCGCCGCCAAGGTCACAGGGCAACTCACAGACGCACAACTCGCCGCCATCAGCGCCGCTAAGGTGACGGGCACCATCACCGCTTCACAGATTGCTGACGGCTCAGTCTCGGGCACTAAATTCGCAAGCGGTATTGAACCCCTGACCATCGTGACGGGCACGCTGCCCACCACGAAAAGCACAAGCACGATTTTCCGCACCGACGATAGCAAGACCTACCGATGGAACGGTACGGCCTATGTCGCCACGGTAGCAACCACTGACTTGACTGGCACTGTCACTGATGCACAGATTGCGGGCCTCGCCGCAAGCAAAGTCACCGGGCAACTGACAAACACGCAAATTGCCGATGTGGCGGCAGCGAAGCTCACCGGGCAAGTGGTTGCCTCGCAAATCGCTGATGCGACCTTGACTACAGCCAAGTTTGCCAGCGGCATTGAGCCGTTGGCCGTTGTTACGTCAGTGCCGGGGGCAAAGACCACAAGCACGATTTTTAACTCCACTGACGCGAAGCTCTACCGTTGGAACGGCACGGCCTATGTCGCGTCGATTCCCGCCGCTGATCTCTCTGGAACCATTGCAGACGCACAGATAGCGGGGCTTGCCGCATCTAAAGTGACGGGGCAACTTACGGATTCCCAACTCGCAGCCATCAGCGCGGCGAAGCTCACGGGCACCATCACTGGAACCCAAATCGCAAACGGTGCAATTTCGGGAACCAAGTTTGCAAGCGGCATCGAGCCGTTGACCATCGTAACGGGCACGCTGCCCACAACGAAAAGCACCAGCGCGATTTACCGAACCGATGACTCGAAGGTGTATCGCTGGAACGGCACCGCGTACACCGCCGCCATTCCGACCTCCGACTTGAGCGGCACCATTGCAGACGCACAGATAGCGGGCATGGCCGCATCTAAAGTGACGGGGCAACTAACCAACGCGCAAATCGCAGACCTAGCCGCCACAAAACTGAGCGGCACTTTGACTGACGCACAGCTTTCCGCTATCAGCGCGGCCAAAATCACCGGGACGATTGTTGCAAGCCAGATTGCCGACGCGAGCCTGACCACAACCAAGTTCGCCAGCGGTATTGAGCCCATTTCAATTATCGGTGGCACCGTCCTGCCAACCACTAAAAGTACAAACGCCATCCTGCTCACCGGGACAGGAAAAATATATCGTTGGATGGGCGGCGGCTACTCATCTGTGGTTGACACTTATGAGCTATCCGGCACCATCAGCGATGCACAGATTGCAGGCATGGCCGCGTCGAAGGTGACGGGCCAGCTTTCAGACAGTCAACTCTCGACCATCAGCGCCGCGAAGCTGACCGGGCAAATTACCGGGACTCAAATCACCGACAACGCCATCACTACGGCCAAGATCGCAGCGGGTGCGGTCACAGCCGCCAACATCGCCGCCGACACGATTACTGCCAGCCAAATCGCATCCAACGCCATCACATCAGCCGAACTCGCCGCTGGTGCAGTGGTGGCGGGCAAGATCGCCGCAGGCACGATTCAGGCCGCTGATATTGCCGCAGGCGCAGTCGTGGCGGGCAAGATTGCAGCCGGTGCCGTGACTGCCACCGAGCTATCGACGGGTGCGGTGACCGCAGGGAAGATTGCAGCCGGTGCGGTGTCTGCCACCGAGATTGCGGCGGGCGCGGTTACAACTAGCAAGCTGCTAGTGACAGGGCAGGGCGCTGCGCTGAACGACGACCCGGCCTGTCAAGACCCGAGCGCATGGGCGTATGACGGGCCGACAGGATACCCCGGTCTTTGGGGGAGCCCCATCACACAAGGCGCGAGCGCGGGGGGAAGTGCGGAAGGCTCGACGTTCTTTGACTCGAACGTGAGCGGCCCGACAGACCAAAAAATTCTTAGCCGCCTTGTACCTATAAACCCCGCCAGAACTTACAGCGCAACGGCCATGCTCTACGCCGCCGCTGGAAACGCCCGCAATATGTACATCATCGTTGACCTGTACGATGGCGCGGGCGCTCAGGTTGGCACCACTTGGGGCGGTGCGTATTCGGGCTACACCTTTGGCGGTCAGCCCCCCGTAGGCGACTGGACTCGGCAGGGCGGGCAGTTCGGCGCTGGCACATCAAGGCCAATCCCCGCCACGGCCAAAACCGCCCGCATTGGGGTCTGGTTCCACTACTCGACAGGTACAGGCTTCGCCCGTCAAGCAGCGCAAGCCATCCGACTCCAAGAGGTTGCCGGTGCCGACCTCATTGTTGACGGCGCAATTACCGCAGCGAAGATTCAGGCCGGGGCTATTTCAACCGACAAACTCGCGGCCAACGCTGTAACCGCCAATGAAATCGCGGCCAACGCTGTTACGGCAACGCAGTTAGCAGCCGGGGCAGTCACAGCAGGCAAGATTGCCGCCAACGCTGTGACTGCGAACGAAATCGCCGCATCAACCATCACAGGCGCAAAGATTGCCGCTGGAACGGTGACGAGTTCAAACATCGCCGCAGGCGCTATTCAGGCGTCAAACATTGCCGCAGAGGCCGTGACCGTAGGCAAGATCGCCGCAGGCGCAGTAACCGCCACCGAGCTATCAGCCGGGGCGGTGACCGCAGGCAAGATCGCCGCAGGAGCCGTTTCTGCCACCGAGCTATCAGCCGGGGCGGTGACAACGGCCAAGATCGCGGCTGGGGCAGTCACCGCCTCTCAAATTGCCGCCGATACGATTACAGCGGCCAACATCGCGGCCAGCGCAATCACATCGTCCGAGCTTGCGGCGGGTGCGGTTGTCGCGGGCAAGATTGCAGCGGGAACCATCCAAGCTGCTGATGTTGCAGCGGGTTCGATTACAGGTGATCGTCTTGCGGCCAATACCATTACCGCCGCGCAAATTGCTGGTAACACCATCACTGCGGGGCAGATTGCCGCAGGGGCCATCGGCGCGGGGCAAATCGCCGCAGGAGCAATCTCAACCGATAAGCTCTTGGTAACAGGGCAGGGCGCTGCGCTCAATGACGACCCTTACTGCCAAGACTTGACCGCGTGGGCTGATGGCCCCGGAGGGCCCCTGCTTTCTGCGAACGGTAACGCATCCATAGTCTCGGACTCAACGTGCCCCGCAGGCGGCAAGTCCATGCGGCTCACAACCCCTTTCAATGTTGCGAGCAAACGCATCCCAATCGACCCAAACCGCAACTACCAGTTCCGCATCTGGACAAAGCAGGAATCAGGTACTTCGACGGCTTATCTCACTGTCTATTTCTTTGACGCCAGTGGCAACGTAGTCAATGCCACCGGACGCTCGGGGTGGGGCGCAGAAGGAACTTATAACTACTTCGGCCTCGTAGGCTCCACACCGCCGACCTCGTGGACGGAATACAGCATCCGTTTCGGCCCACAACAGCCTGCGGGTATTCCAACGAATGCAGTTTCCTGCTGCGTCGGCGTATTGACCAACTACTCTGGCACTGGTGTTCAGCGGTACGCGGGCATCCGAATGATGGAGTGCGCCAGCGCAGACCTGATAGTTGACGGAGCCATCACAGCCTCCAAAGTTGCCGCAGCCAGCATCACGGGCGACAGACTCGCGGCCAACACCGTCACCGCCGCGCAAATCGCAGCCAGCACGATTACAGCCACAGAGATTGCCAGCGGCACCATCACCAGCGCCAAAATCGCAGCGGGGGCCATCGGCGCGTCACAGATCGCAGCCGGTGCGATCACAACGCAGAAGCTGCTGGTTCATCCGGTATCAATCTGCCCCGACCCCTTCTTCTCCGATCAGGCTTGGTGGTCGGCATCTCAATTTGACACGGCAGGCTGGTACTACGAGAACGGCAGCTTCCTGTCGGCGCCTTTTCGCGTATCTTTGTGGAGCGGCCACCCAACAAACAACCCCGGCTCAAACCGCAAGCACATTTGGTCTGGCAACGTGACGTCGCCGCCTGTCGGAACGGTTCTGCGCCTTCGCGCTCGAATGGCGAACGGCTCAAATCAAAACTTTTATGTGGTCGCTCGTTTTTATGACAGCGGCGGCACAGGCGTTGCCGACATTGTGCTTACTTCGGCTGCCGGCGGCGGGGTGATTGAGGACAAAACAGCGCAACAAGCCGTCCCTGCAAACGCTGCAACGATCCGCTTCATCATCTTCAACGAGGCGAACAACACACTAAGCGGGTTTTGCACCGTCACGGGCATCATGCTCGACGTTGCAGCCAGTGCCGACCTCATCGTTGACGGAGCCATCACAGCCTCTAAGATTGCCGCCAATACCATCACAGCGGGGCAAATCGCAGCGGGGGCAATCGGAGCGTCACAGATTGCAGCGGCCTCGATTACGGGCGACCGCCTCGCAGCCAACACCATCACGGCCTCGCAAATCGCCAGCGCAACGATTACCAGCGCCAACATCGCCGCTGACACCATCACCGCTGCCAACATCGCAGCCAGCGCAATCACCTCAACCGAACTCGCTGCCGGGGCCGTAGTCGCAGGCAAGATTGCAGCGGGAACCATCCAAGCCGCCGACATTGCAGCGGGCACGATTACGGGCGACCGCATCGCTGGCAACACCGTCAGCGCAGATAAGCTCGTCGCCAACAGCATCACGGCGGGGCAAATCGCCGCAGGGGCCATCGGCGCTTCGCAGATCGCAGCCGGGGCTATCACAACGAGCAAGTTGCTTGTCACAGGGCAGGGCAAATCTATCAATCCAGACCCCACTTTCGCTGACGCTTCAGCTTGGCAAAGTTCTGGAACCGGGTCTTACACGCTCTCGGGTGATTCAACTTCGCCCGGAGCCGGGCGAATCGCCCGTGCCAACGGCAGCGCAAACTTTGAAACTTCTTCAATGTACCCCGTTGAAGGGGGCAAGCAATACAAGGTGTCGATGTGGGCGCGTAAGCCAACAGGCACAGGCTTGCTCTACATCCGACTTTACTGCTACGACAACAGCAACTCGCTTCAAAATTACATCGTTACTGCGATATCCCCAGCAACGGGCTCGTTTGAGGGGCTGACCACAGCCACCGTGGGCGCGGCGTGGCAAAAATACACGGGCTACATCGTTGCCGCTGCGACGGCAACAAGGGCTCGGCTGGTAATACATGCGAATTGGACGGGCGACGGCTATACAGATATTGCCGACTTTCGTTTTGAGGAATACATCGGTTCTGACCTGATAGTTGACGGCGCAATTACCGCAACGAAGATGGCTGCGGGCGCTATCGCTGTCGGTTCTGCTGCCATCGCAAACGGTGCGATTCGTAGAGCGCTGATCGAAGACTTGGCGGTTGATTCCGCGAAGATTGCTGACGCGGCCATCGTGACCGCCAAGATCGGTGACGCGCAGATTACTACCGCCAAGATCGGTGACGCGCAGATCACCAACGCCAAGATAACCGCACTTGACGCTGGGAAGATAACAACCGGGACGCTTGACGCTGGGCGCATTGCCGCAGGCTCAATCACCGCTAACAAGATCAACGGTGCGGGCCTGAACATTTACAAGTCGGATGGCGTGACGCCCGTGCTGATTGCCAACGATTCATCGCCGCCGTGGGTGACAAAAGACCCTACACCCGCTGCGGGGTCAGTCTCTTTGGTCGGGGGGACGGCAGTTGCCACAAATGCTGCGTACATCAAGGGATTGGTGGCTGGCAGTGGCATTGAATACTCATCGACGGATGAAAGCGTAAGTATTGCCGCACGCGCTTCTGAACGGGACAACGCAGCGATGGGCTATGCGGTGCTTGTCAGTGGAGCGGCGACAAGTGTGGCCGGAACATCGGTGTCTCTCGAAGCTAACTCAACTTACCGGGTGGCGGCGGTGGTGCGGGTGAGCGCGAGCGCGACTACAGCAACACCCATTCTCGGACTTTCTCTCCCTGCTGGGTGCGCTGGTTCCGGCGTCATCAAGCTCAACGTGAATAACGCGGCATCGGATGAATCAAGGGTGCTGAATTGGACTTCTGGCGGGGCGGCAACCGCTACGTTTAGCGCGATGACGGTCACAGGCTATGCAACGGCCACCATCGAAGCTGTCTTCACGACAAGCTCGGCGGGCTCGGCGTCTTTGCTAGGCGGAACAGGCGTTTCCAGCGTCACCATAGGCACAGCGTCAAGCGTATTCGCACATCGAATGGGGCGCGTTTCAGTCGCTTCAGCGCCTACGCTCACGGCGGGCTCGATGCCCGCAACGTACCAACGCACTGTATCAGTCACCGGAGTCTCCGCCACTTCAACAATCACGCTGACGTTTACCGCACTTGGCGCATGGAGTGCATCAACGGTGTCTTCTGGAACCCCTGTGAGTGGAACATGGCTCAGCTCCACGGGGGCAGGGTTTGGGAATTCGTGGGAAGTTCTTTTTGTCGTTTCGCAAGGAAGCGTGTCCGGTAACGGACAAGTGTTTTCTCAGAACTCCGCAGCGAATTGGACTTCAATGTCAGCGGATAGAACGGTGAGCGGAACCGTTCGTGGATACGACGATTTTGGAGCTTTCGCTACCGTGACAGTCAACATTTATTTCCGCCCTGCGGGTTCTTCTGGCGGCGGGACTTTGTGGGATACCGTGGCGCTAGAACTCGCCGCGTTTGCAAGCCCTCTCGGCGGTCAATAACACATTTATGAGGTAAACCATGCCTGACGTAGCAATACAAACCGCCCTCGCAAACGAGGCCCGCAGACAAGAATTGCGATCAAAAGTAGCCATGCTTAGAGGGGCGGCGGGAGCGGCGTCCCGCGTGGCTGCCGCGCTCAATCAGATTTCCACGGAGAACAGTCAGTTGCTCTCCGACGCGCAGACTGAACTTCGTTCATTAGAACTCGGCGCAGGCCCCGGCGTTACGGATGACTTCGGGCCGAAAAGCCCCATCACGCAGATGCTCGAAACCGAGCGCTTCGCAGCCAAGAGCGCCTGTGTGGACTTCATCAAGGCAAACCCAACATGCACCGCAGAAGAAGCGATTGCAGAGTGGACAAATGCCGCGATTGCAACCCACCCAACCCTGCCTATGCCGCTGCAAGACGGGGCGGCGATTCAGGCGCTTTACGCCTCACGGCTTCAACAACTCGGCCTCACCACAGCAGCTACTTGGGAAGCACATCGCGGCTGGATTGTCGCTACACCCAAAGACACCATCATGGGGCTCTAAATGGTCACGCTTGCACTCTACAAAGCCAAGGGCGATGTGTTCAACCGTTTGATTAGCTGGCGCACGGCAAGCCCTTACTCGCACTGTGAAATCGTCATTGACGGTACTGCTTTTTCCGCGAGCCTGCGGGACAAAGGCGTGCGGGGGAAGGCTATCGTTTTTGACGCGGACAAATGGGACTTACTGCCCTTACCCGCGCAGTGCGAAGCCTCAGTGCGGAAGGCATATATCACTACCGCAGGGCATCGGTACGACTTACTTGGCTGCGTTCTCGGGCGCGGGCTGGATGCCCCGATAGAAGACAAAACCAAATGGTTCTGTTCAGAGTGGTGCGCGTTTGCGCTGGGCTTCCCTGAGCCGTGGCGGTACTCACCGGCTATGTTGGCCTCGGCGGTTTCTGCGCCTTGGCTATCGCGTTAACTAACCAATTAGTTCATAATACGCGGTGATTTTGGAGTAAGCACAATGGACGTTAACACCTTGCTTTCTATCGGCTTCGATGTGTCGGGCGGCATGATTGACCGCTTGGGAAAGAACTACGGCTTCTTGAGCAAAGACGGCCCGGTGTTGACCCCGGAAGGCGAAGCTCTCGCTGCCAGCTTGCAGGCTCCCGTAGAGCCGCAAAAGCGCCCCCGCAAGAAGGCTGAGCCTGTCATCGAGCAGGACGGCCCGGACGAAGCGGCTCTGGATGCCATGTTGAAGGAATGACATGGCGCTGGTTTACGGGCAGGATGAGCGCGTTACTCGTTGGGTGGCTCAACGATCTGGTAACGATAGCCCGACTCCTTCATGCGCGTCCATTGGCTTTGAACGCGGCGGTGAGCTTGTCGCTGGCGTGTACTTTGATGGCCGCACTCAAACTAACCTGTTTGCTCACATCGCATCAGACGGCAGCATTCTCCCTGCTGAGCTTTTGTACGCTGTAGCGCAGTTTGCTTACGAGCAACTAGGTGTGCTTCGGATGACGTTCACTGTGCGCGATGACAACCTGCCGTGCTTGCGCTTGGTGCAGAGCATGGGGGCTAGTTGCGAGGCCGTACTTGAAAAGGGCCACGAGAACGGTGATGTGATTCTGTTTGTGCTTTGGAGCAACTGCGACTTGTTCCAGCGGCTCAAGTACAGATTCGCCAAGGATAAGGAGTAAACGCCATGGGCGGTAAGACCACAGTTAACGCGCCAGCACCCGATCCCGCTGCTAGTGCTGCGGCGAAGTCAAATGCCGAAATTGCAAGGATGCAGTTTCAACGCTCGGTTGAAAACGACGAGTGGTACAAGCAAAACATCCTCCCAAAAATCATGGGGGAAATGGATAGGCAAGCGCAGATCAGCCAAGATCAGTACGAACTCGGGCGCAAGTGGGGTGTTGAAGACCGAGCCCGAGGGGACGCCTACTACAACGCCGCGATGGCTTACGACCCTGAAGGGGCGGCTAAGGCCAACGCTGAACGCTGGCGCGGTGATGCGGTCAATGAGTTCAATCGCAACTACTCCAACGCGCAGAACCAGATGGTTCGCGGGCTCATGCGCAGCGGGCGCTCTACTGCGGCGCTGGGCAACAACTTGGTGGCCGCAGCCGCCGCGAAAACCAACGCATCCAACCAAGCCATTCGTGCAGGCGACATGGCAATTCGTGCCGCTCAAGCTGAAAAGCTCAACGTCCACGCGAATGCCGCAGGGCGCTCAAACCCGATGGCGGGTATGGGCCTTGCCATGCAGAGTGCCGGGATGGGTATGCAGGGGATGAACTTCGCTCAAGGCAGCGTGGGGCAGAACAACTCGATGTTCAACGCTGGCATGGGCTCAGCGATGCAGGGCAACAGCAGCGTGATGAACTACGGCTTGGGCCAGCAGCAGTTGCAAATGCAGGCGAACATGGCAAACGCTCAGGGTAATCAGCAGTTGTTGGGCATGGGTATGAGCGCGGCTGCGCAAGGAATGGCTGCGTATTTCTCTGACCGCCGCTTGAAGAAGAACGTGCGGCGCATCGGCACTCGCAAGGACGGCTTGAACGTGTACGAGTTCGAGTACGTGTGGGGTGGGCCGAGAGTGGTCGGTGTGATGGCCGATGAAGTTCGCCGCGTGTACCCGCAGGCTGTGAGCAGCTTCGGCGGGTATGACATGGTTGATTACGCAAAGCTGTAAGGGGGCTCTATGGGCGGCGCAGTGCAAGTCCAACAGCCAACGCAAGGCGGGCTCGGCAGTGTTATCAGTGGCCTCGCGCCACAGCTTCACGCGCTGCAATCCGCGCCGTTTGGATGGGCTAATTCGGGGCCTTCAATCTTTCGTCCACTGCAAGGCTCCGCGTTGCCGCCGCCACAAGACCTATCCGCTCGTATCGGGCTACCTCCGCCCGGTGTGGGATTCGGCCCTTTGGCGCAGCCGCCAAGTGGTCACTTGGCTTTTGGTGGCGGGCCCCTTGCGCAGCCCGGCTTGCCAGAGCGCAACTTTGATTTCCGTGGGCTGGCAGGGCCGCAAGTTAATGTCGCGCCCCCAATCGACAAGCAAAGTCGCAGTGCGGGGGCAGTGCCGTTTACTCCAAAACTCGGGCCGATTAACGCTCAGCCCGCTGATGACGCCGCAAGCACTGCCGCGTCTGCGCGAATGGGAGGCTTTTTCACCCACGGGCGTCCCGGGTACACCACCATGAGCCAACCCGGCCCAACGCGCAGTGACGTTGGTTCCACAGACTTCTAAGGAGGCTGTATGTCGTTTCTGAGCAACATGGAGCAGGGCTTTCGCAAGGTTCAGGTGCCATACCTCAAGCATCTTGCTGGCATGGCGAAAGACCCGAAGCAAGCGTGGCGACTTGGAATGCCGGGTGACAACGAAACCACCAAGCTGACCAACAAACTTACAGGGCGCGATGACAAGCCTTGGCAGGGTAGCTTTAGTGAGGGCTTGGGCTTGCCGAGTTGGTACAAAGACGAGGTTCGCGCTCGGGGGGACGGCACGGCGCTCGGGTATGACCACCAAGCCAAGGGCATTACTGGGGCCGTTGTTGCTGCGTTTTTGGGTGGGGGCGCGTTCAACGGGGCCACTGCGGGGGCTGGGTCTGCGGGCACTACGGCGGGGTCTACATCTGGCGCAGGGGCTTCCGGCGCGGGGACTGCTGCGGGTAGTAGCTCTCCATCGTGGATGCAATGGGCCCGCATGGGTGCCGGTATGGCGTCACAGATGGGCGGGGGGCAGGGCGGCGCTGGACAGTACGAGGCCCCTGACGTTGCAGGCGACTTCGAGCGAAGTGAGGAACGGGCTCAGCAAGATGCCAAGGAAAACCAAGCCACTGCGGACGCAGCGCTAACGGGCCTCAAGACGATGTTCAGGAGGCAAGCATGAGCTTCACACCGGGATACGCAAGTGGCTTCAACGCCATGAATAACGCCATCGAGGGCGGGCTAAAGATACGCAAAGACCGCCGCGAGCAGGATAAGCACGATATGGATGTGAAAGCATTCAAAGCGGCTGAGCAAGAGGCGGAAGACGCGAGGAAGGCCGCGAAGGCCGCAGAGGCCGCAGAGGCTAAAAAAGCACCATCTACCAGTCAACCCACGGCGGGGGTTGAGCCAGTGAAGCCGGTATCCGGCTTACCCGCACAGGGGAGTTGGGCCGCTCGGAGTATGCACATGTCGTATGGCGGTGATGCGAGTGGCGGTGGCGGTTTCGACGCCTTCGGCGCAGTGATGCAGGGTTTCAACACGATGTTCCCCGAAGACTGACGGGCGAGCGAAGGAGCATTTATGGGGTACGCAGACGGAATGAACGCCATGACGGGCGCTATTCAAGGCGGGCTAAGGATTCGTGGTGATCGTCGGGCTCAGGATAAGCACGATATGGATGTGGCGGCTTATCGCGCCGCAGTGGCAGAGGCGGGGCAGGGTGGCCCCGCTCCCGCAGGCGCGTCACCAGACGGCCAAGCTCCCGTAGCGGCTGGCCTGCCTGCGCCGTCTTTACCCCGTGCGGGTAGGGGTTCCTATGCAGACATGATGGCCGCTGCCGCTGCTTACGGCAACGGGCAATACACAGCCGGGGCGAACATTCGCTCCGCTGTTGAGGAACGGCGCAAGACTGAGGAATTTAACGGGCTGTACGCCGACGCGGCCTCGCAGATTGCCAAGCTCAGCGATGAAGACCGGGACAACCTGATTCACAAGGCGGTCAATACGACTGGCGGTATCCCCGGTGTGTTGTGGCAGTCCAAGGACAAGAGCGGGTACATGGTGATGCTCACTGACCCGAAGACTGGCAGGCCCGTGGCTACGGGTGATGACGGTATGCCCTACAGCGCATTTTTGGATAAAGCACGGGCTGACCAAATCTTGACCTACGGCCTGCTTGCGCAGATGAACCCGAGCTACGCGCAGACTGCGCACGCCAAGCTCGCTGAGCTTCACAACACACTTTACGAGCGCGGCGAACGGCTCGACACTCGGGAGACTGCGGCGGTGCAGACGCAGAATCAAGCAGTACGCTTTGGGCACCAAAATGAACACGACGCAGCGATGCTTGAGCAGCGTAAACGTGAAGTTGGAAACCAAGCCGGGCACTACAGATTCTTGCAAGAGCAAGAGCGCAGCAGGTTCACCCCTAATGGATTGGGCTACGTCCTTGATGAAAAGGGCGGGATGGTGCCCGCCTCGGTGGGTGTCGTTTCCAACAGTAAGGGCGGCTCGGAAATACGAGTGATGCGCTTTGACGGGCAGGACTACGGCGGTAGCGGGTTTGTCTCCGAGCAACAACTTCAAGCCGCGCAGCGTCAAGCCTCCGAGGAAGCGAAACTGATGGATGGGCGCCCCATGCTCGACGCGAACGGTAGGCAAGTAATCCATGTCATTGACAACAAACGAGTGCCCGCGACGTACACCGCAGAAACCGCCTACGGGCCCCTGTTGCAGCAAAAGCTAGACATACTTCGACGTAAGGGTGGGAGTGGGGGCGCAGGCAGTCCCCCGCCGATCACCGTTACCCCCGAGGCAGTCAGAATCCTTAACGGCGCTGGCGCTGGGGGTGCAAAACCTGCGGGGCTTCCCGCACCAATTAGCTCGGCTGAGAGACTTCGTGCAATCAGTGCATCAGTGCGGGCCTCTGACGCCGCTGCTGCGGCGGAACAAGCTGCGCGGCAACGGGAAATGGCTTTGCGTGCCCGCGCAGGCGCGGTCAATTCAGCGGCCCCGATTACCGAAGACGATCTGCGCTACTTGCCGCGATAACACAACGGAGCCAGCCGAATGCAATACACGATGACCGACTTGCGAGCAGCATTTGGTGCTGCTGCCGATGGGCGTAGCGATCAAGAGCTTCTCTCTGCTTACGCGCAAGCAAACAAGCTCGACCCCGCATCTGCGGCGCAGATGTTCAACTACAACCCGAACACTTCGGGCAAGTGGGGGCAACGGTGGCGTGCGTCGGGTGATAGCTTCGTCGCAGATATGTACGGAATTGGCGAAGCGTTTGGGTCTGAATCAGCCAAGCGTGGCCGCATCGAAAACGAGTTTGACGCCAACGTAGCCCGAGGGCGCGCACACGAGCTTGGCGCGGTTCAACGCTGGGATGACGTACACGGCGCGGGCGACTTCGCAGACTTTGCTGGCGGTCTTCTCGTTGATTCCGCGCCAACGATGGCGACCATCGCGGCAACTGGCCTTACGGGTGGGGCTGCGGCTCCACTGGCTGCTGCACGGTTTGGTGTGCAAGGCGCGGCTGGGCTCGCACGGGCAGCAAGCATCGGCAGCAGAGTAGGCGCGTTCGCTGGCGGGTACACCGCTGCGCTTGGCGATACTTTACAGAATCAGCGCGATGAGTCCGGGCACACCGATCTAGGCACTGCGGGGCTCGCAGCAGTGCCGTATGCGCTCGTTGACACCTTTACCGGCGCAGGGGGCAAGCTCAACCGGGGCCTTCGCCGCATGGCGGGGCATGAGGCCGTAGAAGGCGCTGAGACTGTTGCGGGGCAGCAGGCGCGTCAAGCGATTGGCGACTCTTGGGAAGGTTGGCGGGGGGCCGCTGGCCGCGTGGGTGTGAACGCGCTTGAGACAGGTATCAAGGAAGCGGTTGGCGAAACCTTCCAAGAAATGATGAACCAATCCGCTCGCATGGGTGTGAATCCCGATGCGGAGCTTTTCAGCGACTCCGCTAAGGAGCGATACAAAGAATCAGCCATCGGTGGCGGCATTCTTGGCGCGATGTTTGGCGGGGGCTTGGGCGGCTGGCGGCGCAGCGCTGCGTGGCACGACCAACAAAGAGCCGACGAGCAGGCAGCGCAAGACGCTCAGCGTGCTGCGGCGCAGGCTCAGACCGCTGCCCTACACGCTCAAGCGCAGGCCGAAGCGGACACACTGGCCCGTAAAGAGCAAGACCTACTGCAATCCTACAGCCCCAAGGCTGGCGAACAACTTGGGCTTTTCGGCTCGCCGGATGCCGCCCCGCTTGACAACAGCGACTACGTTGCCCCGCAGCCGAGCTATGAAGATTTGGTTGCGCGGCGTGCGGCTTTGCGCGAAGAAATTACAAACACTATCCGCCAAGCTGGGGACGCACCCCACATGGTTCACACAAGGCTAGACGAGCTAGTTGCACAGCATCGCGCCTTGTCTGACCAGCTTGAGCCTTACGAGCTTCACGCTGCCTCACAGTACGAGTCCAACCCGCAGATGCCGTTGGATTTCAACCGAGACGCCCGCATTGACCCGTGGCAGGTTGAAATGTTTCCGCAAAGCGGCGGGGCCGTCAGCATGGAGGCCCCCCAAGAAGAATCGGCTCCCCCTGTGCGAGACGATTACACCCATGATTGGGTGAACGCACCGGGCGAACTCCGCTCGCAAATCACGCAGCGAACCCAACAACGTCCCTCGGCGTTCACCGTCAAGACTTCTATTGCGCTAGCCCCGTTGCTCCACGACACGGCTTCTGCACGGGCGTATCTTGACGCCGAGCAGGCGAATCTCGACAAAGAATTCAACAAGTTAGACCGTAAGGTATCCGGTGCGAGCAACACAATCTCGCCCGAAGACTACGCCCAAAAGCGTGCCGTTCTCGAAGCCAAAGCAAACGATTTGATTGCGGCGCGAGACGTTGTTGACCAGCACACCCGAGCCAACACGCAGCGCATGGCCGAAGCCGGGTTGGCTCGGGCCCGCCCCGGTGTATCCGTGGGTGAGCAACTGCGCCCGGACAACGCCGCGTCGGTTGAGGCCGCGATGGGCCCGACTATTCAGGCAGCGAACGCGCAGGTTCGCCAAGACACCGCCGCCACCGATGCGCGAGTTCAGCAAAGGGCGTTGGACGATACGGCGTCGGAGCGTGAAAGCGTCATCCGTGAGGCGATGAATCAGCCCTATACGGGTAGCCCCCTCACAGTTGCGAGGGCGGCGCTTAAAGCGGCGGGGTTCAATGCGTTCAACCCGAACGCAAAAGAGGTTGAGCTTGTCAACGCCCTGCACGAACAAAAGCAGGCTCAAGCCCAACGCACAGATGCCAAGCGGGCTGATGTAGCGGCGGCTGTGGTGCAGCCCCCGAGCCTCGCATACGCCAACGGTAACTTCACCCCTCGTTCAAACCTCGAAGGAGTAGCAAATGGCACTCAAGCCTCTGAAGCCCAGCAAGCAGAAACGCAAGGACAACAAGCGCCCAGCCTTCCCGGCGCAGCAGCCAGCCAAGTAGGTGAGGGGGCTCCGCGCCAAAGAACGGACAAACAGCAGCGGGAGGATTTCGCACGAGCCACGGGCGCGACCCTCGACTTGCATGGGAGGCAGAACCGGCCCGCTGTTCGCGCTGCGGCTGCGGGCGACTTTGAGGGTGTTCTGTCGGCGCTGGAAAAGAGTAAGAACCGCTTGATCGCTGAAATTGCAAGACGCGCTAGAGGGCTAAACACAAAGGTCGCAGTGTCCGATGACGCCCGCGAAACGTACATAGGCCATAACGCGGCGGCGCAGCAGCATTCCATCGACGGCGCAAAGACGCACTTGAGCGCGTTAGAGCAAATCCGCGCCCTTGCACCTGTTGTTGCCGCGCTGCCTGCGGGGACACGGCATGTGATGTACCACGCCGCCTCTAAACTTGGCAGGGCAACGCCAAGTTTCTCAGAGTTTGAGGGCGGCGTTGAGAAAAAAGGTCATGGGTCGTTGGAGTATTTGGCGAGGCAAGGGCACACCACAATCACGTTGCTCCACGACGCCCCGAGGACGCTGGACACCAAAGAAGACTTCGCAGCGTTTCACAAGGCTTTTGAGGCCGCAACGCAAGAGTACGGTGAAGACACCTTACGTCTGCTGTCAACCGCGTCTGCGGAGACGGCGGGCGTTCTTGGAAGCTACCACCCTGCTTCCGACACGGTGCTCGTGCAGGATACGCCTTGGCAATCAGAAGGGGTTCTGGCGCACGAAATTGTCCACGCCCAAGTGTTGAAGGCTGTGGCTAACCCAAGCGCCGCGCAAAAACCTGCTGTCCAAAGGCTTGAGCGTTTGTACGCGCACGTTCGCGCTGAACTAGCACCTACGGGGCGCAACCACTACGGCTTGACTAGCGTGCAGGAATTTATTGCGGAAGGCTTAACGAACCCGCGATTCCAATACGAGCTTAACCGGATTGGGTACGAAAGCCGCTCTGCGTGGGACGAGTTCGTGAAGTTGATTGCGAGCCTCGTGGGTGTAAGACCGGACTCTGCCTTCACGGAGCTACTGTCAATTTACAGTGAACTTACCCCCCAACAGAAAGATTCCAATGTCAGCGTACCAAATGTTTCTGGACTCGACGCTAGAGGAAGCAGTGTTGCTCGGGGCGCTGACACTCAAGGAAGCGTGGCTGATTCAGGACGAGTTGCTGACGCAGGAGTCGCCAGTTCTGTACTTCCCGCAGGAGTGGACACCGATGCTAGCCAAGTGGGAACTCGCAATGATGGAGCCCAGCCCGTTGACGGTGGTGCAGTAAGCGAGCCCCCGCGCAGGGGTCGCCCGACCAACGCCTCCAAGAACGAGAAGGCCGCGCTGGAGACGGTTGCAGGCTTGCGGGCTGAGTACAACAGTTTGATGGGTGCGCCGCGCACCAATGAAGTTCAGCGCCGCCAGCATGAGCAGCGCGTGCGAGAAGTGGCAGACACCATCCAAGCCTTCGCGCTCGACCCTGACGAGTCTCCCAAAGTGCGAGCCGCAGCCGTTGAAGCACTCAACGATGTTGTGGACAAGCACCTGAGCGACCCTTCACTCCACGCGGGTATGCCGGGCGTTCGCCCGCGCATGGATGTGTCCGCTGGCGCGGTCACGCCTGACTCCGCGCTGATGAAGAAGCTCGCTGGGGCTCGCACTCTGGCTGATGCTCTGCGGGTTGTCCTCGCGCACTCCACTAACCAAGCAGACAAGGCGCTGGCCCGCGCTCTGCTGCAACTCAAGGGCATGGAGAAGATTTCGTTTACAACGTCAGCCCCCGCGCTGCCGAACGCTTACGGCTTCTATGACCCGTCGCGTCGTGCGGTGACTCTGATGGGCACAGGCGACGTTCAAACGCTGCTGCACGAAGCCGTCCACGGCGGCACGCTGGCCGCGCTCTACAACGGCCACATCGACCCGAAGACAGGCAAGCCGATTTCTGCCCTCGGGCGTGAACTCGTCAAGCTGTACGAGCAGACTCGCCAACGCAGCAACGGTGAATACGGCTTCACCAACGTCGATGAGTTCTTGGCGGAAGCCTTCACCAACCCCAAGTTCCAAGAGGCGCTGCGCAATGACGGTCTGTGGAGCCGCTTCGTGCAGTGGGTGGGCAAGGTTTTGGGTGTTCCCAAGATGGCGATGAACTCGCTGGAAAAGACCCTTGCCATTGGCGAGCAGTTGATGCGCGAGAACGACGCGGCGATGAACCGCGAAGAAGCAGCGTCAGGGGTGCGGTACAGCGAAGCAGGGGCCCCGGTAGCCAAGGCGGTGCGCGACGAGCACGGGCAACCGATGTTTGTCGGACGCAAGTACGCGCTCGCCGCCGCCGTCCCGATGGAAGTGCTGGAGCGCATTCCATCTGAGGGTGAGCAGATTTTGAATTTCGCTGTCATGCCGCATGACAAGTTTGACGTTTTCGGGTACGTTATCCTCCTGACGGATGCCAACGGGGTGCCCAAAGAGTTGCTTGACATTCAGGCCAACGACAGACGCCAAGGCATCGGGCGGGAAGTCATTGAGACGTTGTTAGGCGCGTACCCCAACAACGACCTCCACATCAGCAATATCGTGCAGGCGGCACGCGGCTTTTGGGAGCGCATGGGTGTGCCGCAGCAGAACTTGGAAGACGGAGCAGCGTATGACGGAACTCTCAACTGGAACACCTACAGCCACGCCCGCGCAGGGACAATCGACTGGCAAGGCTATGAGCCCGGAACAACAAGCTCAACTCAGAGCCAGCCGGTTGAAGCAGGTTCAAGACCGAGTGGCCGCAATGACTCCGCAGCAACGCCAAGAGCATCTGAAACGAGTGAAGCAGGCATTAGCACCGGCTCAGGACTGAGAGGCCCGGCCTACCGTCTTAACGACACAGCAAGCGCATTCTCACTGCCAGAACCCAAGCGGTTCGGGCGCGGTGAGCACATGCTGAAATCTGTCGTTGCCGCGTTGACCGATTGGCGCAACGCACCGGGCGTGCTGGGTCTACTCAGCCGCCGCCAACTGGCTGACCGCTTCCGCGAGTCTTCGCACATGCGCGAGTACGACGCGGCGGAATCCGCCCGCGAAGTGATGGCAAACGAGTGGGTGAACATCACGCACAAGCACGCCGCGTTGTGGGAAAAACTACCTGCGAAACAAGGCGTCGAACTCGGGCGCGTGATGATGGAGTCGGGCTACGAGGGCGTTCACGCCGACCTTCCGTTTGAGCACGCCCGCAACGCGCACTTGCGCGTAGGCACCGACGCAGAAGTGCGGGAAGCCCGCGCCACCCACGCACGCCTTCATGCGCGGCTAGAAGCGTTGGGCAACGAGTCACCCACCGCCAAGAAGCTCTACTCCGATGTGAAAGCTGACATGCAGCGGCAGTGGGATGAACTGGCGAAGATCAAGCTCGATGCCATCATTGATGCCTACGTGCCTGAACTTGGGTTTATCGGGCGCGACAAGCTCCACGAGCTAGTCAGGAAGCCCGACACCGTGGGCCGCGAACTGAAGGCGCAACTCAAGGCGCAGGGCAGTAGCGCCGCCGTTAATCGCGCAATGTCCAAGCTCATCCAAGACGCTGCGGAGCATTTTCAGGTGGTGGCGCAGTTGCAGGGGCCGTACTTCCCGTTTGTTCGCAACGGCGACCATGTGGTTGTCCTCAAGTCCAAGAGCTACACCGCCGCCCAAGCGCAATTCGCTCAAGCTCGGGACGCGCTGCAAGCTGTGATGCACGAAGACGCCCCTGCGAGCGGGTCAAATGAGGCCGCAGAGAAAGCCTACGAAGCCCGCTTGATCGCGGCTCGAAAGCAAGTGCAGTCGGCCCGTGAAGTGCTGAACTCCCTCAAGAACGATGACCAGCACTACGCAGTGAGCTTCTTTGAGCGCCATTGGGAGGCACAGAACTACCTCGATGATCTCAACAAGAACATCGCAGGCAGTTCATCGAAAGACACGCTGACTGCTTCACTAGAGACGCGGGCGCAGTACGTGCAAGCCCTCGACCAAGTGCCCGGTGCGTTCATGCGCAAGGTGGAAGACGCCATGCGCCGCAACCTGCCAGCCGCCCAGCACGCCGCGCTGGGGGCTGCTTTGCGGGACTTGCATCTGACCTCGCTGCCTGACCGCTCTGCGATGAAGTCCGAACTCAAACGGATGAACGTGCGCGGTGTTCGCCCCGAAGAAATGATTCGCGGCTACGCCACCCGCAGCATCGGCAACGCCTTCCGTGCGTCTCGCATGAAGTACGGCGACAAAATCAACACGGCAGTTGAGTCGTTGCGGGATAGCCAAAATCGTGACGAAGTGCTGCTGGGTGATGAACTCGCCAAGCGCATCGCCAACGGCATCATCACGCCCGAGCGCAACGCCTTTACTTCCGCAATCAGCACTGCCTCTCAGGTGAGTCACTTGTGGCACTTGGGCATGTCACCCGCCTACTGGCTGATGAACTCCGCACAGCCTTGGGTGATTTCACTGCCCATCATCGCTGCGCACCACGGCGCTAGCCGGTCTGCGGCGGCGCTCTGGCAGGCGACAAAGGATGTGGCGGAAGTCGCTCGCATCATGCAAAAGGAGTTGAAGGAAGAACTCAAGGGCGATGCGCTGGCTGGGTGGAAGTCTTTGCAGATTGAAGTTGACCCGCAACGCTTGGGCAAGACCGATGGCGAGCGCAAGATGCTGCGTGAGTTGTTCAACAACGGCCTGTTGGCGATCAACGTCAAGCACGACCTCGCTACCATGTCAGCAGGCGAGAAGGCGGGCTGGATTGCCAAAGCTGCTGAGTTCTCGTCAGCCCCCGCGAACATGGTGGAAGTTGTGAACCGCGTGGCAACGGCGCTAGCTGCGTACCGCTTGGAAGTAGGGCGCGGTGCCAAGCCAGATATGCACGACAGCGCAACGGGCTTCGCCTCTCGGGTGGTGGCTGACACGCACTTTGACTACTCGGAAGACAACGCACCCCGGCTGATGCGTGCGGCGTCTCTTGGTGGGCTGGGGCGGCTGCTGTTCCAGTTCAAAAAGTACACCCAAGCCATCATCTACCTGCAAGCCAAGCTGTTCTCGGACGGTAAGCTCCACAAGCTGCTTGCCAGCGGCAACACCCCGGAAGATGTGGCGCAGGCTCGACGGGCGTTCTTGTATCTCAACGGCATGACACTGGCGATGGCCGGGGGTGCGGGTCTGCTGACGGCCCCCTTGGTTGCGATCATCGCCAAGTCAATTCAGAGCATGTACCCGGACGATGACGAGCCCGACTTTGGGCAGATGGTCTACAACGGGCTCTCAGATGTGAACCCCGCGCTGGCGCGTGCGGCGTTCCACGGTGTCCCTGCGGCTTTTGGGGTGAACCTGTCAAAGACCTTGGGTATGGGCTCCGCAGTCAACCCCTTTGCGTTCACAGACACTCAAAAAGACGGGAAAGACCTTTTCGCTAACATGCTTCTCGGCTTGGCGGGCCCCGCAGCGGGGCTAATGGCGAACTGGTTTGAAGCTGCAAGTGTGGGCTCAAGCAACCCGGGCAAGGCGGCGCAGCTAGCTGCGCCTCGGGCCATCCGAAACGTCTTGCAAGCGCTTGACCGGGCTCGCAGCGATGACCCCACCACTGTTCAACAAGAGGGTGGCGTGACTACTCGCAGTGGGGTTCCAGTTCTCAAGAACGACGAGGTTGACCTGTGGGACACGTTGGTTAAGGGAATCGGCTTTGAGCCCACCCACGTAGGCGAGCGCTACGACGCCCGCAGCGCACAACTTAACAAGGAGAAGGCGCTAGGGGATGTGCGTAAACAGTTGCTCAGTGCGTGGAATCCCAAAGACGGTATGACCCAAGAGATTCGAGACTTTAACGCTCGCAACCCGAATGGGCGGATTACCTACCAAGACTTGCTCAAGTCCCACCGCGAGCAAATGCGCGTGCAGCGTGAAACCGTCAACGGGGTACGCTTCAACCGCAAGCGTACCCCGGATGTGGAAGATCAGTTGACGTTCTGAGCGGCAGGGGCGGCGCTAGCCGCCTCTACCACCGGGCCCTTCGCGCTCAACGGCACCACGTTGTCCGGCAGCGGGCCACTGTAGACCGCCAGTGCGTCCTTGTTGACGATCAGCACTTCGGCAGGGAGCTTGGCGAACCCAACGAGCCCTTGCCCGAGGTCGATGCGGGTCTGCGTAACCGCCACCCCTTTTTCTTCAACCTCGCGCAGCAGCCCCGCAGCTTTCCATTCCTCGATAAGCTGCGTGATACCCATACCCGCGCCTGCGGCCCAGCGCCGAGCGGCTTCCATCGTGATGTAGGTAAGGCGGCTGCTCTGCACTTCGCGGCCTGCCAACGGCATACGCAAGGTGCCCGGTGCGTTGACTGCCGACTCCGCAACGCCCGCACGGCCCTCTGACTTGCTGATAACGATGTGCGGTGACAGGGCGCTCAACATGCGCTCCATCGCACGGGCCGGGCTGGATGTGTCATGGATGCGCTTGAACGCGAGTCCATCGGTGACGCAGTGCAAGAACTCAGTGCGAATCTCCTGCATGTCGAAAAGGGGCACGCCCATTTCTTCGAGAGCGTGCATGGTCATGCGAATGGCGGCGTACCCTGCGGCAAAGAAGCGAGTCTCCATCGCGTCAGGCATCTGAGCGCGGTACTCGTTAGAGAACCGCTGCCCCATTGCCCGCATCGCGGCGTAACCCGTCTTCGCGGTGTAGTAAGCCAAGACCGCACCGAGGCAGCCTTGGTAGGGGGTCAGCATCGTGGCGCGGCGGCTGTCGATGGTGTTGAGTTGTTCGGCGTTCAGGCGGCGCAGCTTGTCGCACTGAATCTCTAGCACCCGCATCTGGATGGCTGTAGTCTGCTGGTCTTCGATGGCCGCGATCAACTCCCGCACGGGGCGGTTGGTGGACATGATGGCCGTTTCAGACCAAGTGCGCGGGGTGCGCAGGGCCCGCCCGGATGTGTTGGCGCGGTCTTTCTCCACCCCACCAGAAATAGTCTTGACGTACCAACCCGCGTCCTCTGGCGTGTTATCCGTAACTTCATCCAACAGCAGCGGCAGACACGTTGACATGGCAGCGCGGTTGATGATGGCCGAAGGAGTTGCGTCTTTCTTGCCTGCGCGGCGAACGGAGTCAGTGCCGCCAAAGGCTCTAGCGGCGTCTTTCATCGCAGTGCTCTTGCCCAAGCCCGAAGCGCGAGAGTAGAGAACGTAGGTGAACCCGTAGGGTGGGGGCGAGCCATCGGCGCGGAGTTCTTCGTCCGCAACGAACAGCATCATCGTGCTTGAGAGTGCAGCGGCCAAGCCGAGCTTGAGGGGGCCTTGGTCGAACGTCTGCTTGTAATACTCCGCCTGTGAGCGTGCGCCGGGCAGAATCAGCGCGTCCCACACATCGGAGTTCCAGCGGTAGTTGACGGAATCCGGCAGCACAGAGATACCAACGTCGCAGTCTCGCAAGTCCGCGCCGAGTAGCGCGTGCTGGATGGTGCCGTCTTCACGAATCAGGTGCGGGCCAAACGCCCATGCGATACCGCCCGCAGCGCGTGCATCGCGCACCACGCCGAACCGAGTGCGAACTGTTGGCCTGCTGGCCGCAGCTTGTACGCGGGTGAATTGGTCGTAGATGTAGTCGTGCATGAGTTGCCCCACTAGCGCCGATGAGTTCACCGGGTTGAGGTTGAGTTGCAAGAGGCAGCGCATGGCGTCTGCGCGGCTAGAGAAGACTTCCGATTGAATAGGGCGGCACAGCACTTCACCGTGCGGGTCGAGGAAGGCCAGTTCCACGAAACCGTTGTCTTGGGTGTTTGTGCCGGGGTCGGCCACAGACTCAAGCCAAAAGACCCGAGTGCTGATTTGCGTTTCGCCCCACTCACCGGATTCACGGTCTTTGACCCGAGCGAATAAGCCCTTGGGGGTCAGCGTGAAGCGCTCAGACTTGGCGTGTTCAGGCACCCGAGCCAGCCGGTCTTCTGTCTGAGCCGGGGGCTGCGGGGGCAAGACTACCTCGGGCTTGGGGTAGCCGAGCACCATTGGGGTGTGAATCTTGCCTCTGTGCGGGCACGACGAACAGGCGTTGCAAAGAGAAGCAATCGTGTCGCACGTAGGCGGGTCTGCCCGGTACGCCTCGAACTTGGCCGTAGTGGCTTCGGGGTCGTACTCGGGGTGTTGGCGGCTAATCCAGTGCGCGGCGGATTCACCCTCTCGGGTGAACTTCGTGACGCCAAGCATCAGCCTCCACAGCGGTTCAGCCACTTGGGCCTGTTCGGTGTAGGCCCGTTCAGCGGCGGGGCAGTTAAGAAGAATTTCTTGAAAGCTAGGGGCTTCACGCGATGCCAGTGCGTCATCGTTAACGCCGAGCTTGCTGCGGCCCGACGCCACGCGGTAAGTCGTTGGGGCTTTGGGTGCGCCGCCGAGCTTTTCAAGAAGCTCATGCAACTCGTCTACACCCCACACAGGGCCCATTTGCCCCACCGCTTCCACACGGTTGCCGTTGTAGTGCAGGCTCCCCACAGGGCGCAGCACACGCACCAAGTCCGTTGTGCAGTGCGAATCCACCAGCAGCCCCGCGTCACGGGCAACCCGGCGCAGCGCGTGCGCCATCGCGCTCCAAGTCGCAGCGTCTACATCGTCATCGAGCGCGTAGTAAACGTGCAAGCCCGCGCCGCTGCTCACCACGATGGTCGGGCGCAACCCGGTTTCTTTGGCAAAGCGCACTAGCTCCGATGCACCCTCAATTCGGGTGGGGTAGGCTTCTTCCGGGTGCTTCTCGAACTTGTCAGGGCCGCAGTCAATGTCGAGGTACAGGCAGCGTTTCGCGTACACCGCATCGGCCTTGCGGCTCTGACGCTCCAACGATGCCGTGCAGAAGAACCAATTCGCCTGATGGCTACGCGCTGCGGTTGCAGCGACCAACTGTTCTTGCGACTCAAAGAAGACATGCGCCTTCGTGTTCGTATTGAAAAGGGCGAACACCCCATCACGCGGCAGCAAAGCCGCGTAAAAATCTTCGAGCTTCATTCAACCCCCGTTTAGTGAAGCTATTGCGACAACACCCGCGCTGCGTCGAGTGCCTTGGCTACTGCTTCGTATCGTGCGTTTCCCCTTCGGGCTGACACACTAACAGGAAGCAGGCCCGCTTTCAAGCCTGTACGAACAAGCGCCAAATCCTTCTCTAGCTGAGCGGCACGCCAGCGGTGAGGAACGCAGCGCTCGTGCATCCACATAGACACAGACACGCGGAGGTAGCCGAAATACTTGGCGAAGTGGCTCAAGTCAATTTTGGCGTCAGTAATGGCGGTTAGATCGTGCATGGTGAAGTTCCGGTTACGGTTCCGGCGCTGCCGTAGCCACTAGGGTTAGGCCCTAGATCGCACAGCCGGTTTCGGGGGTTAATCGTCGGTATGGCCTGAGTGGAGCATCGAGTTGAGTTCACCCAACATATCGCCCAACCCGTCATCAGCTTCAACCTTCGGGGCGGGTTTAGCCTTGGCCTTAGCGGGTGCGGGAGCGGGCGCAGGGGCCGCACTCACAATCCCAACCAAGTCATCTTCGTCAACGACAACTGGTGCAGCGGGCTCAGGCTTGGTCTTGGCTTTACGGGTCGCGTCCCGTGCGGCTAGCGCGGCTTCCAACGGGTCGGGCTGATGCGCGGGGGCACTCAGCGCGGGGGGCGCAGGCTGTGCGGATTCCTCAAGGCCGCAGATGGCTCGCACAACTTCGCTCTCGTAAGCCTCGCAAGCCTGCTCGTAAGCCTCGTCAGACAGCACGCCGTAAGGGGTGAACTTGAGCTTCGGGCTGGCTTCTTCATCCTCAAAGCCAACCTTGAACACCACTTCGTTGTACTCCACACCGCGAGCTTTGGCGCTCTTGATGCCATCCTTGAGCGGGCGCAAAGAAGTGGGCGGCACGCTCAGCAGGAACGGGGCGTCGAGCTTGTCGGGGTCTGCCACCGCCATACGCGCCCGGTCAGAGCAAGCCTTACCCTTGGCACCATCGTCACCGATCCGAGCGCCCCACTGGTTGTGCGGGCACAACGCGCACTTGTCGCACTGCTTGTTGGGTGACTGCGCAGACGGGCTAACACCGTCCATCGAGAAGCAATCAGGGCGCTGACCGTCTGAGTCTTCGCTGGAAAACTTCTTGGCGTAGTAAGTCTTGGTGTGCATGTTGATGCGCAGAGGCACCAACATCACGCTCTGCATGGCATCGCCATCGGGCTTACGCAACACCTTGCGCTCGTTGTTCTGGCTGACACTCCACACCTTGCCCTTGAAGTGCAGGGTAGGGAACTGCGCTAGCGTCACAACGTCTTTGCTTACGTCGATCAGCTTCTTGCGCTGTGAGACAGTTGCCAAAGGGGCATCGCCCTTGAACACGATTACGTTACTCATTTACAGACTCCTTGTAGTCAAGTGCGATAGAGGCGAGGGTGTCGATCAGGGGAATGTCAACGTGTGCTTCAAACATCTTTACACCGTCTACAACCCCGCCGAGTACGACTTCCAATGCCTGCGGGTCATTGGGATTTGGGAAAATGTGTTTGCCAGAGTTCAGCAGCAGATCGAGCACCATGCGGGCGTAGATGGCCCGCATGTCTTGGCAAACGCTGGGGGTGAGTGTCATTCTTACGACCTCCGAATGTTGACCACGACTTCTTCGCGCCAGTTCACGCCCGGAGGAAGATCGTTGTTTGCCACGCGGTACTCCTGAACGGCGGTCTTGTTGACCTTTCTTTCTAGCATCGTCCATGCGTCATTCTCCTTGATGAAGCTCAGGCACGAGTCCCAATCCGCCACGGTTGCAGAAGTCTGCAAAGATTTGTACGCGGTGCCCGCTGCGGTGCGGACTGACTCAAGATTCTGAGCCTGCAATTCTTGCAGAATTACGCCCTCTGCGCGGGCCATCCATTCATCTAACGCGGCGGTCTTCTTGGTGAACTCAGCCTTGAGTTCAGCTTTCTTGTCACGGGCTTTGACGTAGCCATCGACTAACTTCTCAATGTCCATTTCACTCTCCTTTGGGGGTTGCGGCCTTTTCTATCAGCCATGTAAAACATTATACATGAAAAGGTGTTAGCACGCAAGGGGCTAACACTAAACCAACTCATTTTCTTTGAACATTTCCAGCAAGAGCCCCTGCGTGTGGGTCTTGCGCTGTAAACGCTCGTACATCTTGCGCTCTAACGCAGAGCCTTCGATGTGGACAATGAGTGTGTTGAGCTTCTGGCCCGGACGAACAATGCGTGCGTTAGCCTGCTCATAAATCTCCGCGCTGTTGATTGGTGCAAACCAGACTATCACGTTAGCCGCCGTGAGCGTCAGCCCGTGGCTCATTGCGCCGGGGTTGGCAACCAGCACTCGCGGGTTCTTGCCGCGCTGGAACTCCCCAAAGATACGGTCACGTTCTGCCTTGGGGGTGCCACCATGAATGACTCCCACACTGTAGTTTTTAGACAACTCCGCAGCCAAGTTCTCCAGCGCTCCGGTCAGTGGAACGAACACGATGACCTTGGCACCAGCCTCATCAATAATTTCTTTGACCGTATCAATCCGGTGTGGCGCGGGAACAACAACATCCCCTTCATCCGTGTAGACGGTGCCGCACACGATTTGCAGCAACTTCATCAGCTTGGCCGCTTCGTTGACTGCGGTGACTTGCCCTTTATCGAAGTCGGCCCGAAACCTCGCAAGCATCTGCTTGTATGCGTGGGTCTGCTCGGTAGACAACTCCACTTCCCGCGTCGAGTAGGTCGTGGGGGGTAAGTCGATGCACTGCTCCCGAGCAAAGCGAATCGCGGGCTGCATCACCGAATGAACGTGGTCAAGCGCCCCCTCGCGTGCCAGCCACCTGTACTGCCCCTGCTGCTTCATCACAGCCTCACGAAACGCGGTGAAATACTTCGGCACGCGCCCCGGACTGATGAGCCTGATCTGCGCCCATGCGTCGGTAGGCTCGTTCGGGATAGGCGTGCCCGTCAATCCCCACTTCACCTTTACGTTCTTGGTCAACTGATACAGCGCCTTCCAGCGCTCCGTCGCAGCGTTGCGAAAGCTAGCCAGTTCATCTATGACAACGTGGCTAATCTCACCAGACTCGACCATTTCCACCAGCCGCGCTAGCACGGCTTTGCTCTTGATGCCGTCATGGTTGATGACGAACACATCGGCCTTGGTGTCGAGGCGCTTCAAGCGCTTCTCGGCTGTTCCGTGCAGCGTCACGCAAGTCAAGTGCGGGGTACTGCGGAACACTTCATCCCCCCATGTCCGCTCTAGCGTAGACAGCGGGCCCAACACAAGCATCTTGGTAGCTTCACCCCTTGAGCGTGCGTAGTCATACGCCCACAACACGCTGACGGTCTTGCCCGTGCCCATGTCGTTCAGACAAAACGCAGCTTCGTGGGTGTCCAAGAACTCAACGGTCTGGACTTGATGCTCGTAGGGCTTAAAACGCCCCGTCCACTCGTAGTAGTAGCGCACAGGATGCGGCGCGTCGAGGCCCAAGTTCCGCAACACCCGAACCTCGTCCAAGCGGTGCGGCACGATCACGATGTTCTTGCCATCGACCTCCACTTGTTGCGCAGTCGGGATGAGTGCGGTCACGCGCTCAGGGTCGCGCAAGTTCAACACCAACTTGCGGTGCTTTTTCATCACCAGCATTTCAACTCTCCTTCACTCTCCGGGGAAAACTCAGGGAAAATTTCAGGGAAAAATCGGGGTATTTTGGGGTAGTTCAGGGGCGTCGAAAAGCACGCTCCCTACGAGGGAGAACCCCTCGCTACCCCTCATTACCTTGTTTTTTGGTTCGAGTCCAATCGCGCCTACCAATTTTCTCGTTTGAAATCAACAACTTAGCTGATTCAGACGAGGCTTCGGGGAAAGTTTGGGGAAAAACACGATTGTTTTCTGCCCCAAACAACGCAGCCATTTGGGCCTTTTGGAGCCCTTTGTCTGCACCCGAAATCCATCTGCTGTACGTCTCAAAGAACATCTTTGTTGAGGCGTGCCCCAACTGCGAAGCCACATAAGCGGGGTTGATTCCGCCCATGAGGGCCACGGTTGCGTAGGTATGCCGGGTGCAGTACGCACGCCGCTCTCGCACCCCAAGCCTGCGAAGGGTAGGGTGCCAGTAGTGGTCGCGCTGGCTGCGCTCGTCATGCCACGGTTTGCCTGTCACGGGGTTCTCGAAAATATCCGACCCCTTCATGTACGTGTACGGCTTCATCACAGCCAACGCCTCTAGCGCAGCAGGCGTCAGGTCTATGTCTCGCTCCGTGTGCGTCTTGCTTCCGTCTCGCTCCGACCCTCTAAACGTCCGAACCCGCTGCACCCGCACGGTGCCTGTGGCTACGTCAATGTCGCCCCAGCGCAGCGCAATGATTTCTTCGGGCCTCGCACCTGTTGCAAAGGCGAAGGCAAAGTACGCCCAAACCCGAGCGTCGTAGCGCTTGCGCAGATCGTCCAGAACCAAGTCGCGCTCCGATGCGCTCAGAGGGTCAGGGCGCTTCTTGACTACCTTGAGGTTGCTGATGCCCGCCATCGGGTTTTCCGCGCTGCGGGGCCCTGCGTAGTAAAAGCGCATGACCCCCCGCAAGGCGACCAAGTAGTTGTTCGCTGTCTTGGCTGACGGCCAATTCGTACCCCCCACTTTTTCAGCAAGGACTTGGTGCGTAATGGACTGCATCGGAGTGTCAGCACCCAGCAGTTCATCCCACACCCTCAGTGCAGTTGCGTACTGATTCCGAGTGGCGTCTTCTAGCTGTCCTTTCGACACTAGCCACGCACGCGAAACCTTCCCAAACGAATCCATCGGCGCTTCGTCTTTCTCAGCATGAGCCGAGTCGGGAAAGAACGCCGCGAGATCGAACTGCCCTGCCGTAATCCGCGCCTTAATCTCAAGTGCGAGGCGCTGCGCGAACTTCACGTTCGCCGCCGTAGGGGCGACTACAACGCCATCACGCTTGAGCGTTTCCTTGTAATTGCGGCCCCTGAATGTGAACGTGAGTCGGATGCTTCTCTCACGTACTTCAACGCCGCCGCCTGTGGACTTTCTACCCATTGGGTGTACGCCTCCATGTCGATGTGAATGCGTCCATCCGGTGCGCGTCGATAATGCACCCCCTCAGTCCAGACGCCTTCTTGAATTTTGCGGCGCACGGCTTTGTCTGTATAGCCTGTGTGATCGCAGAAACGATGCACAAGAACGAAACGGGTCAGCAGATCGCTCATTTTTTTCTCCCGTAAGCCTCGGGATGGTCGGCTCGCCAGCCCCGATTTTTTGTCGCGCTGACAATGCGGGTATTCCCTTTGCCGAAGGAACCGCCCTGATCGAGCATCTTTCGGTGGTCAATGTCTTTGCCGTCGCCCTTGTGGACGAGGCCCGCAGCTTCGGCATGGCGACGGTTTCTACGTCGCTCAACTGCCTTCGCTTTTTCCTCGGGGCGCTTGTTGTACTCAGCCTGATAGGCTAGCTTTGCTGGGGATGATTTAGGCATAGTTCCTCCAACTGAACCGGGTCATCAACGACTATCGCTAACCCGTTTGCCTTGCGAATTGCTTCAATCTGCATGACCTGTAAGGCACTGACGTTCTTGCGTTTGCCCGGTGCCTTACACTCAATCCCGAGGAACCGCCCGTTCCAGCAGCAGATGAAATCCGGCACGCCATGCGTGCCCATGCCGTTCGAGACTGGCATGAAAAACCAGATTCCATTCGCTTTGAGCCAGCGCTTGACTAGCTCTTTAACGCGTCCCTCGGGCGTAGCCATCACTCATCCGTGAGGCTGTCGTACAGTTCGCCAAGCCTTTGCAGCAAGTGGCGCTCTGCCTCCGTACAGTCATCCAGCGGGCCGAGCCTCAGCAGTTCTTCCAGCGAGTAGGACACCCACCGAAGCAGGTAGTTGTCCCCCTGCGCTTTGACAGGGTTAGGGCTAGCTTCCGTGTCGTCAGCCAGCAGTGCGTCGAGGTCATCCAGTGACAGTAATTGACCAGTCATTTCATTCTCCCACTATACTCACACATTGTTATTGGAACGGGGCACCACTTTGAACACAGCCCCGAGGGACGGGCTGGGAACTCCCCACTAGACAGGGACTTCTCCAAACGCGCCACCCGAGGCAGGAACTCTTGCCAGATGGTCGGTGCGTCTGAACGAGAAAACTCACTCTGTTCTATACGATTATACACTAACCAAAGGTAGCCCGTCTTAACGGTTTCCAAAAATTTCCAGTGCGAGAACGCGGCTGCGGCGAACAACTTCAACTGGTCGCTGTCAGGCTTGGGCTTGCCGGTCTTGTAGTCCAAGATCACCCCCCGCCCCGACTGTAGAACCGCTACGTCGAACACCCCACGGGCCCACGCGTCTTTTGCGAAGAACTCAACGGGTTGCAGCCTTTGGTTGACCGCCCACTTCTGCTCCGCGAGCTTGCGGCCCTCGCTGTGCTTGATTGCATCCACGATGGGGATGTAGTGCTTGTACTTCTGCGGCATCGCCGCTTCATTCTTCACGTACAACTCTAGCGCTTTATGCACTTCGTTGCCGTGGGTGGTGGCCTCAGTCTGAGGCTCCACGACTTCCTTTGTGACTCGCGTGAGCTTGTATCTTTTCGGACACGTTTCATACGCTGTCAAACTACTATAAGACCACGCCATAACATTCTCCTAAGCTAACGCGCTAACTTGTGATACATTCATAAAAGCAACGACGCAAGCCGTTGCTTCTTCATTCTCCTTCTCCCTTTACCCCGGCCCCGCGCCGGGGTTATTTTTGGTAGGGGTCGTGTTCGAGTGCCTTCTGCAAGTCACTCAACCCTGCGGCTTTCTTGTTCGCACGCCCGGAGATAAGCTGCTCACGACGAGCAATTTCCTCCATGCGGCTCATGTCGTAGTCCACCTTCTCCCAAAACGCACGCCGAATTTCCGTCATTGTCTCGATGGGCAGGCGAGCAATCTGCCCGTCAAGGTGGGGCAGGGCTGCTCTCGCAGCGTCGATGCGGGCATCCAGTTCCTTCTTCCACCGTGCGCTTTGTTCCTCGCAAAACTTCTGCCTTGCCAACCCCTTGAGCGCATCTTTGGGTGGGCGCAGCATGTTCTCAATCAAGACGGCCCGGCGCTGGCGCTGGCGCTTCATGTCCATGAAGTCGCGCATGTAGTGAGTCTTGTCGTAGGGCTTTTGTAGCGAATCTAGCCCTGACTTGCGGCGGCGTTCCTCGATAAGCCCCAAGACTTTTTGGAAGCTCTCTGCATTCTTGCGGCGCAGTTTCAGCAGCGGCAGCAGCACCCATGCGTCCCCGATCAGGGAGACGTAATCTGGATACTTGTTGTAAGACGGTGACACTTCCATCAGCACACCGTATAACTCTGATGCGTTACTCCCTGCGATCAACGTGTTCACAGCTTGCAATAGCTGTGATTTATCGTCTTCATCCACGGCTTCTTCTCCATTTCGACGGTAAGTGACGCTCCCCCGAGGAACCCGTGAGAGCCAGTGCGCCGCGTGTATATGCGGCGCACGCGGATTGTGCCATGTGTTACCGGAAACTACCCCTGAGACTACTTTGTTAGTGCGGTCTGTCAACACTTTTACACTCCCTACGTTCACTTACTTGGCTTCTGCGTAGCTATCAGCTATGCCGCCTTCGCTCCAAGTCACTAGCTGGGGCCACCACGCCGGGGGTTTGCGCATGATGCCTTGCAGCGTCTCTAGCGTGTCTTGCGCGATGCTCTGCGGCACCACGTAAATCAGTTCATCGTGGACGGTGTGAACGGGGCGCAGACCCGTTTGCTTGAACATGGCAACCGCGTTGTCAGCGATGGAGTCTCGGGCGAGGGCTTGCACCATGTTCTCAACCACCTTCGGCCCGCTGATGCTTGCAACGTGTCGGCCTGCGCCGTACTTCCACTCCGTCTTCGGTGCGCCATCGGGCCACGTAGCGGTTTCGTCTTTGACGAGATTCGGGTAGCGAATGAGTCTGCCGCTTGGCAGGCGGATACCCTCGGCGCAGGTTGTGCATAGCCCCGCACCGTCTTGGTCAATGATTACTTCTTGCCCCTGCGAAATCCACCGCAAGGCGTGGTTGCCGTACTTCCACCCGTCCGCGATTTCCGAGTACGTGCTGCGCCATGAGCGCACGATGGACTCAGCTTCGTCATCCGGGATAACCAAGCCGTACACCGTCTTGGCAAAGCGTTGGAACGTCTTCCAACCCGCGCCGAAGCCAAGGCCCAAGTGTGCGACTTTGCCCATCTGCCGCTGTGTAGAGTCAACTTCATCCGGGGTGATGCCGTAGCGCTCGGCAGCGAACGCCCGGTACAGGTCAGCCTTCGGGTCGCTGGCGTAGAGCGCCATCGTGGACGGCACCCCCCACAGGAAGTGATTGACCCGCAACTCGATGCCGCTTTGGTCAGCCACGACGATCTTGTGGCCCTTGGGGGCCCGCACGCAGCGGCGTAGCGCGTCCGAGACTTTCGGCGTCTTACCCACTCGGGGGAAGTTTTGGGGGTTGTACGCCCAGCCTGACCAGCGCCCGGTGGTATCCGCGCCCGCATAGTGCAGGGGGACGGGCAGGCGCTTTTCGCAGGCGGCGGCGACTTCCAGCAAAGACTCAATGCGGCTCTCGGTGATTGTGCTTTTCACTTCCAAGCGCACCCGAGCCGCCGTAGCAACCACGGGGTCATCGTGGTCTTGCAGTTCGATGAACTGCTCGTCGGTCTTGGCAAGTGCGGGAACTTGCTTTTCAGGGTTGGTGGGGGAGGGCTTCATCGGCACCGCCACACCGCGAGCTTCGAGCAAGCTGGCGAACTTGTCAGCCGACGCCATCACTTCCCGAACTTTCTCCGCAACCGCTGCTTCGTCGCTCCACTCCACGGGGCCCGCACCTTTGCCAACCATCAAGCGAGCCACTTCCAGCAGGGCTTTGTGTTTGTTGCTCCGCTCAACGGTCAGCGCGGTTTTCAGCAGCCCCACATCTAGCTCCAACTTCGTGTCCACGAGCATCCGGGTGGTGGCGTCGATTAGGAACAACTCTTTGGCGTTGAAGTGCGGGACAAGGCGCTTGAACAGTGCTGCGCATTGCTCAGTGTCCGCACTGTTGTAGCGGGCCATTTCATCCCGCTCGGCGGGTGCGAAGTCAGCGAGCTTGCGCCCTTGGGTCTGTGTGAGAACTGCGGCGTCCTTGACCCCGAGGCCGTAATGCGCCACGAGCTTGCCCAACCCGAGCCCGGTAGTCTTAGCGTGCAAGGGGCGGGCCATTGCCAGCGTGCAGCCGTACATAGCGGGGCGCACACCGAAGCGCCACGCGAGAATCATGGCGTCGAATCCGCTCATGTTGTGGGCGATGGCAAACGCCTTCGTCCAGTCGATGCAGTCCAGCGCGGCTCGAATAGCGTCTTCCCCGAAGTACACCGCCACGGGGCCGTCATTCACTTTGATAGCTGCGCTGATGATTTCCGTCTCCGGGTGCATCACGTAGCTCATGGGCAGCATCTTGGAGAGGCTGTGGGTCTTACTCCAATACGTCTCGAAGTCGATAAATACGAGGTTCATTCTTTCTCTCCTTGGTTCTCGTCTAGCCACACTAGGAACATCAAGCTGCACATAGCGTGCGCTAGATGGTGTAGCCCGGATTCTTCGTCTATCTTGACGCCTTCTTTCCAAGCGTCCATGTGCCGCATCGCTGCGTCGTAATATCTGCGGCGGCCATCGGTCAACTGCTGCCAGTTGTTCTCGCCGTATTTTTCTGCGCCGTATTCAAGCACTTTGATGACCTCCTTGAGTACGCCGGGGGGCAGTAAGCTGTGGCGATACTTGCCGCCGTCGAACTTCTTGCCCTCAGCCGCTACGGCCTGTTGCTGGCACCAACCCCCTTTCATGCTTGCTCCTTCACGAAGACGCCTTCTTTGGTAAGGGTGCCCTTGCGATCTTTGATTTCGTCGTAAGCCGCTTCCAAGCACGCTACGAGGTCAACGCCAAGCAAATCGGACGCGATGATGAGCGTCACTAGCACATCACCCAGCCCATCTACGATTCCGGCTTGGTTCTTCTTTGCTACCGCCCCGCAGAGTTCGCCAAGTTCCTCAACTGTTTTGAGTAGCTGGGCCTGTGGGGTGGAGTTGGGGATGATCTGGCGGTCTTCGGCCCAACGCAGCACCCGCATTTGATGCGACTCGAATGTCATTTCAAAATCTCCCTCTCCAGAATTGCTACGGCCTCGGACACGTCTTCAAGCAGGTAGTCGGGCAGTTGTTCGCGCAGCACGCCAACTGCTTCCAGAGCGCTCAGCAGGCGCATGAGTTTCAGCAGTTCTTCCTTGGTCATGTTTTGCGCTTCGCTCTTTGGCGGCTTTGGTTCTTGATGGGGAACGTCACCCGGCAACCACTCAAAGTCTTGCTTGTCGAGCGAACCTACGGGGATGCCATACAACGCCTCGACGGCCCGGGCCGTGTCCTCGGTGACATTGCGGGTTGGGTTGGGGCCGAACATCTGGCTCACGCCTGAGACATTTTTGTGGCCCAGCAGTCTCGCCATTTCAGCCGTTTCGCCTCTCTTTTTCAGCAGCTTTCGGATGTTTTCTCGGCGGATTTCGCGCAGTGATTCGGTCATGCTTGCCCCCTTGCTCTGATGGCTGCGGCGCAGTTCTCCGCAAAGTTCATTGGGTTGCTGCTGTACTTTGCGTACTCGTCACACACCTTCGCGCATTCCTCGCGCTCTTTGGCTGCAACAAGGGCTGCGAAGCGTTCAAGTCTCGCCATATCTTCAGTGCCGGGCAAATTGTCAATAGCCATGCTCGGCCACCCTGCCTCACGCGCCATGCGGATAATGTCTTCGCGGGGCGTAGTTGATTGCTTCTCAGGCTGCGGCTCGGGTGGCCTCGGCACCTCCCCCATCGGTTGCCGGTAGTAGAAGTTCGAGAGAACTTTGTATCGGTTATTCATGTGTGAATCCCTATCTGTTTGTCCGTCAAACCTAGGTTGAACACGAAGTTGGCTTTCAAGATGCCGCGCTTCGATTGCAGGTAGCGCCGCTTGTTTGCCGTTAAATCAGACTTCGGGCGGGCTTGGTCTTTCTTGTCGCCGATGGCGTACACGGCTCTTGGGTAGCGTCTGCCGCCCTCGTGCGTGTGCACGTACTTCGAGACGTAGATGCGCTTCACCCCGTCCTTACCGCGCCGCCGCATCCGGGTAAGCACCGCACTCACTTGCGCCTTGCCTAACCCAAGCTCGTCCTCGATCTGTGATCGAGTCATCGGGCCTTGCTGGCTCAAGATGATCTCGATGGCGAGTACCGTTGCGCCGTAACCTCTGTGGGTGCTCATTCGGCCACCCCCTTGCGGATTCGGCGGTAGGCCGTGCTCGTGGCGACTCCCAAGATTGCAGCGATGCGCTTGGGCTTGACGTTCTCTTTAACCAGCCGCACGACCTCGGCTTGCAGGGCCTCGTAGTTCCTCTTGGGTATGTCCTTGACCCATACCTCATGCGTGTAGAACCTGTGCCCATTGGGGCACTCACGGCGTCTGAACACGCCGTCCCGCGTTTCGAGTACGCGGGACAACTCATTACATCTTTGGCACTTCATTTGATACTTGTCCCTCTGATGGGTGGAACATGGCAGAGCTTGACGCGCAGTTCCTTCAACTCTTGCTCTGCTTGAGTCAGCAGGAAGGTCGCAACTTCCCGCGCCCCTTCTTCTTTCGAGAGCCGCCGCACTTCTGCGGC
>JACCDP010973578.1_pt1 | contig 60700 bp, 41 predicted proteins | sample 7445841 | NCBI WGS metagenome assembly JACCDP01 (sample SAMN15323441, study PRJNA562643) | freshwater metagenome | isolation source: river surface water | place: USA:Blue River Watershed | collected 2017-08-17 | reverse complement strand
GTGGACTGGAGCAGCGCGAGGTCGGCGGCGCCCTTGGTGCGCTCCTTGGCCTTGCGGATGAGGTCCGCCTCGAGCGCGTTCTTGGTCGCGCGGGACTTGTTCTCGTAGAAGACGCCGAATGCGCCCGGCCACGCCTGGCCGGCGAGTTTGAACGCGGCCACCTCGTCGGTCGGATCGTGGCGCTGCGCGTCCTCCGGGGAATGGTCGTTCTTCTTCTCGTCGATCAGCGTCCAGGTGCCGCCCTTGCGGGGCACGGCGGCGTCGAACGCGCCCTCGAAAAACTCCACGCACTCGGAAAGGATCTCGACCACGGAGAAGCCGTCGTGGCGCGCGGCGCGGAGCATCATCTCGGTCATGTGGTTGACCTGGGTCGCGTGGCTGCGGGCGACGAACGTGGCGCCGCTGTTGAGCAACGTGCGCATCGGGTTGATCGGCTGATCGATCGCGCCCCAAGGGTCGGTCTTCGACTTGAAACCGATCGGTGACGTGGGCGAGGTCTGCTTCTTGGTGAGCCCGTACACCGAGTTGTCCATGATCACGTAGGTGAGCCGCACGTTCTTGCGCGCGGTGTGGGTGAGGTGGTTGCCGCCGATCGAGAAGCCGTCGCCGTCGCCGCCGAACACGAACACGTGGAGCTCGTCGTTTCCGAGGCTGATGCCGGCCGCGAACGGCAGCGCGCGGCCGTGGATGAAGTGGCCGCCGTGGGTGTTGACGAAGTACGGGAAGCGCGACGAGCAGCCGATGCCGGCGAACGTCACGATCTTCTCGTGCGGGTACTGGAGTTTCTCGAGCACGCGGTAGAACGACGCGAGTACGGCGAAGTCGCCGCAGCCGGGGCACCACGTGGGGTGGTCGGCCGTAAGGATCTTCTTGGTGAGCGGGGTGCCCGCGGGGGCGGGAGGGGTGGCAACGGCGGAGGACATGGAATTTTCCGGGTTCGGGTTGCGAAGGGGTGGGTTCAGCGCGCGGCGAGGGGGCTCGGGCGGGCGGTGCCGACGGACTCGAGGAGGGCGGCATGGCCGATGTGGCGGGCGATGCCGGCGACCAGCTCGCTCACCTTGAAGGTGAGGCCGTCGGTCTTGCAGACGCTCACGATCGCCGGGTTGGCGAGGCGGGCGCGCAGCATCAGGGCGAGCTGCCCGAAGCCGTAGACGCCCTCGTCGTTGAGCTCGGCGACCACGATCCTGCGGTAGCGCGCAAACACGGCCTCGAGGCCGTTCGGTAGCGGGTGGACATGGCGGATGTGCATGTGGCCACCCTTGATGCCGGCGGCCTGCACGCGGGCGAGGGCCTCGCGGCCCGGGCCCCAGTTTGAACCCCAGGTGACCAGGAGCACGTCACCCTCGGCTTCGCCGGAGTGCTCCGGGGCGGGCAGGGTGGCGGCCAGCGCCTTGATCTTCTCGCGGCGCTTCGCGTTCATCTGCGCGTGGAGTTTCGGGCTGCCGGTCGGGTGACCCAGCTCATCGTGTTCCAGACCGGTGACCGTCGGGTACTTGCCCGAGGCGATCCGCGAGCCGGCGGGGGCGTGGCGTGTGACGCGGTCGAGCGGGTAGGGCTTGAAGTCGGCGGAGCGCTCCGAGCGGTCGACCTTGGCGTCGATCATGAGTTTCGGCAGGTCGGGCTCGTCGAAGGCCTCGATGCGCGACGAGAGACCCTGGTCGGTGAGCAGCAGCACCGGGGTGGAGTATTCGCGGGCGATGCGGACCGCCTCCATGGCGGTGTAGAAGCAATCCTCGACGTTCTTTGGCGCGAGGACGACGCGCGGGGTGTCACCGTGGCTGCCGTAGATGGCCTGCATGAGGTCGGATTGCTCGACGTTGGTCGGCATGCCGGTGGAAGGGCCGCCGCGTTGAACGTTGACGACGACGATCGGCATTTCGGCCATCGTCGCCCAGCTGAGGGCCTCCATCTTGAGCGAGAGGCCCGGGCCGGCGCTGCCGGTGATGGCCACGCTGCCGGTGTAGGAAAAGCCGAGAGCGGTGGAGATCGACGCGATCTCGTCCTCGCATTGCACGAAGATGCCGCCGTACTTCGGCAGCTCGGTGCGCAGCGTCTCCATGATGGAGGACCACGGGGTGATCGGGTAGCCGGCGCCGTAGCGCACGCCCGCGGCGATGAAGCCGTACGCGATGGCGGAGTTGCCATCGAGGGTGATCTGCGGACGGCCCGAGCGGGCGACGGCCTGGTCGATGGCTTCGAAGCGGTAGAACAGGTCGCGCAGGTTGTTCTGCGGCCAGGCGTAACCGGCGTCGAAGCCGAGCAGCGCGTTGCGCACGATGTCCTCGTTCTTCCCGGCGAAACGTTCGCGGATCAGCGTAGTGAGCTTCGCCACGTCGAGATCGAAGATCCGCGCGATCAAGCCGAGGACGAACATGTTCTTGCCCTTGTCCTTGGCCGTGCCGCCAAGGGCCTCGACCGTGGCGGAGGTGATCGGGCAGGCTACACTGGTGAAGCGTCTGTCTTCCTCGACGGGCTTCACGTGGTCGCTGTCGTAAAGCAGCACGCCGCCCGGTCGCAGCGAACTCACGTGGGCGTCGTAGCTGTGCTGGTAGAACGCCACCAGCATGTCGGCGCGGTCGCCGGCTGACAGGATGTCTCCGGTACCCATGCGCACCTGGAAAATCGAAGGTCCGCCGGAGATGGTCGACGGGATCGTCATGTACGTCATCACGTCCTGCTCGCTGCGTCCGGCGAGGCGGGCGAGGAAACCGCCGACAGCCTGGATGCCGTCCTGCGAATTTCCGGCGAGGCGGATGACCACGTCCTTGATGGAGCGGGGCGCAACCGAGGATCGCTCAGTGCCCCCCGGGGTTTCGGGAGTATTGGGGCTGACCATGAGAGAGGTGCGAAATTGGCAGCTTGGGCTTTCGGGAGTCAACGGGGCGTCAGTCGCATGCCCAGCGATTAGCAAGATGTGCGCAGGCGCTCTGGAAAAATAGAGTGAACAATGGTCCCGCTGGTCCGCTTTCCCGCAAGTGCCGCTAGTCGAAAAACGCCACGCAGATGCAGACCGGCACCTCGGCGGAGTGCGGGGTTCGGGTTAGGCGCCCGGTCGCCGCGTCCACCTCGAAGACGGTCAGCAGCGGCGTGTCCTGATGCCCGCAAACCAGCCAGCGTCCGTCGGGCGATAGCGCGAAATTGCGCGGGGTGCGTCCGCCGGACGCGATGGTTTGCAGGTGCTGCAGGCGTCCCGACGCCTCCTCCCGGGCAAAGACCGCGATGCTGTCATGGCCCCGGTTCGACGCGTACACGAAGCCTCCCGAGGGATGCACGCGGATCTCCGCCGTGGTGTTCGCTCCCGTGAAGTCGGCCGGCAGGGTGTTGACGATCCCCAACAAAGTGAGCCCGCCCGTGGCGGCGTCGTAGGCGAGCGTTGTGATCGTGTTATCGAGTTCGTTGACCACGTGCAGATGCCGACCGTCCGCGCTGAACTTGGCGTGCCGCGGGCCGGCGCCGGGCTTCGCGGCGAATTGGGCGGCGGCCGCTCCGAGCGTGCCGTCGGCGAGCAAAGGGTAGGAAGTCACGCGATCGGTTCCGAGGTCCGCGACGAGGACGAAGCGTTCGTCCGGCGACAGTGTCACCGAATGCACGTGGGGCTTCTCCTGGCGGGACGGATGCGCGCTCCGGCCGGAGTGGCGGACCACCGCGGGTGCGCCAAGGGAACCGTCGGATCCCACTGGCAGCGAGGCGACAAATCCCTCGTGGTAGTTCGCGGCCAGCAACACGCGGCCCGTGCGGTCGAGCGCGAGATGGCAGGGGGCGGCCGTCCCGCCGGATGCGGGCAAGGGGGAGGTCAGGGGTGTCAACCGCCCGGCGTCGGCGTCGACCCGGTAGGCGACGGCTTGCGCGGCTGAAGCGTGGATGGTGTACAGCAGCCGGCGTTCCGCCGAAAATTCCAGCCACCCGGGATCCGCGGCCTCGGTTGCCAGCCAAGGCGTGTCCAGACGGCCGGTCTCGCGCTCCATCCGCACGGCGTAGATGCCGCGGCTGGCGGCCGAGCGGGTGTAGGTGCCGAGAAAAATCAGGTATGAACTTCCCATGTCAGTGTGGGGCGCGGACGTCGGGCCGCACGGTGATACGGCCCGCGAGCGCGTCCTTGAAGTGGCGGCGGCAGGTGGCGACGTAACGGTCGTTGCCGCCGATCTCGACCTGGGCGCCTTCGCGCACGCCGCGGCCTTCGGCGTCGACGCGGAGGTTCATCGTGGCCTTGCGGCCGCAGTGGCAGATGGTCTTCAACTCGGTGAGGTCGTCCGCGATGCCGAGCAGCGCCGCGCTCCCGGGGAAGAGCTTGCCCTGGAAATCCGTCCGGAGCCCGTAGCAAAGCACCGGAATGTCGAGGGTGTCGGCGATGTCGCTTACCTGCCAGACCTGCTCCGGGGTGAGAAATTGCGCCTCGTCGACTAGCACGCAGGCGACCGGGGCCGTCGCGTGCTCGGGGTGGACCCTCGCGACGAGGTCGTCCGTGGCGGCGAGGGAAATGGCGTCCGACTCGAGCCCGATGCGCGAGCGGATGCGACCGGAGCCGTGGCGGGTGTCGACGCTGGGAGTGAACAGCAGGGTGCGCAGGCCGCGCTCGCGGTAGTTGTGGCTCGACTGCAGCAGCACCGTGCTTTTGCCCGCGTTCATCGCGGAGTAGTAGAAGTAGACCTTGGCCATGCGGGGACGCGGGGACTCTGCCGCGGCACCGTTCGAATGCCAGCCCGCGCTGGGGCTTCGCGCTTGCGTCGGCCCCGCGGCCGGTCGCTCTTCGGGCATGAGAGTCCGCCTGCTGCTCCTGGCCGTCGCCGCCCTTGTTTTCGCCGGGGATCGCGCGCGGGCGGCCGAGGTTTCTCCGGCGCCGGCGCGTTCCGAGTGGAATGGTTTCACGCGGCTCGACTTCACGGTTGCCGGCCGGCCTTGCCTGCTCGTTTTGCCCGCGCAACCCGCGCCAGGCCGGCCATGGATCTGGCGCACCGAGTTTTTCGGACACCAGCCTCAGGCCGACCAAGCGTTGCTCGCACGGGGATGGCACGTGGCGTACATGGATGCGAAGAATCTCTACGGCGCGCCGAAGGCGATGGCTTGGTTCGGGCAATTTTACGCGCATCTTGTGGTGCAGTTCGAGCTGTCGTCGCGCGTGGTGCTCGAGGGCTTCAGCCGCGGCGGGCTTTACGCGATCAACTTCGCGCTCGCCCATCCCCGGCGGGTGGCGGCGCTCTATCTCGACGCCCCGGTCCTCGACATCCGCAGCTGGCCGGGCCGCAACCCGCAGTCGAAGGAGTGGGCGCAGTGCCTCGAGGCGTACGGCCTGAACGAGGAGTCGCTGGCGAAATTTCGCGGTCCGCTCGAACGCCTGCGGACCCTGGCGGCTGCCGGGGTGCCGATCCTCTCCGTCTGCGGGGAAGCCGACCGGGTCGTGCCGTTCGCGGAGAACACCGCGGTGCTGGAAAAACGTTACCGGGAGCTGGGCGGAGCGATCGAGGTCATCCTCAAGCCGGGAGTCGACCACCACCCGCACAGCCTCGCGGATCCGGCGCCGATCGTGGATTTCATCGTGAAACGCGCCCTGCCGCCCGTCCCGTAAGGACCGCAGCGCGGAGTGCTCGTCGGCAGCTCCGCCCAAACCGGGCCCCGTTTGGGATGGGCAGCACCGGTGCAGCCGAAGCTGAAGCCGCGGATCCTGCGGCCGCAGCAACCGACGAAGCTATTCTCCGCCCGCGCGTCCGGAGCTTCGTCCGCGCCCGGCTTTCGCCGGTGACCTCAGATGGTCTTCAGGTAGGCGACGATGTCGGCGACGTCCTGCGCGCTGAGTCCTAGTTGCTCGGCGCTCAGCATGAGCGAACGGCCGAGCGGCTTGCGCGCGGAGCCGCGGATCTTCGCGGCTGGAATCATCTGCGTGAGTCCGCCCATCGACTGCACGACGATGGGGTCTCCTCCGCTCAGCAGCACGCCATGCACCTGGCCGCCGTCCTTGAGGTCGATGGCGACGCCGTCGTAGCCGTGCGCGATCTCGGCGGAGGGCTCGAGGATGGCGTTGATCACGACTTCCGTTGCCTGGCCGCGCGCGAATCCGTTGAGCGCGGGACCGTAGTCGTTGCCCTTGTCGCCGATGCGATGGCAGAGCAGGCAGGATTGCGCGGCCGAGGCGCCCTTGGCCACGTCCCCCTTCAGCTTGGCGACTTCGGCGGCCGGCGGGAGTTTCCCCGGCGCCGGTTCGGGCACAATGCTCGGCGTGATCGAGATCGTGTCGGGGTCGTACAGGCCGCGTTGCTTGAGCGCGGCGGCGACACCGGCGTCCTTCCATCGCGTATCCTTGTAGTTCATCAGCCACCAAAGCGCGTGCGACTTGGTCATGCCGGTGGCGGAGGCGGCGAGGTCCATGAGGGCGTCGGCGGCGGCCTTGGTCGGCGTGAAGCCGAGCGCGGTGATGGCGGCGATGCGCTCCTTGTCGGGTAATGCCGCGGCGTTCGCGCGCGCGGCGAAGGCGCCCTCGGCGCCCGCGGGCGTGAGGCGCCAGATCAGGTGGGCGTAATTGGCGGGCCACTTGGCGGCGTCCTGGCCTGGTGCCCGGGAGCGCAAGGCGGCGTACATCTCCGTCTCCTTGCCCGTGCAGCCGGTGCCCCATGCCTCAAGGTAGGCGCGGTCGTGGCCGTCGTAGCCTTTGCCCAGGGCGAGCAGGATGTCCCGCGCGGACGCGAATGGCACGTCGCGCATCGCGATCGCCACCTCGCGGCGCACGGCGGCGGAGAAATCGGTGGCGAGATCGGCCGCGTGCTCGACCACACGATGGTTGATGCGGCGCAACGCGCGGAACGCGGCGATGCGGGTCATCGCGTCGGGGTGGCGCAGGAGGGCTTCAACTTTGGCGACGCCGTCGGCGCCGAGCTGTGAAAGCAGGAACACGGCGCGGGCGCGAACGTAGGGGTTACCGTCGTCCAGCAGCGCTGCGACCGGGGCGATCGCGGGGGCCCCGGTCTCGCGGAGTTTCATCAAGCCGAGGGCACGGACGTGGACGGCGGGGTTGCGGAGCGCCTCGACCTGACCCGCGGTGGTGGTCACATCGATACGCGGGCGCGGGAGTTTCCGGCCCTTGGGCGCGATGCGGTAGATCGCGCCGGCGAAGCTGGAGTCGAGCGCGGCGTGGCCGCCGGTGCGCGGGTCGAACCAGTCGGCGACGTAGATGGCGCCGTCGGGGCCGACGGCGACGTCGGACGGGCGGAACCAGGTGCGGATATCCTCGGTGCGGAGGCGGCCGCGCTGCGAGTCGATGCCGGCGAAGTCGCGGCCGGGGTTGGAGGTGAGGAAGTCGAAGCGCTCGAGGCGGTAGCCGGCGCCGTCGGCTTTGGGGAAGTAGCCGAAGACGACGTTGCGCGAGGTTTCGCAGCTGAGGAGTACGCCGCGCCATTTCTCCCCGAGGGCGTCGCCCTCGTAGAACACGATGCCGGTGGGGGCTCCGTTGCCGTAGACGTCTCCGGCGGGAACTACGCCGGGGTCGTCCTGGCGCCACTCGGCAATTTGCGTGGACTGCCCCGGGCGGCGATCGGCGGCCCAGGCGCGTTTCCCATCGCGCGACGCGAAGCCGAAGTTGCCGTATTCCTGGAGGAAGGACGTACGGGAAGCGGGCGGGTCGTCGTTGTCGTTGTGGAAGACGTCGCCGAAGGAGGTCACGGTCTGCTCGTAGGAATTGCGGTAATTGAACCCGATCGGCTCCACCTGGGTGCCATCGGGGTTCATCCGGAAGGTCGTGCCGCCGATGTAGACGTGGCCGTCGTCGCTCTTCTCGCCCGCGTATTCGGGCGGACGGCGCTCAGTGATCGGGGTGCCGCCGCCGCTGCGGCCGCCGTCGTAGGGGCTGCCGATGCGGAAGGTGCGGCCCGAACGGTCGGTGAAATAGGAGCCGCAGTTCCCGTGGTTGAAGTACCACTTGCCGTCCGACCCCACCGTGACCGAGTGCAGTGAGTGGTCGTGGTTGCGGCCGTCGAAGCCGGTCAGCAGCACTTCGCGCTTGTCGACCGCGGGATCGAACTTCGCGTCGCGGTTGACGTCGGTGTAGACGATCAAGTCGGGGGTGCAGGAGACGATGATCTTGTTGTCGATCACGGCGACGCCCATGGGAGCGAGGAGCCCCGGTTCTTGCGTGAAGACCTGGCTGCGGTCGGCGACGCCGTCGGCGTCGGAGTCCTCGAGCACCACGATGCGGTCGCCGGCGGGGTCTTTGCCGGCGTGGCGACGGTAGTTGTAGGACTCGGCGATCCAGATGCGGCCCTGCGCGTCGATGTCGATGTTGGCGGGGTTGCGGAAGAGCGGTGTGCGGGCCCAGAGCGTGACCTCGAGGTCGTCGGGCACGCTCATGAGTGAGAGTGGCACGAAAGGCTGGGGCGGCTCGTAGCTGGATGCGGCCTTGGCCTTGGGGGCGGGCGCCTCGGCCTTGGGCTGGGCGGCTCCGAGCGCGGTGATGAGGATGAATCCGACCGCGACGAGACGCGCGGCCGCGGGCGAGACTTGGGAAACGAGAAGCATCGTGGCGGAGAAAAGTGCCCGCCACCGGCGATGGCAATGACTCCGTTTCCCTGACCCCTTACGAGCGGGCATCCGGTGGGTCGGCGAGGCAGTTGTCCGGAAAGGCGGCCCTTTGGCGCATCCAGGCATCGAGGCAAAGCGGGTTGGTCAGCGCTTCGTGCAGGGCGGAGCCGAAATCATAGGCGCGTTCGTCGTAACCGGCGGCCTCGATGGCTTCGTCCACACCGAGCATCACCGCGAACATGCGGGCCCGCAGGGCTGGAATGTAGACCCCGGTGATCGCGACGGACGGATTGGCAAGGTGCGCTTCGCACGCGGCTGCGTCGCTGGTATGATGCGAGCGGCAGGGTTGGGGACGTCCCGCATAGATTGAACAGGCCCCTGCTTGGAGCAGCGCACAGGCCTGACGGCTTTGGTCGCGGTCGCTGCCCGCGAAGGCGGCGACCCGGCTGCGGTGGGCATCCAGACGCTCCAGCGCATCGGAGAGAGCCTGCGGGGAAAAGTGCATCTGGATATGGTCGGCGGCGTATAAGACCTCGTGGGCCTGGACATCGACCGCCACATGGCAGCATGAGGCGCACCCCTCGCGGCACGCGACTGCCGCCCGGGCCTCAGCGGGGGCGTTCGCGTAGGCCCGGTCGAGCTCTCCGACCCCCCAGCGGAGCGTACCCATCAGCTGGTGAGGTGTACGCAGGCGTCGCAGCTTAGGGGATAGCTGGGCCACGGTGCGTTCAAAGAGATCGTGGCCGTTGTCGGCGGGAAGGCGGGCGGCCATGGAGCCGGGGAGCCCGCGCGGGATTCCGACGAATAGCGACCACAATAGCGCCACCACCCCTGATGTTGAAACACCCAACGCCCTGACCCCTTCCTGAAGGGGTCAGGGCGTTGGGTGTTTGAGAGTCGAGGTCGGCATGGAGGTGCGGCGCTGCGGCGGTGTCCCACTCATCGGTTGTGGGCGATTGAACCAGCGGTTTACGCAACGATCTTTAAAACAGCAGGATACCGGTTGCTCAAAGGTTTGAAATACGCGTCGGCGGGAGCGCTAGGGTGAGCGCAACCCGACTGGCCTTTGATCAAACAAAAAACGCCCTGACCCTCTCCGGGGGGATCAGGGAAGGAGGGCGGGGTCGAGGCCGATCGTGCCAACGAGGTTGTCCAGGTAGCCGGCGCCGCGGGCTTCCCGCAGGGCGGAGCGCGCGGTCTCAAGTTTCTCGTTGATGAGCAGGCGGTCGGCCAGGTCGGCGTAGTTCGGTCGCGCGAGGAAGCTTTCCAGATAATCCGCCCGGGTTTCCCAGTAAGCGACATCGTGGCGTTGCTGGGCGACCAGTCGGGCGCGGTACCATTCGCTGGCGAGCACGCTCGCGCGGGTGAATTGCTCGCGGAGTGCGGGCGCTTCGAGCCCGTGGCCCTCCCATGCGCCTTCCCGCATCACGTGCAGGAGCGCGCGGAGCGGGGGAATCGCCTGCGCGACCGAGCCGTCGGCGAAGTAGCTTTCGGCGGCGGTGCGCATCGCGTGCACGATATTGTCCATGCCATCGGCAAACACCGCGCGGTCCTGCAACTCCGGCCTGAGCAGTTCCTCGTCGAACAGGGTGCTCGGGTTGCCGAGCACTCGCCCGCAGAACGTTTGCACGAAGCGCGAGCTCACGCGCCACCCGAGGCGGCTCGCCAACACCGGCTTCCCCTCGTGGGTCCAGTCCTCGCAGCGTTCCAGATAGCCGTGGTCGATCAGGTAGGCGGGGGAGCGTTCCTCGGGCGACATCCGTGCCCAGATCTCCGGCACGAGCAGGCTGATGTCGTGATCAACGCGGAAACGCGGCCCGATCCAACCGGCCGCCGACGAGAACACGGGCAGCTCCGTCAGTGCGTAGGAGACCAGGGCGGCGTTGAGGTCATGGATCGGCGGGAGCGCGTTGAAAGGTCCCTTTGTGAGGGCGCCCTCGGAGCCGGCGCCCGTGGTCGAGGGCGATTTGCCGGTGAGGCTCGCGATGAAGTCCATGAACGCCTCCGGCAATTCCTGGTAGTGGATCGGTCCGTAGACGCACATGGGCCGCACGCCGGGCTCCGGCGGATTGAGTCGGCGGCCGGCCAGCACCGCGCCGACGGGAAAAAGGGCTCCGGCGGGGGCGCGGCGGTAGAGCTGGGCGCCCACCTGCGCGAGGTAGGTGCCGCGCGGGTCCTCCAGATCGGGACGGTGCTGGAGGTAACGGGGATTCTTGGTGGGCTTGCCGTCCACGATCCGCGGGTGGGCGGGCGAGGCGAGGTAGGCCGGGGAAGCTGAACCGACGAAGTGACCGAAGAGTTCGCGGATCGGATCCGTGAACGTGTCGAAACCGATGGCGTCCTCCACGATCGCGCGTCCCGCGTCGCGGTTCAGCGGCTCGTAGTTCGAGAAGAAGTTCCCGGGACGGGAGAAGTCCCGTTCCGTGCGGCGATCGTAGCCGCGGTGGATGGCGTCATCTGGCCGCTGGAAAAGGTACTCCTCGCAGTTGACGACGAACTTCACCGAAGGGGCGGCCCCGCCGGGCAAGCCGGAGAGCGCGGCCGCCGGCGCGATGATCGCCGCGGAAATGTCGTCCTCCGCCTGGATCTTCACCGCGGGGTGGAAATCCTTGCGCAGCGAGAATGTGCGCCAGCCGCCATCGGTCGTGAAGCCGACGCGCAGGAAGTGGGTCATGGCCTTCTCGCCCATGAACTTCAGCTCGTTGCCCGGCCGGCCGTTGATGGTGTCGACCGTGAAATACCGGCGCCAGTCGGCGCCCCATTCGGGTTTGTACACCCGTTTGATGAGCAGCACGAGGTCGAGGACGTACCGCGCGATGCCGGCGAGCCACGCGTTGTATTCGTCGGTGTAATCGGGACTGCGGCTGAGCAGCTTCACCACCGAGCCGAGCGAGCGGTCGGGGCTGAGCAGCGGGCGGCCGCGCGGCTTGTTGCGCGCCGGGTCGCGGAAGCGCTGGCCGTACTCACGGTTGAGAATCGCGTCGATCGCGTCGAAGTCCCGCGCGAGGTCGCTCACGAAGTTGGGCGCGGTGAAGATCGCGTCGGCGATCGACTTGGAGATCTCGGACTTGCCGCCCCCGGAGACGGTGCAGGGCTTGTGGCAAAGGAGGCCCTCGGCGGTCGTGCCGCGCAGGCGCCAGCGCCGCCCGTCCTCCGGCTTGACCATCTCCACCTTGTAGCCGGAGGGCAGGACGTAAGTGTGGCCCGGCAGAAGCTTCAGGGTGCGAGCGTCGCCGCCGGCGCCGGTCCATGTGATCGTCTGCCGCCTCAGCTGAAAGAAGGCGTCCTCCGGTACGTAGCATATGGTCGGATACATCCGGTCCCGGGCCCAGCCGCCGGGCTGAGGTTCGGCGCGCTCGCCGAGCTGGGTGAGGGCCTCCGCGAACGTGTGGTTAACAACCGCAAGGTGGCGCCCGAGGCGGAAATCCTCGCCGAGATCGTAGCTGGGGAAAACCACCGCGCCGCCGGCGTGCTCCTCCTCGCATCGGCCGAGCAGGTTGGCGGCGAAGCTGATCTGGGCCTTCACCTCCTTTTTGCAGTAGCCGAAGTAGTTGTCGGAAATGAGCGTGAGGATCACACCGCCGCGATCGCGCGCGGTGATCTTGAAGGGCACGCCGTCGTTGTACGGTTCCGCGTGGTCCTTCCAGCACATGCCGTCGCGCCGCTGGCGCGCGGTCGCGTGCGCCCAGGCGGGCAGGCCGAGCTCGCGCTTGGTAAGCCCGTTCAGGTGCGGGGCGAGGATCACGCCGCCGGTGTGGCCCGTCCAATGGGCCGGATCGAGGGCGGCGTCGTTGGCGGGCAGGTTGGGGTCACCCGCGTTGCCGAAGATGCGTTCGACGAAATCGAGATTAGCCACGAGCGCGCCCGGGACGAAGAAGCGCGTTTCCATCGCGCGGCGTGGCGAGAAGCCCGGCACCGCCGGGCAGACCACGGGCCGCAGGAGCAGCGTCACGAAACATTCCGCCGGCGCCGGCGCGCCCGCGGTGAACGGCAGGCGCAGAAAGTCCGCCGGCGGATTCAGCGCGTGGCGCAGGAGGCGGCCGAAGACGTGCGGCGGCACGGCCTTTTTGTCGTCGGGCACCGGGAGTCCGAGGTCGGCGATGTGGAAGATGCCCTGCGTGGTGCGGCGGTCGGCCTTCGGGTTGTGCAGAACGCCCTGCTGCACCCGGTACGACGAGAGGATGGCGCTGCGGTGATCGTCCGCGCCCGGGGGCAGCGAGAGCACGCGCGCGAGGCCAGCGCGGTCCAGGACGAGGGTCGACGCGGGCAGGCGGGGCACCTCGCCGCCGAGGTCGGGACCGGCTTCGAGCTGATCGTAGAGAAAATTCTGCAGGCGCTGGTCGACCGGGCAGAGATGCCGAGACAGGGCGCGGTCCTTTTCGCGGCTGAGCGCGAGGAAGTGGTCCACCAGCCGCGCGAGGCCGTCGCCGGCCGCCGTTCCGATCACGCCCGGCTGGCCGATCTCGCGCAGCTTCAGGTTCAGGTACGCCACGAGCTGGGCGTCGGCCCCGTCGGCAGCGGGCACAGGAGCGGGGAGGTAAGCACCGGAGTTCATGGCGGGAAAAGCGGGATTTTTTCGGAGGCTGTTGCAAGTAGCGGGCCAATCAAGCGCGGCCGGACGGGAAGGAGGACGCGTCGGATGGAAACGCTCGCTCCTTCGGCGCCCTCGGACGGCCGCTCGGGTCAAAGTTCAATGGCGGATAGGCTGCCCGCCACAAAAAGTGGGCGCGATGAACCGCTTTTGGGGTTTCCCTTAATCACTCGGTCGCGCGCGGGACCGGCCGGGCTCGGTGCCCAGCCGATCGGTGATGGGACCTCCGGAGTGCCCGGAAACCAGGCTGGCGCCGGGCAGGTGGTGGCCTGGCTCCGTAGCGGTGCAGGGCGTTCCGGTTGCGTCACGTCCCCGGCTTCGGGGGTTGCGCCGCGTGCTGGGAGGGTTGGCTGGGTGACGCGAAGGTGCCGTTGCGCAACCGGAAGTCCCGGGGTGAGGTGCCGATGCGGCGGTGGAAGAGCTTCGAGAAATGGTACGCGTCCGGCAGGCCGACCCGGCGGCCGATCTCCGCGACCGTGAGGGTGGTGCTCAGCAGCAGCTCGCGGGCCTCGCGCAACTGGCGCTCGATCACGTAGTGCTTGGCCGACATCCCGAGGTGCCGGCGGAAGAGCTTCAGCACATGGGAACGGCTCCGCCCGACCATCGCGGCCATCTCGTGGATGCGGGGCCCGAGATGGAAGCCGCCGTCCACGTGCGTAACGAGTCGTTGCAGCTCCTCGGGGAACGGTTCCACAGGGTTCGCGGGCCGCCTCGCCTTGCGCAGAAGCTCGCGCACCAGCAGCAGGCCGAGGGCGCGGGCCTCGGCCTCGTCGCGATGTGAGTCCATGTACCAGCGCACGGTGTAGCTGATCAGGCGCCCGAGGAGATCCTCCGGAGCGAGCCGCAGGCGCACGACGCCGGCCATTCCCGGCCACTCGACGTCGCGGCGGTCAGGTGAGCCGAACTCGGGCTCCGTGCGCTCGTGCGGGACGTTAGCTACCCAAGGAGCGCCCGGACGGTACCAAGGCACGAGGTGTACGTGGGCGGTGAACATCGGCGCTCCCGGCGAAGGGGCGTAGGTGATGCGCCGACCCCACGGTAGCACGAAGAGGTCGTTCACGCCGAGGGTGTAGGAGACACCGTCGACCTCGAACCGGCCGCTTCCGCCCTTGCACCAGAACAGACCGCGGCTCTGCACGCAGCCGTTGGAGAAGCTTTGCTGGGGCGCGAACTGGAACAGGCCGGAGCGGCAGACGGCCGGAGCCTCGTCCGGCCGGGGCGGTTCGGGATCACGGGGGCGGCGTTTCACAGGGAAGAAAGGTCAACCCGGCGCGGCGGCGGCGATCCTGGCCTGGGCGGTGCGCACGTCGGACGGGGTGAGGGTGTACCGGTGGATGAACCAGGCGGCGATGCCGGCGAGCACGATGGTGCCTCCCGCGAAGGTGACGCGCATGGCTAGGAAGGTGGCGGGATCCTGCGCCGATTGACGGGAGGTGTCCCAGCCGACGACGTGCAGCACGACGTTGGCGAGGAGGATGGAGCCCGTGAGCGCGGCCTTCAGGGACCACGCCAGCATGGCGTTGAAAAGGCCCTCGCGGCGCACGCCGCTCTCCGCGGCCGCGACGTCGCAGATGTCGGCGGTCATCGACGGCGTGAGCACCATCACGGCGACCAGCCCCGGTCCCATGAGCGCGGACGGCAGGACCAGCCACCAGCCGGCGCCGGGCACGTAGCAGAACCACTTGGCGGCGCCGCCGACGGCGATTGTGACGGTGCAGCAGAGGAACGCCTGCTTTTTCCCGATGCGGCGCGCGAGCCGCACGATGAGCGGCACGGCGAGCAGCCCGCTCAACTGGAAGACGGTGCCGTACCAGCCCTTCATCGCCGCGCCCGCGCCCATCTCGCCCCCGTGGACGTAGAAGACGTTCAGGTAGAATCCCGTCGTGTCGATCACGAGGAAGCTCATGTAGATGAAGACCTGCGCGAGGACGAGGCGGCGGAAATCCGGCTGGCGCATGGTGATGGCCCAGCTCTCGCGCCACGAAAGGCGGCGCCGGATGATCGCGGGCACCGCGGTGGGGCGCTCGCGCACGCGCCAGACGGTGAGCGCGCCGAGCCCGGCGATCGCCAGACCCAGGAAAGGTGCGCACCAGCGACCACCGGCGATGAGGTTGCCAGCGCCGGCGTCGCGCACCCACTTGAGCAGCCATTGGTTCACGACACCCGACGCCTTGTGGAACATCGACTTCGCGCCCATGAGCCGCGTGCGCTCGTGGTAATCCTCCGCCAGTTCCAGCCCGAGCGCCCCGTAGGGCACGATGAGGAAACTGTAGGCGACGGACATCGCGGCGCAGCCGGCCAGCAGCCACCAGAAATAGAACGTCGTGGTCCGCCCCTCCGGGAAGAACCACAGGCCGGTCGCGACGACCGCGCACGCCAGCGCGCCGGCGAGGATGAACGGCCGGCGCCGGCCCCAGCGCGAACGCACGCGGTCGCTCCAATTCCCCACCAGCGGGTCGAGGAAGACATCGATCAGGCGCGGCAGGGAGAGCGCGAGGCCGACGAGCAGCAGCGGCACGCCGAGCGTTAGGTTGAAGACCGCGTTCGCGAGCTGGTTGATCGAGTTGATCGCCAGGTTCTCGGCGAACGCCGAGGCGCCGTAGGCCGCCCGCGTGCCCGCACCGACCGGGGCCGGGGAAGCGGGGGCGGAGGCTGGCGCGGCCGCGCTCATGCGCGGACCGCGGGCTGGCCGAAATTGGTGACGCCGCGTGCGAACTGCTTGATGCGCCGGCGCGGGAACGGCTCGAACGGCAGCGTGCGCAGCGACGGGCCGTCGAGCGCGGCCCGGGTGAATTCACGCGCGGCGAGCGTCGCCTCGGCGTGGGTGCGCAGGGCCTGCGCGACCGCCGGCTGCACGGCGAAGAGATTGCGCCTCTCGTCCGGGTCCGCGTGCAGGTCGAAGAGGAGCTCGCGTCCGCCGTTGGCGAGCCAGACGTACTTCCAGCGGTCGCGCCGGACCATGCACTTGAAGAGGCGTGTGCCCGGCGTGCCGTACATGCCGACGAGCGCATCGCGCGGGGTCGTCTCGCCGCGGAGGGCGCCGAGCAGATCGTGGCCGTCGCGCAGCTCCGCCGGGCCGCTGGCGGCGGAAACGAGGCCGAGCAGATCGGTGAGCGCGGCGAGGCCGTTGAAGCGGCCGCCGGCGCGCAGCCGGGCGGGCCAGCTCACGAGCAGCGGGACGCGGCAGGAAGCCTCGAAGAAGCTCTCCTTTTGCCATGCGCGGTGGTCGCCCAGGTGGTCGCCGTGGTCGGAGAAGAAGCAGATCAGGGTGTTTTCGGCGTCGGGCCGCCGCTCCACCGTGTCGAGGAGGCGACCGATGCAGTCGTCGACGAACTCGATGGCGCCGTAGTAGCGGGCGCGCAGCTGGCGGGCGTGGCCGGGCGAGATGTCCTCGGCCCAGACGGCGTGGTTCATCCAGCCAAGGTAGTCGTCGGCCGCGTCGACCTCCGGGTCACCGGGCACCGGGTCCGGCATTTCGTCCGGATTGTAGCGCCGGTTGTAGGGAATGGGCGGCGCGAGCGGCGGATGCGGCGTGACGTACGAGACGAACCCGAACCATGGCCGGGAGTCGGGCTGCGCCATCTCCTCGAGGGCGCGGCCGGTGACCCAGGACTCCACGCAGAGCTCCGCCGGCACCGGGCGCAGCTGGGGCGCGTAATACATGTCGGTGCGTTCGCCATGCACCTGCTCGAGGTGGGAAAAGGCCGGGGACTTCGCGCGTAGCCACTTCACGTAGTCGTCGCCGATAAACTCCTCTTCCGTGGGCCAGAGTTCCTCGCTGTATTCCTGAAGTTCGAAACCGAGCGGCTCCAGCCGCGGCTCGGTGTGGAACTTGCCGAGGCCCCACGTGCGGTAACCGCGGGCGGCGAGGACCTCCGGCAGGTAGGGACCGCAGCGCTCGCGCACGCTGGTCGCCGGAGCCCAGTTCGTCAGCCAGTGCGTGGCGGAGGGCTCGCGCCCCGACATCAGCGTGTAACGCGTCGGAACGCAGACCGGGCAGGTCGTGTACGCGTTGGTGCAGGAGATTCCTCGCGCGACGAGCCGGTCCAAGTTCGGGGTCCGCACGATCCCCGCGCCCAGGGCTGAGATCGTGTCGAACCGCTGCTGGTCCGTCATCACGAACAGGATGTTGGGCTGGGGCATGGGGGCCGGCTGGGCCGGTCGCGCCGGAGCGGGCGTTGGGGGTGTCAGGGGGCGAGTACCTGCTTCGCGGCGACGAGGCGCTCACGAAGCAAAGGGTAGGGCAGGTCCTGCAACCTGACTTTAGCGTCGAGCGCCGCGCCGGCGGCGATGGCGGCGCTCTGGCCGAGGGTCATGAAAACCGGCTCCATGCGGATCGAGCCGTGGGCGACGTGGGTGGCCGCGAGGCAGACCGGCGAGAGGAGGTTTTCGCACTCGCCGCGGCGCGGGATGATCGAGCGGTAGGAGATCCCGTAGGGCTTGGGGGGCACGCGCCAGATGGTGCCTTCGCCCTGCGCGTGGCCCTGCTCGTCGACGAAGATCTGCACGTTGTGGGAATCCATCCCGAACGAGCCGAGGCCGACCGGGTCGGGCGCCGACCGCTTCCCCTCGCAGTCGTGCTGGGTCATCACGTAGTCGGTGACCATGCGGCGTGCTTCGCGGATATAGATCATCCACGGCCAGCCTCCATTGTCGGTGAACTCGTCCTTGCTCAGTCCGTAGGCCGCCGCCTGTCGGCGGATTTTCTCCGGCACGCGCGAATTGTTCGACAGGGTCCAGAGGAAGCCGCGGATGTAGGTTTCGTGCTCCTGCTCGATCTCGCGGCGCCGCTCGTAGCTCGCCTCAGGGTAATCCCAGTTTGCGCCGGGCAGGTCGGAGCCGACGGCGTGCATATTGTTCCAGTCGACCTTGGAGCCCTTGCCCGCGAGCGGTTCGACCAGCGCGGGCAGCCGGTCGTCGCCGGCGTCGAAGTTGCGCAGCAGGAGCTCATGGTCGATCTCCCGGTAGCCGGCGGGTTTTTCGATTGGGATGCGCAGCGCCGGATCCTTGGTGAGACAGACGCGGTAATTGTAGGCCTGGATCTTCCGGTCGCCCTGGCCGTTGGCGAGGCCGGGGATCTTCTGGATCCGGGGCAGCAGCCCGCTCTCCGGGCGGCCGGGCACCACATAGGCGTCCACCTTCCTGATGAAGTGATCCTTGTCCTTCTGCGTGTAGTGGACGCGGGGATTGGTGTCGCCGCGGCGCACACCGGCGAGGTCCTCCCCGTACTGCTGCTCGGGCTCGCGGCCCACGGTGTAGGTCACGCCGGCGGCGGCCAGCAGGTCGCCCACGTAGGTGGCGTCGATGAACATCTTCCCGCGGTAGGTCCGGCCGCTGAGCGTGGTGATCGCGGTGATGCGCTTCCCGTCCATGGCGACTCCCCGGCCGGGACGCCGGTCGAGTCGCTCGTGGTACACGACTTGGACGCCGGCGTCGGCGATCATTTTTTCGAATACCCGCCGCCCCACGTGGGGCTCAAAGCTGCGGATGTACGTGGCACCGTAGGCGGCCGCGATGGCGTCGTAGAACTCCGAAGCGATGCCGCCGAAGGTGGCGCGCTTACCGAGGAAATCGGTGGCGCCGAGGCCGCTGGCGCTCATGCCGCCGGGGAAGCCCGTGGGGTTGACGACGATGACCGAGCGACCCTCACGTTTTGCCGCGATCGCCGCAGTGATGGCGGCGGAGGAGTCTCCGTAGATGACGAGGTCGTGGACGACGGATGCGTCGGTCGCCGCGGCGGACAAGGCGCTGATGAGCACGGCCGGCAGCAGGGCGGAAAGACCGAGGCGTCGGACGCGGTCTAGGAATCTGGGGTGGGACTTCATGGATCGTTGTCGGGCCGGCTTTGGACCAGACCTTGGGGAGACCTGGAGCCTCGCTGGCGCGGAGTGCGAGGGGGAGCTAGAAGCTGACCGTGGTCGTGAAGGCCAACTTCCGCGGCGAGTTGAGCCACTGCGCGTAGCGGAGGGTGCCGTTGGTGGAGCGCACGAGGTAGACGACCTTGTTCGCGTCGAGCAGGTTGGAGACGTTGACCTGCAGCGAGGTGCGCGTCCGGCCGACGGGCCGGAAGCGGTAGACCGCGAATACATCATGCAGCATGCGGTCCGGGAAGTAGTACATCTTCCGTTTGTTGGCATCTGCTGCGTGAGTGTACATGTAGCCGCGGTGGTTTTCGCGCAGGCTGCTGCTGAGACCGAGCACGAGCCCGCGCAGCCGGCCCTCTTCGAACTGGAAGCGGTTGATGACGCTGTAACTGCGTTCGGCGTAGCCGAAGGTCTGCTCGCCCGCACGGCGCACGATGAGAGTCCCGCCGGATGGGGAGATGAAACCGAGCTGGTGGTCGGTGATGGGTAGGCCGGTGGTGTTCGTGCCCACGCCCGGGTTGAGCAGGCCGATGGCTTCGGCGTTCAGGATCTGGCCCGACTCGAGGTCGAGCTGCGCGAAGTACGGGCTGGTCGGATCCTTCATCATGGCGACGGAAAGCGGGATCTTCGCCGAGGCCGGATCGAGAGGATTCGAAGCCACCAGCAAAGGGGTGACGGCGGCGCCCGCGGTGACGCGCACGCCGACCACGGTCTGCCCGCCGACGGTGGTGGTGTTAAACTGGTCGTTGTAGAACTGCGGCAGCACGACGTCGGAGCGCTCGCTGCCGTTGGCGGTGGCGAAGTTGACGCGCACCTCCCAGCCGCGGAGCGGGCGGGCGGACAGGGTGACGTTGTAGCCGTCGGAAGTCCTGCTGAAGACGTAGGCGGCGCCGCCGTTGCGGCCGTTGATGCCGTTGGGGTCGACGTCGTTCTGGGCGCCGCCGAGCGTGGCGGTGAAGTTCTGGGCCTCGGAGACGTAGTAGTTCACGTTCCCCGAGAGGCGGTCCTCCCACAGGCCGAACTTGAGGCCGATGTCTTTGCTCACGCCTTTGCCGGGCGGCAGGGTCTGGTTGAAGATGTCGCGGGTGGTGTCGAAGTTGATCTTCGCGTTGGTCGCGTAGTTGAGGGAGAGCCGCACGCCCTTGACCGGGGTGTCGATGACGGCGCCGGTGGTGAGGCTGTCGTAGTTGATGGGCCCGCGCACCACATCGGTCGTCACGCGGCGGTAGGCTGCCTCCTCGGAGCGATAGCCGACCATGGTGTCGATGCGGCCCTTCCACCATTCGCTGAAGAGGCTGAAGCCGTGGCTGCGCTCGTCGGTGTCGTCGTGGTAGTAGCCGGCGACGGTGCTGAGGCCGGTGGCCGGATTGATTGGCCCGGAGAAGCCGTAGGGGTTGGTCTTGGTGGGCGGGACGGCTCCGGGGTAGATCACCGGCTGCGCGATGTACGTTTTGCCGTTGGGATGGACGAGCGAGGAGAACGGCCACTTCTGCCCGCCGATGATCGTGGGGGTGTTGATGGGCAGCCAGATCGCCGGGATGTTGATGCGGCCCGAGTCGGTGGCCTGAATGAGCGCCGGGTTCTGGATGACCCTTCCGGAGGCATCGGCCTCGAAGTAGCGCCATTGCTCCTGGTTAGTCCAGGACTCCATGTCCTGCAGGAAGGCGCTAGCCTGGTGCCGCCCCAGCCAGCGGCCGAGGTCCTTCTGGTAGACGAGGGCTGCCCGGTAGCCGCGCGCCCCCGTGTGGAACGGGTTCAGCTGCGGCAGGCCGGAGGTGAACGCCCACTTGGTTCCGACCTGGCCGGTCGCGGGATCCACGTAGAGATTTCCGGTCGAGCCGGGCATAAAGATGGTGTTGTTGGTCGGACTGAGCGCGTTGTTTACCCGCGCGTCGTGCCCGTAGCGCACCTGTAGCCCGAGCCCTTCGGCGAGCGTCGCTTCGGCGACGACGGACTTCAGGTTATTCTTAAACGCGAACGCGTAGTAGGGGCCGAAGAGGGTGTCGGCTTTAGTGACGTCGATCAGCCCGCCGGTGAGTTCCCCCACGTTCGGGAATGCCGCGAGGTAGCGGGTGCTCTGGCCGTCGACGCGCTCGCCGGTCGGGAGCAAGAGGTTGAGCGGCGCGCGCAGGGTGCCGGAATTGGGGTAAGTCGTGACGCGGCTCAGGTGGCGCCACTCACCGCGGATCTCGAGTCGCTGCCACGGGCGGAACGTGGCCGCGAAGTGGATCCCGCGGTTGATCTGCTGGTTGGCGGGGCGGAAATACTTCGCGTCGCCGTGCACCGCGTTGACGCGCAGGGCCCAGTACCTCGTGCCGGCGCCGGCGTCGAAGGTGGCGCGACGGCTGCCCTCGGAGTCTCCGCCGACGGAAACCGTGGCTCGCATCGGCCGGCCGATGAGGGCGCGCTTGGAACTGCTGGTGATCACACCACCCGCGTCGCCGGACCCGAAGAGGAGCGAGTTCGAGCCGCCGATCGCCTCCACGCGCTCGGTATCGAAGGAATCCATCAGCGAAGTGTCGGACCGGAGGAAGCCGTCCCGCCGCGGGTTATTGATGGTGAGCCCGCGCATCGTCATGCTCTTGGGATCTTGGCGGTCACCCTCGAGATCGCCGCGGACCTCCTCGTTGCCGCCGCTGATGATGGCGGACCCCAGTCCCCCGAGCAGCGAGAGCATCTGGGTCATGTCGACCACGCCCATCTCGTCCATCAGCTGCCGGTTGAAGACCTTGGCGTCGAGGGGGGTCTTGCCCAGCGCGGTGTTGGTGCCGGTGACGGCGTTGGTGTTGGTCGCCTGGTAGGTATCGGAAGCGTCCTCGGTGACCTCGAACGCGGTGAGGGTTACGGGCTCGCTCGCCGGGGCGACGGCCGCACGCGGTGGGGTCTGAGCGGTGAGGGCTGCAGCCGTCGCGACAACGGCGGTGCACACTGCAAGGACGCGGGGAAGCGGGGTGTTCATGGCGGGTGAGAACTGGAGCGGGGAGGAAGCCGCGGGTTGGGGTTGAGCTGAGGAGTCAGGATATTCTTCCCGGGCAGCGAAAGAAATGGATAAGTGCTGAAAAGCATGTGTTTTTGCATCCGGAAGCGTGGGAGCGCCGATGAACCCCGACCTGCATCGGCGCCGCGCGGGAAGTCACGGCTGTCGAAAGGCGGATGCGTCAGAGGCGAGTCCGCATCCCGGCGCCGGTCGCTTCACCTGATGGAATTCGCGCCAAAAGGCGGAGCGGGGATCGAGCCTTTGACCTCACGGTCGCGGGGCGAGCAGCGGTCGGTCAGGGCGGAAAATCGGGAAGACTGAGACTCGGACTTTTCCGCCGTGGCCGCGCAGGGTCGCTCCTGGTGCCTCGCCGATCCCTGCCCGGCTTCGGTCTTGTTGGACGTGCTTCGGGCATGGTACGCCGTGCGTTGATGAAAAACACCCCGTCGTCACGCGCCTTGCTGTTTTCGTTTCTCGCCGGTCTTGCGGCGCCCGCGCTCCACGCCGAGGCGTGGCAGGTGTTCCTTGGCACGGGCGGTCCCGGCGCCAAGGGCATCTACCGCGCCTCCTTCAACACCGCCACCGGCAAGCTCGGTCCGTCGGAACTCGCCGCCGAGGTGGGGTCACCCGGTTTCCTCGCGGTGCACCCCGACGGCGAGAAGCTTTACGCCACCGGCAACTCCGCCGGCACGCAGGGCGCCGCCGCATACCGCATCGGCAAGGGCGGTGCGCTCACCTTGATCAACGCTTCGCCCACCGGCGACGGCGGCGCGGCGCACATCGCCGTCCATCCCTCGGGCAAACTTGCCGCCACCGCGCAGTACGGCGGCGGGTCGGTGGCGGTGTTCCCGCTCGCGGCCGACGGTTCCCTCGGGGCGGCGAAGCTGGTCCGCCATCAGGGCGGCTCCAAGGTGGTCGACAAACGGCAGGACTCGCCGCACCCGCACTACGTCGGCTGGTCGCCCGATGGGCGCTTCGCGCTCGTGCCCGATCTCGGTCTCGATGGCATCGTCATCTACCGCGTCGACGTGGCGTCGGCCGCGTTCGAGCGGCACGGGTTCGCGGCTTCGGTGGCCGGCGGCGGCCCGCGCCATCTCAAGTTCTCCCCCGACGGGAAGTTCATCTACCTGCTCAACGAGCTTTCCGTTTCGCTTTCAACGTTCGCCTGGGACGCCGCGACCGGGTCCGCGCGCCTGCTTGGCACGGTGCCATCGATCAGCGAGGCCGCCAAAGCGCGCGAGACGCACAACTCGGGTGCCGAGGTGCTGGTGCATCCGTCGGGCCGCTTCGTGTACTTTTCCAATCGCGGGAACGACACGGTGACCGTCTTCCGGGTCGATCCCGCGACCGGCGCCGCCGAGGTGGCGCAGGTCCAGCCCGTGCGCGGCGCCTTCCCGCGCAATATCAATCTGGCTCCCGGCGGGGGCTGGCTGCTCGCGGCGGGGGCGGACTCCAACACGCTCTCCGTGCATAAGGTGGACCCCGTTTCCGGCCTGCTTACCTACCAGACCAAGGGTGTCATCAACACCCCCGCGCCTATCTGCATCGTGTTCACGCGGCCCTGAACCGGTCCCGTACGACGCTCCTTCCATCATCTCCCATGAAATCGTCGTTGTTTTTCGCCCTGATCCTGTTGGCGGCATCGGCCTCGCACTCCCAGACGTCGCCGGCCGCATCGGAGGCAGAGCGCCCCGCTTCCGTCGCGGCGAAGGCGGCGGCCGCACCCGCGCCGGCTCCGGAAAGGAAACCCGACGTCATCTTCGTGCCCACGCCGCAGGCCGTCGTCGACGAGATGCTCCGGATGGCTGAGATCGGTCCGAAGGATGTCCTTTATGACCTGGGTTGCGGTGACGGCCGGATTGTCGTGACCGCGGCGCAGCGCTACGGAGTGAAGGCGGTGGGTTACGACATCGATCCGCTCCGGGTACAGGAGGCGCGTGAGAAGGTGCGGATCGCGGGCGTCGGCCACCTCGTGCGGATCGAGCAGGCCGATGTGTTCACGCTCGATCTAACCGGGGCGAGTGTGATCACCCTCTATCTGCTTCCGCAGCTGAACGTGCGCCTGATGCCGCAGCTCGCGCGCCTGCGGACCGGCGCGCGGATCTTGTCGCACAATTTCGACATGCGCGGGGCTAAGCCGGTCGAGGTGAGGCACGTCACCGTCGAGCCCGGCGGCGACGGGGACTTCTTCGTCGACGAGGACGGCAACCACACCGTCTACAAATGGTTGGTGCCTTGGGAGCCCGAGCAGACTGCGCCGTGAACCGGCGGGCGCCTGCTGCGTCGCCTCAAGGCCGCGCGGTGGAGAGTCCGCGGCGCTCGAGCAGGTGTTTCACGTCGGGATCGGCGCCACGGAAGCCACGGTAGAGCTCCATCGCGTCGGTGCTGCCGCCGCGGGAGAGCAGCATCCGCCGGAAGCGGTCTCCGTTCTCCCGGGTGAGGCCGCCGTTGGACTTGAACCACTCGACGGTGTCCGCGTCGAGCACCTCGCTCCAGAGGTACGAGTAGTAGCCGGCAGAGTAGCCGCCGGTGAAGACGTGGGAGAAATAGGTGCTGCGGTAGCGCGGCGGCACGGGTGCGAAATCGACGCCCGCGCCGCGCAAGGTGGCGGCCTCGAACTCCAGCGCTCCCTCGGCGGTGGGGACCTTTTTGGCGTCGAGCTGGTGCCACGCCTGGTCGAGGAGCGAGGCGGCGAGGTATTCGGTGGTGGCGAAACCTTGGTTGAACTTCCGCGCCGCGAGCACCTTTTCCACCAGGGCGGCGGGCATCGGATCGCCGGTGCGGTGGTGGCGAGCGTAGTTGCGGAGCACGTCGGGCCAGGTCATCCACAACTCGTTCACTTGCGACGGGAACTCGACGAAGTCGCGGGGTACGCGGGTGCCGGAGAAGCGCGGGTAGCGCACCGAGGAGAACATGCCGTGCAATGCGTGGCCAAACTCGTGGAAGAGCGTGTTGACCTCGTCGAACGTGAGGAGCGTCGGCTCGCCGTCAGGCGGCCGCGGGATGTTCATGTGGTTGGCGACGACGGGCCGCGTGCCGAGCAGGCCGGACTGGTCGACATAGGAGTTCATCCAGGCTCCGCCGCGCTTGGAGGGGCGCGCGTAAAGGTCGGCGAGAAAGATCGCCAGCGGGGTGCCGTCGGCCTCGAAAACGTCGAAGACGCGGACCGTCGGCTCGTACACCGGTAGATCGCGGCGTTCGCGGAAGGTGATCCCGAAGAGGCGGGTGGCGGCGAAGAAGACGCCGTCCCGCAGGACGCGATCCATCTCGAGGTAGGGCTTGAGCTGGGACTCGTCGAAGGCGAAGCGCTCCCGGCGCACCTTTTCGGCGTAGAAGTCCCAGTCCCACGCGGCGAGGGTCGCGCCCGGCTGCTCGCGTTCCAGCAGGCGCTGGATGTCCGCCGCCTCGCGACGGGCGTTGGCAACGGCCGCGGGGGCGAGGTCGGAGAGCAGCTTGTTGACCGCCGTGACGCTACCCGCGGTCTGTTCCTCGAGTTGGTACGCGGCGTGGTTCGGATAGCCGAGCAACGTGGCGCGCTCCGCCCGCAGGCGCGCGAGCCGGGTGATGAGGGCGCGGTTGTCGAAGTCACCGCCGCGGCTGCCGCGGGTGAGTGAAGCTTGGTGCAGACGTTCGCGCACGGCTCGGTTCTCGAGTGAACCGAGCGGCGGCTGGCCGCTGGTGTTGACGAGCCGGAGCGCGAACTTGCCCTCCCGACCGGCGGCTTTGGCGGCGGCGGCCGCGGTCGCGATCTCGGCGGCCGTGAGGCCGGCAAGGTCCTCTCGCCGGTCCATGACCACGGCCGACACGTTGGTCTCCTTGAGCACGTTCTGCGCGAAGCTGGTCTGCAGGGTGGCGATCTCGGCGTTGAGCGCCTTCAGACGGTTCTTCTCCGGGTCGCCGAGCCGCGCGCCCGAGCGGACGAAGTCGCGGTGGGTGCGGTCGAGCAGGCGGCGCGACTCGGGGTCGAGCCCCAATTGGTCGAGGCGGGCGTGAAGCCGGTCGACGCGGGCAAAGAGGGTGGGGTTGAGGCGGATGGCGTCGGAGTGGGCCGAGAGCTTCGGCGCCATGTCCTTCTCGACCGCGCGCAGCGCGTCGTTGCCGTGCGCACCGACGAGGTTGAAGAAGAGTCGCTGGACGCGGCCGAGCAGCAGCCCGCTGCGCTCCAGCGCCACGAGGGTGTTTTCAAACGTGGGCTCGGCCGGATTGTTGGCGATCGCCTCCACCTCGCGGAGATGCTCCGCCATGCCCTGGGTGAAGGCGGGAGCGTAGTGGGAGTCGCTAACGCGGTCGAACGCGGGGTAGCCGAACGGCAGCGGGCTTGGTTCAAGCAGCGGATTGGGCGTGTCGGCGGCGCGGACGTGGGGGAGTGACATGGTCAGGAGAAGCAGCAGGCCGGGGACGGCGCGGGGAGGGTAGGTCATGATGAACCGGGGAAGAATGCCAGACGGGTCGTGTTCGCAAGGTCTGGCTCGTTATCGGCTTGGGGTGATGTGCTGGTACCGCTCCGGCCACGAGTTTCCCCTCGACGGTTTCGCGCTCCTCGCGCAGACCCGCCGCGTGCTGAATCGCCTGACGAACCTTTTCCCCGTCTGGGTCTCGCTGGGGGCGTTGCTGGCGCTGATCGAGCCCGCCTGGTTCACGTGGTTCCAAGGTCAGGCGATCACGTGGACGCTCGCGCTCGTGATGCTGGGTATGGGCATCACGCTGCAGGTGGACGATTTCAAGGCCGTCGGCCGCATGCCCCGCGCGGTGGCGATCGGATTCGTGGGGCAGTACACCATTATGCCCGCCGCGGGTTGGGGCGTGGCCAAGTTGCTCGACCTGCCCCCGCAGTTCGCGGCCGGCCTCATTCTGGTGGCGTGCTGTCCGGGCGGCACGGCCTCGAATGTCGTGACCTTTCTCGCCCGCGGAGACGTGCCGCTCTCGGTGGTCATGACCATGTGCTCGACCTTCGCGGCGGTGTTCATGACGCCATTCCTAACCAAGTGGCTCGCGGGCACGGTGGTACCGGTGGACGCGGCCGGACTGCTGTTGAGCACGGTGCAGGTGGTGCTGCTGCCCTTGGTGCTGGGGCTCGGCCTGGTCCGGTTTACCCCAGGGTTGGTAAAACGGGCGCTGCCCGCAGCGCCGCTGGTTTCAGTGCTGGGCGTGACGATGATCGTGGCGAGTATCATCGGGACCAGTGCAGGCCAGATCCGCGGATCGGCGGGCCAGTTGGTCCTCGCAGTCTTCCTGCTGCACACCGTGGGCTTTCTTTTCGGGTATCTTCTCGCGAGGGCCTTTAGGCAGAAGGTGACAACCTGCCGCACGGTCTCCATCGAGGTGGGTATGCAGAATTCAGGGCTTGGAGCGGTGCTGGCGAAGAAGCACTTCGCGGATGCCGCCACGGGTGTCAGCCTCGCCGCGGTGCCCTGCGCGATCTCCAGCGTGTTCCATTCCGTCATCGGCAGCATCTTGGCTGGAATCTGGCGTTTGCGCCCTCCACCCGGGGAACGTGACGGCGGACGTACCTGATTCCCGGAGCTGCTCTGCCGTCCGATGGTGAACAATCGCCACCGCCCAAGGGGTCAGGGCGTTAAGCGTTTAGACCGTATCGGTTCGGGTCCATTTTTAAACATTCAACGCCCTGACCCCTTACGGGGGCCTGCCGAGTTACCCGGCTGGCCGACGGCGAATACGGGCGGAAAAAACCCAGGCTGGAGGTCGTCGCGGGGAGTATTCGTTTTGTTCGCTCTTCTCAGCGGGGTGGTGGCGGTGGGTCTCGGCGCCGGTTGCGTCGCGCCCAGCCCGGCGCCGTTGAACACGCAAAATGGGGAGTCGGTGGTCTTCTTTGGCGAGGAACCGAGCCCGCTCGCTTTTCGGCCGGCGCGGGGTGCGGCCCTGCGGTTACGCAACACCTATCGCCCGGGCGCGGGCACGGTGACTTACGAGGAGGGGCGCGATTATCGCGTTGATCATGACAAGGGCACGGTCACCCGTCTGCCCGGGTCGCGTCTGCCCGATTTCCGGACCAACGTCTTGTTCGGCCAGGCTGAGTTCGATCACACGAAATTTCCGGGTTACGGAAACCTGCCGTTTTTCGCCTACGCCGATTACGATTCCGCCGACGCTTTTCGCTGGTACCCGACGCCGGCGCCGGGCGATCCGCTGGCCGCGGCCCGCGCGCGGCTGGCAGCGGGAGGGCCGTTCATAGTCGTGGCCTTCGGCGACAGCATAGCCAACGGAGGCGAGGCCTCGAGTCCCGACCTGGTGTTCTGGCGGCGATGGATCGCGGATCTGCAGGCGAAATATCCCGGGGCCCGGATCGCCGGGGTGAATGGCGCCACCGGCGGCGACACGACGACGCGCGGGCTGGAGCGCCTGCGGACCAAGGTGCTGGATGCTCGACCCGACCTCGTGCTGGTGGCTTTCGGCATGAACGACCACAACCGGCGCGGCGTGCCGCCGGCGGATTTTGAACGGCAGCTCACCGAGATCGTCACTCGCGTGAGGTCCGGCACCGGCGCGGCCGTCGTGCTTGTTTCAACCTTCCCGCCGAATCCCCGCTGGGTGCACGGCACACGGCGGATGGACGAGTATGCCACGATCACGGCCCGGGTGGCGGTGGCGACGGGCAGCGCTCACGCGGACGTTTACGGCCTATGGCAGGCGATGACCGAGCGGAAGCGTCCCGAGGATCTGCTGGCCAACAACATTAATCATCCAAACGACTTTGGACACTGGATCTACTATCGAGCGCTGAGCGCCACCGGCTTGTAGCCCCCACCCAAGGGGTCAGGGCGTTGAGCGTTCGGGAGCCGGTTCGAATAGAGGCATTCTAAACGTTTAACGCCCTGACCCCTTGGGGAGGCTGGGGGGAAAACTTTATGACCTAAAGCGTTCTCCCGTGAACCCGTTAGCCGAAATGTCAGCTAAGTCACGGTTGGTTATCGCTATTTTCCGATCCTGCGCGGACGGTCTTGCCCTCAGCCGTGTTGTGCGGGAAATCGGGTTTCCTGCTTCACTCATTCCGAGAGCTCTGCTGCCCGTCCACCATGCGAAACGATTACCTGCAGAGCGCTCTTCTCGTCGTCGACGACCCGAATGTGCTGATCAACATGGTCTCCCGACGGGTCAAGCAGCTCAAGCAGGGTAATCGCGCCCTGGTGGAGTCGCTAGAAAAGCTCGCCCCCGAGGACATCGCCCTCCGGGAAATCGCCGAAAAGAAGATCAGTTACGAGGAGGCGAGCGCCGCCGATATCATCGCCAGCCGCCGCTAGGCTTCGGGAAAATCTCACTCTTATGGCCAAGTCACAAAACGCACGTAAGCAGACCAAGAAGCCGGCTAAGCAAAGCCCCAAGCAGAAGAAGGCGGCGAAGCGCGCCAAGAAGTAAAGGCTCGCTTCACCCTCAGGGGTCAGGGCGTTGGGCGTTTAAGGAGCCTCTATTCGGGGCTGTCCTAAACCTTCAGCGCCCTGACCCCTTTTTTAGAGTCAATCAGGAGGAAGGTTGGGGTCTTCCGCGGAGGTCGCCGAAACTCACCAAGCGGCGCGCCTGTTCGTCCCACAGGTGCAGGTTGATCGATTTGAGGCTGCGCAAGAAGGTGAGCGGTTTAACCTCCGTGAAAATCGGGTGGGAGTTGTGGCAGCGCTCCAGGTTGTAGTTCGGGATGCGCGGACTCAGGTGGTGGATGTGATGGAAGCCGATGTTGCCCGAGAACCACTGCAGGACCTTCGGCAGGCGGTAAAACGAGCTCCCTTGTAGGGCGGCGGCGGTGTAGTTCCATTCCTCGCCGCGTTCCCAGTAGACGTCATCAAACTGGTGCTGCACGTAGAACATCCAGACGCCCAGTGCTCCGCCGACCAGCGAGATCGTGATCTGGATCAAAAGGTAGGCCTGCCAGCCGAACATCCAGACCATCGCTCCCACCATGGCGGCGACGGCGAGGTTCATCCACCAAACCGAGTTGCGCTCGCGCGCGTTGGCCTTGGGGGAGGGGAAGCGCTCCCGGATCAGGAAGAGCGGCGCAGGCGCGAGGAGGAACAGCACGCCGGGATTACGGGAGAGGCGGTAGGCCACGCGCCGCCAGCGCGGCGCGGCGAGATATTCACGCACGGTCATCGTCCAGATGTCGCCCACGCCGCGACGGTCGAGATCGCCGGAACTGGCGTGATGCAGCGCGTGTTCCCAGCGCCAGTGGTGGTAGGGAGTGAAAGTGAGCATCCCGCAGACGAAGCCGGCGACATCATTGGCCACGCGGGACTTCAGGAAGGAACCGTGCCCGCAATCGTGGAATATGATGAAGATGCGGACGAGGAATCCACCCGCCAGAATCGCCAGCCCCGCGGTAAGCCACGCGGAGACGGTGAGGCTCCAGTACATCAGCGCCCAGAGCAGGGCGTAGCCGCCGAGCGTGTTGACGAGCTGCCACGAGGCGCGGCCCCGGGAGGGCCTCTGGAACTCCGCGACAATCGCTTTCCACTCGGCGACGCTGACGGCAGGTTTGGTTTTCATTTCGGGCCGGGCGGCGGACGATTCGTTCACTCCGCATTCTCTTCGTGCGCCGCCGGCCGCTGCAAGGCCAGCTTCGCGTGCGGCGAAAAAATCGTCACGTGGTTCGCGTCCCAGGTTCAAGAGGCGGTTCATCGGGAACGAATCCAGTCGACCTCCAGCGCGAACGGGCCCGGATTGCCATCGGAAAGCGAGAGACCGAACTCGGTGATCCGGGAGCGATCCAGGGGCGGTCCGCGCAGCCTTTGCCCGCGGAAACGCGGCTCCAGGGAGGCGAGAGGAACCACGGCTTCGATCCATTCCCCGCGTCGGGTTGCGAACGGAGCCTGGTAGGAAATCCGGGCTCCGCGGAAGGAGGCGTCGGTCGCCAGCTGCAAGCGGTAGGTCCGCCCGTCGCCCCGGACGCGAAGGACGATCGTCGTCGCGCTGCCCAGGTCGTGGGTCTGGCCGGCGGATCGGACGGAGGAGAATCCGCCGTTGTTCTCAAGGGAGAGGATGCCGCGAAAGTGCAGGACATCGTCGATGATCCGCGCGCCGCCGCGCGACACCCCGCCCATCACGTCGTCGTTCACGGCACTCCAAGCTCCGTCGCCCGCTGTGCCGGAAAATTGGAAAAGGGTCGTGCCGGTGGCGGAGTCCGGCCGCATGCCCGCGACCGCGGGCGTGGAAAGGCCCGCCATCAGCGGCGCCAGGAGCAGGAAACGCCAGCGTGACGCGGACGGTCGGTTTTGGGCTAACATTCCAAACCATCCCCGTTCCGCTGGTCCGGTCAAACGGCACGAGGCGGCTTCGGCGGTGCAGCGCCCGAGGGCGGTGTCATGGCAGTCGATCATTGCGCGGCGCCGTTCGGAGCGGAAACGCGGCAGCGGCGCATGGACGAAACGTGGGGTTTGTGCACGCTGGTCGCATGGATTTGCTCGGGTTTCATCATGTGACCGCCGTGACCGCGCGTGCGGCCGCGAATCATGCCTTCTACACCGGGGTCCTCGGGCTCCGGCTGGTGAAGAAGACGGTCAATCAGGACGACGTCTCGGCCTACCACCTCTTCTACGCGGACGGTCTGGCCTCGCCGGGCACCGACTTGACCTTCTTCGACTGGCCGGTGCCGCGCGAGCGCCATGGCACCCATAGCATCGTGCGGACGGGCCTGCGGGTGCGGGGTGAGGCGGTTTTGCCGTGGTGGAGGGAGCGTCTGAGGCAGGCGGGAGTTTTCGTCGGCGAAGTGCACGATCGGGACGGCCGGCTGGTGCTGGATTTCGAGGATCCCGAAGGGCAAAGGCTCAGCCTGGTCGTCGATCGCGGAGGTGGTGCGGGCAATCCTTGGGCGCGAAGCGTGGTACCCGCCGAGCTCCAGATTCTCGGGCTCGGTCCGGTTATGATCAGCGTGCCGCAGCTCCGGGCCACCGATGCGACGCTCACCCGGGTCATGAACATGCGCCGGGTGCGGGAGTACGCGACACGCACGGCGCCGGTGCGCACCGTTCACGTGTATGAAATGGGACCCGAGTCCGCGCCCGGGCCGCGGGCTGAACTTCATGTGGTGATCGAGTCGGGGCTGCCGCCGGCGCGTCCCGGAGCCGGCGGAGTGCACCACGTGGCTTTCCGCACGCTGGATGAGGCGGGCTACGAGGCGTGGGCGGCGCGGCTCGAGGAACTCGGGGTGCCGTCGAGCGGTCCGGTGGACCGGTTTTATTTCCGCAGCCTCTATTTCCGTGAGCCCAACGGCATCCTGTTCGAGATCGCCACTGACGGCCCCGGCTTCGCCACCGACGAAAAAATGGACGCGCTGGGAGAGCGGCTCGCGCTGCCGCCCTTCCTCGAGCCGCGGCGCGCCGAGATCGAGCAGGGGCTGAAGCCGTTGGCGACCTAACGGAGCGGGGCGCCGCGCCACGTGGCCGGTCGTTCCCAGAAAGCGTCGGTGCGTCCGCCGTAGTAGTCGGCGAGAACGGCATCCATCGCCACGGTTGTGCGCCGGCCCGACTCTCCGGTGCTCGGGCACGTGCCTCGGCCGAGGAGGTCGTCGACGACGGTCTGGATCAGGGGCTGCGCCACATGCGGCGGGTTGGCGATTTCGAACAACTCCGTCCCGCGCGCCGTTTCCATCCGGATGGCCTCCGCCGTGAAGAAGGTGAAGGCCAGGCTGCCCTCGGTTCCGAAAAAAGTGAGGGTGTCTTCGCGCGTGTGGCTCGCGAAGTTCCACGAGCAGGCGCCGGTGACGCCGCCGGCCGCGCGAAAGGTTAGGGCGACCTGGTCCTCGACGGCGTGCTTCCCGGACGTGTTGGCGGCGTGACCGCTTACGCTCTCCAGCGGGCCGAGGCAAAAATCGAGAAAATCGAGAACGTGCGAACCGACATCCAGGAAGAGTCCGGCGCCGCTGTGGGCGGCTTCGATCCGCCACGGATTTCCGGCTGGCAAGGGAGCCGCGTGGCGGTAGGCCACGCCGGTGAGGCGCCCGATGGCGCCGCCGGTGGCGAGTTCCCTCGCCCGGATGAAGCGCGGCATTGCGCGCCGGTAGTAGGCGGTGAAGAGACGGGTGCCGGCGGCGGCGCAGGCGGCGAGCATCGCGTCACACTCAGGTGTGTGCCGGGCCATGGGTTTCTCGACGTGGCACGGTTTGCCCGCGGCGGCGGCAAGGCGCACACCCTCGAGGTGCGCGCCGGGCGGCGTGGCCACGTACACGGCGTCGACCTCGGGATCCGCGACCAGCGCGCGGGCGTCGTCGTACCAGCGCGGAACGCCGTGGCGGCGCGCGTAGTCGGCGGCGAGGGCGCCGTTGCGGCGCATCACAGCAACGAGGCGCGAACCGTGGGCACAGGCGAAACCCGGGCCGCTCTTCACCTCAGTGACATCCCCGCAGCCGATGATGCCCCAACGGATGACGTCCGGTACCGGCATGGAGGTGAAAAAAGGGGAGGGCGGTTGGTCAGCGGTTAAGCCACCAGATCGAGGCGTTCAGCACGGTCGCGAAGGTGACCCACAGCAGGTAGGGTGCCCACAAGACGGCGGCGACGCGGTCCTCGCGCCAGAACCACCGCTGGAAGCCGGCGAGCACACTCCAGAGCAGAAGAATTTCCAGGAGGGCGAGGCCGGGGCTGCGCAGGCCGAAGAAGAGCACGGACCATAGTGCGTTCAGCACGAGATGCCCCGCGTAGGCGAGCGCGACACGTAGGGCGGCCGCGCCCGGTTGGCGCCGCCAGACGCGCCACGCGGCGAAGGACATCATGACGTAGAGTGAGGTCCAGACGGGCCCGAAAACCCAGGAGGGCGGGTTCCACGACGGTTTTACGAGGGACGGAAACCACGTCCGGACGTTCTCGAATGTGGCCCACGAGCCGATTCCGCCCGCCAGGAAAGTCGCGAGCAGAAATGTCGGCAGCGCGAGGGCGGAACGCAGTTTCATGTTTCGAGAGTGGAGGAGGGATCCTGAGTCGTCAAAGCAACCGGCGCCCCGTCGGTGGCGGGACCCCGATCCGCAGGTTCGGACCGGCCAAAAAAAAGCGACCCCCGGCAGGGGGTCGCCTCGCGGGAAAATGAGCGGCTGGATCGCTCAGTTGGTGACGTCGAACGTGGTGCTGCGCTCGCGGATGGGCAGGTACGCCTTGTACCACTCCTTTTGCGCGTCGCTGTCGGCGTACTCCTTGAGCGCCTGCTCGCTGGCGAACTCCATGGCGATGACGTGGGTGCGTTCGCCTTGGGCCTTGATGGTCTTGGACCAGACGCGGGTGATGCCCTTGTAGGCGGCGGGCAGTTTCTGGGCGCCGTCGAGCGCGGCCTTGATCTGTTCCGGCGTGGTGCCGGCTTTCCAGGAGACCGTGACGATATGCATGACCGACTTGGGGGCGGTCGGCGAGGCGGGGGCGGCGGCCTTCTTGGCTTTCTTGGGGGCGGCCTCCTGGGCGGAGACGACCCCGGCGAAGCCGAGGAGCGCGAGGGCGAGGGCGGTGTGCAGCAGTTTTTTCATGGGATTCGATTTGGGGTTGGAGGTGTAACTCAGAAGCGACCCTCGATGCCGGCGGTGATGGTGGTTCCCTGCATCAGGAACGTTTCCAGCTGGTCGGCGATGCCGCGGTAATAGATCTGCGGCTCGTTGAACAGGTTGGCGACGCCGAAGGTGGCAGTGAGGTTGGAGCGAATCTGGTAGCGCAGATTGAGGTTAATGAGGTCGCGCGCCTTGAGGTACTGGTTGCGGGACGGCGCGCCCACATTGAAGGCGTTGCGGATGCTTTCGCTCGTGTAGTTGTAGCTCACCGACATGCCGAACTTCTTGTAGTCCCACGAGACGGAAAGGTTTCCGGTGCGCGGGATGAATCCGTTGATCTGCCCGTTGCTCAGGTAGGTGGTGCCACCGAAGTCACCGTGGGCGTTGATGACGGTGAAGTTCGCGTTGACGCGCAGCGTGCGCAGGAGGCCGGGGAGAAAGCGGAATTGCTGCTGGTAGGCGAACTCCCATCCCTGCGCGACGGCGGTGCCAGCGTTTAGCGACTGGAGGATCTTGTAGCCCTCGAACTGCCCCTCGAAGCCGTTGTCGGCGCCGAGCCCCACGGTACCGGTTTCACGTCCACCCAGGATGAAGTCGCGGATGCTCTTGTGGAACCAGCCCACGGAGAAGCTGCCGGCGGGCTCGAAGTAATACTCAAGACCGAAGTCCCAGTTCTTGGCCTGCTGCGGCAGGAGGGCGGGGTTACCGATGGAGACGGTCTGGTTGGTGTCGTTGAAGGAGAAGTTGGGCAGGGCGTTCGCGAGGGACGGGCGGCCGAAACCAGTGGTCCAGGCTCCGCGTAGCTTCAGGTTCGCCGTGAGGTCGCGCCACACGTGAATGCTGGGGAAGTTCTGCGCGTACTTGCCCTTGTTCAGATAGTCGTCCGCATAGTCGCGCTGCGCGGCTCCGATCGGATCGGCCGCCTGCTGGGCGGCGTTGCTGAGCACGCGGGCGCGGATGCGGGAGATGCCAGTGGTCTCGGTGACCTCGCGGCGGACACCTCCGAGGAAGCCAGTGCGTCCGATGCGACCCTGGGTCATGAGGTAGGTTCCGGTGATGACCTCGTTGACCTTGTTGGAGTTGGCCAGGCGGTTCTGCTCGCGGAAGTAGATGTCCTCCTGCCAGAGCGCGGGCTGGGTGGGCTGGCCGTTCTGGAGGAACATCGCGCCCTCCCACATGGGGATGCGGCGGCCGGTCTTGAGGTAGTCCCAGCTAAGGATGCTCGGATCAGTCGGCAGGGCGTCGCGGCCAATGTAGCTCCAGCGACGACCGCGACGCTCGAGTTCAACCGTGTGGTCGCGCACCTGGCCACCCGTCTTGACGAAGGCGGTGAAGGCGTCGATCGGCAGGCGGTACTTGAAGTGCGCGCGGGCCTCCTTGATCAGGTCGATGTCGAGGTTGCCTGAGTTGGAGTTCAGGCCGTTCACGGCCGGGCGGTAGTTGCGCGGGTTGGTGAAATCTAGGCCGCCGTTCTGGATGAAACGCGGGTAAAGGTCGCTCTGGGTGCGGTCGAGGATCCAGCCCACGCCGGTCTCGCCGTTGGGGCCGACGACATTGTTGGTCGCGGAGCCGGGCCCGCCGCTTGGTCCCGCGAACGGAACGTTGCCGATGCGGTTAACGAGCTGGCCCTCGGCGCCGAGCGTGCGGTAGCGGGTGCGGCTCCAGAGGCCGGCCCACTCGATCTCGAGGCGACCGAGCGTGTGTTCGCCCGCGAGGTCGAGGTGGCGCAGGCGCTGGTCGCGGTTGATGAGCGTGGAGGTGACGTCGATCAGGGCCGGGGCGGTGGTGGACGAAGTGGCGTTGGCGGCCGTCGGGACCGCGCGCACGGTGGTGATGCGGTCGGTCCAGCCGGGCACAACGCCCGAGTTCGTCGCGTTCGGGACGGTGGTCTGGCTGCCGGCGAAGGCACGGGTGACGTACTGGCGGCGCATCGGCTCGGGCGCATCGTTGTAGATCAGGTTAAGTTTGATCAGGTTGTTCTGGTCGAAGCGGTAGTCCCACTTGGTGTTCAGACTGCGCTGCTTGCGGTTGTTGTAATTGTCGGTGGTGCGGTAATCCCACACGTAGGCCGGTTGCGCGTTGGTCTGCTGGTAGTCGCGCTGCGAGCGGAAGAAGCCGAAGGCGTTCTCCGAGTAGAAGGCGTTGACCGAAACGGCGAGGTTCTCGGTCTTGCTGCCGAACACCGCGAACTTCTCGATGTAGGAGGCGTTCATCAGCGCGTGGTTGCGGCGAGCCTCGCGCAGTGGGACCTGCTCGGTGAACCAAGGCGCCATGCGGGCGGTGAGGTTGAGGGTGACGCGGCGCTTCTCGCGCATCGACAGCGGGGAGCGGGTCTTGAAGTTCACCCCGCCGCCGAGGGAATCGACGGGCTTATCGGGCGTCTGGCCCTTCACAACCTCGAGCGACTCGAACATGGCGCCGGTGAAGGCGGTCATGCGGGTGTTGCGGTTCTGCGCGCTGAAGGAGGACATGCCGCCGCCGTCGATCGTGATCGAGCTCATGCCGGCTCCCATGCCGCGCACGCTGATGACCTCGACGACCTCGTCACCGGGGTTGCCGAAGGCCACGCCCGGGAGGCGGATGGCCAGTTCGGTGGCGTTCATGTTGGGCAGGTCGACCAGCGCGTCCATCGACGCGATGTTCTTCAGGTTGTCGGCGTTGCGCTGCTGGGTGAGGGCTGACGAGAGCCCCTCTTTTTCAGAGGTCACCTTGAAGGTATCGAGCATCAGCACATTGCTGCTCATCTCGAAATTTCGGACCGCGGTTTGGCCGCCGGCGAGATTCACGGTCACGCGCTGGGTGTCCAAACCGGTGTAGGAGACAACCAACTCGTAGGACCCGGCAGGTACACCGTTGAAAATATAGCGGCCGGTCTGGTCGACGAGGGCTGTGAGATTGAGCGACGGAAGATCGACTTTGGCGCCGATCAGTCCGTTGCCGGTGGTCTTGTTGGTGACATTTCCCGTGACTACGCCGCTTCCGGCGCGTTCCGCGGCGAGGAGACCAGGCGCGGAGGGGTGGGTGGTGATCAGGCCGGTGGCGACAAGGCACCAAGCGAGGCGAGCAAGCAGTCGGTGGGTGAGGTGCAGCAGTTTCATGGTTTGATGGGGTTCGGCCCGCATGCACCGCGGGCCAAAGGTGAAAAAAAGTGGGTTGGTTGCCCCTGGCGAGGGCAAGTTCAAACTCACTTGGAATCAGCGTCGCGCGGGAGCTGATTCAGCGATGGGACTCGGTGAACCCCGTGCGGTCGGATGGCGCCGCTTGGCGTCGTAAGGTCGGGATTTGGCTCGACTTTTCAGAGGTGGCGGGTTGCGTGGCACGCTTCCGTCCCGGCGGGCTGCCGTCGGGGCGTATTCTTTTCCGTCCCATGACCAGCAAACGAAACATCCCGACCCGCCGCTTCGTAAAGCCCTCGTTCACCTTTCTGATCGAGAAAAAGCGTGATGGTGGCGAGTTTACGCAAGAGGAGATCCGCTACATCATCGACAGCACGCTAGATGGCGAGATGCCCCAGCACCAGCTCGCAGCGCTGGCCATGGCGATCTACTTCTCCGGAATGTCAGCGCAGGAGACCGCCGACCTTACCGAGGAGATGATGCTTTCGGGAGAGGTCATCGACCTTTCCAACATCGCGAAACCAAAGATCGACAAGTACTCCACCGGCGGCGTGGGGGACAAAACGTCCCTCGTGCTGGTCCCGCTCGCGATGGCCTCCGGCGTGGTTGTGCCTATGATGTGCGGCGTCGAGCACGACTACATCATCAACCCCTTGGACAAGCTCGGCGCCATCCCGGGCTTCAAAGGACACCACAGCAACGAGCAATTCTCCAGCCAGCTCTCCCGCATCGGCGGAGCCATCATGGCGCAGACGGAGGATCTGGCCCCGGCGGACGCCAAGTTCTACGAGCTCCGCAAGGAGACCGGTACAATCCCCAGCCTGCCGCTCATCACCGGCAGCGTTCTATCGAGGAAGCTGGCCGAAGGTTCCGAGGGTCTGGTGATCGACGTCAAGTGGGGCAATGGTTCGTTCATCAAGGACTTGGAGCAAGCCAAGCAGCTCGCCCGGTCCATGACCCGTGTCGGTCGCTCCATGAAACGCCGGTGCGTAGCGTTGGTTACAGACATGAATCAGCCGCTCGGTGATTCGGTCGGCACCGCGCTTGAGGTGAAGGAGGCCATCAAGCTCCTCAAGGGCGAGGGCGCCGACGACATGAGGGAGCTCGTTCTAAAGCTGGGTATGGAGATCGTGCGTCTCGCCGGCGTGGCCGGCTCCACCCTTTCGGCCAAGCAGACCGTCCAGCGGCACCTGACCGACGGCTCGGCCCTCGCTAAACTGAAGGAGTTGGTGAAGGCACAGGGGGGCGACACATCCTATATCGATAACCCTGACAAGTTCACCCCGGCCCGCCATATTCGTAAGCTGCCGGCTCCCAAGCGCGGCTACGTGCACACCATCAACGCCGCGATGATTGCCCGCGGCGTGCACATCCTTGGCGCGGGCCGCGACGCCAACCAGTCGAAGATCGACTACTCGGTTGGCGTATCGGAAGTGAAGAAGGTGGGCACCCAGGTAAAGCAAGGTGAGCCGTTGATGATGATCCACTATAACGACGAGGCGAAGCTCGAGCAGGCGCTGGAGTACTTCAAGAATGCCTACCGCCTCGCGCCCAAGCGTCCGACTCCCCCGCCGCTCATCGTCGAGCGTGTCGCCTGACGCGAACGAGCGCGCGATCTCCGGGCCGGCTGTCCGCAGCCGGCCTTTCTTTTCGTCCAACTCCGATCCTTTCTCGCTCACGCCGAGTGGAGACTTCCCCTGAAGCACCGGAACCCGCCGCACGCCCGGCGCCCTTGGACCGCGCCGCGCGTCCCCGGCCTTGGGCCCAGCTGAAGTTCTTCACCTTTCAGCCGGCCATCTTCCCGCGGATGCTCGGTGAGGTTTCCCCTGACGCGCGTCCGGGCGATTTCGTCCACGTTTTCGACAAGTCCGGCGTGCTCGCGGGCGGGGGCCTTTTCAATCCCCGCGCCAAGATCCCGCTGCGTGTCGTCTGTCATTCCACGACACCGGTCGATGAATCCTATTTCGAGGCGGCCTTGCGCCGCGCCGTGGCGCTCCGCCGCGAGGTCTTCCGGCACGACGAGGTCACGGATGCTTACCGGCTCATCAACTCCGACGGTGACGGGTTGAGCGGCCTGACGATCGACCGCTACGGCGACACGCTGCTGTGCGAGGTTTACAGTCTGGGCGTCGCGCAGCGTCTGCCGATGTGGCTACCGCTGCTGCATGAGCTCGCTGGCACCCGCTACGCGCGCGTCCACGTCGATCACGACCTCGGCAGTCTGGAGGGCATCAAGCCCTCTCTCTTCAAGGAGACCAACGCCGCGGCGCCGCCCGCGGTGAAGATCCGCGAGCACGGCGTGCGTTACGAGGTGGACTTCGCCGAGGGTCACAAGACCGGTTTCTTTTGTGACCAGCGGGATAACCGGCGTGCCCTCGCCCGTTTCACGCGCGGCGCCCGGGTGCTCGACCTTTGCTGTTACACCGGTGGTTTTTCGCTCAACGCGAAGGTCGCTGGCGGGGCCGAGGAGGTCACTAGTGTGGATCTGGACGAAGCCGCGATCGCGCAGGCCCGGCGCAACGCGAACCTGAACCAGGTGCGCCTCAAATTCGTCCACGCCGACGCCTTCGCCTACGCTCGCCAGATGCAGACCAACGGGGAGAAATGGGATGTGGTCGTGCTCGACCCGCCGAAATTCATCTTCACGCGGGACGAGCACGGTAACTGGGAGGGCCGGCAGAAATACGAGGACCTCAACCTTCTCGCCATCTCGCTGGTCAAGCCGGGCGGCATCTTCGTCACTTGCTCCTGCTCGGGGTTGCTCTCGCTGGAGGATTTCGAGAACCATGTCATCCGGGCCGCGCATCGCCAGGGTCGGCGCCTGCAGTTTTTCGACCGCACCGGCCCCGGGCCCGATCACCCCGTTTACTCGAACTGCCTCGAGAGCCGTTACCTGAAGGTGCTCTGGTCGCGGGTCGTCTGACGCTGGCCGCCGGCTCAGCGCAGCGTCCTGATGTGCAGGATCAAAGACTCGATTTGCGCGTCGGTGAGCACACCCGCGTAGCTGGCCATCGCGTACTCGCCCTTCTCGAAGCCCGCCGCGAGTTTGGCCGCCGGCTCGAGGATGGATTCGCGCAGGTAAGCGTCGTCGATCTCCACCTCCCGGGCCTTGCCTCCCACGAAAACCTTGCGGCGTGAACCGTGCAGGCCCTGCCACGGCGGTCCCGCGCGAGCGACGGCCGGGTTGTGGTCCGATCCGTGGCAAGCGACGCAGGCGAACATCTGCGCGAGGCGCGCGCCTTCGGCCGCGCTCGGGGCGGCGACGGCCGCGGCCGCCGCGGGGACACGTGGCGTGAGGTCGATCGCAAGCGGGCCGAACCCTTCAGCCTCAGGGTCGAATGGCGTGAGCTCGCGGGGCGTCGTGTAGGCGTTTTCGCTGAATTTGGCGCCTCCGGCGGTCGCGAGCGACCAGCCGATGCGCAACTGCATGACCGGCTTCAGGCCGGGCACGGCCACGAAAACCGCGCGGGCGTCGCGCGAAACGTAGGCCGCGCTCGGGGGGTGCGCGTCCTGCCCCGGAATACCGTCGGCCTTGTACATCGCGGAGCCGTATTTGCTGCTTCGCCGGTAGGACCAGGATTGCAGCGAGTAATTCGCCGCGTCGGATGCGGCGCCGGCGTCGAGCTCGACGTCGAATTTCAGCAGCACGCCCTGCGCCATGGGTACGACCTCGCGAGGCAGCGTCACAGGCTTTTCCGTGCGGCGCAGGCGGCCGAGGCCGGCCGGCACATCGATCACGTTGCCCCAGCCGATGACCTGGAAGCCGGCGAGATACAGGCGGCCGTCGGCGGGATTCACGGAGCCGTTGAGGGGAGGGTAGTGGAATTCCTTCGTGATGCTCACGACCGCCGCCTGCGGGAGCTTTCCCCGGCGGTTGAACAACACCGCGAAAACCTCGGGCCGATTGTAGCCGATGTGGATGAGGCCGCCGTTCAACGGTCCGAGGTTCGCCCCGTGCAGCCACACCTGCGACAGCGCCGAGGCGTTCACCGGATGGGGGATCCACGTCAACGGCTCGGCGATCGGGGCCGGATATTTCTCCGCCGCTTCGAAGGGGGCGAGGAACCCGTGGAAGTTGCCTTTCTCCACGATGAACAGCGGTGTCGTGGGGACATAGTTGCCCTGTTGATCGCTCGAGGTGACCAGGCCCGAAAGAGCATCCACCCCGATATTCGGCTGACGGAAACCCCAGCCTAGAAGCGTGGCCTCGCTTCCATCGGCGCTCACGCGAAGGACGCTGCCGTTGTGCTTGCCTTGGGTCGTCGCCTGCTGGCCGCCCTTCGCGAGGAAAAACTCACCGCGCGGCCCGAGGCGGATCTGCGAGGGGAATTCGCGCATGTCTGCGGTCTGGCCGAAGGCGTTGGCGAACATCTCGTGACGGTCGGCCTCTCCGTCGCCATCGGTGTCCAGCAGTCGCCAGACCCCGTTGCGATCAAACGCGAAAATCCCGCCATCGCGGATCGCGATGGTCATGGGCTCGTGCAGTCCCGAGGTGAAACGGCGCCAGGTCACGCGCCCGGAGATCTCGTGCAGGCCGCGCGCCAGCCAGACGTCGCCATCCAGCGTCACGATGACCGCGGTGCCATCGGGCAGGAACTGGATGTCGGCCGGTCGGACGCCGCGCTGCCACTGGTTTTCCACCGGTAACTCGATTCGGTCCACCACGTAGGCCGAGTCGTCCTTCGCGGGGTGAATCGTGGTGACCACCTCGCCGTTCCACCGGCGGGCCCTCGCCGAGGGCGGGGCCTCGCCTCCTTGCGCAGAGGCGGGAACCGCGGAGCCGTGGTTCAACGCGACGGTGAACCGCAGTGGCCGGACGCGGGGCGCGAGCAGCAGGCTCGTCACGCCTCTCTCCTCCAGCAGGCGGACGGCGTCGGTCGAGGCATCGGCGGGCAATCCGATGGAAACGAGTGTGCCGGGCGCCTTTGTTCCCAGTACAATTCGGAGGGTTTGAGGTGAAGCGCCGACCTCGAAGTTGCGTCGTATCTCGGGGGCCGTCGCGTCACCCGCGACCGCCAGCCACTCGGAGATCGCGGTACGCCCGAGGGTGTACTCCAGAACCGCGTTTCGCTCGGTGATCCTGACGGCGCGGAAGCGTCCCGCCTCCCCGGGGAGCGCGCCACGGCCGGGCTCCTGCGGGCTGGGCGCGGGCGACCTGGGATCCGTGAGGAATAGAGTTTCGCCCTCGTTGCCTCCTGGATAAATTCCCGTGCCGATCCATGGCCGTCCGTCCGGTCGTGGCAGGTTGGTTTGGCCGCCGGGGGTTTTTCGCGCGATGTCGTGGTAGGAGCCGGGGGCGAGCGCGGTAGGTGTTACGCCGGCACCCCGCCAAATCATCGTCATCCGCAGAAGATCGGGGTCGAAGCAGGCCCAGCAGTCGTGCCCCAAGTTGAGCACCAGTCCGCGTGGCGCGAGATTGTCGGCGGGCAGTCCCACGCCGGCCTTGCGGGCGTCGAGAATAGAGGAGAAAAAAGGAAATTCCGATTCCACCCACGGGGCTGCAGACACGACCGTTTTGCCGGCCGCGGCGGCAGGGAGATCGCCCGGGACCGTTGCGGTTGAAAGCACGAGGGCCAAGGCGGCCCGGCGCAGGCGGCGAGCGGCGTGTAGCGGACGGGGCGACATCGGGAGTGGATTCAAGGTTGCCGCCGACGGTGGGGTGCCCAAGAGAAATCTTCGCCCCGCTGATTCGCGCTCACACCCCCCCCGCTGTTTCCATGAAGATTCTTTTGCTCCCGCTTTTGCTAGGTCTCTCCGCGGTTGGATCGTTCGCGTCCGTCGCGGATGCCCGGCCGAATATCCTCTGGATCATTGTCGACGATATGTCGGCCAACCTGAGCTCCTACGGGGAGACCCTGATTCGCACGCCGAACCTGGACCGGCTGGCCGCGGAGGGAACGCGTTTTACGCGCGCCTTCACGACCGCGCCGGTCTGCTCACCGTGCCGCTCCGCCTTCATCAACGGCATGTACGCCACGTCGATCGGTGTTCACCACCATCGCAGCGGCCGGGGCGATTTGAAGATCCGCCTGCCCGAGGGCGTCGTGCCGGCACCGGCGCGACTGAAGGCGGCCGGCTATTACACCTGCATCGGCAGCGGATTGCCCGACGCCGATCGGCGCGGGCAAGGCAAGGCGCGCAAGGCCCGGGGCGATGCCCTGGGCAAGACCGACTACAACTTTGAGTGGGATCCTGCGATGTACGACTCCAGCGACTGGGGAGGGCGCCTTCCCGGGCAACCCTTCTTCATGCAGGTGCAGCTGGCCGGGGGGAAGCTGCGCGGCGGTGACGACGCCGCGGCGCGGCGGCTCTCCGAGCGGGCGGCGGTCGAGCTCGGCGGCGCGACCGATCCGGCGAAGGTCGTTCTGCCCCCCTATTATCCGCGCGACCCGGTGATGCTGCGCGACTGGGCCGCCTACCTTGACGCGGTGCGTTTCACCGACCGCCATGTGGGGGAGGTGATCGCGCGCCTCGAGCGTGAAGGCGTTCTTGACCGCACTTTGGTCATTTTCACGACCGATCACGGAATCAGCCACGCGCGCGGGAAGCAGTTTCTCTACGATGAGGGCACGCATGTGCCGTTCATCGTGCGCGGGCCCGGGGTGTCGCGGGGAGTCGTGCGGGACGACCTGATCGAGCTGATCGATATCACCGCGGTCTCGCTGGCGGCCGCCGGGCTGCCGCTACCGTCCGGGATGCAAGCACGCGACGTTCTTGCCTCGTCCTACCGGCCGCGGGAATTCGTCTTCGCCGCCCGTGATCGCTGCGACGAGACCGTCGAGCGCATCCGCAGCGTGCGTTCCGACCATTTTCTCTACGTCCGCAATTTTCTCCCGCGGCGGCCGCACCTGCAGCCCAACGCCTACAAAGACGGGAAATCGATCGTGCAGACCCTGCGCGCCCTGCATGCCGCCGGCTCGCTGGATCCTTTGGCGGAGAACCTGCTTTTCCGGCCCGAGCGGCCGGCGGAGGAGCTCTACGAGTGGAGGAACGACCGCTGGCAGGTGCGGGACCTTGCCGCCGATCCCGCGTTCCGGACGGAGCTCGAGGCGATGCGTGCGCGCCTCGGGCGCTGGATGGTCGAGACGGGAGACCGCGGCCCGGAGCCGGAGGCAATGTACGACAGCGATATGGCCGTTTATCTGGGAGGGCGGCCGGGCAAGGAGAGAGACGAAGGTGCCGGCGCCTCGGTGACCGCCCGCAACATCGCGCAAATGAAGCGCTGGGCGGCGGAAGGGAAGTAAAGCGGTCACCGGCGATGGTGCTGGAACCGCACGCGGGGCTTTCCAATTGATCGTTTTACTCTGGAAAATCCCGACGGATGAGTACTTTCCACTCGTTCTGCCGGTTTAAGGCCGGCATTCTCCAACTAAGAAATTTCAACCCAATACCACCATGATGATCTGGATCCTCCTCATCCTTGTTCCGATGCTCTTCGGACTCTACGCGCAGATGAAGATTCGGAGCGCCTATGCCAGGAACGTCGAGATACCCTCCCGGGGACACATCCGCGGGTCCGAGGCCGCCGCCGCTGTGATGCAGTCGGCCGGGATCAACGACGTCGAAATCGTCGAGGTCGAGGGCGAGCTTACCGACCACTACGATCCCATCAACAAGCGGCTGGCGCTGTCTTCCCCCAACTACCATGGCACGAGCCTCGCCGCGCTTGGCGTCGCGGCCCACGAGGCCGGCCATGCGATCCAGCACAAGGTGGGCTACGCGATGATGACCGTCCGCCAGTCTCTGGCTCCGGCCACGCAGATCGCCGCGGGAATCTCCAACTTCGTCATGATCGCCGGTATCTTTTTGCTCAGCACCGCGCTGGGCGGCACTTTGCTCATGGTCGGCGCGGTCGCGCTGGCGTTAATCTGCCTTTTCCACCTCGTCACGCTGCCGGTCGAGTTTGACGCCAGCCGCCGGGCGAAAGCCGAGTTGGTCCGACTCGGGATCGTGGGTAACGACGAAATGAAGGGCGTACATCAGACGCTGGACGCGGCCGCTCTCACCTACGTCGCCGCCTTCGTCGCCGCTCTCGGCAGCCTGCTTCACATCCTGATGATGCTGAGCGGCCGCCGCGAGGAGTGAGTCGACCTTCCCCTCTGCGCCCCCGGCGAAAGCCGGGGGCTTTTTTGTTGGTCGCTTCACCGAAACCTCCGGCTGAAAAACAATTTGCGGCGCGACAGGGCGGGCTCCAAGGTGCCCCTTTCTTCGGGCCGACGGTCGGTGCCGGAGGCTCAAACACCCGTTAATTCTTCAACCATGCCACTCGCCGTCGGAACCAAAGCGCCCGATTTCACCCTCAAGACCAAGGCCCCCGAGGGGCTGAAGGACGTCAAGCTCAGCGATAACTTTGGCAAAAGGCAGACGGTGCTGCTGTTTTTCCCCGCGGTTTTCACCGGAGTTTGCACGCAGGAGATGTGTGACCAGACGAGCGGACTTGGCGAATACGAGAAGCTTGGCGCGACGGTCTACGGGGTCAGCGTCGACAACGCTTTCGCCCAGGAGGCCTGGGCGAAGCACAACAAGATCGGCATCACGCTGCTCTGCGACCTCAACAAGAGCGTCACCAAGGCCTACGACGTGGTTTTCCCGAACCTGGCCGGTATGGGTGACACTTCGGCCCGGGCGGCGTTCGTGATCGGGGCCGACGGTGTGATCAAGTACGCCGAGCAGACGCCCACGCCCAAGGATCTCCCCGACTTCGGGGCGGTGAAGGCGGCGCTGGCACGCTGAGGTTGCTCCTTCCGCCGGTCGGCGCCTGGCGCGTCCCGGCGGGGAATCGTTTTCCCGGCCCGGGCGGGGCCGCGTATCCCGCCCAATCTTTTCCGTCATGAGCCTGCAGAATCCGTTCAACACGTTGCGCACGTTCGAGGCGAACGGCGCCTCGCATCAATTCTACTCGCTGCCCGCCCTCGAGGCGGCCGGCTATCCGGTCTCCCGCCTACCGGTCTCCATCCGGCTCGTGCTCGAGTCGCTGCTGCGCAACTGCGACGGCAAGCGCGTCTCGGAGGGCGCGATCCGCGACCTCGCGGGCTGGCAGGCCAAAGCGCCACGCACCGAGGAGATCCCGTTCGTGGTCGCGCGCATCGTCCTGCAGGACTTCACCGGCGTGCCTCTGCTCGTGGACCTGGCGGCGATGCGCTCCGCGGTCGCCCGCATGGGCAAGAATCCGAAGATCATCGAGCCGCTTGTACCTGTCGACCTCGTGGTGGACCACTCGGTGCAGGTGGACTTCGCCGGCGCGTCGGACTCCATGCAGCGCAACCTCGAGCTAGAGTTTTCGCGCAACCGCGAGCGCTACCAGTTCCTGAAGTGGGGCATGCAGGCGTTCGACACCTTCAAGGTGGTTCCTCCTGGCATCGGCATCGTCCACCAGGTGAATCTGGAGTACCTTGCGAAGGGCGTTCTTCGTGACGCGAACGGGGTTTACTATCCCGACACCTTGGTCGGTACCGACTCCCACACCACGATGATCAACGGCATCGGGATTGTAGGCTGGGGCGTGGGTGGCATCGAGGCCGAAGCCGGGATGCTTGGGCAGCCGGTGTACTTCCTCACGCCGGACGTCGTCGGCGTGCACCTCACCGGAGCGCTGCGCGAGGGGGTCACCGCCACGGATCTCGCGCTCACGGTCACGCAGATGCTACGCAAGGCGAAGGTCGTCGGGAAGTTCGTCGAATTCTACGGCCCCGGCGCGCAGGCGCTCCCGGTCGTCGACCGCGCGACGATCGCCAACATGGCGCCAGAGTACGGCGCGACAATGGGCTTCTTCCCGATCGACGCGGAGTGCTCGGCCTACCTTCGCGCGACCGGGCGCGATGAGAAGCAGGTAGCCCTCTACGAGTCCTACTACCAGGCGCAGGGACTCTGGGGCATCCCGAGCCAGGGCCAGATCGATTACTCGACCGATCTCAGCCTCGACCTCGGCACGGTCCTTCCGAGCGTGGCGGGTCCCAAGCGGCCCCAGGATCGCATCGAGCTCTCCAGTCTGCGGCGCGAATTCTTCGGTGCCTTCCAACGGCCCGTCGCCGAGAACGGCTTCGGCAAGGCGCGCGCCGCTTTCGCTTCGAACGTCAAGGTCGAGACGGCCGCCGGGCGCAAGGCCAAGCTCGGTCACGGCTCCGTCGTGATCGCGGCGATCACGAGTTGCACCAATACCTCCAACCCGAGCGTCATGTTGGCGGCCGGACTCCTGGCCAAGAAGGCGGTCGAGAAGGGACTCAAGGTTAACCCGGCCGTGAAGGCCTCGCTCGCCCCGGGTTCGCGGGTGGTGACGGACTACCTGAAGAAGACCGGTCTCCAGCCCTACCTCAACAAGCTCCGGTTCAACACGGTGGGTTACGGGTGCACCACCTGTATCGGCAACTCCGGTCCCCTCGATCCCGGCATCGAGGACGCCGTGGTGAAGAATGATCTTATCACCGCGTCGGTGCTCTCCGGGAATCGTAATTTCGAGGCACGCGTGCACCAGAACGTTAAGGCCAACTTCCTGATGTCGCCGCCCCTCGTGGTGGCGTTCGCGCTCGCCGGCCGGGTCGACATCGACCTGAGCTGCGAGCCGCTCGGGGAGGACAAGGAGGGCGCACCGGTTTACCTCGCGGACATCTGGCCGACCTTGGCCGAGGTGCGCGACGCGATGCAGTCGGCGCTCAAGCCGGAGGTCTTCCGGAAGCTCTACCGCAACTTCGCCGCGCAGAATCCCAAGTGGAACGAGATCCCCGCCTCCACGGGCAACGTCTATGAATTTGATCACAAATCCACTTACATCCAGGAGCCGCCTTTCTTCGCTGACTTCGGGATGCAGCCCGGCGTGATCCGCGAGATCACCGGAGCCCGGGCGCTCGGCATCTTCGGCGATTCGGTCACCACCGACCACATCTCGCCCGCCGGGGCCATCAAGAAGTCCTCGCCGGCCGGACGCCACCTGCTTGAGAACGGTGTACCCTTCGAGGACTTCAATTCCTACGGCTCCCGCCGCGGCAACGACCGCGTGATGACGCGCGGCACTTTCGCCAACGTGCGCATCAAGAACCTGATGCTTGGTGGCAAGGAGGGCGGCAACACGCTCTACCAGCCCACGGGCGAGGAGATGTCGATTTACGACGCCTCGGCGCGGCACATCGCCGACGGCACCCCGCTCATCGTGGTGGCCGGCCAGGAGTACGGCACGGGCTCATCCCGGGATTGGGCCGCTAAGGGCACCAATCTCCTCGGCGTGAAGGTCGTGGTCGCGCAGAGCTTCGAGCGCATTCACCGCTCCAATCTCGTCGGCATGGGGGTGTTGCCGCTGCAGTTCAAGGACGGCGTGACGGCCCAGACACTCCGGCTCGACGGCCACGAGAAGTTCGATGTGCTCGGGCTCTCGCCCGCGTTGCGTCCCCAGCAGGATCTCACCCTGCGGATCACGCGGAGTGATGGTACGGTCGAGGACGTCGCGGTGCGCTGCCGCATCGATACGCCGATCGAGATCGATTATTACCAGCACGGGGGTATTCTACCGTTCGTCCTGCGCCAGATCGTCGCCCGTTCCTGATCTCGCGTTCGCCCGCGTCCGCGGATTCCCGCGGGCCCGGGCGCAGGCATCCCTTTCCATGTCCGAAGCCTCCGGCTCCTCCGTCTTCCTGGTCGATCCCCGTTCCGATCCGGTGGTCATCCGGGTCGAGGGTCGGGCGAATTTCCAGAACAGCGGCAGCCTGCGCGATTTCATCGCCGAGATGCTGGGTCATGGCCGGACCCGCTTCGTGCTCGACTGCCAAGGGTGCGCGGGCATGGACAGCACCTTTCTGGGAGTGCTGGCCGGCGCGGCGATCTCCCTGCGGAAGGTCTCGCCGAACGGGAGCTTTGTCGTGCTCCGGGCGGGTGCCCGCAACGTGGAGCTTATGCGCAACCTCGGCCTGCACCGGCTGGTGACGATCGAGGCCGGCGAAGGCGAGGCCGGGCCGACGCAGTGCGACACCGCGCTCGACACCCGGCAGTTGTCCCAGGCGGAGAATGCGCGCCTCGTGCTGGAGGCGCATGAGAATCTGGTTTCGGCCGACGAGGCGAATCGCACCCGGTTCGAGGATGTCCTGACGTTTCTCCGCCGGCGCTGAGGCAACAAAGGGAAAACGGATTTGCGTTCGCCGCGGACGCGGGTTGCCGTTGACGGGATGTCAGCCGCCGCCGCGCCCGAAGTCGTTGATCGCACCAGCCTGCCGGATTCCGGCGGGCATTTCGGCCCGTATGGCGGGGTGTTCGTGCCCGAAACGCTGATGACCGCGCTGTCGGATCTCGGCCGGGCCTACGACGCCGCGCGCGCCGACCCGTCGTTCGGCGAGGAATTGCGGTTCCACCTCAAGGAGTTCGCGGGACGCCCGACGGAGCTTTATCTCGCGGAGCGTCTCACCGCGCATTGCGGGGGCGCGAAAATTTACCTGAAGCGCGAGGACCTGTTGCACACCGGGGCGCACAAAATCAATAACGCCCTCGGACAGGCGCTGCTTGCGCGCCGGATGGGCAAGCAGCGCATCATCGCGGAGACGGGCGCCGGGCAGCATGGTGTCGCTACCGCCGCGGTCTGCGCGAAGTTCGGACTGCAATGCGTTGTCTACATGGGCGCGGTCGACATGGAGCGGCAGGCGCTGAACGTGTTCAGGATGCGCCTGATGGGCGCCGAGGTGCGGGGTGTCGAAGCGGGGCAGCGCACCCTCAAGGAGGCCATCAACGAGGCGATGCGCGACTGGGTGACCCATGTGCGCGGCACGCACTACATCCTTGGTTCAGCGCTGGGCTCGCACCCGTATCCGATGATGGTCCGCGACTTTCACCGCGTGATCGGCCGCGAGGTGCGCGAGCAGATCCTGGCCCGGGAAGGACGCTTGCCCGACGAGATGATCGCCTGCGTGGGAGGCGGATCCAACGCCATTGGATTTTTCTTCGAATTTCTCGAGGACACCGCGGTGCGTTTGGTCGGCGTCGAGGCCGGGGGGCGGGGCATCCGGCGTGGAGACCACGCGGCGCGTTTCGAGGGCGGCAAGCTCGGCGTGCTGCAGGGATGCAAGACCTACATCCTGCAAAACAACGACGGGCAGATCGAGTTGACCCACTCGGTGAGCGCCGGGCTGGATTACGCGGCGATCGGACCCGAGCATGCGTTTTACCGCGATCGCGGGCGCATAGCCTACGCCCACGCCTGCGACGAGGAGGTGATGGAGGCCTTCCAGCTCTGCTCCCGTCTGGAAGGCATCATTCCCGCGCTCGAGAGCACGCATGCGTTGGTGCACGGCATGAAGCGGGCGCGCGAGATGAGGCGCGACGAGATTCTCGTCATAAATCTGTCCGGGCGCGGTGACAAGGACGTGAACCAGGTGGCCCGCATCCTCGGGGAAACGTTGTGAGGAGCATGACGGGATACGGGCGGGAAGCCGCCTCGCTCGAAGCGCTGGCCGTCACCGTCCAGGTCAGTTCCGTGAACCGGAGGGCTCTGGATCTCGCGATCAACCTGCCTGACGAGTGGCGGGAGCTGGAGCCGGCGCTGGCGGACCAGGTGCGGCAGGTGGCCTCGCGCGGGCGGGTGAGCGTGGTGGTGGAGGTGGAGGGCGGGGGCCGTCACTCCGGCGCGGGGTGGGACGAGGATGCCGCGGCGGCGGCTTTGGACCGTCTGCAGGCCTTTGCGGCACGCGAGAACGTGGATTTCAATCCGAGCGCCGATCTGCTGTGGCAGATCGCCAACGCCCAGCGCGCGCAGGTGAACCTGCCGGCGGCCGAGATCGCGCAGCCCGCGGTAACGGAGGCGCTCGCCGGCGCGCTGCGGGCTTTCGCGGCGATGCGGGCCCGGGAAGGGGAGGCGCTGCTCGTGGATTTCCTGCAGCGCGTCGAACTCCTGCGCCGGCAGGTGGAGGTCATCGCGGCGCGTGCCCCGATGGTGCCCGAGGCTTACCGCGGGCAGTTGATGCGACGGCTGCGGGAGGCCGGGCTGGAGCTCGATCTCGAGGACGAGCGGGTGCTGCGGGAGATCGCGCTGTTCGCCGACCGGTGCGACATCTCCGAGGAACTCACTCGCCTGCGCAGCCACCTGGATCAGTTCGCCCACTTGCTGAGAACCGAGGCGGAGATCGGCCGGAAGGCCGAATTCATCCTGCAGGAGGTCGGCCGCGAGGTGAACACCATCGGCAGCAAGGCCAACGACCTGGTGATCTCCCGGGCCGTGATCGAGCTGAAGAACGAGCTCGAGCGCGTGCGCGAGCAGATGGCCAACGTCGAGTGACGCCGTTCAGCGGCCGTCCGGCGACGGTGCCCGCAGGGAATGCCAGAGGTAGAGTCCCACGCCGACGCAGATGCCGGAGTCGGCCACGTTAAAGGTGGGATAGATGTAGCTGCCGAAATGGAGGTCCAGGAAGTCGATCACGTGGCCGTGCGCCAGGCGGTCGATCAGATTTCCCGCAACGCCCCCACAGAGCAGCCCGAAGGCGTTTTGGCCCGCGGGTTCTCGGAGTCCCAGCGAGTGGCGCCAAAAGTAGATTCCCGCGAGCGTGACGGCCGCCAATCCGGCGAGCAGCAGGCTGCGTCCCGAGAGGATGCTCCACGCGGCGCCGGTGTTGCCCACGTGGATAAGGTGCAGGAATCCCGGAATGACATCCACGCCCAATCCCGGCGCGTGGGAATGGAGGGCGTTGTAGGGAAGTCCGGCGACCACCAGCAGCTTTGTGACCTGATCGAGAACCAAAACGATGGCGGCGAGCCTCCAAAAGCGGCGATAGGCCGCCAAGCGGGTGCGGCGCGGGGAGCGGGCGGGTCCGCCGTCCGGACGTCCGGTGGGGGCGGTTTCCGGCGCGGCGGGCATGGCGGGGGCGGACCGGGAGGTTGCGCGGATCAGTCGTCGCCGCCGCCGCCCTCGTCCATCATCTTTCCGCCTTCCTCTCCCATCTCGCCGAAGAGACCGGCCTGGGTCCGGGAGCGGAGACGGTTGCGCTCGATGCCCTTCTGGGCCTCGGCGGAATAACGGGTGAACGGCACGGCCAGCAGACGCTCCTTGGCGATGGGTTTCTGCGTGATCTCGCATACTCCGTAGGTGCCGTCGTGGACACGTTTGATCGCGGCGTCGATCTCGGAGAGCGCCTCCTGCTCGCTCGCGACCATGCTCAGGGCGAAGTCGCGGTCGAAGGTGTCGGTTCCGGCGTCGGCCATGTGCTGTCCGTAGGCGGAAAGGTCGCCGGCGTCGTCCTTCGCGGAGCGCTTGAGGGTCTCCTCGGAGTGCCGCTCGATTTCCTCGGTGAGGTGGGAGCGGAGGTCCACGAGCAGCTTGTGGAAGCGCTTGAATTTCTCGGGCACATCCTTGTCGGAAAACGCCGGCGCGGTCTTTCCGCGCTTGGGGTTGAAGCCGAGGATGTCGGCCACCGACGCCGCCTTGACGTGCTGCGGTTTGGCCTTCTGGGGCGCGGCGACGGCGGGTGCGGCCTTGGTTCCGGATTTAACCGCCCCCTTGGCGGGAGCGGAGGTGCCGGCTTTGGTGGAGACGGTTTTCGCGATGGCGCGGACCTCGTCTAGGCTGAAGGCGATGGGCTTGGAAGGGGCCTTGCGCTTCAGGATGCTGTCGCGCAGGGCGGTCTTCTTGGAGGTTTTTTCCATGGTTGGAGATTTCGCGGCCGGGACGGCGGCGGGTGCCGGTTTGCCGGCGGATTTGACCGCGGGCGCTGGTTTGGCCGCGGATTTCGATGCCGGCTTGGACTCGGTATTGCGGGCGGATTGCGGAGCGGATTTGGCTCCGGCGGAGGTCTTCCGTTTGCTCGCGGGTTTCTTGTGGTTTGAGGCCATGGGGTTTTTTGGGGGATCAGGGCTGCCGGGAGTCAAGCGCCTCGGTGCAGCGGGGACAGGTGGGCTGGGCCGCGTCGCCACCCAGCTGGGGCACCCAGCGCCAGCAACGCGGGCAGCGGGAGCGGCCAAGGTCCGCGCAGGTGTGCACGTTGACCTCGAGCCCGGCGGGGCTGGCGGTCGAAAGCGTGACCTCGGAAACGATGAGGAGCTCGGGCAGCAACTCGCGATGCCGCTCCATCGCCTCGGCCTGCGGCGTGCCGGCGGGAGCCGCGAGCGAGACCGCGGCGTCGAGGGATTTCCCGAGACGGCCGGCGGCGCGGTGCGGCTCGATGGCCTCGTTCACCTTGGCGCGCACCCGCAGCAGCTCGGCCACCTCGGCCGCGAGGGCAGGGTCGTGCCAGTCGCCGGGAATCCGCGGCCAATCCTCGAGGTGCACCGAGCCATCGACATACTCGCGGCCCGAGGTGGCGAAACTCCAGGCCTCGTCGCACGTGAAGGTCAGCACCGGCGCGAGCACTCGCACCAGGGCGTGAAAGACATGATGGATGGCGGTCTGGGAGGAGCGTCGCTGGCGGGCGCCCGTCGCCAGCGTGTAGAGGCGGTCCTTGAGGACGTCGTGATAGGTGGCGGACAGCGTGACCGCGCAGAACTGGTTGCAGAGCTGGTAGACCCGGTGGAATTCGTAGGCGTCGTAGGCCGCCCCGCATTCCCGCACCAGCTCGGCGGTCTGGTGGAGCGCCCAGCGATCAAGGGTGTCCATTTCCGCGACCGGCACGGCGTCACGCGCCGCGTCGAAATCGAACAGGTTCGAGAGCTGGTAGCGGAATGTGTTCCGGAAAAGGCGGTACGCTTCCCCGACGTTTTTCAGGATCTCGTCGTCGACCGGGATGTCGTCGCGGAAATCCTGCGACGCGATCCAGAGCCGGATGACGTCGGCCCCGTGCTGGGCCACGTAGGCGTCGGAGGTCTGGGGTTTCTGGTAGGTCGAGCTCTTCGAGATTTTCTGACGCGCCTTGTCGACGATGAAGCCGTGCGTGAGCACCTGCCGGTAGGGGGCGGCGCCCAGCGCGATGACCCCGGTCCAGAGCGAGGATTGGAACCAGCCGCGGTGCTGGTCACTGCCCTCGAGGTAAAGGTCGGCGGGCCAGTGCGTGCCCCCCTGCCCGCGCTTCAGCACGGCGGCGTGCGTCGAGCCGGAGTCGATCCAGACGTCGAGGGTGTCGCGGCCGCAGGTGAGGGAGGAGGGTGCCGGCCAGTCGGCGGGCAAATCGACACCTTCGAGCAGTTCGGCGGCGGACGCGCTGTACCACAGGTTGGAGCCGCGGGCGGCGATCTTGTCGGCGATGGCTCGGGCCACGCCCGCGTCGAGGTAGGCCCGCTTGCGCTCGTCGTAGAACGCCGGGATCGGGACTCCCCATGAGCGCTGGCGGCTGATGCACCAGTCGGGCCGGGACTCGATCGCGCCGCGGATGCGCGCCTCGCCCCAGGCGGGGACCCAGCCGCCCTCCTTCGCCATGCGGGCGATCTCGCGCAGTGCCAGCGCGCGGTGGCCGGACTTGTCGAGCGAAACGAACCACTGGTCGACCGCGCGGAAGATGATGGGCGTCTTGGAGCGCCAGCAATGCGGGTAGCTGTGGTTGAAGCGCTGCTTCGCCCAGAGCGCGCCGCCGTCGGCCAGCTTGCGCAGCACCGCGATGTTGGCGGCGGAGGTCTTCTTCGCGGCGAGATCCTCGGGTGTCTCCAGGGTGGAGAGCCCGACGAGATCCGCCGGCACGCGGCCGTCGTCGAGGTACCGGCCGTCGTCCCCCACCGGGCAATAGATCTCCAGCTTGTAACGCAGGCCCGTCTGGTAGTCCTCGGCGCCGTGGCCCGGCGCGGTGTGGACACAGCCCGTCCCGCTGTCGGTCGTGACGTAGTCGGCGAGCACCACGGGTGCGGGCCGTGCGATGAACGGATGCCGCGTCGCCAGCCCCTCGAGGGCGGCGCCGCGGACGACGGCGGCGATGTCCGGCGCGGCGGTGACGCCGGCTGATGCCAGGACGGCCGGCAGCAGGGCGCGCGCGACGATCACGCGCTCGGTCCCGGTGTCGGCGACCACGTATTCGACTTCCGGATGCACCGCGATGCCCAGGTTGGCGGGCAGAGTCCAGGGCGTGGTGGTCCAGATGAGGACGGACAGCGGCTTTCCGGCGGGCAGGGAGAGGCGGGTGATTTCCGCCTCCGGCACGGGGAAGCGCACCCAGATCGAAGGAGAGACGTGGTCCTGGTACTCGATCTCGGCCTCGGCGAGCGCGGTCTCGAACGGGATGCTCCAATAGACGGGCTTCTTGCTGCGGTAGACCAAGCCCTGCTCCACAAAGGCGGCGAAGGTGCGCAGGACGTCCGCCTCAAACCCGGGATCCTTGGTGCGGTAGCCCGCGGCCCAGTCGGCCAGCACGCCGAGCCGCTGGAACTGCGCCGTCTGGCGCCCGATCCAACCCTCGGAAAACTCGTCGCAACGCGCGCGCAACTCAGCCGTGCCGAGCGAGATTTTCTTCTCCTGCAGCTCGCGCGACACCTTCTGCTCGATGGGCAACCCGTGGCAGTCCCAGCCCGGAACGTACGGGGTGCGGAAGCCCCGCAGTGACTTGTAGCGGTTGACGAAATCCTTGAGCGACTTGTTGAGGGCGGTGCCGATGTGGACGTCGCCATTGGTGAACGGCGGGCCGTCGTGCAGCACGAAGACCTGCTGGCTGCCGGCGCGTTTGGCCTGGATCCGCTGGTAGAGGTCGAGCTTGCGCCAGTGTTCCACCCGGCCGGGTTCACGCTGCGCGAGTCCGGCCCGCATGGGGAAGTCGGTGCGCGGCAGATGCAGGGTGTCCTTCAGGTCGGTGGCCATGCCGGTGATAAAGGCGCGCGAAGCTAGGCGGGGCGGGGGGGGAGTCAAGGGTCGCCTCCCCTCGGCGCGCCCTCGGGAAATCCCCGCTCTTTCCCGGGTGCCGCCGCGCTAGTTTTTCCAGCCGGTCACCGTGGCCACCAGCGTCTCCATGCACTCGATCCGGGCCTGTGGCGTGATGCCGTGTCCGAGATTGAAGATGTGTCCGGCGCTGCCGCGCATCGCCTCGAGCAGGCGCGCGGTCTCGCGATGCACCAGGTCGGGCGTGGTGGTCATCAGCACGGGATCGAGGTTGCCCTGCACGCCGATGGCGGGCGGCAGCGCGCGGCGCACCGCGGCGAGTTCCGCGGTCCAGTCGACGCTGATCACGCGTACGCCCGCGTCGGCCTGCGCGGCGAGCTGGGGGGTCGTACCCTTGGCGTAAAGGATCACGGGGAAATCCGGCGGCAGCGCGGCCGTGATGCGCCGGATCCAGCGGAGCGACGCGGCCTCGTAGTCCTGACCCGCGATGATTCCGCCCCACGAATCGAAGATCTGGATCGCGTCCGCCCCGGCGGCGATCTGCATCCGGAAATACGTGATCAGCGCCTCGGTGAGACGCTCGAGCAGCGCGTCGAAGGTGCCGCGGTCCGTGTAGAACAGCAGTTTCACCCGCTCGAAATCCTCCGAGCTGCCGCCTTCCACCATGTAGGTGGCGAGCGTCCACGGGGAGCCCCCGAAACCGAGCAGGGCCCGCTTCCCGGCCAGCTCGCCGCGGATCAGGCGGAGCGCGGCGGCCACGTACTCGAGCCGCTCCGTCACCGCCGCCGCGGGCGCGAGTTTCTCGACGTCGGCGCGCGTGGCGATCCGTCCCTCCATCGCGATCCCGCCGGTGTCGCGGAACTGGTAACCCTGCCCGAGCGCCTCCGGGATGACCAGGATGTCGGAGAACAGGATCGCGGCATCGAGGGCGAAGCGGCGTAGCGGTTGCAGGGTGACTTCCGTGGCGAGCTCGGGCGTCCGCACCAGGTGCAGGAACGAGGAGCGCGCCTTCAACTCGCGGTACTCGGGCAGGTAGCGGCCGGCCTGGCGCATGACCCAGAGCGGCGGACGGTCGAGTGGGCGGCCCGCGCAGGCGGCGAGGAAACGTTCGCGGCTGTTCATGAGGCCCAGTCCCTTGGCCGGAGGAAAAGCTCGTGCAGGCGCGCCTCGGGCGAGCCCGCCTCGGGTTTCCAACCGTAGTCCCACCGCACCAGGGGCGGGAGTGACATCAGGATCGATTCGGTGCGGCCGCCGCTTTGCAGGCCGAAGAGCGTGCCGCGGTCCCAGACGAGGTTGAACTCCACGTAGCGCCCGCGGCGGTAGAGTTGGAACTGCCGCTCGCGGTCGCCCCACGCGAGTGCCCTCCGGCGCGCCACGATCGGGCGATAGGCCGGCAGGTACGCGTCGCCGACCGCGCGCATCAGCGCGAAGGAGCGTTCGAAGCCGAGTTCGCTGAAGTCATCAAAGAACACCCCGCCGATCCCGCGCGGCTCGCCGCGGTGGCGCAGGACGAAGTATTCGTCGCAGGCGCGCTTGAAGCGCGGGTAATATTCCGCGCCGAACGGCGCCACCGCGTCGCGGGCGGTGCGGTGCCAGTGCGCCGCGTCATCCTCGAAACCGTAATACGGCGTGAGGTCGAAGCCGCCGCCGAACCACCAGACCGGCGCGTCACTTCCGGCGCCGGCCACAAAGCAACGCACGTTGGCGTGGCTGGTGGGGACGTACGGGTTGCGCGGATGGATCACGAGGGAGACGCCCAGGGCCTCCCACGGCTTGCCCGCCAATTCGGGGCGGTGCGCGGTGGCCGAAGGCGGCAGCGTCGAGCCGCGGACGTGGGAGAACGCCACCCCGGCCTTCTCGAGCACGGCGCCCTCGGCGAGCAGCCGGGTGCGCCCCCCTCCGCCCTCCGGTCGTTCCCATTCGTCGGTGCGGAAGCCTTCCGCTCCGCCGTCCTCGGCCGCCAGTTCCGCGCAGATGCGGTCCTGCAGATCCAGCAGGTAGCGGCGGACGGCGGGCAGATCGACGTTCATGCGACGGAGCGGACACGGTGCTCCCGGCGCGGCGGGAGGCAATCCCCGTTCGCCCCCGCTTGACGCGTTTGCTAGGTTTGCCGTCGACACGGTCCCGCACCGGGGCCTGCCTTTCCCGCTTCCCATGCCATCGCCCGTCCTCACGACTCTCGCCGCAACCGGATTCGCGGTGGCGTTTTTTCATGCGGCGATCCCCACGCATTGGCTGCCGTTTGTCCTGGTCGGCCGGGAGCGCGGCTGGTCGCGGGGCCGGACGGTCGCGGTGGCCGCGCTGGCCGGTCTCGGGCACGTGGCGCTGACGAGCCTGCTCGGTTTGGCGATCGCTTGGTTCGGATTCCAACTTGAGGAAAAGGTGGAGGCTTTCCCGTGGATCGCCGGCGGCGCCCTGGCGGGGTTCGCGGTCTATTACGGCTGGCGCCAGTTGACCGGTCGCGGCATCTGCCACCATCACGCGCCGGGCGGCAGCCACCAGCCGGGGGAGAAGTGCCATGGCGAGCACGCGGAGAGCCACTGGCATGAGGAGCTGAAGGACTCGGCGCTGGTCTCCACCCTGCGGGGCGACTGGGCGGCGGTGAGCGGGCTTTTCCTGATGCTCACGCTCTCGCCCTGCGAGGCCTCGCTGGGAGTCTATCTCTCGGCGGTGCAGTTCGGTTGGACGGGATTCATCGTCCTGAGCGGAATCCTCGCGGCGGCGACGCTCGGGGGCATGACGCTTTTCACGTGGCTGGCCGTCGTGGGATTCGACCGCGTGAGCCTGCGGCGCTTCGAGCGCCGCGAGGCGGGGCTACTCTCGGCGGTTTTTGCCGCGCTGGCGGTGCTCGTCGTCCTGATCGAGCGCGGCCATGCCCACTGATCACGTTTTCGGCCAGGCGAGCGGCATGCCGGCGGCGGTCAGGCGGGACTGGAAGTCCGCGAGGAGCGGCGCCCCGTTGCGCACGGCGCGCGGCGCGTGTTTTCCCGCCAGGCAGAACGCGGCGAGCTCGCCCGCGGCCTCGCCGATGTTCCATTCGACCGGGTGGAGGCGGTAGCAACCGTTCGTCAGGTGGGTGGTGCCGATGTTCTTGCAGGCGGCTAGGAGGTTCTCGACCCGGCGGGGCAGGAGAGAGCCGAGCGGAATCTGGAACGGACGCGCGAGAAAATCGATGTAGTTGTCCCCGCCGGTGCTGGGGTGAAGGTCGATGTTGTAGCTACCGATGCCGATCGAGTCGGCGAACGTCGCGGCGGTCGCCTCGGCGGGGGACTTGGCGCCGGTGGCGGCGGCGCGCGCCTCGGCTCCGACGTGGAGCTCGGTCACGGTGAACTCGGCCCGGATGCGGCGGCTCTCGCGCACGTAGGGATACTTGGCGAGGCCGTCCTCGGTGCCGACGATATCGGGCCTCAGTCGCAGGCCCTTCCAGCCGGTGCCGCCGTCGGGCCGCGGGCATTCGGTCTGCAGCCAGTAAAGCCAGGACAAGCTGAGCTGCTTGCCGCCCTCGAGGTGGCGCGCGGCCTCCTCGGCCGGCACGTCGAACAGGTTGCCCAGCATGTAGTCGTTCTGGGGCCAGTTCACGAGGGTGATGTCCCCGACGTAGGTGCCGGGCGCGAAGTTCGTGCGGTCGATGATCCGGCGGTAATGGAAGAGTCCGGTGGCCTTTGACGGATCGAAGCCCATGTTGAAGGGCTTAAGCGTGCGCGGCGACGAGTAGAACAGGCTCAGGAGCTTTCCCGACCACGGCGGCGTGAGCGGCGGCACATGATCGCGCCAGAATGCGTAGTCGCGGGGGCGGTCGATGGTGTGGTCCTCGCCGGCGAGATAATCCATCGCGAAGCAGCACGTGAACGCCTGGTGGTTGGCGGGCTCGGCTTTCTCCTTGGCGCGCGGTTCGCCGGTCTCGCTCCGCGACTCCCCGCCGGAAACCCACTCGGTGCGGGTGAGCGGCAGGAGGTCGCCGAGCTCCGTCGCGTCGACAAACAGCGGCGCCCGCAGCACCAGCTCGTGGCCGGACTCGAGGCTGCGCACGCGCACGGCCTCGACGCGATCGCCCTGCACCGCGGCGTCGACCGGACGATGACGGAGCAGAATCTCGACGCGTCGCCCCGCGACGTGCGGGGCGAGCATCTCGGTGAGGGCCGCCAGTGCGACGCGCGGTTCATGGCAGAGGCGGGAAACGCCGCCGTTGCCCGGGTTCAGGCGTGGATTGGCGCGTGCCTTCTCGGAGAGGGGAAAGTTGCGCGCGTAGAAGTCGCGGATCCGCTGGCGGAGCTCGAGGTAGGAGCGCGTCCCGCCGACGGTCTCGATGAGGGAGTTTTCGTCGGGCGGGACGGCCTGCGAGGTGAGTTGACCGCCGATCCAGTCGGTCTCTTCCGTCATGATCACGCGCAGGCCCCGGCGTGCCGCGGCGAGGGCCGCGGCGCAACCTCCGAGGCTGCCGCCGATGATCACGAGGTCGGCGGCCAGCTCGCGGGCGCGGGCGGAGCGGCCGG
>JACCDP011245692.1_pt1 | contig 60821 bp, 37 predicted proteins | sample 7445841 | NCBI WGS metagenome assembly JACCDP01 (sample SAMN15323441, study PRJNA562643) | freshwater metagenome | isolation source: river surface water | place: USA:Blue River Watershed | collected 2017-08-17 | reverse complement strand
TCACCTTTATTTTTTATAATGTCTAACATGTCTTTTCTATCAAACATGTTATTCTTTAAAGTTCCTGGGATATTAGTTAAGAAGTTAGTTGTTTCATATGCTGCAGCATTAGATGGTTGAAGTCTAACATAAGCAGTACCTTTTGCAACTTTAATTTTCTCAATAGAGTTAGCAATGTTTGGTAAAGCATTTAAAAGATCTTGTTTTTTATACTTTTGATCTTCTCTTACTCTTCTACCTATTTCATTTACTACAGTTACAGTAACTGTGATATCTTCATTATCCGATACCTGACTTAGTCTGTTTTCTATAAAGTTATTTCTGTATTTCTCAAAAACAAATTTTGCAGAATCATATTGTGTCTTTGTAGGTTTATCAGATGCTGTACCAGTTGCTTCACCAAAAACACCTTTTGCCAATCTTTGTCTTTCTGCGTATTCCCTCACTAATGGATTAGAAACAAAATAGATTGCATCTTTAACAGGAACACCGGCTTTTAGCAAATAGAAAAGAACAGATGATACTTCTAAGTTACCTTGTATGTAGAATATCCACTCATCTTTTTCAACATCTACTGAACCATTTACAGCTTGTGAGAATATATCAGCAATTTTATTTACACCATCTTGTGAATTTATACTTGATAAAGATATCTGACCATCTACAATATTAGCTGGTAAAAAGATTCTTGTATCATATATTTCTGGGCCTACTTCCTTAAATCTATTTAATTTTGGATCCCACTTAGATGCTTTATATTTTTTTGGCATCTTGTAACCAACAGATGTAAGTAGTGGATGTAATGAATTATCATTTGCAATTATTCCAAGAACTCCCTTACCATCCATGTTTGCACCATGCTTACCAACATTGTATAATGGCTCTAACATAGAAGTTGGGCTAATCATCTTCTTGTTCTTTGCAGATATGTTTGCTGGATCTCCATTGTTTTTTGCATACTTATCTCTCTTACTTACAGAATCTTGTAACTCATCTGCTACATCTTTAAGTATGTATGTATCATTTGGTTTAACAAGAGAAGCATAGTTTTCTTCTATCTCTAAAATAGATTTGATTGACTCAATAATCTGATTCTGAACTGCTTTCTTTTGTAGTTTAATTAAAGCTGTAGGATCTTTTACATCTTTAATAGCATTGAAGAACTGGTCATTTGCAATCTTAGAAGTTACATAGTTTCCATCCTCATCTATGTTAGGGAAGAATGTAGTAAGTTTATCAACGTCATAGTCACCACCTGATTTTGCTACTATCTCAGTTGGAGGTATAATAATACTTCCTGCAGATGGATCTAGGAATTCATAAACTTCCATAAACTCCATAGAGTTAAGACCCTGAACAGGAATTCTTACAGCATTAAGAGTAATTGACTTTCTGTTATTATCTTTTGCTAACCACTCCTCATTCTTTATCATATCATTTAATCTCTGTCTAGTCTTAATTGGTTGACCATCTAAGTGATTAAGCTTTAATAGATTGTAAAAATCACCCTGTAATGAAATAGCAACTTTCATTGCTGCAGTTGAACCATCAGGATTTTGTGTGTAGAAAGGTAAAGCATTGGTTCCCAAGAACTTCTTACGTGCTACTTCAAGTTGTTCTCCAGATAGATTGCTGAATTTTGCACCTTGTGCAGTATCCCAAGTTCCATTCCACATACTACTTGCAACTTGTACAAGAGCTTCTCCATTGACTTTTTGTTTAACAAGTTTCTTGTCAACAATAGCCATTACTATATTTTCTATTCCTTCTGAATCAATAAAGTAAGATAGGTCATAATTTAATGTACCATCTGAATTAACTTTAAGTGCATTGATTAAATGATCAGGATAGTCTTTTTGCTTTAAGTTCTTTTGGATTAACTTTAAGAACTTATCTGGTTTACCAATATAAGTTCCTTTCTCATCCCTTGTATAACCTATTTCATTTTCTAATTCTTTTCTTACTATCTTACTGTAGAAGTCAATTACTCCCTGATATCTATCAGCAAGTAATTTTGATTTCTCACTTGTAGGATTTCCAAACTCATATAATCCTTCTAGGATTAATTTTCTTAGCTGAGTAGAGAATATTACTTGACCTTTTGCTTTATTAGGTACAGCTGCTGCTTCCTTAATAAATGCACCGTGTATAGTATTCTTTGTAAGATTTAAATTAGGTTTTATTTTCTTTGACCCTGCTTCAAATATTTGATCAGGTTTTCCGTTTGCTGTAACACCACCTGTCTTAGAACCTGATGCAAATGTTAAATATTGTACATTGTTCTTTAACATTTGTTTGTGTAAGTTCTCAAGTTCTGTCCCTTGAATAACGTTTGGTATTAAAGGAAACAATGCAAACTTGTGCATAGCAGAAACTGGTAGAACAGTACCTTCTACAAAACCAAAGTTTTGTAATTTGTATACTGGGAAGAATTCACTAACATCTCCAAGAGGAACATCTTCTCCTCTTACTATTTTTTGATATAATGCTTCTTGCTTAGTTGACCATTTATTCTGTAATTTCTTAAGAGCTCTATATGCATCAAAGGTAATGTAACCTTGACCATCTCCTTCTTTTATTTCTTTTGCAGAATATTTCTCAACATCTCTTTCTACTATTTTAGATACTTCAGCATCTGGCATTTTTGGATTTCTCTTCTTCAGATCTTTTGTTAGACCCTTTCTGATTTCATCCATGTAGATACTATCTCTAGCAATATCCTCTACTATGGCAGTATTTAAATAACCATTGTAAATAAAGTTATCATATCCTGCAGGAAGAGTTCTTGCATATGTAGAATTTGAGAAACCAGTCTCACTTCTGTCATTAACAAATATCTGTGCAGATAAGTCTGTTCTGATTCTTGGTCCATTTGAAATTAAACCAGAAGTTCTTTTGTGACCATCTTCTTTTGAATGATCTAACTGTGATATATCTCCTGTAAAGAATAATATAGATGTCTCCATATTATGTATCCAAGAATTATAGAAATATGCTTTGGTAAGTATTTTTTCTTTTTGTTCTATGGTTGTATTTAACTGAGATAACTTATTTAAAAGTTTATGATCAAAAAACTTTGCTTCATTTATTTGACTGTAGATTTCATTAGCTCCTCTATCAAAGTACTCATAGACCTCTCTAATGATTTTATCTCTTAAAGTCTGATCTGTCTCTAAGTAATCTAGTAGAGATACATTAGGATCTTTTACTTTCTCAAGTATTTCTGCTTTAGTTTTATTAGTTAAAACTTTATCAAAGTAGTTGTATATTTCTCCAGCAGCCTCACCATTTGAATTAGCTTTTCTATTGTAACCAATATACTTTTTAGCTTCAGGATTTGTCTTATAAGTATTTATTCTTTTAGTCTCACCATTTAGATAAGGTAAAATAATTTTTTCAATTACACCTCTTTCTTTTCCAGACTGAGGAATAAATGAATCTATGTCAGCATAAAGATATGGCTCATTAGATTTTCCAACTCCTAATTGAATTCCACCCTCTAGCATCCATCCCCAAGCAGATGATTTAGATCCTGCACGCATAACTTCTTGAATACCACCTTTTAACATAGTGTGTATTTCTTGTAGAAGTTTACCTTGCTGACTCAAGCTTGTTGTATTCTGACCATTGTTAACAGCTGCATCAGTTCTCTGTGTACCAGATGCTAAGAATACGTTTATTCTTTTACCAGCAGATTTTTTGTTAGATGTATCAAATAAGTTCTTAATAACAAAAGAACTTTCTGCCATTGGGTTATTTCTAGGATCTAAGAATCTCAATGGATTACCTTCAGCATACATGTCTGTTCTGCTCTCTGCAGAATTAATAGCATCCGCAATAACTGTTAATGAGTTATCTGTAGTATGTTCATTAACTTTATTACCTTCTGCATTAGAAGAGCTCATAGAAGTAATTCCAAAACCATATCTTATCTGTAGTTCTGCAATTCTTTCTATTTGTGTCTTTTGTCTTGACCCTTCTTTAAACATCTTTGAATCTGGAGCACCAATCATATTAGCTGGTATTCCAGCAGATAATGTTTTTATTGGGTCAATTCTAAAGTTTAATAGTAGGTTTGCCTCAGCATCAGTCTTTCTAGCTTTATTATTTAATACGTTAAGTTCTTTTATTGTATCAAATATAAATGGTAAACCAAAGTATGTTCTTTTCTTTAAACTTGATATCTCAGAGTTAATACCTTCTGTATTTTCAAGATTAATACCTAGAGCATTTAAGAACTCTCTGTTCTTTGTTTCATCAAGCTCACCAAACTTATTTGAAAAAGCATCTACAACTTTCTGTAAGTTTAAAAATGCAACATTGTTATCACCAACATTTACAAACTGATTAGATCTGTTTGTTTTAAAGTTACTTCTAAATGCTTTAACTATTTTTTTAGTATCAAGAGACCCAGATGTTACTTCAGTTGTAAGTCCATCATCAGTTTTGAAAACTGATAATTGTAAGTAAGGAACTCTTGGTAAACTAAATACTGACCAGAATGATGTTGTTACATCAAACTCATAAGAAGTATTCTTTTGAGATGGATCAGGTAATTTAAATTCAATTAATTGCTTTAACTCTGGGAAGTTATTGGATGCATCTACGATTCTTTTGTAAATTTCTTCAGGGCTTTTAGCACTATTAGTTACTTTAACAAGAGTGTTCCACATCTGTCTGAAGTTAACAGTCTTTTTAAAGCCTAGATCATTATACTCATTTACATATTCTCCACCAACTTGTTTGTTCTTCTTATGTAAACTTCTAAGAATATAGATTACATCTTTACCACCAAGTTCAAATAGTGTTTCTTTTCCAATTTCACTTTTAACTTTCTCAGACTTTTGAATGTCTGATGCTGCATCCTCTTCTTCTTTTACTCTTTCTACATTAACTTCTTCTTTAAGAATTTCATAAGAACTATTTTCTTCATGAAACTTAACTACTGAATCCCAGTTATTAACTGCAGTTTGTAAAATACGGATACTGTCTAATGTTTTAGACTGTAATGTACTTATGTCATAAGATGAAGAAGCATTAACTTCAGGATTAATTTCAAATGACTCAATGCTTTCAGATTTAGCTTTTACATAGTTATCAAACTGAGCCTTTCCTTCTTCAATTGTATCTACTATAATAATTGAAGCAGGAGCTTCTGTAGAATATTTTATCTGACCATGTGTATAAAAGTCTCCGACAATTTCTACAGTGTCTTCATATAATTCTCCTTTTACTTTTGTACCTTTTTTAGTTGCAAGATTTAGATTATTAAAATCTTCAATTTGAGACTTTAAAAAGATATATTGATCTTCTCCAGTATTAGATCTTATGATTGCTGAAGCATTCTTTTCAAGATCACTTATTGTCTTGAACTCAGCAAATGGATTTTCTGGAGCAACTTTTAGTTTACTTCTTAATGATTTTAACTTTTCTTCAAACTTAAGTTTAGCAATTTCATATGCTACTCTTCTATTAGAAGCATCAGTTACAATTTTAGTAGTACCAGTCTTAGTGTTATTTGCTTTAAAACTTTCATCTACTATATCTGATATAACTGAATCTAATGATTCATTTACAAGTTCAGAGTCTCTTGAGTTTAATGCAAGCTCATTTTTATTTGCTACCTGTGTAATACCCCGGTTTAGGATATCAAACATTACATTGTCTATACTTGGAGTATATTTATTTAATAGGTTTGGATTGCTACTAGCTAAATATAAATTTCTAAATAACTCACCAGCTACTCCTTGTGTTTCTACATCATACACTTGAATATCATCTGCAATACTTGTATCTCCTCCAAATAATTTTTTCAAGAAGTTTAATATTCTTCTAAACAAAGTATTTCTCTTTGGAGACTTTGGTTTTGTATTCTGATTTAAAACGTAAGATCTAAAATCTTCAGCAAGGATTTCTTCTAGCTCTAAGAAAGAATAATCTTTATATTTAGGATTGCTTTTCTTAAGTTCATTATATAAGTCTATCTTCTCTTGTCTTGTTAAAAACAATTGGGAGAAAGCATGCCAAGCTTCATGATAGACATCTACCATTGTACCTCCTGTAGCTTTATTTATTTGAATAGCACCTAGTTTACCAGTATACTGCCCAGCTAATAGTGTGCTTCCTGCTACTATAAATCTTGCATATGCATCAGAGTTAACAATATTAACCATTTGTGGAAGACCAAGAAACTTAGACAATGGATGAGGTCCATACCAGTCAATTGCATTTTGAACTTGTTCTTTTGTTATCCCACTTGGTAAATTAGTACTTCTCTTAAGATTGAAAGATTTTATTAACTGAGATATTACACTATCATCTGCAGGGTTTTCAGATATACTTGGATTAATACCTTCTGATACTTGCACATCTGATTGCTCTTCTGTAACAACCTTTGGAGCTACTTGTACTTCATCTAATGACTCTTGCTCCAATGTTTCTGCAACATAATCTTGTTGCATTGGAATAGCGGTTCTTTTTGGCTCATTAGCTTTAAAGTCTGTCTCAGCAAGATTACCAAAGTATTTGCTTTGACCACCTTCTACTTTAGTTAAGCTTACATTATTTGGATATCCAAACCCATCTTTAATTTCAATAGGGTTTAATTCTATAGATAAAACATCTCCGACAGCTGCTTTATTTTTAGATTGGTAAAAATTATGTTCACCTTCTTTACCATCTATCTTTACTGTATAAGTATATGATGTAGTACCATCACTCACACTTGTTTCAGACACCTTAGTAATTGTACCAGTAATTTTTGATGATGGGTCAGCTTTTAATTCAGCTACAATATCATCTTTAAATTTCCTTACCTCAGATCTAGTATCTTCTTTTTCTTTTACTACTTCTTTGGCAGCATTTACCTGGTCATTAAAAGTGTTATCAAGATTGAATTTAAGATAAGCGTTATATAATGGAATTGATTTTGCACCAGCAATAAGTATTCTACCATTCTGGTTTAATAAGAAATCAACATAATTTGCTTTTACAAACTCACCATTTACATAATCATAAAAGTCCTGGTCACCACTAAGTAATGAACTCTTGTATACAAGGTTAGCTGGTGCAGAAGCACCTGCCTTTGTACTCCATCCTGACATTAATATATCAGAGATATCCTTAGCTGCAGTTGGAGAATCTAATTTTACTTCTCTCAGTGTCTCATTCTGTTTCTTTAAAGTGCCATTAGAATTAGCTTCCGCTCTTGTATGAGGTACATAATTAAAGACAAGCTTTCTATCTTTAAAACTTAAGTCATGTCTTTGTGAAGATGAAGGTAAAGTTATTTGCTCATCTGTAAAAAACTGATGATAGAAATTAAGTCTTTCATTAAGGCTGATCTTTGGATTAGTTAATACAGCTGCAATCTTATCTGCAGTTTCTCTATTAACCTGTGATCTGTCAATCTCAATTACTTCACCATTGATTTGTACAATAGTTCTTCCAGAACCAAAACCATTATAAGCTTTGTCTAAGTTTTGTATTGACTTTACAATGTTTTCTTTTATCTCAGGATAGTAGTTATCCAAGTTATTTAATGTAATGTTTTTAACAACCTTTACATTAAATACTCCACGACTTGCTCCTGTAAGATTTATAATTTTAGTTTTGTTATCTCTAACAATGCTTTGTTTAAAATTATATATCTGCTTAAGTTGCTCTTGTTGTTCTTTATTTACTTGATCAACATACTCTAACATTGACATTCCAACTTCTGTTTCAAATTCTTTTACAGTAAGTCCGGATTCTTTTTGTCTTAATTTTGCTTCATCTTCTGGTGATATAATTTGATTATCATAACCATAGATATTTATAGCTGTATACTTTCCATTTTCAAAAACAACATTTCTAAGCATTTGGTATGCTATTCTTCCTCCGTTTTCTTTTGTAGTAACTTTACCGTCAGTACCAAAGTAAACAAATGCTCCTTTTGGGTCTGTAATAACAAGAGCAATTTGCTCTGCAGCAGGTATAGTTTTTATTTCTTTACCGTCTGCAAGGATTGCATTCTGTCTTTTTATTACATCATTTGAATAATCTGTTCTATCAGACTCAGATATCTTGTCAAGTGGAATTGCTTTTAACTTTAATTCTACGCCATCCAAAACAATGTTGTCTAAAGATGTAAGCTCATTTGATGCAATAGAGATTCTTCCAATTGCATTTATAGTAGATAACTTACTTTTATCTACTACCTCAAGAACTTCAGCTTCTTTAGATGATGGGTCTTGTGCAATGAATTCCTCATGTGTTCCTGAAAGAATATTTCTAGCCTTTAACTTTCTATCATTATAGTTGATTACTTCAGTTTCAATTTCTGGCTCCTCATATTCAAATTTCTGAACTGGCTTATTTGCATTATCAAGTGCAATTACTGCAAGACTTTCTGGAGAAATAGTTTTTTCAAAGTAACCAAGTACAGTATCTATACCTGTTGCATCATCTCTAAAATTTTTAGATAATGTTCTTAAGCTAATTTCATTACCATTAACATCCTTTGCTAATTCAACATCTTCTAATTTAGCTAAGATTCTATTTGCAATATATGGTACTTGTTGCATATATTGAATAGCATTATCCACACCTTGTCTTTCTTTAAGGTTAGAATAAAGGTTATCCATGAAACTATTAACATTAAATACCTCACCCTTTTGTGAGGAATTTAACATTGCTTTAGTAATTACTCTTGTTAAAGCTTCAATATGTTTTGTTTGTAATGCACAAGTAATAGCCATCTTAGCAAATTTCTAAATTATATAAATCGTTTTCTAAGTCTTTTAGTTCTTTCTTCTCTACCTCTGTAACAATTTTGTCAATTGTTTCATCAGATAAACTGTTTGATGCAGTAATGCTTTCACCAATTACAGTTTTAACTTCAGGTGTGACCTCAATTGTTTCTACTACAGTTTTGGATTTTGCTTCTTCTGGAGTCATAACGTTACCATTTAATGTATCAAATTTAACAGTTTTTTGTTGATCTTCATTAACAATTTTAATGGTTACATTATCTCCATCAATATTTGTAACTGTAAGCATTGTACCGGTAGGAATACCATCAAATGATTTTACTACTATATACTCTGCATTTTCTGCTGTATCTACTTGATTTTCAACTGATTCCTTAAAGTCAGACTTTAAAGATTTGATTTTCTCTTTTGCCTCTTGAGCAATTCTTCTTACTTCAGCAGGTTTGAACTCTGATAAATCTTTAGTTAAATCTCTAACATTTTCTATTGTCTCTGCTTCATTTATTCTATCAAGCATTGAAACAAGTTTTGGACTTAGCTGATCTTCTTGCTGAATTGCAACACCAAGATCAGTAATATCTGAAAGAGAAATAGCTACTCTATCATCTTGTGATCTTTCTACTGCTTCAATAGTTTGTTTCTGATTCTCAGCTGAAGCTTTTATAGTTTCAGTTGGTTTTGGAGACTCGGATGTTTTATCTGTAATAGGATTAGATTTTACATCATCACTTATTGGTTCAAGTAATGCATTTAAATATCTAAGCTGTCTATCATATTTACTTAGAGCAGCTTGTAATTCATTTAATCTAGTTTCTTCAGATTGTTTTACTTCATCTAAAAGTTCAACTGTATCCATTGACTCTATAACATCTGACTCAAGTTTATTAAGTTGTCTTGTTAGATTTGGATAATCTTTTAATGTAGCTTGATCAGCAGCATCTACTGAATCAATTAATGATTTAATTTCCTCAGAAGATAAAGGTTTATATCCGCTTTCTTCTCTAAACTTCTCTAGTCTAGTATTAGCTCTATCCCAAACTTTTAAATACTCTTTAATGTATGCAACGGATTTAGATATTGCATTCTGTATATTTTTAATCAACCTCTCTATGGTAGATATCTTTCTGTTTATTTTATTGATCTTATTATTTATCTCTGTTCTATTAAACAATGTCATACTAGGATCATCTAATAAACTTTGATAATAGTCTCCCTGGTCTTTTAAATCTTTAGCCTGAGCCTCAATTAATTCCTTCTCTCTCTTAAGATCTTTAATTCTAGTTAGAATATCATTAGCAATAGCAAACTCTCTTCTTAATTGCGCTCTGAGATCTTTTGCTCTTAAAGCTGTTTTACCACCCATCTTTCTTAATTTAGATTTCATTAACTGTCCAGTTACTTTATCTAAATTATTTATGTTCTCGATTAAACTATCTACATCTTTTTCAGTTAATTGAATAGACTGATTTAGAATAGTATCTAAAAACTTTAATGTGTCATTTATATTAGCCACATCTTGATCAAGATTTTTTTGTCTTTCTCTCAGTATTCCAATTCTATCTATAATTCTCAACATATTTCTATCTTGAGATTTCTTTTGCTCAGCAGTAAGTTTTTTTACGTCTTCCTCAATCTTCTTTTGCTCTTCTGGTTTAACAGTAACCTCTTCAACTACTTCTCCTGTAGGACTTATTCTTGGAATAATAGTATTAATCTTTTCTTGGAATGTATTACCAAACTGAAGATTGCCGTTTGCATCTAAGATAGGGTTACCATCTTCATCTCTTAAAACAGATTGCTCATCAGCAAGAACTTTAAAGATCCCTCTATCTGGTTCTAATACTCCTTCTGCCCTTTCCATTGTAACAATTTTACCTGTCTCAGAGTCAGTTGTTATTTGTAATGGAAGTACAGCTAACTCAGCTTCAATACCTAACATATTATACAACATATTTTTATAAGCTGTTAACTGTAAAGCATACTCTTCTTTCTTAGCAAACTTATTATTTGCATCATTATAGTTATCCCACTTGTCTGAGTTTCCGGTTTTAATATCTATAATAAATACCTTACCATTTCTATCTACTAATAATAAATCTATCTCTCCTGCAACACCTGCAGTCTCATCAAATAGTTTAATATTATTTGGTAGTATGATGTACTCTCCAGAGTCTATTCTTTCTTTTAATGCTCCAAGGATTGTCTCTGGCCCAAATAGTGCGTCAAAGACTTCATCATCTATCATCTCTGGATTTCTTTTTACCTCTACACCAGCTAAGAAGTTTCTTATCTGTTGGTCAATGTAAATACCAGCTATTCTTCTATCCTCATAGGTCTTCTCTTTTACTAGAGAAATAACATCATCAAATGATACTTTTCTAGCTTTTGCTTTAGCCTTAGCTGGAGCATTAGTAATAGTTCTTTTACCATCTACAGATATTCTAGTGATAAAGTCTCCTGCTGGAAGTACTTCACCTTCTTCTACATATCTGAATCCTTCTGGTAATGTATCATCTGTAGCTGGTTGTTCTTTTGCAGATATCTCACCAGATAAGATTTTAAGTTCTCTTTCTAATTCATTATAAGTCCATGTAGAGAATCCTGGAAGTCTTTTCTTCTTAAGTTCTTTAATAAACTCATCAATAGTTTTACCAGAACCTATTGTAGAATCATAAGCATCTTGTACCTCTTTGCTCTTACCATAGCTATATTCTTTTCCGACTAGCTTCTGAATAGCTCGAGTAACTCTGTCAAGTTTTTTACCATTGACATCATACTTGTTTACAGTCTCATCTAAGAAAATCTCATTCTGTCTATCAAGAAGTTTCTTAAGTTTCTTGATTACCGCTTCTCTCTTAGGATTATCTTTTATATTTAACTTATAATTTAAATACTTATTTGCACTAGTGATATAGAACTCAAGCTTAGCTATCTCTTCTTTATCATCTGATGTTTTCTCATCCTCTGGCTTAGCATTTAATTTTTCTAAGTCTCTCTCTAATTTACCTATGTTAGATTTAATTTGTGATACAGATAAATTTTCAAAGTCAACTTCTTCACCGTTAATGTTTATAATAGGAGCTTCTACGTCCTCAAGTTGTTGAGCAACTAGTTGATCTATCTTTCTCTTATTGTAATTATCAATTATGATTTTAGCCTCTGGATCATTTTGAACAAACTTCTCAGACTCCTCTAGCAATTGCTCTTGGCTCATTTGCTCATACTCATCTGATAAATCATTGTCTTCTATATAATTTTGAAAAGCTTTATCTAACTGATCTCTTAAAGCCTGATCCATTTCTGTAATAGGAGTATTAACTGTAAATGGAATAAATCTAGCTGCTAGTGTAAGCTTCTCTTTCTTTGCAGTCTCATTTAACTTATTAATAGCTTCTATTCTTTTTTCAGAATAAAGTTTTTCTATTTTAGAAACTTCTGCCGGATCTGGTTTCAATGATACTTTATATCTTCTACCAGCTACAAATTTTTCTTCAAATCTATCTACATTAACAAGATCCCCTTGGGCATTGTTATATCTTAAACCTTCTTCAGATTTATATAGAGTTACTTTTTTACGCTTATCTCTTTTAGTTAAGTACTCAGCATCCATATAATCTCCAACTTCCATTTGGTCTTGGAGAGCTTTTATTGATATGCTTTCTTTATCTAAAAGATTAAGTTTACCAAGTTGTTCTGTTGTTTCTGTTTTTGGAAGTTTATCAATTTCCATTCTCATCTCTGCATCTAACTTAGCCAATGTAAGGTTAAGTGCAGATATGTCAGCTGCTCTTGAATCTGGTCTGTAGCTTCTTACTGCAGCAGCTCTTTCAAATAACTCAGCATAATTATTATACTCAGGATGTCCTGGTTTAATAACTGCCTTTCTTGTGTTATCAAAAAACTCATCTGGAATTCTACCTATTCTTTGGAACTCTGCAGCATCATCAGCACTGATGTAAACATTTTTATCTGCAAGTTCATTTAATAGTGCATTAAGTTCAATGTTATTAAGCTCTTGGTTTACTAAACCATCAAAGTACTCTTTTCTGTTTTCATAAAGAGTCTTCATCCAGTCATAGTTCTTCTCTACATGCTCTATAAAACTCTTTGGACTTCTCAACATGTTTACATTCCCGGCAAGAATTGATGATTCTCTACCAAGCTTGTAACTATCTAATAACATCTCAAATGCTTTATCAGCATTTTCATCTAAATAGATATCCCCTGTTGCAGTTGCAATGGACTGTAAATACTTTTTGTAAGCATTTTCTAATGTTGTCTCTGCTTCTAGAGTAGCTTCAGGTGTCTTAGCTTTTACTTTAAGTTCCTTATCAATATATTTTCTTACTTCTGTTTCAGCCTCTTCTTCTGAGATACCATTTTCTTCTGCAAGTTTTTTAATAGATCCGTTTGCTCTAGCTTGTTCAACAAATTTATCTCTATCTATTGTCTCATATCTACTGTAATAGTCATGAGCATCTGCTAGCTCTTCTAGTGCTTGTAGCTTATTCTGTTTTCTTTGAAGTTCAATTGGTGAAAGAGTTTCTTTCTGAGCTTCAATCTCAGCTCTTAGTATATCTCTTTCATTTGAAATTCTTTCTGGCTGTAGTAATACTTGCAACTCAGAGTCTGTCATTTTAGACAGAGGCTTATTTGCTTTAATAGTATTTCTAATTTGCTCTATTCTTTTAATTGAATCTTTGTAACCTTCATTCATGAAGATTGCATTCATCTTTGCATTATCCCAAGCTGATTGAAATATTGCTGCTTTTTTGTGAGCATCAGTACCTTCTTCATATTGAGCAAGATCAATTGGATTAGGATACCTTTCTGATATTTCATCATATGACTTTTGTATTTCATCTGCTCTAGATAATACTCCGTCAATTCTAGATTGGTATTTTGCACCTTCTCCTTTTGGAACACCTTGCATTGCACCTTCAAATTCTTCAGGAGTTAATTCTTTAAATGAAGCTAAGTGATCTTTAAAGTCATTTAATGTTCCTGATTTTAGCGCAGTATATACTTGAGAAACAAGAGCTTGATCAGTTGCATCTAATGCTTCCTTTCTTCCCCCTGTTTCTTTTATTCTTGCCATTACTTCTTGATTACCAAGATTAAATATTTTTGAATCTAAGAAGTCTTTTGGATTAGCATATAGATCAGTAAGTGTCTGAGCAACTTGCTTACCGTATTCTGATTTTACTCTTTTATACTCAGCATATTGTTCTGGCTTAAAGATTCTATTGTATCCCATTGATGTCCAATTAGGAACTTTATTCATTGGTCCAGCAAATGCTCCCATTACAAATCCAGTTGCAAATGTTTCAAACCCTTGTGCAGTTAATGGATTTTGTTCTGACCAAGCATCTGAAAAATATTCTCCTCTTGATCTAGATCCATTTGCAAGTACACCCTTAGAGTATAAGTGAGCTTTAACTGCTTTTGAATCAAATGCATTTGTATGATATTTTTCCATTGCCTGAGCAATAGTTTCTTGAGCATTCTCTTGAAGACCCTCTGAAATATTACCCTTAAAATATGTTAAACCTTTCTTTGCAGTTTTACCAGCAACTTCTTTTACAGACTCTTTAAAGCCTATATCTTTCATTCTCTTAAGAGAATTTTTAAAACCACTCTCTATAAACTCAAACTCTCCTTTTGCTATTTTACTTCCTGCCTCATATGTTTTCTTTAAGAAAACTTTTCCACCATTTCCAAGATCAAGAATCTCTTTAGTTTTGTTTCCTAATATTTTTGATATACCACCTCTTGGATTTAAGATATTATCAAAAGTAATTTTATTAGATGCGTAAATTAATCCTGTATTCCATCCCATAGTTTCTAAGCTTGCTTGCTTAGCTTGTTTGATCATCTCATACTGTTGATCATTAGATGGTGCAGTGTTATTCAGTTTATAGTGCTTATCATAAAGATTTTGATAAACTTTATTCTCTACCATTCCAGCTTCTAATCTAGCTTCTGAAACTGCAGCATTTACATTTCTAACATCTGCATAGAATCCACCAAAGGTTTTAGATACTTTAGCAAGGGATGTTATATTATCAAACTCACCAGCTTGCCGTACAGTATTCATTGCATCTAGTGTATTTGAAAAAGGATTTAATACTCTTCCAACTTTACTGTTAGCTGCTCTATAAAATGCTCTTGCTGTATCAGAAGATTCTAATCCTCTTACAGCTCCTCTAAAAACATCATCAGCTTTATTAATGTATTTGAACATTCTTGTTCCAGCAAGACCCATTCTTGCAATGTTTCTTTCCGTTATACCTGCTAGTAATGGAGCAGCCCCACCTTCTGTTACAGCAGTAAGTCCAAGTGCAACAAGTTCTTCTGCAAGAATTTCTGACATAATACCTGCAGTATAACCAAAGTTCATTGCAGCATTATTTACAAATCCAAATACTCCACCTTTAGTAGACTGACCTATAGCAGCTGCTTCTTCATACATCTTAGCATCTTCTAAATCTCCAGATGTAAAATCTCCCTGAGCCATCTTCCACAAACTCTTAGGACCAGAAACAAATCCCTGTCCTAAAAGTGGTAAGAATGAGTGTTGCATCATTCTTGTAAAGTCATTAAACTTTGTAGTTCTTTCATTAAACAATGCCTCATTGTCTCTGAATGGAGTAAACCCTACTTCATCAAATTTCTCTTGACCATATGCAGCATATCTTTTATAAAAGTTATTTCCAGATGGTCCAGCATTATATGAATAAATTCTTGCATATGCATTCTTATCCTGATTGGCTTGTGATATAGCCTTACTATAATCATTTAATGCAGAAGCAATGTCACTAACAGATTGACCTTTTTGTGGTCCTGGTTTATTTGGTTGAATACCAGTAATAGTATTCTTTACATTCAACTGTGGTTGAGTAATAGCACTAAATGAAGGTACAGGAGATGCGGAAAAATTAATCTCTGGCATCTTTATTCTATCACCCTCAAATGGCTTGTAACTTAGTTCATCCAATTTAGGTTGATTGATTCCACCATACTCTGGTCCAAGTGGATCAAGTGGGCTAAAAGGGGTTTCATTATTCTCAGCCATGTAATTATTGATTTAATAAATCCTCATTAGTTTGTTTTACAATATCAAAGAAATCAAAAATTTGATTGTCTCTTTGTAATGATAAATTGTTTCCAGAGACTACACTATTCTGTGTTGTAGACATCATCTCATATTTACCTTTTTCTGGATTCCAAATTGGATATGTAGTAGTAAGTGTATAGTCACCCAAACCTAATTCATTTTTAGTAATTGAAAACTTATACATATTATTTGTAGGATCAGAATATTCATATTTACCAGAAGCGTCTACATAGGATGCAAGAGGATCTTTAAATGAAGATTGGTATAAATCATTCTTCATGTTAGAAGAATTTGTCATAACATTAATACCATTTGTAAGAATGTTATTGTATTCCTCTGTGGTTAATAGATTATTATTTTGATCTTTATTTGTTGAAACATATTGTTTTAACCATTCTGCAGTAGGTTTAATTATTACTGCACTTCTTTTTAATGATCCAGTAGCAATTGGTGAAACACCCATTTCAAAAACACCTACTTTAGATTTTGGTGAATTCATGTCTCTTTGTAAAGCTTCAATTAATGTTTTACCTTTTGACATTTTACCTCCACCAACTTTGTCCCAGTTAGTCTGAGAATATCCTTTAAATGATATTCTTGTGTTTGCTGAATCTCCAAAGTCTAATGCTCTAAGGTCTTTCATCACACTATTAAAGTGATATCTTCCTGTGGAGCTTTTTGGGTTTACAGCAATACCTCTAGCACCCTTTACAGATGCACCAGTTCCTGGATCATAAAATTGATCCATACCAACTACTGCTTTTTTAACAATTTTTTCATTTGTCCAAACATCACTTGCACCAGCTACTAAATTTGAATAATCTGAATCATCTGGGTTCTTACCTTCTTGAATAAGTTTTTTTCTAAACTGATCTTCAGATCTTAAGTTACCTCTTTCATCATATAAGAACTGTGCATTCTTCATACCATTTCTTGAAAGCTCCATCTCTACTGCTTTAGAGGTTTCTGTTCTCCACTTGGTATCTGCACTAAGATAGTTTACATAATCTTGGAACTTAACATTTTCTTTCAGGATCTGTTTAGATCTAGATTTAATGGTTGAAAGCTCAGAATTATTTTTAATATAGTTGTTATAGTTATTTTTAATTCTCTTTAAACCATCTGCACCAATTGTTCTTGTCAAGAATCCAACAGGATCTTTTTGAAGTCTTCTGTTAAATTCTTCATAAGACATATTTGGTGCTTTTGCAGTACTTAAAATTTGACTTAATTGTTTTTGATCTATCTGTTTATTATTCTTAAGTTCTTGAAGTACTCCTAGCGTGGATTGCATCCAAGGTAAAGCATATGTTTCAGTTTGATTTTTAACAATCATTCTACTTACATCAATAGCTTTTTGTTTATCCGTAGTTGTACCTTGTCCACTATTCATTATATAAGTAGTGTTTTGATCTTCATATGCTACTACTTCACCATTCTCATCTCTATAGTGTGTGCCAGCTGCTACCTTATCTTTATCAGCATCAAGTTTATTTTGTAACTGAGCCTTGAATGCTGCAACTTCTTTTTGACCTTGAATTCTTGCAGCAATTTCAGACATGTTATATTTATGCTTATCAGACATAACAGCATAAGGATTTGCATCCATATCCACTTTAGAGTTTCTATAAGCATAAACATGTGCTGCTTCATCTAAGTCTTTTTGCATTAGCATAGATGCAACACCATTATCTACTTTATATCTCAATGACTCTATATCTCCATATGGATTCTTAAATCCTGTAGATGTTGTAGCAGTACTTGACTGTCCACTATTCATCATGTCATATTCTGTTTTAGATCTATCTAACACAGAGTCATTAATCTTTTTGTTTTCTAGATAAGCATCTAACTGATTCTTAAGTTCTGGGCTTTTATCTCCAGCATCAATTCTTTTTTGTAGATCTTTTATTTTATTATCATAAACTGTAGATCTTTCCTGAAGAGCTTCATATCTTCTTTGAGATTGTCCTTTAAGTATGTTAAAGTTATTCTCAAGATATTTCATTTCTGCTGCATTCTTATCTCCATTAAACTGGGCAGCATTTGAGTAAGCATAGTCTTTTCTATTTACATAAGACTGAGTTTTGTAAATAGACTGAACCTGTGGATCATTTCCAAGATTAGCCTCAAATAACTTTTGTAAAGGTTCTTCAAGAATCTGACCATTAGTTTTCTTAACTACCCATCTACCATCATCACTTAAGTTTACACTTTCAATATTACCATATTGCTTTGCTAAATCAAGTGCTTTATCCTGAACATTTACATATGGAGTATATAATACATTCTCCATACCCATAGCCTTATCTGCAGTAACTTCTTTAAATTCATCTCTTCTATACTGCATTTCTCTAAGACCAGTATCCCAGAATTGAGCTCTGTCTTTTTCATCAGAAGAACCTTGCAATGCTTGTGCTTTTCCAACTTGCATGTTATAATTCTTAGTCCAAGCCATATCTTTCATTAGACCTTTATCTTCATAAAAAGGTTTAAATACTTGAGTTGCTTGACTAACATTCTGTTGTAAAGACAAATCTAATCCTGCAATTCTACCAACATTAAAATTAATTTGATCAATTAAGTAATCTTTCTTCTTAACATTATCTTCTCTTGTAAGATCTGCATAAAAATACTGACCGTAAATCTTATTAAGAGACTTCCAATTTGAATCATACTGAGTCTGTTTATTCTGTATTAAATTAGCATACAGATTCAGATCAGGCTGATATGGTTGTAATTGTGGTATAAATGTGGCTGCCGTATAAGTTGCCATAATGTTCTATTCTATAGTATAAATATATTAAAATTTTCTAAGTTTAATAAACCTTAAAAGTTTATTCATAGTAATAGAAAGGATAAACCATGTCTCCATATACCATTCCACCCATTTGTAAAACAGGTCCGCCAAATCTTGAGTATCTAGCTTTTAGTAATATTTCTCTTTCATCATCTTCTAATCCTGCCTTCTTTAATGCCTGTGCATATTCAATCTCACTTTGTTGTTCTTGCTCAGGAGATAATGGCTTACCAGTTTTGAAGATTTGTTTACCAGTTCTTGGATCTATACCATACTGCTCAGTCTGTAAATTATAAATGTTTGCAGCATTAGTATCTCCTTGATTAATCATCTGAGTAGTTAATGCATCTTTTGCATTTAACTCCCCTCTATACATGTTTTCTACTGCACCTACTTTATCCATATACTGGTTAAGTATGTTTTGTCTATTTTGTCCTTCAGCTATATCACCTTGGTAGTTAGTTAATCTTTCTTGATTCTCTGTACCAACGTTTCTTGCTTGAGTACTAGCAATAGCATTTACTATACCTTCAGCAACATCTCCTTGTAATGACGCTGCTGTAGCTTGTTTTGCAGCAGAGGATCCAGCTGTTCCAGATAATACATCTAAGTTCTTAGCAGCTTGTCCTTGAAGACCTTGTACTTTAGATAACCATTCTTCTTTAGCTAGTTCTACTTCAGGATACTGATATGTCATAGCTGTAGGATATTCAATACCAGTTCTAGTTCTCATAGCTGTTGCTAGATTTCTTTCATCCTGTGGGGTCCATTGCATTGGAATTTCCCATGATTGAGCTCCACCTCCGTAACCACCACCTTCTTCTTCACAAATACACTCTCCATTAGTTAGTTCCTTTTCAACTTCTTTTCCAGTTGCAGGATCTATACAGTAACATTTTTCTACTTCACAAGTACAATTACCATCTTTATCTTTGTATGGGCTATAGTTAGATTTATTTGGATCATCACACTGACATCCTGGAGTTTCTGGTGTTTCTTCTAATTGTACTACATCAATATCTTCTTTTTCTTCTCCTGTTTTTGTTTCACAAGCTTTCATTCTTGATAAAAACTTAGCAACAAAAAATTTACCTACTAATTCTTCTGCAGTATAGTTTTGAAGATCTCCAGTCTTCATTCTTTGACAAACACCATTTAAATAAGCTTCTTGCTCTTCTGGTGTTTGTTTTTTGTATGGACCTGTTCTCTTATATGTCTTAAACTCTTTCTTTTCTCCAGCAGTTTGTTCTTTAGATCCTTTTGCATAATATCCACCACCAATATCTTCATACCCTTCTTCTACTTTTTTAACTTTTTTAGCTTCATCTCTTTTAGCTTTTGCTTTTAACTCTTCTGCAGAAAGTTTACCTTTAGAAGAAGATGAAGATGAAGATGAACCACCACCATCATACATATCTATATAACCTCCACCACTCATTATTACTGGCATGCCTAACATACCACCAACAATAAGTCCTTCTTCAGCCATTTGACGATTTAAGAATGGACCACTGCCTAAGTTGTGTTTAGTTCTGCCCATATAGTTATTAGAGTTAACTCCCATAGCCATACCATATGCAGCAAATGGCACATCATAACCTCCCATCTCCATACCATACATAGCCATAGGTGCTCCTTGCATTTGCTCAGGAGACATCTCTTGTGCACCTTGCATTTGTTCTTCCATAGATGGTTGAGCTATTGGCTCTCCAGATGGCATTTGTTCTGGCGCACCTTCTTGTGGCATCATTCTATCTTGAGCCATTTGTTGCTGAGCCATTTGTTGTTGTTGTTCCTGTTGTTGTTTAGCAACTTCTGGAATTAAATCAGCTTCTGTGATTTTATTAGCTTCCATATAAGGTTCAGCAATAACTGGGATACCTTGAGGAAAACCTTTTTTAGATTCTTGTGCAATTGCTAATGCACCAAGTTTCATCACATAGTTTTTAATCATCATCTCTGCAGTCTTCTTCTCCATCTTATTGGATTCAGGATCTTGCAAAGTTTTTCTATATTTATTTATGTCATAAGACTTAGATAACTCAGCTGGAGTATAACCACCTTTCTTAGGTGACTTATTAAACATCTTTAAGATCTTAGGATCAGTTATCTTCATAGATGCTGTATCACTGAAGATAAATGTGTCATCTGGTAAGTTCATAGGAACTCCACCTTCTGAGTGTCTTGGTCCTTTTATTTTAAAGAAAGATGGGAATGTAGAACCATCAAGATCTCCTACTAATGTTTCTCCACCTTCAGCTTCTAGGTTTGCTTCCTCTCTAGGAACAGCTCCCATAGTTTTTCTTACTTGTGGACTTGGTTTACCTATATAAGCATTATAATCTGCACCACCAAAAGCAGGTACATCATTTGCCAATGAACCTCTTACTTGATATCCAGTTCTAGCTATAGGTAGTTTTCTTAGTCTTTTGTTCATGTTGTTTTATTTTAAACCAGCTAATTTTAATAACTCTTGAAAGTCACTTAAGTTTATTTTGTTTCCGCTTGCAGAAGATTTCTTCTTTCCAATTGAACCACCTTTTCTTATTACACCTTCAAAACCTTGTATACCTTCTTTACCTGTTCTTGCATTCCACTCACCTTTGTTTATTACTTCATTTGCAGTTTGTTTTTCACCCATTGCAAATTCTGTCATTCCTGGAATATATTTATTTCTTCTTTCAGTAATATAATCTTGAGCATCTGCAAGATTGGCTCCAAAATCTAAAACACCTCTAGCTGCTTTAGTTGCGTCTATCTTACCTTTTTCCTCTTTAATTTTTAACTGAGCAGTTTGAGGTTCATAACATTTACTTGTTGGATCAAGTTTTTGTTCATATGTACAATCTGTTAAATCTTCACCTTCTGGTTCTATGGTATAATTTTTAAATTTATCAGCATCAGGATTTTTAATATTCTGATTTTGATTGAAATATTGCATTGCCCCCCATGTTGGACTTTCTTCAACACCTATAACTGGATTGCCCTCATAAGATACTGAAGAAAAGTTAATTCCTTGATCAGCAGTAGGCAAGTATCCACCATAAGCCATATAGCTTGGGATGTATCCCCCATAAGCATACTCATCAGAATATATAGGATCATTAAGATCAATAGGGTTTCCTGCAGCATTAATATAAGTTGTGTTACCTTTATTAACTACTGTAGGTATTGATGTTCCTTTAATTAATGCTTGCCTAATTTCTGCGTCTGATTTACCCACCATTCCTGGAGATTCAGTCATGCCACTTATAGCAGTTCCAGGTGCAACTCCGCTTGGTGATGCAGTAGATGATGCAGTACTTGGTGATACTGTTCCTTGTGAAGGTAATGTACCTACAGATATGCCAGGTGTTCCCGTTACAATATTAGCTCCTTGAGATGGACTCATTCCAGGAGTTGAAGAAGTCATAATATTATTTAATGGTGAATCACCTTTCACCCATTTCTGAGTTTTTGGATCAAGTACCAACCCTTGTCTTCTTTGATTAGCTTGAAAGTTTGCAAGTTCTTCTTGTGCACTTTTAGAAGGACCTTGTGGTTCTGTTGATCCAGTAAGAGTGCCTGTAAATTGATATGCATCAGATTCAGCTGGTATATTTCTATTTAATCTTTCATCTCTTCTTGCAAATCTTCTATCTCTACCGGACATGTTTGAAGTATCTTGATTAGTACCAGGTGTAGTTCCTTGTGCACCAGGTATTGCACCAGCTTTTATTTGATCTGGTGTAGCATAATCAATAGTCCAAATCTTATCATTCTTTAATCCTAATTTACCAAGTAAACCTGATCCTTTTTCTTTAGAATATTTCATTCCTGTAGGGAGCATTCCTGACTGAGTAATTGCGGCAGCAGTAGCTGCATATTGTAATGGATTTCCAGCAGGACCATATGTACTTGGACCTCTACCAAAACCTTTAATTAAATTACCAGCAGCTCCTAAAAGACCAGTACTTGCATAAGGACCAAATCCTCCGTAATTACCTCTAGAGCTCCATGCAGAATAACTATCATATGGATTATATCCAGCTGCACCATATCCACCAGCATATCCTTGCATCATTTGTTGCTGACCTTGCATCTGCTGATTATACTTCTTTTGATAATCAGCTTCCCAAGTCTTTTGTCTTTCAGCAATCATCTTATCTAACTCTTCTTGATTATATGTCTTACCTGCATTAGAAGGATTAGTTTGACTATCTCCAGTTCCTTGGAATCTATGTAAACCACCATGTCTAAAGAAAGCATCTGTTGTATCTTTAGAATCTGAATAGTCTAAGTCAGACTGATTAATTTGTGGTTGATATAAATCCTGTAACATTTGTTCAGAATAATCCTCATCTCCACCATATATGAATCTTTGAAGATTTCCAAATTGATCTTGTTCTGGATCATTTATAACTCCACCAAATTGTTTATACTGATTTTGTAATTTTTTCCACTGAGTATCACTCATACCTAAAGGTTTTTTCTGTGTTACTCTTTCTTTTACAAATTTCTTATACTCAGGAGTTTTCTTTGCTTTTGCAACAAGTTTAGGATTGCCAGTATCAACACCAGCACCACTACCTTTTGTACTCCAAGAACCAGTATTATCTTCAGGTGCTTTCTTCTGTGGTTTATTTGGATTGTAATAACTATCTAATGATTCTCTACCAGTTTTATTTACTAACCAATCTGGTTCACCAAGAGTCCACTTTTTAGTTTTTGGATCGAACCCATAGTACTTATCTGATTCTGTTCTACCCCATTTATCTACTTTTTCTGTAACATTACTCCATCTTGTTGGAGTTGGTGTGGGAGTAGTAGTTTTTTCTTCTCTAGCCCACACAGGAGTTCCTAATGTCCATTGCTTAGTAACTGGATCAAAACCATACCATTTGTTATCTGGAGATCTTCCCCATCTATCTTTCTTATTTCTAAGTTCCATGGCTTGTCTTGCACCATTAACTTCAGAAGGGACATTTTGAACATTAGTTTCTTCTTTCTCAGTTGTTACAGTTCCATCTTTATTTTCTTTAACAACTACTTCTTCTTTCTGATCTGCAGATGTAGTAGCCGCATCTGAATTAGTAGCCTTAGCAACATCATCTATAGATTTGTTATTTACAGTAGTTGCAATTTTTTCAGTAACAAGTCTTCCTTTTGTTGTTTTTTTATAAGGTTGATTATAACCCCAACTTGAAAAACCACCCATCATAGGAAACATAGATGCTGCCATTAATGGACTAAATTGAATTTCAGCATTTCTTAATCCACCAAGAAATCCAAATTTATATTTAGCAGAAGCACCAGGTGGAATAAATGGAGTACCAAAGGCTGCTCTATTTGCTCTTCTCATTCTCCAACCACCAAACTGTGCATAGTCCATATCATCTTGTGGTTGCATCATTCCTGGTTGAGGCATGCCTTGACCAAACTGATTATTATACATTTGCTCAGCTTGTTGTTTAAAGAAATGATCTGCAGCTTGATCTTTTACTCCAGCAACAAATATATTTTTATTTCCTGGAGAATCTGTTGTAGGATTATTTTCAGTACCTCTTACATTAGCTGTGTTAGCTTGTTCTACTTGATCTCCTCCCTGTTGAGCTTTTTTAAGTTGTCTAACAGTTTTATTTATAAAAGATCTTTTGTTAGGTACACCACCGTATTTTAGATTTCCAAAACTATAATCTTCTTCAATATCTGCATCTGCTGATTCATCATCACCTTCTGCAAGATCATAATAATAATTTGGTTCAGTTGCTTGTTCTGCTTCTCCTAAGTAATCTGCGGGATCTTGATACTCTTCTCTATCTTGACCAAGTTCTTCATTAGTTTCTTCTGCCGCATTTTCTCCAAGTTGATCATATACTGATTCTATATACTGATCTACTTGAGCTTCTGCTTCAGAGTATTCTGGAGATCCTTCATCAAAATTAGAATACTGAGATAAGAGGGCAGCTTTTATCTGTTCTTTATCCATCCCTCTAGATATCATCTCTGTAGTTTGTTGAAGCATCATGTCTCCTTGATCTTGCTGTGGAGTTTGTTGCTGCATCATTTGCTGTTGACCAGGTTGCATTTGTTGCATGATACCAGCAGTTACAGGGCTCATCATTTGAGCACCTTCTTGTGCTTTTCTTAACCACTGTGCGGTCTTATTTATATAACCACCCTGCCCATTTGGATCTTTGTAAATTCTTACTTTTCTTTTCATTATAACGCGCTATAATATAAATATAATAAATAAAAACATAGCATTTAAACTTATTAAGTTTAATCAAGTTCTTCTATGATATAGCCTCCTTTTCTATATCTTTCTATCTCATCTTCATCCAGTTCTGCAATAAACCCTCCTGTTTGCATTTGACCTTGGAGATTTGCATTATACTGTTGAAATAAATTTTGATTACTAGTAGCCATAATATTAGCAAGAGCTTCTAATTGTTGCTCTCTTGGATCAACTACTGCTTGTTTTTTTGCTGGAGTCCAATTACTGTAATCATCATCATGCATTGCTTCTTCTTGTTCTGCTAACAATTTTTGTTTTTGTTGTAGCTCAAGTTCTTTTACTTTTAATGTTTGAGCTAATTGTTCATCTGCTGTACCCTGTGGAGCATCTCCATATGTATCTGCATGCATATGATCATGGTCATATTCTTTTTCTTTTTCAGAACTTGATTTAGATTTTTCTATGGGTTCAATATGCCAAGGTTCATGACCCATTCTAAAATGTAAACCATACTTCTTGGCATTAGCATGAGCCCATTCAGTAGCTTTATTGTTTGCATCCTTTCCTAAGAACTGACCATTTGAATTTAAGTCTACTGCAAGACCTTTATTATGGAATGATCCTCCTGGAGGAGCTACCCACTTTCTTGCTTTTTCAGGAGATCCATATTTCTTAAGAGCTTGTTTCCAAAGTTTCTCTTGTTTTTCATAGGATCTATATCCTGAACCTACTCCTAAGTCTATACCTTGTGATCTAGCATCTAGAATAAACTGAGTAAGTCTTTGTGAGAAATCATCTGTTAAACCTTGAGTACCACTAACAGAACCTCCATCATCTTTTCTAATAAGATTACCAACAGAGTATCCATACTTAGCTGTTGTACCACCATACTTTCTTATTGGTGTGTATGAGTTTACATTTCCAAATCTATTTTGAAAATTAAATGCATTTTCTAATTCATCAGTATTTTGAAAACCAAGCTTTTGCATTAAAGCATTATCAAGATTTTTAGCCATACCCTTATATGCGTTACTTCCATAATAAAGCTCATATCCAGGTTTATCAACTGCAATTTTACCCTGATCAATTAAATCATAACCATTTAATGATCTACCCGTATGATTATATTGCGGCATACTTAACTGATCAAAAGCACTTAATGTTTTCTTTTCACCATTTATATTAAAAGTTTTAGTTTTATATTTAACCCCATCAAGAGTTAACTCTGAAGCATCTTTTATAAACCAGTCTTTAGATTGTGGTATATCACTAAATCCACCAAAGGGTTGCCACATACCAGCTGTAGTCTCTGCATCTTTAGCTGATTTTCCAGCCCATCCAGAAGATTTATAGAAAAACTCTGGTGTACCATCTGGCATTCTTACTTCAACAATTGGTCTTCCAGCATATGTTCCATGATAGTTAATCATATCAGGATGTAAAAGTTCTTCTCCTTTTGCACCAGCTTTATCCCATTGTGTTCCTCTTTTTCTTAAACCTGTTAGAACATCACTAACAGCTTCTGCTGGTGCTCTCATTGGTCCAACAAAATCAACTGCTGGTTTAGATGATGAGAAGCCCATTTTTGTAAGACCCGGACTATATGCTTTAGATATTTTTTCCATATCTCTTGCATTTTTAACAAACCTTTCAAGTTTGTTTACACCACTACCAACGCCTTTTACTAAGTTTACACCTAATTCTGGTATTGATTCTAATCCTGCATAAGTTAATGGATTAAATGCCATTGCTTCTGTATCAGATACATTAGCCATTTTTTCTCCCGCTAAAGCATTAGCTTGTTCTTTGTAATCCGATCCTGTGGTTAATCCAGTATTCTTAACTAAGTTAGCTATTGCTGCTCCTGGTATATCCATTGGAGCTAAAGTTTCAAGAGCTCCTAATTTTGATTCTGCTATTTCTTTTTGTTCTCTTTTTGTAAGTCCTGGAATATTATATTTTAAGACATCACCTTGTTCTCCTGGTAATAATTTAATAGCTGCATTACCAAGTTCTTGTATACCAGCTAACGATCTTGACCAATAACTAGGTTGTAGTTTAGATCCGTATTTAGATTCTGCAACAGCTTCTTTTTCTCCTGGTGTTAATTCATCCACCCACTCACCTCTTCTTTTAGGATTCCATCCTTCTTTCTTACCAAGTTTATTTACAGCATAATTATTTGTTTTATAATCATACTCACTCATAAAGTTTTGAAGAACATCTTCTGGAAAATTTTCCATAGTAACTCCTGCAGCTTTATTTAATCCTTTATTCTTTTTTAGATATTGTTTTTTCTTTTCATCTAAGAAAATATCCATTGGGTTTTTATCACGATACTCTGCTCTAAGTTTACCAATATCTGAGCCTTCTCTTCCTGTTGATACTTCAGGTTTATTTACAATTTGAGAATATGTATCAGGATTTTCAGCCAAAAAGTTTGGATCAATTGGTGTATATGTAGAGTCAGGAACTGGCCCTCCAGGCTGCATTCTAGTTAATGAAGGTACAGAGATGTCTTCTACTACATATCCTCCCTTTCTGTATTCTTCTATTTCATCTTCAGTTAGTTCTATTTCAAATGCTCCACCATCTTGCTTAATTCCTAATGGAGGTCTTCCATAAACTTGTGACATGTACTCTGCCTCTCCTTCTAATGTACTAGGATCACTATACATTAGTGGATCAACTACTTTGTCATATTTTAATTGTTCTGGTATAAATCTATCTAGATCTTTATTCCATGTATGACCCCCTAACTCAGGAGCTATTGTTTTTAGATTGTTTATATATCTATCAACATCATCACCTTTTCTATTAAAGTATGTAGCAGCTTGTTCATCAGATGCTGCTGTTGATGGTCTAAGCTTTGGACTATATGGATCTGATCTAAATCCATCTTGTCTATTTTGCCAAGCATGAGCCATCTCATGATTTAATTCTTCTTCTGATGCATTTGGATCTAAATAAACTGCATCCATTCTAGGATCATAATATGATCTTTCTCCTTCTGGTAAATATGACACAGAAACTTCAGAAGGTAAACTTCCGCCATCTTGAAAGTACGGAGAGTAAGGATCAAAGATTTTATTCTTAACAGATCTTGGTTTTTTAAATAGGGGATTCTTTGCAAATAATTTATTCTTAGCCATCAGGCTTCTTGAATATTTTTTAGGTGCTTTCTTGCTTCCCCCTTTCTTTGCTTGTGGTATTTCATAAACCATGTCTCCTTCAAACTGGTAATCATTACCAGGAGTCATGTATTGCATGTTACCAAGATTATCAATACCAACTAGGTCATCTTCTACTCCTTGCATAGTTATTTCACCTGTAGGTGTTGGTACTGCAGTAGGTTGTCCAGGATAATCCCATTGACCTCTCTCAGATATAATAAATCCGTTAGTGAATCTTTTTAATTCATTTGGTCCTCCGGGTAAACCTAATGTTTCATAGTCTTCAAAAAACTCTTCCATTATCTTAATGATGCTTGGTTCTTACTATTTATTATCTTAAGGATAAAGTTAATATCTCTTTCCTGTGGTGTTGCAAGTTTTGATAAGAATAGATAATTAAGATAATGTCTAAATCTTTTTCTTTGCATTTCAGGTTTATTGTAATTTAAGTTATTTGCATTCAAGGTTTTGATATAACCGTTAGGTTGTGTGTTCCAAATAACTTGATCTGCATAGTTTCCTAATAACTGTGTAGTTCCTGGAACAAGCTGTCCAGTTGGAGGATAATCCGATCCAATAGGGAACTCCCCTCTATCTTTTGTAATATCCCAGAACTGGTTAAATCTATATTTGTTTTCTTCTTTTGAGAATAAAATATCAAATGAAGATAAGTTAGATTGATTTAGTTTAGGATAATCAAGTGAAAGAGTAATATTGTTCTTAGGGAATATATTTAAATTTAAATAACCAGATACTTGTTCTGTGTTAGATACTACAGCTTGATTAAAGTTTGCATCTAGAACATGGAACTGATCTACACAATTAAGATGAGAATATCTATATGCTTCTAGTATATACTCAAATGATTTAATAACTGTAGGTGATTGTCCAGTAACTATTGGGTACTCAATCTCAAATGGATATTGTGTACCATAGTAGTTATTAAAATCTGAACATGTATCATTGTGTTTCCAGATGGTATTATTCTTTATTGTAAAAACACTTTCTTTAGATGAGAAAGCTAAATCTGGATGCCAGTCATGATAACTAATGAATACACTAGCTTTAGGGTCATAACTTACTGTCCAAGATGCATCCTCAAATATTGCTGGATCTCCTAGTTGGTATTTAACTCCAACATAATTAAATCTATTAGTAGCAGAATCGTAAGATACTTTACCTAAACCATCTTTTAACTTGTAATCTTTTTTAGTAAAATATAATAATGAGTTTCTATTATCATACATTGATTGTACACCAATACCAGCAACAGGATTATCTACATGTGGGAAATCTGGGAAATCCTCTGTAAGCTTATATGGTAAGAATAATGCAAACCACCATTTAAGTCCATTCTGAGATATTTCTTTTACTCCATCCCCATATGCAAATATCTTTCCTTGGTTCATTGACACATAGTAAAGACCTGCTGGAGAATAAATTACTGATCTAATATTTTGTGATGAGCCATACTCAAAAGAAGCATCTGAATTAACTGCAGATGAAGGGGGATTAGAAAATAAACCTCCGTCACCTATAGTAACTTTTTTACCCAAGTTTGTAGTTAATTGATCAACACCTTGATAGAATAAAGGACCAGTAGTTGGGAATGTAAATAACATACCACTCATTCCTACAGGTTTAACTGTAGTTATCTTATCATTAAACTGTACATAGTTTAATGGTAAATAAATCAACCAGTTATTGTCATATGATTCATCATCTTGATATAATGAATATAATGCTCTGTTAGGATAATAAGTAAAACATAATTCAGCTACATATGGATTGTATGTTAATCCCTGTATAGACCCTGCAGAAAGATATTGTGTAAAGAACTTAGTAACACTTAATGAATAATCAAAGTTGTAGAAGTTACCTTTAGTAATTACTTCTGGATCTATATCAAATAACTCCCGCATATCTGTATACTGATATGGTATATATGGTTGTTCATATTGGAAAGTACCTTGAGATCTAAAGTCTACAAGAACATTACTTTCTACAAAGAAATCTCTTACACCTGAGTTAGCTAAATAGAAATAAGAATTTTGTACTGAGAAAAAACCATCATAAGCACCACTACCATTTTCATCATCATCCTTTCTTCTATAACCATCATGATCTAAATTATAATAATCAATAGGTAATGGTCCTGTACCAAATGATGGATTTTGATTAAATAATGATTGGATAGCTACTAAAATATTTCCTGGGTTACCACCAATTATACTTTCATCCTTAGAATAAGGTTGAGTATTCATCCAATATCTTGCTATCGGAATATTATTATATAAAGCATAATTCCAAGGAGTACCATTAGGAAGATTATATAACCAGTTATAAAAAAATAACATTGTATTCTTTTCTGTAAATCTGTTTATATATGTATCCCCGCCAAAAATTACATCTGTTGGTAACAATACTATATGCTGAACTTGTGTAGGATTTGATGGTGGACCACAATAAGCCGATGTATATGCAATTGTAACATCTCCATTAGGATTTGTTGCTGGATCATAAACATTATCTTTATCAAATCTAACCTCACATGATGTTGCAACAACTTGTTTAATACTTTCTAACTGCCCATATTGATTTTGTACATTATATTTTAATCCAACATAATGACTAGCAATATTAGATAAGAATGTATTAAATCTTGTTTCATTGTCAAATGACATTCCAAAACTTGAAGTAGAAACTGCTTTACCAAGATTAATTAAACTATTATCTTCTTGGTTACCTGGAACTATAACACCACCAGCATATGTACCAATTAAATTAGGACCTTCAATTGGAGCAGTAAGTGGATTTAAATTGTTAGGTGCAGCAGTTCTTAAAAATGCTGTCTTAGTTCTATTAAGATTATTTATACTATATCTTTGAAATGCGCCAGTACCATCAAGATAATCTGGAACTTCTTGATTACTATCTGTAAGATAAAATCCTTCTTCTAAACTAAATCTTTGTAATAAGCTTCTTACAGGCGGAACAAATCTTGCATAGAATCCATGTGCAAGGGATTGTAATGCATATTGTTCAAATGGTAAGAATGCTTGTATTGTTCTTATTGTTGTATTAAAACCTTCTGAAAAGTAATATGGTAGTTGTATTAATCCGTCTAAAAAACCTAAACTTGGAATATTATTAAAAATGTTAGCAGGGTTATATTCTTTTGTGTAAGTTGGTGCTGTGTACAATCCTTCATCTGATGCATCTTTAGCCGCATCATAAAATATTTCATCTAGAGTTTGTCCAGATCCAAATGCTGCACCCAATTGACCACCAAGAGAAAAATAGTTATCTAATTTATTTTCAAATTTTGGATAAACTCCAGTTACTGGAAGACTCATAGCTGTAACAGTAGTTTGATCTAGATTCCCTGGAGGAAGTGTTGTATTATTACCAGTACCACCAGCAACAGCCCATTTATCATATTTTTGATATGGTACATAAAAGTCTGGAATACCTTTATACTGTACAGATTGTTTTCCAAGAAGACTGACAAACGCATTTCCCAAACCAACAAATATTGCAGCAACATATGCAGCATTAGACATTAATTGATTCTCAGGATGTTTATTTGGAATGGTAAACTGATGAAGACCATTACCTTCTAAACTTCCATAAATTTTTAATTCAGTTTGATTTAAGAAAGGATTTCTAAAACTTGTATCCGGAGATGTAAAGGTAATTAAGTTTCTAGGTATGTTTTGATTTACAAATGTTTCATTACCCTGAGAATCTATGTTTATAGTTTTAATGAATGGATCATTATATCTATAATCATGGTCAGCAGGATTAAGAGTATTACCTAAAGGAATAGTACAGTTAAATGGATAGTTTGCATATAAGCCTTTTCTGTTGCCTTTTGACTGACCTTGTATTTGATAGTCTCTAAAGTTATTAATCATACCTTTAGCAACTATACTTTGATTACCTTCTCTTGACCCTCTTAAAATTTCATAACCAACAATTCCTGGTATTGGATTTCCATCATTATCTTTTGGATATATAATACCTTGAAACTGAACACCCATGATTCTGATATACTTTTTACCATCAGAAGGACTTACTGCAAAGTTTGCATTATCTACTCTAAAATGATATGTTTCAGGTACTAAAGCATTATCTGGAAACTTGTGATGTCTTATAGGTTTACCACATAAGTCATTTATATATTCACCTGCTTGTGGTCCATTAGAATAAATAAGTTGTCCTTCTGGTCCAGTCCAACAATGAGCACTTGAATTCCAAACCTCTGGTTGATTAGGTGGATATATTTCAGTTGATTGCCAATATCCCATTTTACCTTTACGTAATACTTTTCCACCATCTGGTAAAATTGGATTATTTATTAATATTGGTGCAGAAGGTATAGCAGTATTTACTGTTTGAAACAACATTGTATCATCAGGAAAACTATTTGGATCTAAGTAAGGAGCAAAAGATCCATATCCTTCATTATCAAATAAAGTTTGCGTAGTTCCATTAGGTGCAACAAATGTATATTGCTCAGCTGGTCTACCTGGAATATGATAAGAAGCTGATTTATCTCCAGTATTATATACCCAACGTATAAAGAATGAATACACCTCATCTCTAAGATATCCAGTCTTTGATCCACCTTTAATATAATAATCTTCAGGATATTCAACAGAAACCCAATAAGTATCAATTAAGTTTGCCAATGGTTGATAGTTAAAATCAAATTTTGATTTAGGAGCAATTCTTAGCAAATACTGACTAACATTGACCATTTGATCAGATGTTTCATATACAGGGTTCTGTATAGTAATCAAACTTAAAGGAACTGTTTCTAATGTAAGTGGAATATCATCTAATAAGATTGTTGTTTGTGAGGTAGAATAATAACCTACTTTTTTCGCAATAACATTTTCATTTATAGATGCTACTATTACAAGTTCAAACTGATCAAAATTATCTGTATCTAAATCTAATTTTAATTGCAAAGATCCTTGTGATAAGTTTCTTTCAGTATATACTGGTTGTAAATTACTTGGAGAAAAATAGTTAGTTACTTTTTGAGTATTGATTGTATATGCAACTATAGCAAAGTATGTTCCATTTTCTAATGTACCTGTACCAGGTGCAATAGATAATTCTACACATGGTGTTTTAACAAGAGATGCTAATCTTATTTTATCACAATCTAATTGATTAGTATCAAAACATATATGACAATCTGTTGGTAAACAGTCTTGTTCCCAAGCACCTATTGGCCAAAGCTGTTGATTACCTGCGCCATCTAAATAATAATTGTAATTAGCACCTGCAGTTGCTTGATTAGATCCTCCCCATGTAAGTGCTGGATCTGGCCAAGTTTTAGGATCACCAAGATCCATGTATCTATCTACATTATTTCCATCAGCCCAATATACTTCCCATCTACAATCTCCCTTCTGTCTTGATCCACCGGTTATAAGATGTAAGTTGCTAAAGTTTAAACATGGTGCAGAAACAATTGGTCTATATCTACAGAAGTCTTCTTCATATAAACCAATCTCAGAGTTAACAGGTTTCCCATTAACATTAGCTGCAGTAAAGACTACCCACTTATCAGCAAAGAGATGTATTAATCCAATAATATCCTTATCTCCCTGCATAGTTTCACCACTTGTCCCACAGAGATAATTTGAGTCTTCATTAGTTAATGTACCCAAGTTACCTTCATCTGTATTGTTGACCATGTTTCTTGCATGTGTCCACAATCCAGATTCTACAAATGAAGGGTCTGTATCTTTATTAAGACCTTTTGAAAAACTATTGGTTACTGTTTGACTAGTATTTTGAATATCCTTACCCATTATATAATTCTATTACCAGTTACATTTCTATAATATCCTGCATTGGGTGAATAACTTTGGAACATAGAGTAATACTTACCATACATTGCTTTTCTATTTGTCCACCACATTTGTTCTAACTCTTTAAAGTTAGGAGTATTAACAACACTTAAAGCATTGTTTCTAGCTGCTTTAAGTCTTTGTTCTACTAGCTGCATTCTTTGTGCTACATCTTCTCCGTTTAAATATAAGTTTTCAAAGATTCTAGCTTTCAGCGCATACTCATAGTATTCATTTAAAAGATCATGATCTGGAACCATTAGGTTTCCATTATCATCTTCCATCTGACCTTGATAGTTTAAATATACTTTTCCTGTATCAAATGTTGTAAATAAAAACCCTCCTTTAATCCATCCCTGGTTTGCTGCATTCCAATAAAGATTAGGGCAGTCACATTCTATCTCTTGACTAGCTTTCATTCTTAATGGGAGAAGATCTCTATAGACTCTAGTAACACTTGAACCAGAGTTGTTCATTACTTGAACAAGTTCCCATTTCTCTCCTTTACAGTTCATGAATACTCTAGGAGCAATACATGTATTACCATAAGGATTATTAGGATCATACTCTGTAGGTATAGGATCTACTATAGGAAAATTAAGATCACAGGCTGCAGTTTGATTACATGGATTAGAATTACATGTTCTACAGTTTACTGTTGGTGGAGCACATACATCTACAGTAGATGGGACTTCTTGATAAGGAACTTCCATAATATGTGTTCCTGATGCCATTGGTCCATAACCCGCATGTTGCTCATAATTTCCACAAACAAAAGCAAAGTTGAATACATAGAAATCATCTGGTAGTTTTACTCTACCATGACAAACTTCTAATATAACTTCTTTAGTTTGATTTACTCTTAAACCAAGATCATAGTTTATTTTTTTAGTAAGCTTAATAAGCTGTTGTGGCTCTATCAAATTTTCAAGAGCAAAAGTATTTAAGTCAACTGTTACATCTTCTAACAATTGGTCAAATGTTCTGTATCTAAGAGTATAATTAAAATCCATTATCTAAGAGTGTTTTGACTATCATCAGCAGTGTCAGAAGGAACCTGCATTGACATAGATAGTTCTTTGATTACAAATTGTTCTACTTCAGAAAATAAGTATTCTGGAATAGTTAATGGTTTATCTTGGGCTATTTCACATTCTTGTTTTGGATCACATGGATCTGTAACTCCTTGAAATATAGCTTCCATCCTTACAGCATCCCAATCAATGTTTGGTGCATATAAGTATCCATTAAGATACCAGAAATATTTTCTTGTATTATATTTAAATGTGGTTGTTCTGGTCATTGATACCCAAGTACCCGGGTCTGTTCTAAACATCTCTATACTACCATCTATTGAAGATGTAGTACGTATAATAGGTCCCATAGCTCCATCAAGAATAGTTGGAAGCTTTTCTTTTGATCTTTTAAAATAACATCCAGAGTAAACTCCTAAACAACCAGCTTCTACTTTATCTACATCTATAAGTTCTATGTAAGGCAATACCTGAAAGATAGAACTTATCTTCATAAGTTTAAACTGATTGTCCTCTCTCTTTAAAAGAGTCTGACCATATTTAATCAAAGAACTATAAATAACTCTATCAGTTAAGAATGGATCTTCTTTAACTGCCTTTAGAGTATTTCTAACTCTTGATATTGCTTCACCAATAGTTGTCATAAGTCAAATTCATTATAATGTTTTAAGTCTTCTCTTTCTTTAATTTTGGCAGAGTTGACTAAAAAGTTTTTAGTATGTTCAAGTTTTATTCTTCTTGTTGGTTCAACTACTATATACATATTCCAATTTTCTGGATAAGCTTTTGCTACAGCTCTTTTAAAATCTCTGCATGCTGTAAAACCCCAAAACTCTCTATTCTTCATTTTGTGTTTTAATGCATAGCTTGTAAAAAATATTTTAGCAAGCTTACCATCTGTTTCCCAGTTTTTATTTGTAACTGCTACTCCATATTTTTTTGACTTAACAAAATCAGTGTTTTGTTTTTTAGGACTTTGACAAGTTCCAATAAACAACCAACCTATTTGTTCAGGTAGTTGAACACCATCCCTTGTATCTATGACTGTCTGAAAAAGAGTATTATTAAAATATTTAACAATCTTTCTTAACTCTTTATCATCTAAGTCTTTATACTTAGGATGTTTCTTTTTAAAACTTTCAAAGAACTTTTTGTTCATTATGGTATGTACTTCTGGTCTATACCGTGGTGCTGTTAAATCAGGACTTCTAAATTCCTTCATACTATACTAATTAATATACTAAAAATAAATGACTTTAACAAATATAGGAATAAAAGCAAAACCCCCGCAAGTGCAGGGGTTCTACCAGTTGTTACAGAAACCAACAAACTGCAACTTTATATTTCTTCTACCATCATCTGTGCTTGAGTTAACCAAGCAGCTGATGTGACATCTTTAGTTTTAAATTTTAAACTTACTGTTTCACCAGGGTTTAATGTAATATAATAAAAGAATGATACATTAGATGGAATCTGTCCGGTTAAGAATCTAAACTCAACGGTATTACCAGCGGTAGTTAATACTTGATCTGGAGCAATAGAAGATCTATTAACTACATCTCCAACATTTGGACCATCCATTAATGAACCTGATAAAAATGTTTGCCCTAAACTTTGATACATAATAGTATCAATAAAACCAACAGTTTTAATAATAGCACCATCAACCCAGTTAGCAATGTTTGAACTATTCACAGACAATGGTTGAGTGATAGTATTGTATGATACCCAAACTTTATAATTTTTAGCAACTAAACTTGGATTGGTATAAGTTAATGCAGAATAGTTTACATTTGGAAAGCTATAAACACTTGGTGTTGCAACAGTATTAAGATTTATTGTTTGTACATTATCATCATAGAAAAATTCTTTAGCTGATGCATTTACAGTATATGTTGTGGTATTACCTACTGTAGATGATGTAACATTAATTCCTGTTCCTGAAGCAAGTTCAACTACTGGTAATTGTGTAGGATCAAAACATATTGTATATGTTGTAACTCCAGTTAATGGATTTGTTTCAGAAGTAAGATCTAAATATTCATTTGTGTCACATACTTCTACAACAGATCCTAAATCTGGTCCTGTAATATATTCACAGAAAAAATTAATTACATCATTTAATGCATCTGCAAGATTAGTATCTGTTGCAACAACAACCTGGTCAATACATTCTATATCTAAACCAGAGTATACCACACATTCTGCATTAAATACTTCTGAACAAGTTATTGGATCAGGGCATCCTGCAGGTGTAGGGCATGCTGGTGGAGTAGTCAGAGCATTGTCTGCACATCCACATTTTTTACATCCACAAGAAGTACAAGTATTAGTAGCCATAGTTTAATTTATTAAGGACAAACAATTGGTGTTGGTATATCAGTAGTACAAGGATCTATATAAGCAATTAACCCGTCTAATTGAAATATAAATCCTCCAAGGTTAGATTCATCATTTGCATTACATGTAAATGGATATGTAAGTGTAGCATCATACTCCATAGCTAATGGAACAGTTGCTGGCACAGCACTGCTATTAACATTAGTATTTGCATTATCAAATTTTGGAACATAATCTCCAGATCTTACATGAGATACAATGTAATTTAAATGAGATGTGTTAAATGCATTAGTTCCTGAAAAAATATTTTGTTCTGCATTTTTAGGAAGTGCCAGTTTTAATGTTTTATTAGAAAGAATAATTAAATTACCTACAGTACTAAGAATAGTACTTGTGTCGGGAGAGTTATCAATTTGAATTTGTCTGTAACCTAATGTAAAATTTTTAGTATAATTGTCATCTAATAACTCAGTAACTCCCATTACACTTGTTGGAATTACAATGTTTCCTTGATTAAATGTAATTATTCCATTAGTACTTGTAATAACGGATCCTGGTCCAATAGATGCCGGAGTTACAGTAGTAGATAAATAATATGTATCTACTGGTGGAACATTCTGGTATTGCCATAATAATGGTGCTCCTGCTCCATCATCAATAGGAACCATTACCTGACCTTTAAAATGTAAAGTATTTCCAATTCTTCTTACTCTTGGTCTTAATGCATCTGTATCAACTCCAGTATAGAATCCAAAACCATCTAGATCTACCCATCCAGTATCTAAAAGTTTTGAAGACACAGTGTATGCTGGTCCACCAGTTACTGTTGTTTGTATTGTATTTGTAGTAGCTCCTGTCACAGTTACAACAGAACCATTATATATATCACATAATACAATCCATGCATTATTTAATAAATCTGCAATAGTAGTAGTTGGTTGAATCCAGTTTGGATATTGCATTGCATATGTAGCTGCAGGATTTACTTTAGTAAAATCTGTACCTAATATACATTGAGAAGCTATAGCATTAGATAAATCTGTTATTGATCCGGTTGTTGCATAGAAACCACACCATACATTATTTATATACTCTTCAAGAATAACATCAATTCCATTTGTGGTTCCAGATGCTAGTGCACCAATATTACAACCTAATGTAAATGTAGGAATAGTAAATACAGGTACAGGAGTAGTTTCTAATGTAGTAACTCTTACATCTAAGTTATTAATCTGAATATTGATTATATTAATCTGATCTATGATACTACAAATTCTAGTACCCATTGCTATAGCATATTCAGAAACTGGCATTACTGTTGTAGTTCCAACAACAAAACAAGGTGCAACAGTCACTAATGTATCTGCTGAAGTTGATTTTGTAGAACCAGTAGTGGTAGGAGTTGCAGCTGCTGCAGCGTCAACATCTTCAAGTGCACAAATTCTTTCAATTAAAAACTGAATAAGCTCTTGAATATTTTGAGGCTTGCAACTTGCTAAATCAAAACAAGATAAGTCATAGCCATTAACATCTAAAAGCTCCATAATATTACAAAGCTCCATTCCAAGCTTGTATACAACATCAGATACAGTATCTCCTTTACATAGTTTGATACATGGAATGTCTGGTCCTTGCCAAATAACACAGTTACTTGATATTGGACTACAAGGACTATTATCTAAATTTAACGGCTTCATATCTATAATATACTAATTATTAATGAGAATTACAAGGAATAGGTGAAGTACATCCACAAGGAGTTGAACCACAAGATGGCGTACTAGGGCAACATGAAGAAACTGCAGTACATTCATAGTTAGGATCTCTTAGTGCATCCAAGTCTATAAGCTCTTTCTTTATAAGCCATTTGTCATTTTCATCTGGACAACAGTCTGTTATACCGTATCTTAGATAAAGAACTTGCTTATAATATACTTCTGCAGATTTACATGAAATCTTTTCATATTTTGCTATAGTACATGCTGGTGTATTGTATCCAGGTTTAACACTTCTTCTTGGATAGATAATTGCTGGACAATCCCATACATCTGCAGAAACTTCAGAACAGTTACCATGTGTTTCTATGTAATCAGTTTCTGGAAAATATATTGCCCATGCTCTAATACAAAATCTATCTGATTTTGCTCCTGGTGCAAGAGTAAAGAATTGAATATCTAGATTGCAGTCGTAATATCTATAGTCTTTAAACTCAGTACTATCATTTCTTACTGTTGTACAAATACATGGAAATGTAAGTAAACACTCTGGACAATCTACATATTCTACTTCTGGAATAACTATTCCTGCATCTGTAGGATTATTTGTTGCAGTTACCGTCCAACATGTTTCCGGACAATATTTTATTTTAATTACAGAACCTAAGTATTGACTAAGATCTGTATAAGTAATAACAGGGTCTTTATATCCTGTACAATCTGTAAGTAAGTAATATTCTCTTGCACACTCTGTACAGTTTAAATATGCTGCAGTAACAGTAACTATTGTATCCGATGGTATATCATCTATTGTAGTTACAAGCCAGCATCCAGGACATTCTCCTCTAAGAATTACCTGCCCAACAAAAGCACTTAAATCCGAACTTGTATAAACTATTGTACCTGAGTCAGCACAATTAGTTAGTTTATATTTACTAGGATTTTTACAAGTAGGACAATCATCATAAAATTGAAATACTGTTACATCTATAGCACATTCACAGTCTCCACCATCATCTACAATCCAACAAGTATCAGGATAACCTTCTATCTTAACTATCTGTCCAAGTATGGCATATTGTCCTAATGACACTTTATTTGTAGTAATAGGATCTTGAATACCATCACAGTCAACTAAAATATAACAAGGGTCTGCACAATTACCATTAACACAATCTCCCAAGCTTACAATATCAATCTGTGATCCGGGTTTATTACCAACAATCCATGGTGTTGTAGATGCACAAGGAAATGGACCTCCACCACCTATAGTAACTATATCACCTGTTAATGCACCCGTTGTTTGAAAGTTACCATCACAATCTACATAATAAGCATTTTTAGCATTAGCTATTACATTATAGCATCCACAAGGACATTCACAATTTTCTTTAAATACTAATGGGCTTGTAATCTCAGTGCATTGAACATTTGGTGGTGCAAGCAATACCTGTACACATATTTCTGGAAACTCATCTGAAGCAAAAAAAACAACACTCTGACCAGTAACTGAATAAAGATAAGCTGATAAATCTTGATTAGTAGTGTATGGTGCTAAACTACCATCACATGGCATTAACAAATAACATGGACATGGTTTACATTCATCAAAAGGTTCACCACCTACAAGACATTCTGTTCTGCCATCTGTAGAATTCATCCATCCAGAAAGTAATGTTGGATATACAGAACCATTTCCAGCTTCTACAGTAACTAAATAACAAGACTTAGATATTAATCCAAAATTATCTCCATAAGCTCCAAGTACATCATAAACTAAAACTTGTGGTAATACAGGAAATATACTTGTCCAAAAAGGATCATTAGGATTTGTAGGTCCTTGAAAGTATAATACATCTCCTGTACAACAAGATTCAAATTTAAAATATACTGGTGCAGACATTATTTTGTGAATTTTTGTAAATTATCTTTTGGTTGAGGACCTTTTAATTTTGCTTCATATTTTGCTAAACAATTAGCACATACTTGTTGTCCATCAGATGCTTTTCTTTTCTGACATCCGCAGGATAATTTTGCTTTGCAATTAGAACATGTTGACATAATTATTGGTTTTTATTGGTTTAACAGTTTGTACATTCCATTTTGTTTAAAAGCTTAACGGCATAGTTGTATAAGCTCATCCCTTTCTGTGGCTCAAGACAAAACTCTACTTTAGACTTTGCTGCTTGAAGGTACATGAAAATTAGTCTTAGTTCTTCAAGTCTTTGCTTTACTTTAAATGGAGGATCACATGCAGCAACATCTATATCACATAAAATTTTGTAATACTTGTTTAATGCTGCGGTTACTCTTAAGTGATTATACTCTACATAGACTGTTTCATTTGGAGACACACTATATTTTATAATATAAATACCATCTGGTAAATTATAATACTTAGTTCCACAATCTGCAGTTTGTAATTGTAAATCACAAGCAGTTAAAGTTATGTGACCTGTATTAACAAAATTTGTCATAGTAGTTCCTTCAATCTGGTTAGAATAACCAAATCCAGGTACAGTAACATTTAAGGTAGGGCATACTATTGGAATAGCAGGATCTGCTGTCTGATATACACTTGTGTCAAGTATCTTAAGAATGCATTCATTCATTACTTGAGGCACCTCTAAACTTAATACATGATTTGCCATATAACTTTTTTTAATAAAAAAGGAGAGGAGTATAAACTCTCTCTCCCCTTTATTTATTTATTTATTAACCTTTAATTCTTAGATTCCGCACTGAGCTGGAAGAGCTGGGAATGCAACAGATGAACAAGTTGATAGACAAGCAAATGTCTCAATATTACAGTTGTTATCACAGTTTGTTAACCATGTAGTTACTGCATTTTCAAATGTTGTAGCAGTAGTTGAATCTGTAAAGATTGTTTCTAACAAGTATTGATCATTGTCAAATGTTCCAGATGGATTGTTAAATCTAGGAACATTGTGTTGCAAGTAAGTTCTATAGTAAAGAGCTTGTCTGTTAACAGCATTTACAATTTGGTTACCTTGAGTAATTTCCCGGATTCTGAAATCAGAAGAGAAGAAGTTTTGTCTGTAAGACTCAGAAAGAATGATATCTCTAAGAACTGATTCTCCAAGACCCATTGCTTGAGAACCTAAACACTCATTAACAACACAAACTCCTGTAAACTCACATGGATCACCATTATAATCTACTTCACTTGGATATAAGTTAACTGGTTGTTTCTCATAGAAGTCAGAAATTTGGAAAGTACAATCTCCAAATCTAGTATCTACATAAGCACCGTTAAGGATTAAACCAGCACATGCACCAGTTGTATGACCTGGAGATACATAGTTATTCCAAGTGTCAGCACCTTCAGCAGCTAAGAAAGCAGCATCTGTTCCTGGAGCATACCAAATAATACCAGCCTCATCTTGAATAGCAATTTGAAAGAATGGAGATACAATTGGAGAGTTTAATAAGTCATTAGCCCAAAGGATCATAACTTCAGTTGAATCAACTGCAACTGGAGCAATAGCTCCTGCTGGACAACATCCTGTATAAGCAGTAGCGGTATAGTATGCATTGTGATTTAAGAATCTTAATGCAGGAGAACCTTTAACATCTAAACGAAGATTGTAAGTCTCACCACATAAAAACTCTTTACAACAGTTTGTTCCAGGGATAACTGGATCAATTGCAGCTGTTGCAAATACAACAGTAAGTATAGCAAGAACTCCTGGTACACCTGTACTCCAATCATTGATTGTTACAGTGTCACCAGCCTCATAACCTTTTCCTAAAGATGCAATACCTGTTAAAGTAGGGACACCTCCAGCTACAGTAATAAATACTGTAAGACCTGTACCAGTACCAGTTACTGTTGTTGTTTCAGCAACCTCTGCTGTAGTAGTATTAGTATATCCAGCACCTGGAGTAGTAATAGCAGCAGTTGTAACGCCACCACCTAAACTTGCATATGTAGAACCAACGTGTACTACATTATTTGATGGAGGACAAGAATCTACACTATAGAATCTAGATACATATCTAGGATTAATAAGTTTAGATTTATTAGTCTCTTGGTATCCACCTAAGAATGGACTAATTTTGTCCTCACAATAAATAGCAGAACCTACTAAGTAAAGTGGACAACATGTAGTTAAATCTCCAGTAGATACAGAAACTAAATCTTTAGTGAATAATCCAACATAGTTATTAGAATAATTACCTTGTGAAATAGTTGCGGCAGAAGCCAACTGATTCATAACAATAGTTGGTAAACCAGAAGATGCAGTATCCAAGAATCCACCAGTTGCTGATGCTGGACCAAGAGATGCACCAGCTGGATTTGTAGCTGTTATGGTGATATCATCACCAGTAGCTAAAAACGTTTTCTTAAACGCGTGATTAAAATAAGCCATTTTTTTAAATTTTAGTTAAACATATATATAATAATATAGTAAAAATATTCTTAACTCCAAAATTATTTTAAGAAAAGTAATTTATACTTAGTAGAGTTAATTGAATCTTTTACTAAATCTAAGTTGTTTACAATTTCAGAATAAGGCAACATACCTTGTAATTTATTTACCATTGCATAAATATCTCTAAGATAGTTTACTGCATCTGCTACAGTATCAAGAGTTCTTGGAGATACTTCTTTGTATGAAAGAATTTTCTCCGCTGCTCCTTGATATCCTTCTACAAGAGTATCTGCATGATCAGGTAATGCATCATATAATTCATTTAATGCTTTATGTGCTGCATAAGATCCTTCTCCTGTTACTTTTAAATGAAGTTTATGAATACTTGTTCTTGCATTCATTAATTCAGTTGCACAAGAAGATACCATGTTATCTAATGAACTACCGCCAACTCCAGCATCGGGAGTAGGTTGTGGTCTTGCAGGTTCTGATTTAGGTTGTGTTACAGTAACCTGTGGTCTACTTAATGTTCTTGCAGGCTCTGTATTTCTTTTTAAAAGTCTAGATTTTGTTTCCATTATTAGTTATTTCTTTCTGCAGTATCTGTACCTCTAGAGAATTGGTTTCCTGATTCAATATCTCCAGCTATAATACTAACTGCTTCATCAATTATTAATTCTATTATATCATCTTTAAACTCACATGTAACATTAACAGGAGACTGTACATTAGTATAAGGATCTACACATCCTTGAATCTGAATCTTTCTAGGTTGTCTGTAGTAAGTTAACTGAACCTCTGGTACATTAAATTCCCCGTTTGTGTAAACATTAATGTTATCATCTATAAGAGTAGCAAATGTCTCTGCCCATTCAAAGCTTGGCTTCTTTAGTTTATCTCTAAGAAGTAATGAGACATTTCCTTCTTCTGCAAGATATATAACCATTCTTCTTTTATCACAACAATCTCTTTGAGCAAATACATCTACTCTTTTCCATTGTAGATAATCTCCAGGAATATTTAAAAATGAATAATCTCCCTTGTCAGTTAAATTAGTTATAGTCTCTTTAAATAAAAGAACTTGCATATCATCCTTTCTCCTAGTAGATCCTTCATCACCCTCCTTGGTTAAGTTAATACCATGCAACTGTCTTCTAGACCACTCTACCTGGGCTTTATTAAATGCCTCAACTATCTGCCAACATTCTAAGTTGTCATAGTCTTGAGAATCCAACTTATTGATTCGTTGCTTTATTTTTATAACTATAGTTGAATTTAACATCTTTGTAAATATTTTATCATATTAGTTAATACATCAATGTTATCTTTTGCATAACCAAGTGCTGAATTGCAACTGTTACATAATAAACCTCGCACTTTACCTGTAGTATGACAATGGTCAACAAATAATCCTTTTTTTAAAAAACTGTGTTCAACAGAACAACAATAACATTTATAATCTTGTTCAACTAACATTTTTTCATAATCATCAATACTTATTTTATGAGTAGACATTAACACATTATGTTTTCTCCTTCTTTTATTATTTTCAGCCCAGGTTTTAGATCTTTCAATTGCAATCTCTCTATTATCATTATAAAAATTTTTTCTATACTCTAAGAGCCTCTCTTTATTTTTAAGATAGTATTTTTTTTGATATTCTTTTTTATGTTGAAGATCTCTTCCCATTATGACATTTGTTTAATCTTTACAGTTATAGTACTATTTAACATTTCCTATTATTTCTTACGCATTTTACTTAATGTGATAGCAAGTCTTGCTCTTTGACCAAGTTTACCACCTTTTTTAGCAGCAGCCTCAAGTTTAGCTTTAGGTATTTTTTCACCTTTCTTAACACCAAGAGATTCTCTTAATGCTCCTGGTTTTTTAATTGCGCCTTGTATCCAACCGCCTTTTTTAAACACACCTCTTCCTTTAAGAATATCTGCCTTAGTTACTTTATTATCTCCAGTAAGATCAGGAAAACCACCTTTTTGAAACTTAGTTCTTGCAGGTTCTCTTTTACCTACAGCAGTATAACCTTGACCTTCAGCAGATCTTATCTTTCCTGGATAACCTCTCTGTACTTTTACAGATGCGCCAAATTTTGCAGTAGTCTTTTTAGTTGCCATGACTTTATTTTTTTACTTTACCTTTATTTCTACAGCTACACATACTTATTTCTTTTTAGTTGATCCGCCAGTTTTCATTCCCTTTTTTAAAGAAGGAACTCCCTGTTTTTTATTTTTATTGTGTGCAATACGCAATTTTAATGCCTCAACTGGAGTAACAACACCTGACTTTCTAAGTTTTTTTAGACGAGCATTTGATTCTTGTCTTTCATCTTGTTTTTTAGCTCTAATCATTTTAGAATCTACCGGTGGTACTTTACCACCAAGATAGTCAAAATCAGAAGTACCTCCATTTTGCATTTTAATAGCACCACCTTTCTTCATAGTGTTAACACCTTGAATGTTTGGTCCTGTAGGTCCTGCATTAGGAACACCATATATTTTCATTTTAGTATTGCTACCACCTCTTTGTGGTTTAGCAAATCCTTTAGGTTTATTTAGTTTATTTGTTGTGGAACCACCAGCAGCATATTTTTTCTTCATGCTACCTCCACATTTCATACAAGCTTTCATTTTATATATAATTAAATTAACAATTCCACTTTCTTAAAGACTTGTTGATCCTAGAGTTAGGATCATTAGCTGTCTTTGAGCTTGTTAGTTTTTTCTTCATCCCTTCCATTCTAGAGCAAAAGCTTTTTCTTCTTTTAGCATCTTTACTTCCGGCTTTTAGTTTTGATGGTTTAGTAGTAACAGCTGTCTGAAGTTTACTTCCAGGATTAGCTCTTCTATAAGAAGCCACTCCCTTAGCATTAAGACCTCCTTCTGGATTCTTACCTTCAGATCTTTGCCATGCAGGTGTAGAACCACCCTTAGCCATCTTAGGTTTTTTACCAGCTTTCTTCATTGAGATTGCTATGGCTGCTTGTTGCGCTCTACTACTTGCCATTATTAAAACTTTTTACCAGCAGCAATGCTATTGAATTCTTTTGCTTTTTCAGCAGCAAGTCTTTTTACATCATTCATAAGCTTAGCATTCTTCTGAATCTCAGCAGCTCTTTGTAATGTAGACATAGCAGATTCAATTTCCCATTTTCTCATGTCTGCTTTATTACCACCTAAAATAGAAATACCAACTGAAGAAGATTTCTTAGCTGGTGCTTTTTTTGTAGTTGTTTTTCTAATTGCCATAACTATACATTTTTAACTCTTCTTCCCATTCCTACTCTTGACTTCTCAGCTTTCTTAGCAGCCAGTTTAGAAGGAGTTAGTTCATACTTTGTTTTAGGTGTCTTACTTGACACTCTTTTTGTAGGCCGGCAGTATTCATTTTTACCACCGGCACCACAAGCTTTTCCTGATTTAGTATCTTGCCACTTTTCTGCTTGCCATCTTTTTAACTCTGTACCCTTCTCAGTTTTTCTTACTTGACCTTTACCTTTACGGCATTTGGCAATAGCTTGAGAAGCCCTTGCTGAAGGAAACACGGCATACCGTGCTTTTACACTATGATAGCAAGAATCCTTTGGCATTATGGGTTTGCTTTTTTAGGAGCTTTAGATACACCACCTGAACGTCCTTTAGCTACTTTAGATGCAGAGACTTTAGAGTTAACTCCAGACTTTATACCTTTAGTACCAGCAACTTTTAATGCAGAAACTTTAGAATTAGAATTAACCATTCCTCCAGTTTTATATGCTTTAGATGCAGTTGGCATTCCACCCTTAGTTACTCCTTCAGCTGGTACATATCCTGATGGTTTTTTAGAAATAGCTTTTTTCATTTTTTTAGCACCACCCATTTGCATTTTACCTTGCTTACCTGTTGTTGGTGTTTTTTTTGTTACAGGCGGCTCATATGTTCCAGCACCACCTTTTCCACCTGTTGGTCCACTATAAACCGGTCCAAGTGTAGGACCACCTTCAGCATATTTTTTTCTAGTAGTACCAACACTAGCTCTATCACCAAATCTTGATGGATCAAACTCTTTAGATTTTGGTTTGATTCCTAGTGCTGTCATAGCTGTTTTTCTATTAGTGGCAGTTAATCCACCTCTTTGCATTTTTGTTTTCATTTTATTCAGTTTATATAAATTATTTTCTTCTTTTTGTAATACCACCCTTACGCATTCTATTAATTGATCCACCTCTTCTCATTGCTGGTACAGGTGGCTCATAAGTTGTTTCTCCAGATAATTCACTTTGAATGTTTTTTTCCATTTCTTTTTTGAATGTATCCATACTAGCTGGAGTACCTGCTTTTGGTACTTTAATACTTTCTTTGTTTATTTCACCAGACTTTAACTTCTTCATTAAAGCAATATTAGCACTTGCTGTACCATCAGTTAGTCCTTGCTTTTTAGCTTCTGACCAACTAGTACCAGTTTTTTGTTGCCATAATTGAGATACTGTAGGTTCATTATCTTTTTTAGGTTTTACAACAACTTCAGGTTTAACTACTTTCTTACTAATCTCTGGTCTTTTTAAAGATTCAATTTTAGATTTTACTATTTTAGTTTGTTTCTTTTTAGAATCTGTAGCAACCTTTTTTACTGTTTCTTTAGTAGTAGGAGCTTTTACAACTTTTTTGTTCTTAACATCTAAATAAGTAGACTGACCACTTTTTGTCATCTTATTAAGAAGTTCTTTATTGATTGGCTTAGCAGCAGGTTTTTTAGTTTTCACTTTTTTAACTTCCACTTTTTTAGGAGCTGCTTTTTTAGTTTCAACCTTCTTAACTGGTGCTGCTTTCTTAACAGGTGCTGCAGCTTTTTTAGGAGCTGCAGTAACTACCGGTTTTCCACTTGAATCTCTTACCTTAAAATCATTTATTGAAAATTTACCAGGTTGAGAAGTCATAGACTTAATAGCAGCTTTCATTTTTGCTTTAGCCCTTTCTTTCCCTTTTGAAAGTAATACCCTTGCCATTATATTTTAATTTTAACTATTCCATAATTTTTCAACAGAAGATGTAAGATCTTTAAGAACATCCTCATTAAGTGGGTTCTTCAAGTACTCTACAACATCAGCCACATTTCTACCAAGTAAGCTATTTGACTTAGCATGGTAAATATGACCATCTGCCTTATTAATAATATACTTAAAAAATACGGAATCACGAACAACTGATTTAATTTTTAGTGTTTCCATATCCATATTTACTGCATCCATGAAAGATTTTGCTGCTCTTTCTTTGTTGCTTTCTCCTCCTTCACCATTTATGTACATATCCATGTTTTCATAAATGACATCATTTGGTGTATGTTTTCTATACTGTGTGCTATTAATATCTACTACTTTAGCAACATAGAATAGTTTTGTACTGTTTTTGTCAAATAACTTCTGTAATTCAGAAAGTGCTTTGTTACGCATTTTCTTATACTCAGTTCTAACCATTACAGTTTCTTCTTCTTTATCTAAATAAAATTTAGGCGGTTTAGCTTTTGATCTTGCATCTTCATAGCTCTTTGCTACAATTGAAAATCCTCCAGCTTCAATAGCATAAATTTTAATTCTATCAAAAGGATCTTTTGGATCAAGATAAACTGGCTCATTGCCACACTTTAAGTCTATCTTATTCCAGAAATCTTTATTATTTGGATTAAGTAATTTTACTTTATTCCAAAAATCTTTATCTTCAATATCAACAACATTTGCTGCTAGTTCTCTTTCTAGCTCAGCTACTGCTGTTCTAATTTCTCTGATCTTAGCTTCTTTTTGGTCTTCTGGTAAAGTTCTAATCTCAGGTGCAAATTCATTTAAACCTGTGATATATCTAATTACCCCATTAACCTCTAAACAAGCTAATTGCTCATGATGTTTTACACCATCAAACAATACCTGTTGGTAGTTTTCTAATCCCATGTTAGAAGAATTACTATCAAAGAACGTTCTAATAGCTATGGCTGTTTTTCTGCTGGTGGCAGCCTTATTAATTTCCACCATTGTAAATCCTGAATTTTCCATTTTTTGTTGGTTTTAAAATTTAAAAATAAGTAAAAAGAGGGAGATATTAATCCCCCTCTTATACTTTGATCTATTATAGAGAGCCTCCGGTGATTGGGTTTCTCATAACAATTTTCAAGACTTTAGTTGGGTCTTTTACCCAAATAGCTGGCATTGTTTGAGACATCATCACACGGTACCCGTTGAATTGTCCAGAAGACTGGAATCCTTGAGTTCTTCCCATGTAGTCCATAGTACCATTTTGGTACCACCACTTCAATTGGTTATCCCAAGAAAGTTTCAACATAAAGATATTATCATTAGTGTTATCAGTGATATCAAAGATGATAAAGCTGTAAGAAGATAATGGGAAACCATCAATGATTGGGTTCTCAATATCATTTGTATGAACATTGTCAAATGCTGGGTTAAGAACAAACTTAACATTTGCCAAGAATGGAATTACATATGAAGTATAAGCAAATCCAAAGTTCAAGTCCATACCTTTACCAGTGATAGCACCAATATCAGCAGCCTGAATTAACAAACCTGAAGAGATAGCTTCTTGCTTGATGGCCTCATTAACCATACGCATACCACCCATACCAGTTTGTACAATAAGAGATCTTTTTGGATCTGGTCCTTGGAACTCAACCTTACCATTGAAGAAGTTATAGATTTCTCCACGGAATAAGTCAAGAGTAAAGTTATTCTTGTTGTATACTCTTTTGAACGCGTTGTTCAACTGTTGCCAAAGTCCAACAGACAATCTAATATCATCTGGACCATCTTGCTTAACTTTACCTCCTTGTCCCCACATTAAGTAAGTCTCAATGTCAGTTGCAATTTTAGAAAGGTGAGCTGCTTCCATGTTTGTCAAGAAAGTTCTAGACAAATCTCCGTTATCAAATGCTTTCTTAACAGCATCTTTACCCATAACTTTAACCATATCCTCTAAAGATGTGATTGATGGGTCTAAGTTATTTTTGTCAAATGTTCTCCAGATCTCAGTTACAGGAACTGTACCATCTGCATTCATACCACCTTTGATCATTAAGTCTGCTCTAGAAGAGATAGAATAATGTACGTGAGCTTCAGCACCACCAACAAAGTTGTAGTATTCACGGAATCCAGCTTGAGTGATGATGTCAGAGAATCTTTCACCATACTCACCTCTTGCAGAACCTTTTCTGAATAATCTAGTTCCATTAGCCAAGTACTTGTTATCCAAGTATTTAGTGTTATCATTGTTTACCAACTGTACAGTATAGATAAATCCATCACCTAATGGAAGGATATCCTCATCTGTAATGTACATCTCTACACCATTGTATTTGTCATAAGTGATGATATCACCATGTCCAAACTCTCTACGGCTAATTTTAATTTTGAAGTTTGATCCATCAACACCTTTGAAAGCATTCATTGGCTCAATATCTTCAATTACATATGGAAGATCTGTAGAGACAGGAGTCTGCCACTTATACTCTCCGCGAGCATTATCAACCATAATTACATTTTTGCCACCAAAGCTAGAAAGCTGGTAAAGCGGCATTTCTACTTTTTGAGCCATAGCCCAAAGGTCTACTGGACCTAAATCCATAGGTTCAGCATCTTTTAACATATTCACTAAGTGATAGGAGTCTACATGCGATGACGCTTGGTAGGCTGTGTCTCTTAGGAATATCCCATTGTTTAAAATTGGAGTTGCCATTTTTATATTTGTTTTTATTGTTACTTAATTAAAATCTCTTAAACATATTAGTTCTTGAGATGGTTTTTTGTGGTTTACTAGTTCTTGTCTTAGGATCATATTCTCTATCATCATTTACAGAAGAAGTGATCTTTCTTGACTGTTCTGTCTTTAATTGTCTTACTGTTTTCTCTACAGCTTGTTTACTTCCTTGATCTTTAATTTTAGATTTGTATCCATCTGGATCTGAAAGCAACCAAAGTGCTTCTGCAATAAGATCATGTCTTGGTTCTACAAACTGATACTTCTCTAACAAGTGTCCAAGTAAGTTTGTAGGTTTACCAGAAATTGAAGGGTAGTTAGGTTGAACTAATCCAGAGTAAAGCATGCTTTGTACTTTTCTGTCTAATTTAATACCGCCAATCTCTCCATTTGCAAGTGTGCTGTATACATTATCAGTATACTGTCTAGCAGCATTTTCTTGTTGTTGTTTCTTTACTTCTTGCTCTGCAAGTTGTCTAGCAACAATCTCTTCTTGCATTCTATCTAATTTTGGTTTAAACTGGTTAGCTTTTTGTTCAAGTCTATCCATGTCTTTCCAGTCATTGATTTCTTCTTCAATTTCTTCTGGAGTACCAAAGTTAGTAGCATATAAATATTGTCTTGCAATCTCTGCTTGATCATATTCATCTGATGGATCTAATTGTCTCATCTCTTCTACTTGAGCAAGAGTTCTAAATAGACCCTTAAGATCTGTTCCACCATCTGCTACATACTTAGCTGCATATTGAAGCTCTTCAGGTAATGCATTAAAGAATTCTTTTGGAGTACTTTCTCTAACTGCATTCTCTCTTTCCTGAAAGTTTGCTTCAAATAATTCTCTAAAATCTTTAGTAGTATATTCTTCTAATGGTTTATCATCATCAAAAGGTACTAATGATCCTTCCTCAATCATCTTTTGTGCTAATTCAGCAAGACCTGATTTATCAACCTTTGGTCTTCCTTTATTACCAGCATCTTCTTCTTGAGTAATTAAATTATCTAACTCAGCTATAGTTTCTTCAACTTCTTCTTTCTTTGCTACCTCTTCTTTAGAGGCAGGCTTGTCAAGGAACGTAGTGTCTACTGTTTCTTTTGAAAACATAGACTTAGGTTTTTCTTCTTCTTCTGCTGGTAGCATCACACTATCTGCTCCCGGCATTCCAAAGATCTCATCTATATTTACATCTACTTGTTCTACCTTTGTAGAATCTTGTACTTGATCTTTATCAAGTATGTTGTCTAGTTCATCCATGTTTGTTGGTTTTGTTTATAATTTAATATAAGCAATAAACTTGAAAAATTTATAATAGGAAAATTTATTTTTTGCACTATATAGCTAAGTGTTATTTCTTATTATTTTTATTATCAAATCTATTCTTATTTTCTCTTGCAATTTGGAGTTGTTTATCAGCTATATCCTTCTGAGCTTGTATTTTTTCTCTTTCAATATCCATCTTTTGAGACTGTCTTGAATTCTCGTTCATTTGTTTTTCTCTTTGGATATCTGTTTGAGATTGATACTGTTCAGTTGCTCTAATTTCTTTCATAGCATCTGCATAGTCTGATATCTCATTTTTATTTACATCAGCCATAGATCCGTAACCAGCTGCTTTGATTTCTGCAACCAAGATATCTCTTTGTCTATCTTTTTCTTTTTCAGCAGCTTGAGCATCAATTTTCATTTTCTCTATCTCTTGTTGAGACTTAGCTTGTTCTTGTGCCATTTGCTGTTGTTGCTGAAGCTCTTGTTGTTTTTGTTGAGACTGTTTATCCTCAGAAGCTTTAAGTGCATTATTAAGTTCTGCAATTGAATCTGACTGAACAATTTTACCAAGATCATAAATACTTGCACCAGTAGTATTATTCTGCATAGCCATTTGCTTTAACTGTTCAAGAACAGATCTATGGTTTGCAGTAGTACTACAGAAGATATTAAGATCTCTCATCAAAAGATCTGTACCATTAATCTCAAAATTAACTTTCTCATCTGCTGTAGTTGTATATGTTAATCTTGCAGATGGTTTGGTAGAGTTATAATACTGAGCTAAGTCAGTTCTCATTTGATGCACTCTAGGCATTAAATAATCACAGTGCTGGATAAAGAATACTTCTGTTTGAGCATATGAAGAAGCAGTTGCTTGTTCAATACCAGTAGCAGTCATTTGAGATAACTGCTGACCCATTCTAGCAGGACTAACTCCAATTACTTCATATGCCTGTTGCTTAAAGTGATTTGCCAACTGAATCCTAGACATTAATCTTTCTGTCTGAGATAGATCTAGTTTTTGGAAATGTTGGAAGTTTAACGAGTTCTCTGTATTTGTAATAGATGTGTCTAATGGTAACATCTGGAAGTTCTTCATTGCAACATATGCCTTAGCATAGTTTCCTTTACCCCAATCTTCACCAAGTGAATGCTTAGGTAAAGTATTCTGATCTAACATGATGATAGTACCAAGCTCATCTACAAGGATATCTGCAATCTGATTATTTACAATATTGTATCCAATCTGATATGGCTTCATTAAGTCTATTAAAGCTGTAGACTTTGTATTTCTATCTGAGAACACAGCTCCTTCTACAGGAAGCTTACATCCATATAAACTTTGATCTCCTTTAAACTGAAACTTTAATGGTCCAATTTTATTTTTTTGAATACCAATATAAATAGGAGAGAATCCACCTGGGTTATTCATACCCCAGAATGAAGGAATGTTTGGTCCAATTTTAATTCCTCCCCATACTTCATTGATCCAGATCCAGTCAATATGTTCTCCAAATACTAAATTATCTTTTGTCTTATTCTTAAATAATCTAGTATCATAAACTGGTTTGTCTGTAATCTGATAGTCTTCTGTAATTACTTCATTAGTTACTTCACCATCTTCAGTTATCTTAGTAAGGTGTCCTACTTTTCTTTGAGACTTCCAGTATGCTTGAGTTACTCTAAGTAAATATGCAGTACCTTGGTCAAAGTAATCTTCTCCCTGAGATAATATCTGGTTTATAATATCACCACCATCAGTAATTGAATTTGCTCTAGCTGTAGTATATTGTCTATATGCAAGAGAAGGCATATTAACATTCCATTCATGAGATTTTGTTCCATCATAGTATGTACCGTCATTTTGATATCCACCAACTATATAACCACCTGATCTAATAGGATAGACTGCTTCTAAAGCTTTTAATTGCTCTTCACTCATAATATATCCAAACTTGTCAATTACATCTGACACAGTGAACATATCTATTTTACCTACCCAGTTACCTTGAGAAATATATCTAGCATCCGGAGATTTGTGATAGAAAGTAACTACAGGATTCCATAGTTCTACTTCATAATCATCTTCCATCATATTAAAGTGCCAGAACTCTCTATCTGTGATAAGCATGTCTCTAAAACCTCTTTCCTCTAGCTCATCCATTTTAAACTTCTCTACATCTACTTTATGTTGATGAGTAGCCCATTGCTCTATCATTGATCTATAGTCTTTCTTAAAGAAAGCTTCTATCTCAGGAAGAGTTTTTAAATTATCTGGAGATGTTTGTTCTTGTGCCTCTGGAGAATTAGGATCTAGTCCTTGTTCTATTAACGCAGTAACAATTTTCATTTGAGCATCTGCTAAAAGAGTTTCCTCTACCATCTTTCTCTTTTCCTCTAGCATCTCATTATATGAGAACTCATCCATTGCTCTATATGTAAGCTTTGTAGATCTTTTAGCAAATTCAGCTACTAAGACATTAATAACATTTGGAATAATAGGGTAGAACTTTAATTCTAATGCTGTTGCTTCTTCTCTTGTAAGTAATTCTACAATGTCTTTGTATTCATTATTCTCTTCAATAATGTAGTCTGTTCTATCTATAATACCTTTTGCAAGTTTATAGTTTTTCATTAGTCTTCTAGCATTTCTTCTGATTTGCTTAAGACCATTCCATTCTAACCAGTCCAAGTTCCAAGCAGCCCATTCTTCATCCTTATCTTTTTTAGATAAGAACTGCAAAGGCTGGGTAACACTACCCATCCTATTTTGATCTACTTTAGCACCTTTCTTTAACTGTAATGCGTTATATACTTGCATAGTTACTTTATATTTTTAAATGGGGATTTTTTAAACACTGACCCATTTGTTAATCTACCGTTGTTACCCATATGCCTAAATGGACTACTATTTAATTTAAACAAATTTTCTGACTTTTGCAAGTTTTTAGCTGCATCATCCATGATTGTTCTTTTAGCATAACCTCTATTAGATTGCTGAATTCTCATGAAGGCAACCAATGCTGTAAATGCAACAAGTCTATCCACGTTGAGTCCTTCCACATATTCTTGCATCTCTTTGATTAACATGGGATCTGGAATTCTTTCTATTCCATATTTAGTTCTTACTATTGTTCCGTCTGGTTTAGTTTCTACATCTAGCTCTTCTTTGCAATATTCAATAACATAACTAAGCATGTGAGCCTTAAATAAGTTACCAGTGTTTCTCCAGCCATACTCCTGGTAAACGTTAGTATTTGCACCAAGATCTTTAAGAAACATAATCTGTCCTTTTGGTACAAGATATCTTTGTTTCTTTTTAGATATCATGTATTGTATAAACAGGGACACGTTGCTTTCTATAAGTGCCCATGCATTATACCATTCTATTATTAGTTCTAATCTCTGGTGAGTTTTATTAATATCATCAAATCTACCACACCATGCAGCTACTATTCTATCTTGTTCTAGGTAAGTCTCTGTTTCTATACCAGTTACTTTAGTTACTTCTACTGGTGCTTTCATCACATATATAGAACATAGTGATTCTGAAGTAGTTGTTTTACCTTCTGACACGGGGTCAATAGATGCATAGTACTGTCCAAAGGTTGGATCTTTAATTGGTCTTTCCCAAACAACTAGTGTTCCTGTTTTATCTTCTAGTTTTTTAGATACAGGAAACTGCATAATAGGAAGTTTGTTTGTTTCCTTTACTGCAGGTTTACCATTCTCATCATAGAATATATCTAGAAATTCATATGCATATTCTTTCTCTTCTATTCTTCTTTGCTGTGCAGCCACTAAGTGTGGAGGGAATACAGATACTGATCTATGTGCAAATGCTTCCTCAATATTTCTAGGGTGCTGAGATATCCTTAACTGGTAATCTTCCGGAGATAATTCTTTCTTCCATTTTTCAAATTGCTCTTCCAGGGCAATCAAAGCTTCTTCTACTTGTGAATTACCATATTGATCTATATGCGGTGGCATAGACCATTGCTCAGGAATAAACAAACCTGAGAGACCTTCTGTTGCTTTACTATCTATTAAATTAGTTTCTACAGCATAAATATCTTTTGAAGTAGGATTCAGGATCATATCCTTGAGAGGATTACACTGAGATAAATCTCCCACTGAGCCTGCAGCTATAAACATACCTGTAGTAATTAAACCAGATCTCATTGCTGGTCTCATATACTCATATGTCTGATCCATCTTAGGAGCAATACCAGCCTCCTCATGGAAGAAGAACTTTACTGGACCCCCTACACCATTTGTTGGATCTTTCTCAAATGACATGCCTTGCATAGTTCCTTTAAGACCAACTTCATTCTTTCTATCTCCTTTTCTAACTTCTATCTTCTGTTGCCACATCATTACCTTGTGTGGAGTCATTGGTCTATACCAAGCTGTATGCTCATTTAAAAATGCTGCATATTCATCTAAGAATTTCCAAGAGCCTTTCTCATTAATATAGTCTTTAAGACTTGCTCCTATCTTTAATGTGACCCCAGATTCAAACCAGATTTGATTTAATAGCTTAGCCATATGAAAATAAGAGGAAGCTATCTGACGTTTCTTAAGAATAGCTACATGCTTATAGTTGAGTTCTGCCAGTACTTCATAGAGGGCCATGTGATACTGTGCATCCCGTATTTTGGCAAAGTCAAAAATTTGCTGTTCTTTATCAAATATTGGTAGGAAGTTAAGCCACATGTAATAGTCTCTAGTAAGGTACCAGGTATTATCTCCTGATTTGTAGATAACTCCTCTCCTACATCTGAGTTTTTGTTCATCCCAGTAATTGATAAAATCTTTGGATTTAAATGGAGAGTCACAGTAATATCCGTCTTGTCTGAATTTTCTTGATTCAGAATTAAATAATAAGCTAGTTTCATCAAAGTTATATTTACCCGGTTCTTTAAATAAGTCTCTTAAAAACTTGGCAAACTCTTCTCTTGAAGAAAAGTCTGTAACAGTCCAAGTACCATTATCATAAGTTGGTATGTTCTCAAATATTTCCATTATTGATCATATGCCATTCCTATTCCACCTCTTACTCTACTGGATTGTTCTTCCTGTAGATCTTTATATGCACCTTTAAATGATGCTCTAATTGCCTCATAGTTTTTAGCAGCATTTACTAAAGCTGTAATATTACCATCCCGTCCATGTGTAATAGGTGTAGTTTCCATATATCTACCTAATCTATCTAACATGGATGCAATTCCTTTGTATGCTCTGGATGTAGGAGTTTCATACATTCTCTGGCAGAACTGCAATGCTATGTATATATCTTCATCTTCAGTAGAGAAGTCTGCTTCTATTTGATCTAGAATTAAAGACTCTTTATCTAAATCCGGAGTATAGAAGAATGGATTTAGATCAGGATTAGGACAAGTCATATAGAATAAGTACTGATATATCTTGATATAGTTATCAGGATAGTTATCCATAACCATCTTAAGAGCCTTTAGGGTATAGCAATGTTCTGTGGGAATTACTTTACCATTCTGAATGTCAAATAGTTTTACTATCATTTCTTTTTAATTTTATCTCTGTTATCATGTAAGTAGTGCATAATTGCAATTACCTCATCTTTTAAATATGGTATTTCCATTTGTACTACATCCTTAACTATTGGATCTCCATTATCATCATAACTAGTAAGAGGATATCCATATCTATCTACACCATCTGTTTCAAATACTATATGATGGATAAACATTTTTCCGGGTTGTAATTTAGGATTATGTTTTAGTATCATGTACATATAGATACTTAACTGCAGACTGTAGTGATTAAAATTACAATCATCTAAACTAGATACAGGAGAGAGCATTTTTTCAGATACCCCCTCCCAATCTTTGTAAGATTCAGTCTTAATCTCTTTATTAGTTTTATAGTCAATAATGTTTACTTTACCATTAACTACTTCTACGAGATCTGACTGACCACAGATGCCTGCTGATTTAAGATAAACCATATGCTCTGGATACACGCCTGGTTCTAGTTTTTGTGAGGGTGCTAACTTAATACCATCATTTAAATCTGTTGGTTTAAATACAGGTACAGTAATGCCTTCTCTTTCTATTGAAGCTAAAGCACATAAGTCAGCTTCTCTTTGGTTATGATAAAAGGTACCAAGAGACATTGCTCTTTCTGATTCAGCATTCCAAATAGATACAATTTCTTTTGGAGTATAGCCATACCACTTAGATCTTTTATTCTTACAAACCTTCTTTGCTACTTTCTCAGCATCAAAGGGTATCTTAAAATGTGATACCAAAGTTGTTACACTTATCCAATTTATTTCTGAGCCGTCATTGCTTCTATAGCTATGATCCTTGGCATTGAATACTATACTCATAGTTTCTCTAATTCTTCTTCTTGTTCTTCAGTAATTAAAGCATCCCATTTTCCTAATGGACATGAAGCTGATAGAGATCTAGTTTTAAAAGCAAGAGAGCAACCACATTCATTACAGCATGGAGCTGTACCTTTTACTGCACACTTCTTACCTTTTTCTGGACACTCATCACAGATATCATATCTAAGTCTTGAGATTTCTTCTACTGTCTCATCTCTAATAACTGAGTTTTTAATTCCTTCAAATATTTGAGATCTGTTTTGCCAAATAAGATTAAGTACGTTTTTCATCTTTTTTAGTTTTTAAAAATTCTTGTTTTTTACTTTCCTGGTCTAATATCTTTGAATGTAACTTTGTTAATAGATCTAACTTAACTTCCATTGCTTTTTTATTGTGATAAGCTTTAAATGTAGAAGTATCATGATTATCAAGAGATTTAGTAATCTTGTCAATAGAACCTGATACTGCTTTTGGTTTTGCAACAAACTGTCCTAAACCATCTACATTTATTCTTGGATATTCTAGATTAGTAAGTAACTTTCTTACATCCTTATAATAAAACTCTACTAAGTCTTCGACTAAATCTTTATTTAAATTTAAATCTTCTGCAACTACTTCATAAATTCTTTTAGCCTTCCTGGGATTCATCTCCTAAAAATTTATAATCTAAAAGTATTGTTCCTTCTGTTTGTATCTTTAAATTGGGATTTAGTTTAATTAACTTTTTGTTAGATGCATCTTTTATCACTAAACTATTTTTCTCAGCTTTATTAATACTGTTTCTTACAGTCTGTGGTGATTTAAAGATTGGCTCTTCTTCTGAAGATGCATCATAACAAAAGTCTGTTAATTCTATTGGTTCATTAAAACTTAGTAAAGTCAAGCAATTAAGATCTGAATCACTAAGATTAATTCTCTTAATGTAGCAGTGTGTGAGAATCTGAAACTTCACAACATCCCACTTAGGCATTTTTACACGCTTCTGTACTTGATTTACTAGAGCCATGATTACCCTCTTTTAAGCTTTCTTCCCTCAGATTTTGCTGGTTCAGATGTTTCTTCTTGATCATCTTCTTCTGAAGGATTTGCCATCATAGAAGCAAACTGATACTGAATGCTAGATCTTTTGAATCTTACTTCATCAATCTTTAATAGCATTTCTTCATAATCCAATTGAGCTCTAAGATAAGGCATTGAATTTCTGTAGAACTCAAGCATTTTTTCTTTCTGTGCTTCTAATTGTTCTGGAGTCATCTCCATTTCTGGTTGTTGGTTTGTTGTTTCCATAGTGTATTAATTTACATTAGTTTACACAAATATATATAAAATAAGTTTAAATAAAACAAGTTTAAATAAAAAATCCAGGCATACTATATACCTGGATTACTATACTTAGAAAAGTTTAAGTAAATTATCTATTCTTAATTGTAAGATTTAATATAGTTAATAAATAAAAGTTTCTTGATATGTCCATTTCAAATGTGAATATATCTAATGATGATAATCTTATTCTAATCATTATTTTATCCCATTGCTTAGTGCATGATTTCCAAGAGTTTCTAAATTTCATATTATAGGTTTTTTAACATTTCTATTACTTTAGGATCTGGATACATATCACTCTTATCCTTTCTCACTGAGTTATGTGTATAAATTCCAGGTACTCCTTTGAATGCTTCTTTATCAATAGCCCAGATTTCTGATCTATAAGTTTTAGGAATATCATATGTTTCACATAAATACTCTACCAATTGTCTTAAAGATTCTATCTGTGCATCTGAATACTTGTACCAATATTTGGTACCTTTAAATGGTGTTTCTAGTGTTGTAACATTCTCAGGTTTAACTACGCCATTTACATAGTTATAGTATTTACCATTGCGAAGTTTTAATGGACCCCAATTACAAACTTCTATACCTACAGAAAGTTTATTAAGGTTCTGATACTTTGCACCATTCTTAGTAAAGTCTTCTGAATCTATTCCTAAGTGCCACGCCCAATGCTTTGAACTAAAACATTGTA
>JACCDP010459923.1_pt1 | contig 60854 bp, 58 predicted proteins | sample 7445841 | NCBI WGS metagenome assembly JACCDP01 (sample SAMN15323441, study PRJNA562643) | freshwater metagenome | isolation source: river surface water | place: USA:Blue River Watershed | collected 2017-08-17 | reverse complement strand
GTGCCCAGACCAGCACCCAACCCAAGACCAGTCCGGAGGATTCGCCGGCAGGCAGATGCAAGGGGGAGAGAACAGCCAGGGGCGGCACAGACCACCCCCAGCTCAGCACATACCGCCACAGGGCGCGCGCCTGCGTGAGCGGCTGACCTTCACGGTCTACGACGCGGATGTGCCAGGTTTTCATGGCCAGGGTCTGGCCTTTGTGCCAGAACCAGGTGAAATAGATGCCAAACACCAGGAAGATGAACGCTTGCAGACCGTGTCGGTTGTCCAGTGCGTTGCGGGTCTGGCTGAGGGTGCTGAAGAGGTAACCGCTGATGAAGACCACGCCAAACAGCAGCAAGCCTTCGTACAGCCAGCAAGCCATACGCCGTGAAAGACTGGGGGTCATCGAGTCGAGGTGCCTTGCAGAAAGTGAGGCAGCAAGGTTTTGGGTTGGACCTGATCCGTGTCAATACGGGGTTGCAAGACCTGATCCGGTTTGGCGGCGGGGGGCTGGGTGAGCTTGCTGGATGCCACAGGACGACTGGCCACAGCGGCGCCACGCGGCGGTTGCAGCAAGATGTCGTCTGCCAGCTTGCGCCGTTGCTCATCGCTGAGAGCCTGGTAGGCTTCCCACTTCTCACGGCGTTTGTCCTCGGGCAACTGCTGCACTTCGGCAAAGTGCAAACGCGCCTGGGCCCGTTCGCGAGCGGTGAGGCTGGCCCAGTCACTCATGCGTTGCTGGAGTTTGTGTTGTTCCTGAGGGCTGAACTCGTCGTAATTTTGCGACAGTACCAGCCACTTACGCTTGTGCAACTCGCTCAGGCCTGGCCAGTCTTGGGCCAGGGGACGCAGCGCCTCCTGCTGGCTGCGGGTCAGCTCAGCCCAAGTCGGTCGTGTGTTGCGTGGCGCCTTGGCCCTGGTGCCTGGCGATTGGGGCTTGTCAGCAGCGGTGGCGCTGGCAGCGGCAGGTGAGTCCGCTGGCGGGACTGGCGCGGCGATCGGGGATGCCGTGGGGCTGGCAGGCGCGCTGGCCGTCGCCTCTGAAGTGGTTGCCACCGCGGTGGCGGGTCCAGCAACGGGGGGAACGCTGCTGGTGCCTTGGGCTTGTACCGGTGAGTGCGCCAGCCACAATCCCGCCACCAAGCAAGGCAACAGGACGCCTGAGCGCAGAAGGGGGAGAGCCTGGATGCAATTCATGGGCAGGTGCTCAGTGGTCGGCTGGCGATGCAGACGTCACCAAGGGGGTCCTTGTGCGCAAGGTCAGTCCGCGGTGGCGCTGGTCGGAGCCGCTTCGGTCGAGCCCGCCCGGATGAATCGCAAAAAACCTGGATCGGTGTAGGCCGTGGGTGGCAGTTCGTCGGTAAGGAGGGCGGTGTCGACACTGGCCAGCTCATCGGCACGCCAGTCGTTTTGCAGGGAATGGATGACAAACAGACCCAGTACCAGGGCGATTAACGGGATGACACTGCCCATCCAGCCCCAAAAGCGCATTTTGTCTGGACCGCCTTCGAGCACCAGGGTGCCTTTTTGCACCCGAAGGCCGGTGGCCAACACCGGGACTTGCTGACGACGGGCGGCCACCGCACGGGTGCGCGCAGCCCGCAGACGCTCGCTGATGTCATGCGGGAGGTCACGCAAACTCTGGTCGAGCTGGGCTGCCACCTGTCGGGCCAGGAGGTCGGCTTGGGCGTCTGAGAGGTAGTCGTTGGTGTTCATGAGGTGAGTCCCTTGGCTTTCAGTGCTTTGTCCAATGCCTGAACGGCTCGTGAGCAGTGCGTTTTCACACTGCCTTCCGAGCAGCCCATCACGGCAGCGGTTTCGGCGACATCCAGTTCCTCCCAATAACGCAACAGGAAGGCTTCCCGTTGACGCGCTGGCAGTTTCTGGATCTCAGTTTCGATTTCCTGGATGGATTGATGCCGCTCCACGGTCCGTTGAGCGCTTTCAACCTGCTCGTTACCTTCGCTGATGCGGTGAGTATCCAGCAAATTGAAGTCTTCGGTACTATCATCGGCTTCAAATTGACTGAAATTGGTGAAAAGCGCATTTTTGGTCTTTTGCCGCCGAAACCAGTCCAGGGTGGTGTTGGACAGGATGCGTTGGAACAGCATCGGCAACTCGTTGGCCGGCTTGTCACTGTAATGCTCGGCCAGCTTCATCATGCTGTCTTGCACGATGTCCAGCGCGGCATCTTCATCCCGCACGTGGTAGAGCGAACGCTTGAAGGCACGCTTTTCCACGCTTTTGAGGAAGTCAGTGAGTTCGGAGTCGGAGGCCAAGGTTGCCGGATTAGAGAGGTGGACGGGCAGATCGTCGAGCGGTCGAATTATGTCATTGCCCCTGCATCCCCTTCAATAACGCGGGTGGGCCGCAAAATGGTGACATAATCCCACCTCTTCATACCAGGCAAACGGATTGGGGTCGGATGCGTGTCGTCCATGGCTCCATATCCTAAGTCCCGCGGCGCGTCCACGAGAAGGCGCCAAGGGGCACCCCAGGTTTTTCGTGTCCGAAAATCACTAAGGTTCATCATGGAAATTTCCAAGGCGGAAATGCAGTCTGCTGCTGCTGCGCAAGCCCATCCCACCCATTCCGAAGAGCTCAACGGCGCTGAAATTTTGGTTCGCGCCATGCAGGCCGAGAAGGTCGAATACGTCTGGGGTTACCCCGGCGGAGCCGTGCTCTACATCTACGATGCGCTGTACAAACAGGAAAGCATCCAGCATATCCTGGTGCGTCACGAGCAAGCTGCCGTGCATGCGGCCGATGGATACGCCCGTGCCACCGGCGATGTGGGTGTGGCCCTGGTCACCTCGGGCCCCGGCCTGACCAACGCGGTCACGGGCATTGCCACCGCCTACATGGACAGCATTCCCATGGTGATCATCGCCGGCCAGGTGCCCACAGCGGCCATTGGTCTGGATGCTTTCCAGGAGTGCGATACCGTGGGTATCACGCGTCCCATCGTCAAGCACAACTTTCTGGTCAAGGACGTCCGTGAACTCTCGGTCACCCTCAAAAAGGCCTTCCACATTGCCCGCAGTGGTCGTCCCGGCCCGGTGGTGGTGGACGTTCCCAAGGACGTCTCTTTCAAGAAGATTCCCTACACCGGCTACCCCGAGCAGGTGACGATGCGCTCGTACAACCCGGTGCGCAAAGGCCACGGCGGTCAGATCCGCAAGGCCATGCAGTTGCTGTTGAATGCCAAGCGTCCCTACATTTACACCGGTGGCGGTGTGTTGCTGAGCAACGCCTCGACCGAACTGCGCACCTTGGTGGACATGTTGGGCTACCCTTGCACCAACACCTTGATGGGCTTGGGCGCGTATCCGGCCTCCGATCGAAAATTCCTGGGCATGCTGGGCATGCACGGCACCATCGAAGCCAACAATGCCATGCAAAACTGCGATGTGCTTTTGGCTGTAGGGGCTCGCTTTGACGACCGCGTGATCGGTAACCCCAAGCACTTCGCCCAAAACGAACGAAAGATCATCCACATCGACATCGACCCCTCCAGCATTTCCAAGCGGGTGAAGGTGGACATCCCCATTGTGGGCGATGTGAAAGACGTGCTGACTGAGATGATTGGCATGATCCGCGAAGCCGGCACCAAGCCGGACGCCAAGGCGCTGGCCGGCTGGTGGGAGACCATCGAGGGCTGGCGCTCGCGCGATTGCCTGGCCTACGACCGCAACAACCAGGATGTCATCAAACCCCAGTATGTGATCGAAACCCTGTCCAAGATGACCCGCGGCCAGGACGTGTATGTCACCTCCGATGTGGGCCAGCATCAAATGTGGGCGGCACAGTACTACGGCTTTGACGAGCCGCGCCGGTGGATCAACTCGGGGGGCTTGGGCACCATGGGTGTGGGCATCCCCTATGCCATGGGCATCAAAATGGCGCGTCCGAACAGCGAAGTGTTTTGTGTGACGGGCGAAGGCTCGGTGCAGATGTGCATTCAAGAACTCTCCACCTGTTTGCAATACAACACCCCCATCAAGGTGCTGTCGCTCAACAACCGCTACCTGGGGATGGTGCGCCAGTGGCAGGAAATCGAATACTCCGGTCGATACAGCCACAGCTACATGGATGCGCTTCCCAATTTCGTGAAGCTGGCCGAGGCCTATGGCCATGTGGGCCTGTTGGTCGAGCGTCCGCAGGACGTCGAAGGTGCCTTGTTGGAAGCCCGCAAGCTCAAGGACCGCACGGTCTTCATCGATTTCCGCACCGACCCGACTGAAAACGTCTTTCCGATGGTTCAGGCTGGCAAAGGCATCACCGAGATGCTCTTGGGTAGCGAGGATCTCTAAGCCCCTTCTCCGATCAACCCCCGACGAATCTATTGCTTGCCAAGCCCGCCGGTTACCGCCGACGGGGGAGGGCAGCGAAAAGAGGAATCTCATGAAACACATCATTTCCGTTTTGCTGGAAAACGAACCCGGCGCACTCTCTCGCGTGGTCGGTTTGTTTTCCGCCCGTGGCTACAACATCGAATCCTTGTCGGTGGCCCCCACCGAAGATGCCAGCCTTTCGCGCATGACCATCCAGACCACCGGGTCGGATGACGTGATCGAGCAAATCACCAAGCACCTCAACCGCCTGATCGAGGTGGTGAAGGTGGTGGACCTCACCGAAGGCGCTTACACCGAGCGCGAGCTGATGCTGGTGAAGGTGCGCGCCGTGGGCAAGGAGCGCGAGGAAATGAAACGCATGGCCGATATCTTCCGCGGTCGCATCATCGACGTGACCGAGAAGAGCTTCACGATTGAGCTCACCGGCGATTTGTCCAAAAACGACGCTTTTCTGGTCGCTATCGATCGCAGTGCCATTCTAGAAACCGTGCGCACGGGCGCCTGCGGCATTGGCCGCGGGGAACGCATCCTGCGCGTTTGATTCACACCCCAGACCCCAACCAAGGAGAAACCATGAAGGTCTATTACGACAAAGACTGTGACCTGAGCGTCATCAAAGGCAAGACCGTTGCCATCATCGGCTACGGATCGCAAGGCCATGCCCACGCCCAAAACTTGAACGACAGTGGCGTGAAGGTGGTGGTGGGTCTGCGTAAGGGGGGAGCCTCCTGGGACAAAGTCGGCAAGGCCGGCCTGAACGTGATGGAAGTCAACGACGCCGTCAAGGCCGCTGACGTGGTCATGATTCTGTTGCCCGACGAGCAGATCTCTGATGTGTACCGCGGCATCGAGCCCCATATCAAGAAGGGTGCTTCTTTGGCGTTCGCCCACGGCTTCAATGTGCATTACAACCAGGTCGTGCCCCGCGCCGATCTGGACGTGTGGATGGTGGCGCCCAAGGCCCCTGGCCACACCGTGCGTTCCACCTACACCCAGGGCGGCGGCGTGCCCCACCTGGTGGCGGTGCACCAGGACAAGAGCGGCAGGGCTCGCGAACTGGCCCTGAGCTACGCCATGGCCAACGGCGGCGGCAAGGCCGGCATCATCGAGACCAACTTCAAGGAAGAGACCGAGACCGACCTGTTCGGCGAGCAAACCGTGCTGTGCGGTGGCGCGGTCGAACTGATCAAGATGGGCTACGAGACCCTGGTCGAAGCGGGTTACGCGCCTGAGATGGCTTACTTTGAGTGCCTGCACGAGTTGAAGTTGATCGTTGACCTGATCTATGAAGGCGGTATCGCCAACATGAACTACTCGATTTCCAACAACGCCGAGTACGGTGAGTATGTGACCGGCCCCGAGGTGATCAACGAAGAGTCACGCAAAGCCATGCGCAACGCGCTCAAGCGCATCCAGAACGGCGACTACGCCAAGATGTTCATTCTGGAAGGCCGCACCGGCTACCCCAGCATGACCGCTCGTCGCCGTCTGAACGCCGAGAGCTCCATCGAAGTGGTGGGTGCCCAACTGCGTGCCATGATGCCCTGGATTGCCAAGAACAAACTGGTGGACCAGACCCGCAACTGATCCTGTCCGGTTCGGATGTGCCGCAGGGCTGCAACTTCTCTTCGGGGGAGGGTGCAGCCCTCTTGATTTGGGGCATCCCCTGATAAGCCCAGGGCTTCGGGGATGCTGTCCGCGCTTACACTTGACACCATGAACTATCCGCACCCCTTGCTGGCCCGCGAAGGCTGGCCCTTCATTTTCATCAGCGTGCTGCTGGCCCTGGGCGCTCACGGCCTGTGGGGTGGCTGGGCGGCATTGCCGCTGTATGTGGTGTCTGTGTTCGTGATTCAGTTTTTCCGCGATCCACCGCGGGCTGTTCCTGCAGATCCTCACGCCATCTTGTCACCGGCCGATGGGCGCATCGTCAAGATCGAGAAGGCGCATGACCCCTACGCCAACCGCGAGGCCTTGCTCATCAGTGTCTTCATGAATGTGTTCAATGTGCACAGCAACCGCAGTGGCGTGGAGGGGCAGGTGCGTGGCGTGCAGTACTTTCCCGGGCTTTTCGTCAATGCGGATCTTGATAAAGCTTCAACGGAGAACGAGCGCAATGCCGTGGTCATTGACGCCACCGTGGCAGGCGTTGCCCACACCGTCACCCTGGTGCAAGTGGCCGGCCTGATTGCCCGCCGTATTCTTTGCTACGTGCAACCCGGCGACACCCTGCACAAAGGCCAGCGCTATGGGTTTATCCGTTTCGGTTCGCGAGTGGATGTGTACCTGCCCTTGACCGCAACGCCGCGTGTGGTGCCTGGTGAGAAGGTGTCGGCCACGTCCACCATACTGGCCACCCTGTGACGCGACACCTTTTCACGATTTCAAGGGCTGCTCTTTCATGACCGATGATCTTCGCCCCCACGCCGACGAGGTGGCCACACGGCTGCGCAAGGGCATTTACGTGCTGCCCAACCTCTTCACCCTGGCTGCGCTGTTCGGGGGGTTTTATGCCATTGTGATGGCCATGAACAGCCGGTTTGATCAGGCGGCCATCGGGGTGTTTTGCGCCATGGTGCTCGACAGCCTGGATGGCCGTGTGGCCCGCATGACTAATACCCAAAGCGCCTTTGGCGAGCAAATGGACTCCCTGGCTGACATGGTGTCTTTTGGCGCCGCGCCAGCGCTCATTGCCTACGAGTGGTCGTTGAAAGGGCTGGGGCGCTGGGGCTGGATCGCGGCTTTTGTCTACTGCGCCTGTGCGGCGCTCAGACTGGCGCGTTTCAACGTCAACACCGCAGTCGTGGACAAACGGTATTTCCAGGGTTTGCCCTCGCCTGCGGCGGCGGCACTGGTGGCCGGCTTTCTGTGGTTGATGACCGAGACCGAAGTGCCCCCCGAGACCATGGCCTGGCCGATGTTCGCCATGTGCCTGTTCAGTGGCCTCACCATGGTGACCAATGTGCCGTTCTACAGCTTCAAGGACGTGCAGATGAAAAAAAGCGTGCCGTTTGCAGCCATTGTGCTGTTGGCGCTCATCATTGCCGTCATCAATATCCATCCACCCACCGTGCTGTTCTCACTTTTTGTGATCTACGGTCTGAGCGGGTATATGGTCTATGCCTGGCGTCGTGCCAAGGGCTTGCAGGCCAGCGTGATCAGCACCTCGACCGATGAGCCCGACGAGCAGGGCTTGCACAAGTGAGCTGATACTGGCTGAAAAGTGTGCTACATTGCTATTCATGAAGTCGCTACTGGCACTACTGCTTCTACGCTCACACGGGCGGGTACGGTAGCGCACGCGATCTTTCCCAACAGGCCCGTTTGCCCACCCGCAGCGGGCCTTTTGCTTTATGCAGCAGGCGTCAAGGGAAGGGCAAGGGCCCCGATCTTGAACCACAGGAGTGAAACATGACCGACAAACTGATCATTTTCGATACCACCTTGCGCGATGGCGAGCAGTCGCCGGGTGCATCCATGACCCGCGACGAGAAACTGCGCATTGCGCGCCAACTCGAGCGACTGAAGGTGGATGTCATCGAGGCAGGTTTTGCGGCGAGCTCCAACGGAGATTTCGAAGCGGTGAAATCGATTGCGCACGCCATCAAGGATTCCACGGTCTGTTCGCTCTCCCGCGCCAACGACCGTGACATTGCCCGCGCTGCCGAAGCGTTAAAAGGTGCCAACAGCGCACGCATTCACACCTTCATCGCCACCTCCCCCCTGCACATGGAGAAAAAACTGCGCATGACTCCCGATCAGGTGCTGGAGCAGGCGGTGCAGGCGGTGCGCTATGCCCGCAACCTGGTGAGCGACATCGAATTCAGTCCCGAAGACGGTTACCGCAGTGAGATGGATTTTCTGTGCCGCATCCTCGAAGCAGTCATCAAGGAAGGCGCCACTACCATCAACGTCCCCGACACGGTGGGTTACGCGGTACCTGAGCTATATGGCGAATTCATCCGCACCTTGCGTGAGCGCATTCCCAACAGTGACAAGGCGATCTGGTCGGTGCATTGCCACAACGACCTGGGCATGGCGGTGGCCAATTCGCTTGCCGGCGTGAAGATCGGTGGGGCGCGGCAGGTCGAGTGCACCATCAACGGGTTGGGTGAGCGCGCAGGCAACTGCTCGCTGGAAGAAATCGTCATGGCGGTCAAGACGCGCAAGGATTACTTCGGCCTGGATATGAACATCGACACCCACCACATCGTGGCGGCGAGTCGCATGGTCAGCCAGACCACGGGCTTTGTGGTGCAGCCCAACAAGGCGGTGGTGGGGGCCAATGCATTCGCCCATGCCTCTGGCATTCACCAGGACGGTGTGCTCAAGGCTCGCGACACGTACGAGATCATGCGGGCCGAAGATGTGGGTTGGACCGCCAACAAGATCGTGCTGGGTAAATTGAGCGGACGCAATGCTTTCAAGCAGCGCTTGCAGGACCTGGGCGTTCAACTCGAGAGCGAATCGGACATCAACGCTGCGTTCACGCGCTTCAAAGAACTGGCCGACCGCAAGAGCGAAATTTTTGACGAAGACATTCTGGCACTGGTGAGTCAGGACTCGGTGGCCGAAGAGGGTGATCAGTACAGCTTCGTCTCACTGGCCCAGCACAGCGAAACCGGTGAGCGTCCCCATGCCTCTATCGTCATTCTTGACAGCGGCAAGGAAGTCCACGCCGAATCTGATGGCAACGGGCCTGTGGATGCATCGCTCAAAGCCATTGAACACCATGTCAAAAGCGGCGCAGAAATGGTGCTGTATTCGGTCAACGCCATCAGCGGCTCCACCGAGAGCCAAGGCGAGGTGACGGTACGCTTGCAAAACAGCGGCCGGGTGGTCAACGGGGTAGGTTCGGACCCCGACATCGTGGTGGCCTCGGCGAAGGCGTATCTGAGCGCCTTGAACAAGCTGAAAAGCAAATCCGACCGTGTGGCCGCGCAGGGCTGAGCCGGTCACTGACGCGGGCCTTCAGACCCGGTAAAACCCTTAAGAAGTTCACGCAAGTCTTTGATCTTGCGTGAATTTTTTTTTCAGGTACACTGGCGTGGCCGGTGCTACATCAGGGGCATGGGCTGGTTTTTTTCACTGAGGAATTCGCGCCAATGCGTTCATTGATTGTCACCTTGGGTCTGTCGCTGCTGCTGGTGCAGGGAGCCACCTGGGCCGCTGCCGACAGCAAACCCTCGAAGTCACGCGCCAAGACCACGCAAGCCGCCAAAGCCAGCCAGGCCCGCAAGGCCGCCGCCAAATCCATCCCTCAGCGCCCCAGCTACGGCCAATTGGCCGGTTTGCGCAGTTCAACCGATGCACTGGCCCTGAATTCCAGCGTGGCCTACGTCATTGACCAAGACACCAACGAGGTGCTGGTCAGCAAGAACGATGACGTCGTGCTCCCCATTGCGTCCATCACCAAGCTCATGACCGGTCTTCTGGTCAGTGAAGCCAACCTGGATCTGGACGAACACATCACCATCACCCAGGACGATGTCGATACCGAAAAGGGCAGCAGTTCTCGCCTGAAGGTGGGCACCGTGCTCACCCGAGGTGAGTTGATGCACCTGTCTCTGATGGCCAGTGAAAACCGTGCCGCGCACGCGCTGGGTCGCACCTATCCCGGTGGCTTGTCTGCGTTTGTCAACTTGATGAATGCCAAGGCGGTTCAACTGGGCATGCGTGACACGCGCTATGTGGAACCCACCGGCTTGTCCAGCAAAAACCAATCCAGTGCCAAAGACCTCGCCACCCTGGTGGCCGCAGCCTACCAGGACTCGTTGTTGCGTGATCTCTCCACCTCGGTGAGTCATGTGGTCGAAGTGGGGCGTCAATCCCTGCGCTACAACACCACCAACCGCCTGATCAAAAACCCCAACTGGGATATTGGCCTGCAAAAGACGGGCTACATCTCCGAAGCTGGCCGCTGCCTGGTCATGCAGACCCGGGTGGCGGGCCGCAAACTCATCATGGTGTTCCTGGATTCAGCCGGCAAGGTAGGCCGTATTGCCGACGCCGAGCGCGTGCGTCGCTGGGTAGAAGTGCACCACGCTGGCCGTGGCGGCGTGCCCCACACCTGATTCAGGCGTCCCGGTAGCCCAGCGCGGTTGAAATCTTGCGGGCGGTGTCCTGCAACTTGGGCAGCCATTCTTCATCCAGGCGATCGGCAGGGGCGGATATCGACAGGCCTGCCACCAGCCGGCTCTGGTCGTCATAAATGCCTGCGGCCATGCAGCGCACGCCCAACTCCAGTTCCTCGTTGTCACGCGCCACGCCGTATTGACGGGCTTTGGAGAGCTCACGCTCCAGCACGGGCAACTGCGTGATGCTGTTGCGCGTGTGCCCCGCCAGACCGGTGCGGGTGGCATAGGCACGCAAGCGTGGCGTATCTTCAGCGGCGAGGAACAGTTTGCCCACTGAGGTGAGGTGCAGTGGAGCCCGGCCGCCGATGGCCCGCACCACCTGCATGCCCGAGCGCTCGCTGTAAGCCCTCTCGATATAAATGATTTCATCGCCCTGCCGCACGCTGAGGTTGACTGGTTGCTGAGTCAGTTTGTGCAGGTCGCGCATAGGGTCCAGGGCCGCATCGCGGACGTTCAGACGGGCTTTCACCAGGTTGCCCAGTTCCAGCAAACGCATGCCCAACCGGTAACTGCCGGCCTGGGGTCGGTCAATGAAGCGACCCAGCGTCAGATCGTTGAGGATGCGGTGTGCGGTGGACGGATGTAGTCCGGTTTTCTCGCTGATTTCCTTGAGGCTCACCGCCTCCTCGCGAGAGGCCAGCACATCAATCAAGGTGAACATCCGCTCGATCACCTGGATGGAGGGAGTGGCGGACTTGGTGGACTCTTTGCTGCGCATGCCAGGATTTTACTTTGTGAAATCGACTGGCGCCATCCAAATTCCGTCCTGCAGGATTTCGTGAGGCACGAAGCTGGACTTGTAATTCATTTTGTCACTGGCTTCTATCCAGTATCCCAGGTAGACATGCGGCAGGCCCAGTTGGCGGGCTTGCTCGATTTGCCACATGACGGCGTAGGTGCCGTAGCTGGCACCGGGCTCAGGGTCATAGAAGGTGTAGACCGCCGACAGGCCATCGTTCAACACATCCAGAATCGATACCATTTTGAGTGCACCGGGCTGGTCACCGCTGTCGGGGGTGCGGAACTCCACCAAGCGCGAGTTGACCCGGCTTTGCAGCAAAAACTGGGTGTATTGGTCAATGCTGTCATGGTCCATCCCGCCGCCGGCATGCCGGCCGGTCTGGTAGCGCAGGTACAACTGGTAATGTTCTGGTGAGAAGTTCAGGCGGGTGACGCGTGCCTGTAGTTCGCCATGCTTGAGCACGGCGCGACGTTGGCTTCGGTTGGGGCGATGCTCTGCAGCCAGAACGCGCAAGGGAACACAGGCGCGGCAGCCGTCGCAGTAGGGACGGTAGGTGAACATACCGCTGCGGCGAAAGCCCTTGGCCACCAGGTCCGAGTAGGTGTCGTGTTGAATCAGGTGACTCGGCGTGGCCACTTGCGATCGAGCCTGCCGGTCTGCCAGGTAGCTGCAGGGGTAGGGTGCAGTGGCATAGAACTGCAGGGTTTGCAGCGGCAGGTCTTTGAGGTGCGTCACGTCAGGCAGCAGGGCAAGAGAATGAAGGCGAAGACAGCAACGCGTTCCAGTATACGGGGTCAAACCGCCAGGCAGGCGCGGGCCGTTCACGGGCCGACTGTACCTGCGACAAAAATTCCGTGACGGGCGTCGGGCGAGCCCCCAACCGTGCCAGGTGCTGCGTTTGCTGCTGGCAGTCAATCCAGCCGATCCCATGGTGCCGAGCCCAGGCGACCAGAGCGGCCAGGGCAATCTTGGAGGCATCGGTTCGGTGTGTAAACATCGATTCACCAAAGACGGCTTGCCCCAGGTTGACCAGGTACAAGCCTCCGACCAGTTTCCCCTCGATCCAGGTCTCCACGCTGTGGGCGTGCCCGTCGCGGTGTAGGTCCTGATAGGCGCGCACCACCTCGGGCACGATCCAGGTCCCGCCCTGACCCGGCCTGGGTATGCTGGCGCAAGCCTCGATCACCTGGTCAAACCGGGTATCCATCCGAATCTCGCAGTGGGCATCGGCTCGAAAGTGTTGCAAGGTCTTGCGCAATGAGCGGTGCAGACGAAATGCGTCGGTGGTCAACACCATGCGTGGCTGGGTACACCACCACAATATCGGCTGACCTTGGCTGAACCAGGGAAAGGTGCCCTGGGCGTAGGCCTGCTTGAGTCGTTGGACCGTCAAGCTGCCACCCGCAGCCAGCAAGCCCGGCGCAGGCGTGTCCTCACCCCAGGCGTTCAGGGGAGGTGGCAGCGGATCTTCATCATCCAGCCAGGGCAGGGCGGGTATCGGGGCAGGGGTCATCTCAGGTGGATAATTATGAGCCGACTGGAACGAGAGCAACAGCATGACCCCTGATACCAACGCCTGGGTATTGATCGATCGCCCCACCACAGACGTGGTGCGCCTGACCCTGAATCGACCGGACAGCTTCAATGCGCTGTCGTCCGAGATGATGGCCGCCCTCTCCGACGCTTTGAAGCAGGTGGCGGATGACCCTGAGTGCCGCGTGGTGGTGCTGGCTGCCAGCGGACGTGCGTTCAGCGCCGGTCACGACTTGCGTGAGATGCGAAGCCACCCGGAGTTGTCTTTTTACCAGGACCTGTTTGCCCAATGTTCGCGCATGATGCTGCAACTCCAGCAACTGCCGCAACCGGTGATCGCCCAGGTTCAGGGTATTGCCACGGCAGCGGGGTGTCAGTTGGTGAGTATGTGTGACCTGGCGGTAGCGGCAGACTCAGCCCGCTTTGCGGTGTCCGGCATTCACTACGGCTTGTTCTGCTCCACACCCAGCGTGGGCTTGTCGCGCAACGTGGCCCGCAAGCGTGCCATGGAGATGCTGCTCACGGGAGACTTTGTCGACGCGGCCACCGCCGTGCAGGAGGGTTTGCTCAACCACGCGGTGCCGGCTGATCAACTCGAGGCCAAGGTGCTGGAGTTGTGCCGAAAAATCACTGAAAAGCCTGCGGTGGCGGTTCGGCTGGGCAAGGCCTTGTTTTATCAACAACTCGAGATGGGTATCGCTGCGGCCTACCAACTCGCGGGGCAGACCATGGCCTGCAACATGATGGATGGCGATGCGCAGGAGGGCTTTCAGGCTTTTCTCGACAAAAGAACGCCCAGCTGGAAGTCATGACTGAGCGCTCCCATCTGATGGATGGGCTGCGCGTCCTGGCCGCGCATCTGATCGTGCTGCATCACCTGGTGACCAATGGACCCTTGGGTCAGACCTTGCAACCCCTTTGGCCCGGCTTGTTTCAACTGCTCCACGACCACGGGCGTTATGCGACCCAGGTGTTCTTGGTCATGGCCGGTTATCTGTCGGCGCTGGCACTGCTGGGGCCTCAGCCGCCTACGGTCGTTCGCAACATCGGTAAGCGCTATGCACGTCTGATGCCTGCGTATCTGTTGGCCATTCTGATGGTGGCCTTGGTCGTGACATGCCTGCGACCCTGGATCAACCAGGACTGGTTGACGGAGCCGCCCACCCTTCAGCAGTGGCTTTCGCATGCCTTGCTGATTCAGAGCCTGATAGACCAACCGGCGATGACCGTGGGGGCCTGGTATGTGGCCATTGATTTTCAGTTGTTTGTGGTTCTCAATGTCCTGGTCTGGGGTCTTTTGAGGTTGGGCTTCAAACAAGGCAGCGTCCTGATGGCGCTGGCGGTGTTGTGTCTGGCGTCCCAGTGGGTGTTCAACCGCAACCCTGATGGCGACGTATGGGCCTTGTATTTCTTTGAGTCGTACGGTTTAGGGGCTGTGCTGGCCCACACGATGCACGACCCGCGAGGCAACGTCCCGGCGCGTGGGGTGCTGCTGCTGTGCATGTGCAGTGCCGTGGTGGCTGGATTCATCTACCCGCGGCCGCGCCTGCTGATTTCGGTGGCAGTTTGCGGCCTGCTGTGGTGGGGGGTTTATCGATGGCATCCCCCGGCGGCGCTATCGCGTTGGCTACAGCGCCAGAGCGATGCGTCGTATTCGCTGTTTGTGACCCATTTCATACCCCTGGTGGTGGCGAATGCACTGTGGATCTCCTGGGACGGGCAGTCCACCGCCTGGGGCGTGGTGTGGCTGCTCGTGACTTGGGGCGTGTGCGTGGGCTGGTCTGTGATTTTTTACCATTCGGTGGAAACCCTGACCCGGAAGGCTTGGCGGCACTGAATTGCTTGGTTAGTATTGAACCGGTGTCGAATGGTTGGTGACTTTTCCCTGCCATCACACACACTTTCTTGCTGGCATGTCATTCGGTCTGCGCATCCGTCCCTCTGGCCTTTCGTCTCAGGCTGGGGTTTGCCAGCGGATGCAGCAGTACATTGAGCACCTGGAGCTCGACCCTCAGTTGTGCTGCCACGCTGACCTCGGAGAGCAGGGGACCCACTTTTTCCTCAGCCCGGATGCCCTGGCCAGCCAGGCTCCCGGATTTGACACCCTGGGTCTGGCGGTCTCGCAAGCGTGGGAGAGCGCTACCCGCGACCGCGACCTGAAGCGTGAAATTCTGTGGACACTCCTGGCCAGCCCCATCGTTCAGGACTTTCCTTCGTTTGACGAGTTTGAAAGCGCCACGCGCATTCGCTTTCACCTGGTGCGCGCGGCACAACACACTTCCATGGACTTCAAGACCGATGAGGTCGATCGTCCCCCCGAACACTGGAACTACCATCCCGACACGGGCTTCACCCTCAAGCCTGGCAAGTGCCTGATCGAAGCCTTGACCTTGGCGACACAGCCTTCGAAGTCCGGTTGTCAGTATGCTTTTTCCTGCTATCGCGCCACCGAGTACGTCATGCTGCTGGCCATGGCCCAGGAGGCGCACGACCACAACCCTGATCTATTTGCGCGCCTACAGCGCCAGTGGCAGACCCGCGCCCTCATGTCAGGCTACTTCCAGGAGACCCTGCTGCGTGAACTCGGCTCGCAGGACCAACCCTTGCCCATGGACTGGTATGTCCCGGGCGACCGGGTGTGGTTCCGTAACCCCGACGATGCCTCCTCCGATGTGTATGGATACGAGGGCTCCTGGGTGGTGTACTTGGGAGGCGGTCTTTTCACCAACTTCTGGCAGCACGATCAGCCCTATGACATACCGGCCAAATGTCTGGAGATATTTCATTGGCGCGATGGGGTCATCCGCGATGCACAGGGCAAACTGGCCATGGACGAAACGGTGGTCCAGTCGCATGTGGACAACACCCGCTTAAGCCCGCTGAAAACCCGGCAGGTGCTGGAGCGCATGCGGCGCCTGCGAGATCCTGCGGGCGTGTATGCTCAAGGGGGTTGCATAGACTCCACCCGCGAAATGTCTCGCTGGGTGCGGCCCGGCACCTCTGACATTGTGTTGCCCGATGCCTGATGGCAGAGGCAGGAGAAACGCTTGAATTCCTTGACTTCCCGTCGGGCCTGGCTGGCCCGCACCTGGCCGTGGCTAGCGGCCATTGCAAGTACGCTGGGGGGCGTGCCCGCCGCCCATGCCGCCACTCAGTTGCGCGCTTCATCACCCGCGGTCCCCGACGACTGGCACGCGCGCATGTGGACAGTGTTCAAGGAAGCACTCGAAGCGGGCGCGGCTGGCGATCTGCAGGTACAAATCCATCTCAATGCCTCGCTGTTCAAGCAGGGCACAGAGCCTGCTGCGATGGCTCGCGGCAATCTGGACTTGGCCACGGTCTCCGCCTTTGATATCGCCAAAGTGGTGCCCGAATTTTCCATCTTCACTGCGGGGTATGTGGTGCGTGATCCGGCGCATCAGCAAAAGATATTCGAGGGCCCCATGGGTGCCGAGATGTTCCAGAAAGTCTCGGACAAGATGGACATCACGGTACTTGCCACCTTGTACCTGGGCACGCGCCAACTCAACTTGCGCGAACCGCGCCAAGTCCGCACCCCGACGGACCTCAAAGGTGTCAAGCTACGCATGCCCGGTACCAAGGAATGGTTGTTTTTGGGGCAAGCCCTGGGGGCGACGGCCACACCGCTGGCTTTCGGCGAGGTGTATCTCGGACTCAAGACCGGCACCATCGATGCGCAGGACAATCCGTTGCCCACGGTGCGAGCCGCCAAGTTTCATGAGGTGACCCAACAATTGGTATTGACGGGACACTTGGTCGACGGTTTGTTCCTGGCCGTGTCCAACAAGGTGTGGAAGTCGCTGACACCCGCGCAGCAGCAGCGCATGCGACAAGCCGCTCAAGCAGCCGCCCGGTACAACAACGAAAACCGTCTGAAAGAAGAGTCGCAGTTGGTGGACTATTTTCGCCAGCAGGGCCTGCAGATCCAGACGCCTGATGTGGGGGCTTTTCGTGCCGCGGTCCAGCAGGCCTATTTGCAATCGGAGTACGCGCGTGTGTGGCCGTCGGGCCTGCTTGAGCGCATCAACGCCCTGCGCTGAGACATGACCATGTGGCGACGAGTGGTCCAACGCACGAGCTGTATCGCCCATGGGCTGGGCGGTGCGTTGTTCGTGATGCTCTTCGGGGTGTTTGTGCTGCAGGTGGTGTCGCGATTTGCCTTTGACCGCCCCTTGCCTTGGACCGATGAGTTGGCGGTGGTGCTCTATGTCTGGATCATCCTGTGGGCCTGTGCCACGATGGTGCCCACCCGTGAGCATGTGATGTTTGACCTGGTGTGGCACGCGGCCTCCCATCGCACACGTCGAGGCATGGCCATGGTGGGGCATCTGATGCTGGGGGGCCTATCGCTCTGGGCCTTGCCGGCTTGCTGGGATTACGTGTCCTTCATGTCGCGCGAGGCCACGCCGGTGCTGGATATTCCTTTCAGTCTGGTGTTTTTGCCGTTTGTGCTGCTGTTGGTTTCGCTGGTCATCCGCTCTGCCTGGGGGCTGCACCAGGCCTGGCAGGGCCAGGGCTTGCATGACGGCCACGCACCAGAGGCTCAGGCATGAGTCAGGCTCTGTGGGGGATGGCGGGTGTGTTGCTCGCCGGCTTGTTGCTGCGGTTGCCGATTGGCTTTGCCATGATTGCCGCGGGCATCGCTTATCTGGGTTTGTCGGGGCAGGACCTGGGCCTGGCAGCCGAGCAAATTGGCAATGGCCTCTACCAGAGCTATGTGTTGCTGGCGGTCCCGCTCTTTGTGTTCGCGGCTCAGTTGATGAACGCGGGCACCGTCAGTGAACGCCTGTTCGATTTTTGCCGAGTGCTGGTGGGCCGCTTGCGGGGTGGGTTGGCTCAGGTGGACATTCTGGTGAGTGTGATTTTTTCAGGCATGAGTGGCAGTGCCATCGCGGATGCGGCCGGCCCCGGCTTGGTCACGCTCAAGCAGATGATGCACCAGCCCGGCTACACCCGCGGGTTCGCCGGTGCGGTGGTGGTGGCCAGTGCCACGCTCGGTCCAGTGATTCCCCCCTCCATCCCCATGATCATCTATGCGCTGGTCTCAGGCGCGTCCGTCGGTGCCTTGTTCATCGGCGGCTTGTTACCGGGGGTGTTGATGGCGTTGTGCATGATGGCGGTGGTGCAGTACATCGCAGTGAAGCGGAACATGCCGCGTGAAGCCGCTGTCCCCTGGCGCGAATGGCCGGCCATTCTGTGGCGGGGTGTGTTGCCTCTGACGTTGCCCGTGGTGCTGCTGGGGGGCATCTACAGCGGTGCTTTCACCCCGACCGAGGCCGCCGCCGTGGCGGCGTTGCACGCCCTGTTGCTGGCTGGCGTGGTGTACCGGGCGCTCTCCTGGCCTCGCTTGTGGGCGGTGGTGCTCGAGTCCACCCGGGCCAGCGCGGTCATCACTATCATCCTGGCGGGTTCCTTGCTGCTCAACTATGCCTTCACCGCGGAAGGGGTGCCCCAGGCGGTGGCTCAGTGGGTGGACAGCCTGCATTTGCAGCCAGTGGCGTTTCTCTTGATGACCAACCTGCTGTTCCTGGTGCTGGGCTGCTTTCTGGATGTCTCGGTGCTGTTGCTGGTGTTTGTGCCCATGCTGTTGCCCTCGGTACGGGCGTTGGGCATCGACCTGGTGCACTTTGGTGTGCTGGTGGTGCTCAACATGATGATCGGTCTGATTCACCCGCCGTTTGGCATGCTGCTGTTTGTGACCAAGGCCCTCACCGGTATCCCCATCGGCGAGATGATGCGCGAGGGCTGGATGTTCCTCGTCATGCTGGTGGCCTTGCTGCTGGCGATGACGGTGTTTCCCCAGATCGTGCTGTGGCTACCCCATGCCCTGGGCTATGTGACCCGCTGAGCGATCTCAATCGGCGCGAGCGCCAGAATCTTTCACTGCCTTACTCCAGCGTGGCCATAGGTTTTGAATGTGGGCTCCAGAGTCAGCCACCGATCCCCCGCCGCCAGATCAAGGCTTAACCCAGCCAGCTCAGCGCCTGATTTCAACTCAGGCGTCAAATCGGTCGAGCACCTGGCCAGGGCCATGGTCGAGTGTGACATAGTCGTGGCCATCATGGACCAGCACACCATTGACCCACACGCCGTGCACGCCGCGTGACTCACGCACCATGCGTGTTCCCCCGCCGGGCAGGTCTTGCCTTGGGATAGGTTTCGAAATGCTCACCGTGGCAGGGTCGAACAACAGCAAATCGGCCGGAGCGCCTTCCACCAGTCGACCCCGCTCGGGAATACGAAAACGCTGAGCGGGCTCGCTGGTGAGTTTGCGGATGCCCTCGGTCAAGCTGAAGTGGCCGGTGTCACGCACCCAGTGAGCCAGGAAATGCAATCCAAACCCGGCATCGCACATGTAGCTCAGGTGGGCGCCTGCATCGGAGAGCGTGACCACGCCTGCGCGGTGCTTGAGCAAGGGTGCCACGCCGTCATCGACGTTCTGGAAAAACTTGCCGACGAAGTGGGTTTGCAGGTTTTCCGCCAGGGCCAGGTCGAAGAAGGCATCCAGCGGGTCCTTGCCCCAGCGCTGTCCCAGCGCCACCATGCTCAGGCCTTCGAGCTCGTGGTGTTCGGGCAAGGCCGTGGGGCCCACCTCGATGTGGTTCCAGTTGCCCAGGAACAAAATGCCCGTGCGCGGCTGGCGCAGGTTGTCACGGAAGGCTTGGCGAAAGGCAGGGTCGGCGTAGAGGGGGGCCAATGCCTCGGCGGGGGTTTTCTTGACGATGTCAAAGGCCGAGTGGCTCAGCAACACGTAGGGATCAGTCAGGGTGAAGTCGAACGACAGGGGCTGGCAGCTGGTGAGGATGTACAGCTCATGGCCTCGGTCCAGCGCCTGTGCACAGCGGTCGTAGTAGGTCAGGCCGAGGCCCGGGTTGGCCTCGTTGTACATGGTCAGCACGGTGGAGATGTAGGCCGGGCGGCCATTGGCCTCGACGATCGACTCCATCATGTCGGGTGTGCCGCGCGGGCCCGTGGCCATCATGAACACTCCTTTACCCACTTCGCCCAGCACACCGGTCAGGGCTTTGAGCTCGCGCTCGGTGGCGATGGTGGAGGGCATGGGCCGTCCACCATAGCCGCTGTGGTTGGGCGAGAAGGAGGAGGCCAGCCCGATGGCGCCGTCCTGCATCGATTCACGCAGCAAGCGACACATGGTGTCCAGTTGCTCATCGGTGGGTTCGACCTGCTCAGAGCCCGCGTCACCCATCACCGCCGTGCGCAGCACCGAGTGACCCGCAAACACCGCCGTGTTGAGGTAGGGGCCGGTGCGGCGCAATTGCTGCAGGTACTCCGAGAAACTCTCGAAGTCCCATTGAATACCGGTGCGCAAAGAATTCAGGTCCATGCCTTCCACCACCGACAGGTTTTTGATCATGGTGTCGCGCAACTGAGCGGGGCAGGGCGCGATGCCAAATCCGCAGTTGCCCAGCACGGCCGTGGTGACGCCCAGCGCGGGGGAGGGCGAGAGCGTGCGGTCCCAGGTGACCTGGGCGTCAAAGTGGGTGTGCAAATCAACAATGCCCGGCATCAGGGTCAGTCCTCGGGCATCCACTTCCTGGCGGGCCCCCGCTGCGACCTGACCAATGGTGGTGATGCGGCCCTGGTCGACGGCCACATCGGCGATGCGGGGGGCGCCACCCAGTCCGTCATGGACTTCGGCGCCACGGATGACGAGATCATGCATGCTGTTTTTCTCCAACCGTCGGCACGACAGGGCCTACTGTGTGCCTGGCGGGCACCACACTATTGTCAGGGGGTTCGACGCAACACCTGTCCCGCGCGTGTTGCGCAGTGGACACCCTGTTGCCAGGTGACTTCGCCATTGACCACCACCCATTCGATTCCAGCGGCGGCTTGCTGGGGCGCGTCATAGGTGGCGCGATCGGCCACCTGGGTGGCGTTGAAGACCACCACGTCTGCGGCATAGCCTTCGGCGAGTTGCCCGCGGTCGGCCAGGCCAAAGGTGCGCGCCGTGAGACCGGTCATCTTCCAGACCGCAGTTTCCAGCGGGAACAAACCCAGGTCGCGGCTGTAATGTCCCAGCACGCGGGGGAAGGTGCCCCACAAGCGCGGATGGGGATGGTCTCCCAGGGGGATACCGTCTGATCCCACCATGGTCTCGTCAAACGCCAGGATGCGCTGCACGTCCTCCTCAGCCATCAGAAAGTAGATGGCGCTGCCCGGCTGCAGGCGGCGAGCGGCATCGACCAACGGCAGTTGCCAGTCGGCCGCAATGTCGTGCAGAAACCGACCGGCGCACTCAGGATGCGGTTCGCTCGAGGCAATCAGCACCCGCCCGCCCAGCATGGCCGGGTCGGCGTGGATCATGGTCGAGCTGGCGTCGTAGGGGTAGCAGTCCAGACCGACGCACTGGTGGCGCATGTGATCGCGGATCAAGGGCAGGGTCGCACGGGATCGGCCCTGGTTGTGTTGACCGCGAATTTTGTGGTGCGAGACCACCACCGGGACATCCAGCGTGCGGCCGATCTCAAAGGTTTCGTGTAACGAATAGAGGATGTCGTCGCCCTCGTCACGCATGTGGGTGGTGTAGAGCGCCTGTCGAGCCGACAAGGGGCGCCCCACTTCGATGAGCTCGGCCATGGTCGCATGGCGGGCCGGCGGGTAGAACGTGCCGCTGGACATGCCAATCGCACCCGCCTGCAGGGCCTCTTCCAGCAAGTGCTGCATGCGGGTGATTTCATCCGACGTGGCCGCGCGGTCCAGCGATGACATGACACAGGCGCGCAAACTGGTGTGGCCCACCAGGGCCGCCATGTTGACCGCTGCGGGTTGCGCGCGCAAGGATTGCAGGTAGTCAGCAAAGCGGGTGGCGCGTTGTCCTTCGGGGACTTCGATCAAATCCAGCGGCATGGGCAAGGGGCCACGCGGGGGCAGGGGTGCCGCACTGACCCCGCAATTGCCGGTGATCACGGTGGTGACGCCTTGCGACACCTTGAAATCCATGTCTGGCCGCTGCCGAAGCGCTTGGTCGTCATGGGTGTGGGCGTCAATGAAACCGGGCGCCACGATACAGCCGGTTGCATCAATCGTGCGCGTGGCCTGATGGTTGGCCAGGTGTCCGATGGCGCTGATGCGGCCATGGCGTACTGCCACATCGGCCTGTCGGCGTGGAGCGCGGGTGCCGTCAATGACTGTGCCGCCCACAATCAACAAGTCGTGCTGGTGGTCCAGGTTCATGCGTCAGCGAGGAGAGAAAAGTGCATCAAGGTCGTGATGAGGTGGTGTGAGAAACCTGACCGGCGCCGCGGGATGCGAGCCCCAGCCCCAAACCATTTAACCCGAGACGGCTTGCAAACCCTGTGTGACGCGCCGCAAAAACCCAGGCAAATGCGCCGAGTCGATCCAGCGTACCACGATGACGGCGTCGTGCTCGGGTTCCACCCAGACGTAGTTGCCCCCAGCACCCACCATGAACACGCTTCGCTCGGATGCACCCGGGAAATGCGCACAGCCCGGGTTGAGCCAGGTGAGCATGCCGTAAAAAGGTGCCAGCACACCCGGTTGCCCCATCCGATCAATCCAACTCGACGGGATGAGTTGCTGCAACGATCCGTTACGTCGCACGGCGCCACGGTCGAGCATCAACTGGCCCAGGCGAGCCTGGTCAAGAGACGAGATGGCCACACCGCCCCCCCAATGCGATCCCCCGGGCACTGATTGCACGCGCTGGGCCGCTCGGCCGTCCCGCGCAGGCAGATCCACCCAGGACTGGTCGTAGCCCACCCAGTCAATGTCCGGCGAGCAACCCAGCGGGTCCAGCAAGTGTTGACGGAACACCTGGGGCAGTGGGCGACCAAACAAGTGCAACAAGGCCAAGGACAGTTGGTTGATCCGCACGTCGTTGTATTCCCAGTAAGTACCGGGTGTTTGCAAGGGCCGCGCCGACCCCTTCACCCCCGTGACGGGTTTGGGATCGTGCGCAACTTGACGATAGCGGTCCACCAAGTCTTCCAGACCCAGGCAGTTGCCCTCCCATTCGCTCACCTGGGTGAGCAAGTGCATCCAGGTGATGGGTCGGTTGTGCGGGCTGTCAAATCCGATGCCGGGCAGGCGAGCCACCACGGGCTCGTCGGCATCGGGGAGCAGACCCTGCTGCTGTGCCACACCAGCGATCAAGGCGAGATAGGTTTTGGCGACGCTGAAGGTCAGATCGGCGCGGGTGGGTTCACCCCATTGCGCCAGTACCTCACCGCGTCGGGTGATCACGCCGCTCACTCCGCCTCGGGCGCGGACTGGTCCGAACAACCGGTTCCATGGCGGTGGGTCCTCATGGTGCACGCCCCAACGCTGAGGTTCGGCATGGGGGTCACGGGTCCAGTTCACCTCATGCGATTGGGCATGGGCAATGGCGTCAGCAAACAAAGAGGAGGAGTCGCTCATGGTGCAAGGACTGTGCCGCGTTTGCGGAATAATCGATGTCAAACCGGAGACCCGATTTGACTGCCACTGCCACTGTAACGCCAAGCCTTGAACACCTGCCCGCGCTCTACCGCTGCATGGCCCGTATCCGAGCCTTTGAAAACGCCGCTGAAATTCTGAGCCAGGGCGGCGTCAGTGCCTACAACAAGACCGCTGACGGGTCTGCCAAAGTGCGCGGCCCCTTGCATTTGTCCACCGGGCAGGAGGCGGTGCCCGCGGGCGTATGCGCGCACCTGACCCCGTCGGATTACCTCACCTCCACACACCGCGGCCATGGCCACACACTGGCCAAAGGCGCTGACCTCGGCCGCATGATGAGCGAGCTGTACGGCAAGGCCACCGGCTTCAATGGTGGCAAGGGCGGTTCCATGCACATCGCCGATTTTTCTGTGGGCATGCTGGGCGCCAATGGTGTGGTGGCAGCAGGCTTGCCCATTGCGGTGGGCGCTGCGCATGCGCAAAAGCTGCAAGGTCGACACGCCATCACCGTGTGCTTCTTTGGTGATGGTGCCATCAACCGTGGTCCATTTCTCGAATCGCTGAATTGGGCCTGTGTGCATCAACTGCCGGTGCTGTTTGTCTGCGAGGACAACCGCTGGAGTGCCACCACGGCCAGTGGCCCCATGGTGGCGGGCCCCGGTGCTGCGGCACGCGCCGCCAGTTTGGGCCTCCAGGCCGTGCAGGTCGATGGCAACGATTTGATGGCGGTATACCAGCAAGCGGGCGAATTGGTGACTCACATTCGTGAAGGCGGCGGACCTCGTCTGCTACACGCCCACACCTACCGGGTGAAAGGCCATGTGTCGGTGGATCTGGCCGCCTACCGCGACCCGGCCGAACTCGACGCTGCGCTGAAGACCGACCCGATGCGACGCGCTCGCGAGGCTTTTGTGACCGCGGGGGGTGACTCTGCCCAGTTGGACCGCATCGAGGCTGAGGCCGACGCCGAAGTCGCCCAGTCCATGCGAGATGCCGACGCCGCGCCCTGGCCTGATCCGGCGACTGCTTACACCGACATTCAGACCACCGGAGAAGGACAATGGTTTTGAGCCGCCAACGCATGAGTTACAGCCAGGCTGCGGTGGCAGCGCTGCAGGCCGAGATGGCCGCTGACCCCCGGGTGGTGGTGGTGGGCGAGGACGTCGGTCGTGGCGGTATCTTCGGGCAGTACAAGGGGTTGCATGATCAATTCGGGGCTGCGCGGGTCATTGACACCCCCATCAGCGAAGCGGCCATCATGGGCAGCGGCGTGGGCATGGCGCTGGCCGGCATGAAACCCGTGGTGGAAATGCGCGTGGTCGACTTTGCGCTGTGCGGGTTGGATGAAATCGTCAACCAGGCGGCCAAAAACCGCTATATGTTTGGCGGACAGGGACGTGTGCCCTTGGTGGCGCGCATGCCGATTGGCATTTGGGACGCGTCCGCCGCGCAACACTCCCAATCCCTCGAAGCCTGGTTCGCGCACCTGCCGGGATTGGTGGTGGTGTGCCCCTCATCGCCACAAGACAACTACAGCCTCTTGCGCGCCTCTCTGCATTGCGGCGATCCGGTGGTCTACATGGAACACAAGACGCTCTGGGGGGTCGAGGAGGAGGTTGACACGTCGTTACAAGTGCCGTTGGGTCAGGCGGCCCATCTGCGTGAAGGTCAGCACCTGACGATGGTGAGTTGGAGTCGCCAGGTGCAGGTGTGCCGCCAGGCCTGTGAGGTGTTGGCCCAAGAGGGGATCGAAGTGGACCTGATCGACCTGCGTACCCTGTGGCCGTGGGATCGCCAGGCGGTGCTCGCGTCGTGCGCACGCACGGGTCATTTGCTGGTGGCGCACGAGGCCATCCGGGTGGCCGGCTTCGGCGCCGAAATTGCGGCCACCGTGGCCGAGGAACTGGGGATTCCCGTGCGTCGCCTGGGCGCGCCGCGTATTCCTGTCGGCTATGCACCGGTGCTGGAGGCCCAGGCGCGCATCAGTGTGGATGCCACCGTGCAGGCGGCGCGTCGCTTGGTGGGTCGCTAGACGACTTTTTAAGCGGGGCCTTCCGGTTCTGCGCTCCTTGTTGTGCCCAACATCTGGGTGTGTTTTCAAGGGGGTGGTTCCCATGACGTCAAATCCATGAAACCTGCCCATCGCCAGCAAGGGTAAATACCTAAGCCTCCACCGGAAGGCCCTGCAGAGAATGCTATGCAATGTCTTTCATAGAGGGCTTCATCCGGGAGCCCACACAGGAGTGCATGATGCAAAAAGTTTTACACATCAACGCCGACAAGTGCACGGGGTGCTTGCAGTGCGAGATGGCCTGTTCTTTCGAGAACTATGGCGTCTTTGCCACCGCCAAGTCCCGCATCAAGGTGTTTGATTTCCATGACACGGGCAAGAAGGTGCCTTACACCTGTACCCAGTGTGATGAAGCCTGGTGTCTGCATGCCTGCCCGGTCGAGGCCATCACAGTGGACAAAGCCACCGGCGCCAAGGTGGTGAGTGAAAGCACCTGTGTGGGCTGCAAGGTCTGCACCATTGCCTGTCCTTTCGGCACGGTGAACTATGTGCAGGAAACCGGCAAGGTGCAGAAGTGCGACCTGTGTGGCGGTGATCCGGCTTGTGCCACGGCTTGCCCCACGGGCGCCATCACCTACATCGACGCGAACTGGACGGGTCTGGATCGCATGAAGCAATGGGCCGACAAGCTGGGCAACACGCCCGCTGCCGCCTGAGACCGAACCCCACAGGAGAAACAACTATGGCATGGGCTGGAAAAATCCTTCGCGTCAACCTCACCAAGGGCACCGTCACCACCGAACCGCTCAACCGCGAATGGGCGCGCGACTTTGTGGGCTCACGCGGGCTGGGTTCCAAATACCTGATCAACGAGATCGATCCCAAGGTCGATCCCCTGTCGCCGGACAACAAGATCATCTGGGCCACCGGCCCGCTCACGGGGACCATGGCGTCCACCGGGGGACGCTACACCGTCATCACCAAAGGGCCGCTGACTGGGGCCATTGCCTGTTCCAACTCGGGTGGTTACTGGGGCGCCGAGCTCAAGATGGCCGGCTGGGACATGGTGATTTTCGAGGGCAAGTCACCCAAACCTGTCTACCTTTGCATCCAGAACGATGTGGCTGAACTGCGTGACGCCTCACACCTGTGGGGCCAGAGCGTCTGGCACACCGAAGAGGCCATCAAGAAATCGCTGCAGGACCCGCTGGTGCGTGTGTCGTGTATTGGCAAGGCCGGTGAAAACCATGTGCTGTATGCCTCGGTGGTGAACGACATGCACCGCGCGGCTGGCCGCTCCGGCGTGGGCGCGGTGATGGGCAGCAAGAACCTCAAGGCCATTGCCGTGCGAGGCACGATCGGTGTGGGCAATGTGCGCGACCCCAAGGCGTTCATGCAAGCCGTGGCCGAGAAGAAAAAGATCCTCGCCGACAACGCGGTCACCGGACAAGGCCTCCCCACCTACGGCACCCAGGTGCTGATGAATGTGATCAACGAAGTGGGCGCCTTGCCCACACGCAACCACCAGGACGTGCAGTTCGAAGGTGCCAAGGACATCTCCGCCGAAGCCATGGCCACGCCGCGCGAGACCGATGGCAAAAAGCACCTGGTGACCAACCAGGCCTGCTTTGGTTGCACCATCGCTTGCGGTCGCATCAGCAAGATGGACCAGAACCACTTCACCATCCAGAACAAGCCGCAGTACTGGGGCGCCTCGGGGGGGCTGGAATATGAAGCCGCCTGGGCGCTGGGTGCGGCCAACGGTGTGAACGACCTGGAGGCGCTGCAATACGCCAACCTGCTGTGCAACGAAGAGGGCATCGACCCCATCAGCTTCGGTGCCACCGTGGGTGCGGTGATGGAGCTGTACGAAATGGGTGTCCTCACCAAGGAGCAGATCGGTATCGAGGCCCCGTTTGGTTCTGCGGCTGCGCTGGCCTTCCTCGCCGAAGAAACGGTCAACGGTCGTGGCTTTGGCAAGGAAGTGGGGCAGGGCTCCAAGCGCCTGACCGCCAAGTACGGTCACCCGGACCTGAGCATGAGCGTCAAGGGCCAGGAATTCCCCGCTTACGACGGTCGTGGTGTGCAAGGCATTGGCCTGGCGTACGCCACCTCCAACCGGGGCGCCTGCCACCTGCGCGGCTACACCATCGCCTCTGAGGTGCTGGGCATTCCGGTCAAGACCGATCCGCTGGAGCACGAAGGCAAGCCTGAGTTGGTCAAAGCCTTCCAGGACGCCACCGCCGCCTTTGACTCATCCGGCCTGTGTATCTTCACCACGTTTGCCTGGGGTCTGGCTGATTTGGCACCGCAGTTGCAAGCCGCGTGCGACCAGGCCTACACCACCGAAGAGCTGGAAAAAATTGGCGAACGCATCTGGAACATGGAGCGCGAGTTCAACAACGCCGCTGGCTTCACCGCCAAGGACGACTCGCTGCCCAAGCGCCTGCTGACCGAGCCAGCCAAAACCGGCCCGGCCAAGGGCAAGGTCAGCATGCTGCCGCATATGTTGCCCAAGTACTACGAGGTGCGTGGCTGGGACAGCGAAGGCCGTCCCACCGCCGCCACCAAGAAGCGTCTGGGTCTCTGATCGGACGTCGCCATGTTGCACCATGTCATCCTGGGGGCAGGGCCTGCCGGCGTGATTGCGGCCGAAACCCTGCGCCGCCAGTCGCCCCACGACCGCATCACCCTGGTGGGAGACGAGCCCGAGCCGCCTTACTCGCGCATGGCGATTCCTTACCTGTTGATCGGCAACATCGACGAGCCGGGTACCTATTTGCGCAAGGGCGCTGAGCATTTCAAACAACTGGGCATCGACCAGGTTCAGGCGTATGCCACCTCGGTGCAGGCCAACGAACGTCGCGTGGTGCTGGACAACGGTCAGACACTGACCTTTGATCGACTGCTGATTGCGACGGGCTCCAAGCCCGTGCAACTGCCGATTCCCGGCATTGATAGCGTAGGCGTGCACACCTGCTGGACACTTGACGATGCTCGTGCCATCCAGCAACTCGCACGCCCCGGTGCACGCGTGCTGCAAATGGGCGCGGGCTTTATCGGCTGCATCATCATGGAGTCGTTGGCTGCGCGTGGTGTCGACCTCACGGTGGTGGAAATGGGCGACCGCATGGTGCCGCGCATGATGGGGCCGGTGGCCGGCGGCATGATCCGCGACTGGTGTGAGCACAAGGGTGTGCATGTGCGCACCGGGGCTCGCGTGGAAGCCATCGTGCCGGGTGAAGCCGGACAACCCCTCTCGGTGCGATTGTCCACCGGCGAGAAGATCGAGGCTGATCTGGTCATCAGCGCCACGGGGGTGAAGCCCGCCATCCAGTTTCTGGAGGGCTCGGGCATTCGTTGCCTGCAAGGGGTACTGACAGACGAGCACTTGCAATCGTCTGTGCCGGGTATCTACGCGGCGGGTGATTGCGCCGAAGCCTTCGACAAGGTGAGTGGCCGCACCATCGTGAGCGCCATTCAGCCCAATGCCGCCGAACAGGCGCGCGTGGCCGCGCTCAACATGCTGGGGCAGACCACGGCACTCAAAGGCGTCACGCAGATCAACGTGCTGGACACCCTGGGCCTGATCTCGACAAGCTTTGGCCAGTGGCAAGGCGTACCCGGTGGTCAACACGTTGAGCTGACCGACCAAGACGCCCGTGGGCATGGCCGTCACTTGAGCCTGCAGTTTGACGGCGACTTGATGGTCGGCTGCAATAGCGTGGGCTGGACCGATCACGTTGGCGTGATGCGCGGCCTGGTGGAAGGCCAGATCCGTCTGGGCGACTGGAAAGACCGCTTGCTGCAAGATCCGACCCTGCTGGTGGAAGCCTACCTGGCCTGTGCGCAGGGGCAGGGCCAGTGGAGCGGGGCGGCTGACACGCGGCGTCGCTGAAAGCCCTTATCCTCGGCGCATGCAGATCACGCTCAAACTTTTCGCCACGCTGACCGACTACCTGCCCGACGCGGCCCGTCGCGACAACCGTGTCGAACTGACGCTGGCCGAGGGCACGACCGTGGCCCAGGCCTACGCGCCTTATGGCCTGCCAGACAAACTGGTGCATCTGGTGCTGGTCAATGGTCGCTACATTCCGCCTGAAGCTCGCGCCACCCATGCACTCGTGCACGACGATGTGCTGGCCATCTGGCCTCCCATTGCGGGCGGGTGAATTCATGCAGTCGACTTATCCCGCCCGTTTTGAGCGGGACATGGGATGCACCGAGCAAGAGTGGCTTGGGTGGCTCCCCGCTGCGATGGGTCCGGTGGCATGGCAACGTGATGCGGCTTGCGTGACCGCGGTTGTGTCGACAGGGCGGTTACGCATCTCGTGGCGGGTCGCCGAGCCTCGTTCTATCGCCCTGGTGCGCATTCCACGGTTGTGGGTGTGTTTCGAGTTTGATGGCATGTCGGATGATGAGCGGCATCGCTTCATGAAGCGCTTTGATCTGTACATGCAGCGGGGTGGGGGGTGAGCCAGGCTTTCGGGTTTCTTTACGTGGCGCGGCTTGTGTCAAGGGATAGATACGCTCCCTTCAGCGATGGTTCTCGGCAATACGTCGGTGGTGCCAGTTGAACCCACCTGCGCGCGCTATCAAGTGCTCTCACCACTGCCCTCTCACTTCGTCAAAAAACTCCTGAACGCGGCAATCGCATGGTCCACGTCTTCCTGGCTGATGTCCAGGTGGGTGACCAGTCGCAACCGGGTGCTGCCATTGGCCAACACCCCCTGCTGCTTCAAGTGCGCTGAGAGTTCGGCCGCACGCTCCCGAGCGGTCCCCACCAGATTCACAAACAGAATATTCGTTTGCGGTGATTCAAACTCGATGCCGGGCAAGCCCTGCAGCCCGCGCGCCAGACGCTGCATGCGCGCGTGGTCTTCGTAGAGGCGGTGCACGTGATGATCCAGCGCATAGGTCGCCGCGGCCGCCAGAATGCCCACTTGGCGCATGCCACCGCCCACCATCTTGCGCCAGCGATGGGCCCGCGCAATGAACTCTCGCGATCCGCACAACGCTGACCCGGCCGGCGTGCCCAAACCCTTGCTGAAGCACACCGACACACTGTCAAAGCACAGCGCAATACGCCGCGCCTCGGTCATCGGGTTGCTGCCTACCGCGGCAGCCTGGGCCACCGCCGCATTGAACAAGCGTGCGCCGTCCAGGTGGGTGGTGAGGCCGTGCTGGTGCGCCAGCGTGCTGGCCTCCACCAGGTATTTCATGGGCAGCACCTTGCCCCCCCAGGTGTTTTCCAGCGCCAGCATGCGGGTGCGGGCATAGTGCGCATCGTCCGGTTTGATGGCGGCTTCGATGTCGGCCAGCGCAATGCTGCCGTCCGCTTGTTGCAAGAGAGGTTGGGGTTGCACGCTGCCCAGCACAGCGGCCCCGCCTCCCTCCCAACGGTAGGCGTGGGCCATCTGTCCCACAATAAATTCGTCGCCCCGGTCACAGTGGGCCACAATGCCGCACAGGTTACTTTGCGTCCCGGTCGACATGAAGAGCGCCGCCTCGAAGCCCAGCAGATCCGCTATTTTGTCTTGCAAGGCATTGACGCTGGGATCCTCGGCAAACACATCGTCACCCACCTCGGCTTGCATCATGGCGTCGCGCATGGCGCGGGTGGGCCGTGTGACGGTGTCGCTGCGCAAGTCCACGCAGCGCGCGGGCGCTGAAAGCTCTGAAGCGGGTGAGGCGGAGGAGGTCATGGCAGTTACCAGGCAGAGCCTCTAGGATAACGGCATCCTGTCCGCTGAAACGGCAAGAAGCCGTTTACTCGATTCCCAACAACTCGACGTCGAATTTCAGGGTGGCATGGGGCGGAATCACGCCGCCGGCACCGCGGGCGCCGTAGCCCAGCTCGGCCGGAATGATCAGCGTGCGCTGACCCCCGACCTTCATGCCCTGAACCCCTTCATCCCAACCGCGGATGACCATGCCGCCGCCCAGCGGGAATTCAAAGGGGTCATTGCGGTCGCGGCTGGAGTCGAACTTGGCGCCTTGTTCGCCGTTCTCATACAACCAGCCGGTGTAGTGCACTTGCACATAGCTGCCTGCGGCGGCGGTGTCGCCACTGCCTTCTACAACGTCGAGGTACTGAAGGCCAGAGTCGGTGGTGATCATGAAGCTGTTCCGTTTCAACAAGTCAAGTCAATCCTGCAGTGTAGCAAGCGTTCAACGCCCCAGCAGCACGCGCAGGTCGATCGACAGGCCCATGGCCTGGTAGCCCAGTCGGTTGGGGTGCAACTTGTCGCCGGGGCCGCCCACCGTGGTGTCGTGCACAAATGGCGGCCGCATGCCGCCCGTGTCGGGGTCGAGGATGGCCGGGTCGAACTCCACCACGCCATCAAACACGCCCGAGGTGCGGATGAATTCGTTCAGGACCTTGCGTTTCTCGTCTTGCTCGCTGAAGCCATGGGCTTCGCTGGTGCTGCCCAGTGCGGAGAGGACCGTCGCACACAGCACTCGAATCGAGGGGTTGTGCTGGCGCATGCGTGCAACCCCCGCGCGCATGCCCTCGATCACGGACTCGGCACTTGCGTTGCCGTTCTTGCCGAAGTCATTGATCCCTTCAAGCCAGATCACCGTGGTCACGCCCGAGAGGCTGAGGATGTCACGCTCAAGCCGCATCAGCGCAGAAGGTCCACCAGGAAATGGCTGGGTCGGGCTGTACTGGGATGGTCCCACCACCTGATTGCCGCCGATGCCGGCATTGAGGACTACCACGGGTTGACCCACTTCGCGCTGCAGACGACGCGACAGCACATCGGGCCAGCGATCATCACCGTTCAGTGTGGAGGCGGTGCCATCGGTGATCGAGTCGCCAAAGCCCACCACCACGCGGGTGTCGGCGGGCGCCATCATGTCCACCGCGTCCAGAAAGAACCACGATGTCGTGGTGTAGTTGAAGGCGAATTCCTCTTCGCGATGGCCCTGCGAACCTGTGCCGGGTGCTGTGAGGTAGGAAGTGGTGAGTGCCTTGGCATGCCAGGTCATGGGGCCACTGGGGTCGGGAACATGAAAGCTCACAGCCAGACGGCGACCTTGCAGCCAGGGCAGGGAGTCTGGTCTCACGAAGGGCAGGTCGACCGGATCACTCCAGATCGATTGTCCGGGCGGCACGCGCACGCGGCGTTGTCCACCCACAGTGACGGGTCGGTTGGTGCCCTTGAGCACGGCCGAGCTGCCCTGTTGAACACCGACATACACATCGGCAAAAGTGACGGCCTGCGTGCCCAGGGCGTTGGAGAGGCGAATGCGGGTCTGGGGTCCCCAAAGGTCGGGGCGAACCATGAGACGGAACGACTGGTCCCGAGCCCCCTGGGCGGGTTGCGGGAACACATCGGTCATGAGCGGTTGCGCCGAGGGGTTGCCCACCGGGTAGGGCCCCTGGACGGAGCCGATCCAACTGGTCACCCATGTCAATTCAGGGGAAGTCATCAGGGCTTCTCAACGCCACAGACCCAGGCCCCGCCACAGAATGGCGACGCGGTGGGTGCGAGATGATGTCCGAGAAAGGCGGGCATGAAGGAACAAGGCGGTTGAACAGGCCGTGGTGCACGACAGCCCCCCGCATTGTGAGGGCTGTACCTGTCCCGGAATTGTCTCCAGCGCTACAACCCTCGCCTGGGAATGCCTGCGATGACCTTCAATTGCGCACAACTACCAATGGCCGTCGGTCGTGCAAACTGATAAGGTTCGGTTGCTGATGGCCTGCCGGGAGGCAGGCTCCGATGTGTATGAACCAAGGCTTGATGACCAAGCCACAAGGAGGAAGACCATGACGTTCTGGAATCGACTGCTGGCACCCTGGGTGCTGGGCGCATTGATGGCGGGTAGCGCCATGGCGCAAAACATCTCCATTGCCACCGGGGGCACGGGCGGTGTCTACTACCCGTTGGGCGGTGGCATGGCCGCGGTGTTGTCCAAGAACATCCCTGGGTTGCAGGCCACAGCCGAAGTCACGGGGGGCTCGGTGGACAACCTCAAACTCATCAGCACGGGCAAACCCTATCTGGGTATGGTCATGTCGGATGCGGCGCAGGACGCCCTCCGAGGCGTGGATAAATTCAATGGCAACAAGGTGCCGCTCAAAACCCTGATGGTGATGTACCCCAACCGCATGCATGTGGTGAGCATCGAGGGCAAAGGCGTGAGCAAGATGTCCGACCTCAAGGGCAAGCGCGTCTCCACCGGCGCGCCGGGCAGCGCCACAGAGGTGATGGCGTTTCGCCTGATCGAAGCCGTCGGCCTGGACAAGGACAAGGACATGAAGCGCGAGCGCCTGAGCGTGGCTGAATCGGTCAATGCACTCAAGGACGGCAAGATCGATGCCTTCTTCTGGGTGGGTGGTCTTCCCACGGCCGCGGTGACCGACCTGGCCAACACCCCGGGCACCAAAATCAAGATGATCGACCATGCCGAGGCAGTGGCGGCCATGAACAAGAAATACGGCAACCTCTACATTGAAGACGTGATTGACAAGAGCGTCTACAAGGGCATGGACGCTGACAACAAGCAGGCCACCGTGATGAACATCCTGGTGGCGCATGAAAACCTCGATGAGAAGACCGCCTACAACATCGTGAAGACGGTGTTTGAAAGGAAGGACGACCTGATAGCGGTGCACAAGGAAGCCTCCAATTTCAGGCTCGACAGCCAGAAGGCCTCGGCCTCGCCCATTCCCTTTCACCCGGGCGCCATCCGCTTCTACGCTGAGAAGGGCATCAAGATCGCTCCATGACGTCAGCGCAATCATCGGGTGCCTTGAGCGAGCACCAGGTCAGTCAGGCATCGCTCGCCAAGGCCGAAGAGTTCATTGAAGCCGAGGAGGGCGCAGCCAACAAGTTCAAGGGGTGGATGGCCTTGTTGCTCACATGCCTGGCGGTGGGCATGTCAGTGTTCCACCTCTACACCGCCTACGCCATTGTGCCCACGCAGGTGCTGCGTCCGTTGCACGTGGCCATGGTGCTGTTCCTGTGCTTTCTGATGTTTCCCATTGCGACCCGGTTTCGCCACCGCATCATGTGGTGGGACTGGATCGCCGCAGCCCTGTCGGTGGCCGTGGTCTGGTACCTCATCCAGGGCGGTGACGATTTCACCGACCGCAACACCTTACCCAATTCACTCGATGTCTTTTTTGGCATCTGTCTGATTGTGCTGGTGCTGGAGGGGATGCGCCGCACCAACGGCTGGGTGATGCCGGTCATCACCCTGGCCTTCATGGCCTACGCGCTGGCGGGACCCATACTGCCGGCGCCCTGGACGCACAAGGGTTACGAATTGGGGCGACTGGTGGGTGTGCTCTACATGACGCTGGAGGGCATCTATGGGGTCGCGGTGGATGTGTCCGCCTCGCTCATCATCCTGTTCACCATCTTCGGGGCCTTCTTGCAGTACTCCGGGGCGGGCAAGTTTTACATCGATTTCTCGTTTGCGGCGATGGGGGGCAAGTCCTCGAGTGCGGGTCGCACAGTGGTGTTGTCCTCCTTTTTGCTCGGGGGACCGTCCGGCTCGGGGGTGGCCACCACCGTGACCTTGGGTGCCGTGGCCTATCCCATGCTGGCCAAGGTGGGCTATGAGCGCAACGCCGCGGGGGGATTGCTCTCGGCGGGTGGACTGGGCGCCATCATCTCGCCGCCGGTGCTGGGGGCGGCGGCTTTCCTGATCGCCGAGTTCCTCAAGATCTCCTACCTGGACGTGCTGCTCATGGCCGTGATTCCCACGGTCCTGTTTTATCTGGCGCTGTTCCTCATGGTGGAGATTGATGCGCGCAAATACGGCATGAAGGACAGCGCCATCGAGGCCGTGGACACAGTGTGGAACCTCGCGCGTCGCTACTGGTACCACTTCCTCTCGCTCATTTCCATCGTCGCCTTCATGATGTTGGGCTTCTCGCCTGTGCTGTCGGTGTTCTGGGCCACGGTGGTGTCCTTGATCACCAGCCTCTTGCGCTCGGACACGGCCCTGATTCCTCGTGAGTTGTTCTCAGGGCCATCGTCCGGGCTGGGTCAGCGACTCATGTCCATGCCGTTGATGAAAGCCCTGGAAGCCGGTTCGGTGGGCATGCTCAATGTCGCGACCACGTGTGCGGGTGCAGGCATCATCGTGGGCGTGGTGACACTCACCGGCTTGGGCTTGAAGTTCAGCACCATCGTGATCGACTATGCGGCGGGCTCTCTGCTGTTGACGGCCATTTACTCGGCCTTGGTGGTCTGGATCGTCGGACTGGCCGTGCCGGTGACGGCGTCCTACATCATTTGTGCGGTGATCGCCGCGCCTGCGCTGACCAAGCTGGGCGTGCCCGATTTTGCGGCCCACATGTTCATCTTCTACTACGCGGTGCTCTCGGAGGTCTCACCTCCCACAGCCTTGTCACCGTTTGCAGCGGCAGCCATCACGGGGGGAGATCCGTACAAGACCACCCTGCAGTGCTGGAAGTACACCGTGCCCGCGTTTTTGCTGCCATTCATGTTTGTGCTGGATCCGAGTGGACAAGGGTTGTTGCTGATGGGTTCCACCAAGGCACTGGCCACCGCACCCTGGGGGTCGATTGCCACCGTGACCTTGACGGCCGCCTTGGGCATTGCTGCGATTGCCGCGGGTTTTCAAGGCTGGGCCTGGCTCAAGACCACCTCGCTGGAGCGCACCTTGCTGATCGTCGCGGGCTTTGCCCTGGTGTATCCCTCATCCTGGACGGACCTGGGCGGTCTGGCGATGGTGCTCATCGCCGTGGCCTCCCAGTGGTGGCGGATGCGGCAACCACGCACCGCTTGAAGCCGATGACGCGAGTTCGCCCCGTGGGCGCGGGGTGGGTTTTCTAGGTATGCGCGGGCGGCATCGGCGGCTTTGCCAGCCAGAAGGAGAGGAAGCCTGTGCCGGCCAGCAAGGCCAGCACGGTGAAGCCTAACAGGTAGTCTCCGGTGATGTCCCCCAGAAAGCCGGCCAACATGGGCCCCAGCACCTGGCCAATGGCGGCAATCACAGCGGACAGGCCCAGGATCATGCCAATCGAGCGGCGACCAAAGTAGTCGGCGCGAATGGCTTGCATGAAGGGGCCACGCAAACCCCAGGCAAAACCATGCAGCAGGGCAAAGCCCACCAGCCAGACCGAGTTGGTGGCATAGGTCAGCATCAACAAGCCACTGGCGTGCATGAGCATGCACAGGGCGGAGACCCGCGTCTTGTTCACCTTGTCGCCAATCACGCCGCCCGTCAGCACGCCGGCCACTTGCGCCAAGGTCATCAGGGTGATGAAGAAGGACGCCTGTGCCACGGTGTAAGACAGCGAGATGCGCATGTGGTTGATGGCATGCGTGTTCACGGCCGACACCACCAACAATGCAAGCCCATGCCCGGCAGAGACCAGCCAGAACGAACTCGTGCGCAGGGCCTCGCGTGCGCTGAATTCATACCCCGGGTCATCGTTCGCCGTGATTTCTTGTGCCTGGGCATTGGTGGGGGCGGCAGGGTCGTGGCCATCCACCACCTCGCCATGGTCTTCGGGACGACGGCGAAAAATCATCGAGAGCGGATACCCCACCAGGATGGCCAGCACACCGCAGGCGAGGGCGGTGGTTCTCCATCCAAACTGCTCCATGCCCCAGGCCACCAGGGGCACAAAGATGCCTCCCAAGGCAAGTCCCAGTCCGACCATCGAAATGGCGCGTGCGCGTTTTTTCTCGAACCACTGGATGATGGCGCAGTTGAGGGGAAAGTAGCCGCACATGGACGAGCCAATGGCGATCACCACCACCGCGCCGTACAAGCCCGCGAGGGTGTCGATCTGGCTCAGGCAGATGAACCCGATGCCAAACAACACTACGCCAATCTTGATCAGCCATTGAGACCCGAAGCGGTCGATGAACCAGCCCAGCAAGGGACCAATCAGGGCAGCTTCCATTGACTGCAGGGCCGAGGCGCCCGAGACCGAGGTCTTGCTCCAACCCTTTTCTTCGATCAGCACCGAGAGGTAAGCGCCAAAAGCCTGATGCAGCATCATGGCCTGGATGAACTGGATGCCGGCGGCAGCACCCACCATCTTCCAGCCATAAAAAATCTTCTTCACATCAGAACTTCAATCAGGACGGGGCCGGGTGTGGCCAGCGCTTGGGCCAGCGCAGTCGCCAGGTTCTCCAGCGTATCCACCTGACGCCCGGGCACACCGTGGCCTTTGGCGAGGGACACCCAGTCCAGGTGCGGGCGGTCCAGGGTGAGCATGTCGCGCGCGCGCTCACCAGGAGTACCGGCGCCCACCGCTTGAAGCTCACCCCTCAGAATTTGATAAGCCCGGTTCGCAAAGATCAGCACTTTGACGTTGAGGCCCTCGCGTGCCATGGTCCACAGGGCCTGCTCCGTGTACATGGCACTGCCATCGCCTTCCAGCACGATGACTGGTCGGTCCGGTGCCGCAATGGCAGCCCCGACGGCAGCGGGCAGGCCGAAACCGATCGAGCCTCCCATCACGTTGATCCAGTCATGGGGCCGTGCACGGGCTGTCGGCGTCTCAAAGCCACGGCCCGTGGACACCGATTCATCCACCACGATGGCGTGTTCGGGCAGCAGAGCGGCCAGCACCTGAGAAATGCCGGCCGGATCCGGGCGACCAGTCGGCAGGCTTGTTAAGGAGGAGTGGTTCAACGCCTCGGCCACGCCCTGGGGTGCCAAGCTGCGTGCGCCCAGCCGATCGGCCAACGCCTCCAGGGCACCGTTGATGTCCTGCGCCACCGTGGCCAAGGGGATGATGCGAGTATCGGGTGGCACCAGCACACTGGGTTTGTTCGGGTAGGCGAAGAAGGCAACAGGAACCTTGCTGCCCACCAGGATGATGGTGTCAAACGCCTTCAGCATGGCCACCGCGGGGTCCACCGCGTAGGGCACGCGCCGGGCCTGCACGCGACCGGCACCGCGTTCAGTCCGTGGCACGTTGTATTCGCCCAGCACAGCACACCCCGTTCGCGCAGCGATGCGTCCGGCCCAGGTCAGTGCGGTGTCCAAGGCTCCCACACCACCCAGCAAGATGGCACAGCGCCCCGCGTTCGGCGTCACCGACTCCAGCGCGCGTGCGGCTGCTTCCAAGGCCTCTGCGTCATAGGCGGCACGTGATTCGGGGGCTTCGGCGGTACAGACCTCGCCACCGGGATTCCAGGCGGTGTCGGCAGGGAGGATCAGCGTGGCAATTCGACCGGGTGCGGTGCGGGCCTGGGTGATGGCATGAGCACCATCCTGGGCCACCCCCTGAGAGGTTCGACTGGTATGGACCCAGTGGGACATGGGGCGTGCCACGCCCTCAATATCCGCAGTGAGCGGCGCGTCATAGGCCAGGTGATGGGTGGCGTGCTCCCCCACGATGTTGACAATGCCCGAGTTCGCCTTGCGAGCGTTGTGCAGGTTGGCCAGGCCATTGCCCAAACCAGGGCCAAGGTGCAGCAGCGTGGCTGCGGGGCGTTGGGCCAGGCGGTAGTAGCCATCGGCGGCGCCTGTCACCACCCCTTCAAACAGTCCCAGGACGCAGCGGATGCCTGGCACTGTGTCCAGTGCCGCCACAAAGTGCATCTCGGACGTGCCGGGATTGGTGAAACACACCTTCACCTGGTTATGAACCAGGGTGCGAACCAGACTTTCTGCACCATTCATCATGAGAAGCATTGTCAGGGCAAATCGGATTTCATGCCCTGAAGCGGTCCGAGGCGATGTTGCGCAGGGGACAGCCGATCACGGGCAACTCAGGGATGGCGATTCACGCGGGCTTGCCAAAACCCACCCCGGCACGCAGAATTCCCCAGCATTCATTGTTTATCGGAGATTCCTCGCATGATCAGCTACGACGTGACCGACTGGGGCAAGCCCCTGCAAAAAGCGCTACGGGATACGCCCAGCCCCCAGGGCACCGAAGTGCTGGTTCGGGTCAAGTATTGTGGTGTGTGCCACTCCGATGTGCACATTCGCGACGGTTACTTCGACCTGGGCGGTGGGAAGAAATTCCACATGTCCCAGCGCGGCATGAATCCGCCGGTCACCATGGGCCACGAGCCCCTGGGTACCGTGGTGTCAGCAGGCCCGCAGGCGCAGAACGTGCCGATCGGTCAAGACCGCTTGGTCTATCCCTGGACCGGGTGCGGCCAATGTGCGCGCTGCCAGGAAGGCATGGACAACTGGTGCCCCACGCCGCGATTCCTGGGCATTCAAAAAGCGGGAGGTTATGCGGACCACATGATCGTGCCGCACCCCAAATATTTGATTGACGTCTCTGGGCTGGACCCGCAGTACGCGCCCATCCTGGCCTGCTCAGGCCTGACCACCTACAGCGCCGTGCGCAAGCTCATGCCGTGTTCACCGCAAGACTGGATCGTGCTGATGGGCGCGGGTGGCTTGGGCCTCATGGCGGTATCCATGTTGCGTGCCCTGGGCCACGAGAACATCGCCGTGTGCGACATCGACAGCCGCAAGTGGGATGCGGCGCGTGCCGTGGGCGCCAAAGAGGTGTTAGACCCCTCCAAGCCGGACACGCAGGACAAGCTCATGGCATTGGCTGGCGGTGTCTGGGGTGTGGCCGATTTTGTTGGCGCCGAGTCGACGGCCACCCTGGGCATGGCGGTGTTGCGCAAGGGCGGGCGCTATGTGGTGGTGGGGCTGTACGGTGGCGAGGTGCCAATTTCGTTGGTCCCCCTGGCACAGCGTGCTTTGACGGTGCAAGGGTCCTATGTGGGCTCCTTGCAAGAGTTGCGCGACGTGGTGGACCTGGCCAAGCGTGGCAAGCTCCAGCCGATCCCCACGGCGCTGTGTTCGCTGGAAGAAGTCTCCGGTGTGCTCGATCAACTCAAACAAGGCGGGGTGATCGGGCGGGTCGTGGCCAAGATTTAAGGCGTATCAATGCCCGTGAGGTGGCATTGAGTCCATGATTGCGGGGTGAACCCCCGCGCTCACTCTTTGACGGCGCCCGTCATGCCCGACACATAGTGCTCCACAAAGAACGAGTACATCACGGCCACAGGCAGGGACCCCAGCAGGGCGCCCGCCATGAGTGAGCCCCAGTGGTACACATCGCCCTCCACCAGTTCGGTGACCACGCCCACGGGAACCGTTTTCACCTCCGAGGAGGAGATGAAGGTGAGCGCATAGATGAACTCGTTCCAGGACAAGGTGAATGCGAAGATGCCGGCGGATATCAAGCCCGGAACCGACAGCGGCAGGATGATCTTCACCAGAATTTCAAACCGCGTCGCCCCATCAATCAGCGCGCACTCTTCCAGTTCAAAAGGAATCGAGCGGAAGTAGCCCATCAGCAGCCAGGTGCAAAACGGGATCAGAAACGTCGGATAGGTCAGGATCAAGGCCCAGCGTGTGTCAAACAGTCCCAGCTTGAACACGATGGTAGCCAGTGGAATAAACAGGATGGACGGTGGAACCAGGTAGGCCAGAAAAATCGCCAGACCGGTCTGTTTGGCTCCACTGAAGCGCAGCCGCTCAATGGCATAGGCCGCCAGCACCGAGCAGGCCAGCGAGACGAACGTGGCCACCACCGACACCAGCACGGTGTTCCACAGCCACTCCGGGTAGGCCGTGTCAAACAGCAATTTCTTGAAATGGTCCAGGGTGGGTTCGATCACCCAGAACGGATTGCCTTCGCGAGACAGCAATTCTTTGTTGGGCTTGAACGAGGTGATCACCATCCAATAAAACGGAAACAGCAACACGAAGACAAAAATGCCCAGTGGTGCATAAATCGTCACCCAGCGCTTGGCCGAGGTGTCCAGGTAACCCATGCCCTGGGTGTCTTCTTCTTGCGAGCTCATTGGTCGGAGCCTCCCTGTTGCCAGGCGCGGCGTTGCAAGCCGAAATAACTGAACATGATGGCGGCCAGCAGAAAGGGCACCATGGCAATCGCAATGGCTGCACCTTCAGCGAGAGCGCCGCCTGAGATGGCGCGCTGGAACGAGAGCGTGGCCATGAGGTGTGTGGCGTTCAGCGGTCCGCCACGGGTGATGACATAAATCAGCTGGAAGTCGGTGAAGGTGAACAGCACCGAGAAGGTCATGACCACGGCAATGATGGGGGTGAGCAGCGGCAGCGTGATGTGGCGAAAGCGCTGCCAGCCGCTGGCACCGTCAATGGCCGAGGCTTCGTACAGCGAGGGCGAAATGGTTTGCAGGCCCGCCAGCAAGGTGATGGCGACAAAGGGGACGCCACGCCACACGTTGGCGGCAATGACCGACCAGCGCGCATTCCACGGGTCACCCAGAAAATCGATGTAGTGATCGATCCAGCCCAGCTTCATCAGCACCCAGCTGATGATGGAAAACTGAGAGTCATACAGCCACCAGAAAGCCAGCGCCGACAAGGCGGTGGGCACGATGTAGGGCAGCAGGACGATGGATCGAAACAGGGTTTTGGCGGGGATGCGCTCGTTGAGCAGGATAGCCAGCCACAGGCCCAGAAAAAACTTCAGCACGCTGGCCACAAAGGTGTAGAGCAGTGTGTTGAAGAGGGCGAGACGCGTGACGTCGTCGTCCCACAGGAAGATGTAGTTTTCCAGTCCCACCCATTCGCCAGCCCGCCCCACCTTGGTGTCGGTGAAGCCCAGCCAGACACCCAAGCCCAGGGGATAGGTGAGAAAGAGCAGCAGCAAGATGGCCGCGGGCAGCATGAACAGCAGGCCCAGCGCGTTGCGACTGTTTTGAATCGATTGGAACATGAAGGGTGGAGGCCGCGTGAGGCGGCAGGTCGAGCAAACAGAGCAGGGCAAGACACGCCCTCATCGCACCCTGGGGCACGATGAGGGCAGAGGTGCTTACACCTTGTAGTAGCGTTCGGCGCGTTTTTGTGCGCGCTCAGCAGCCTCTTTGGGGGTCTTGGCCCCGGAGGCGGCTTCAGCCACCATGTTGGCGACGATGAAGTCAGCCATGGCACCTGCGGAGGCATAGCCCAGCTTGCCCGGGTAGCCAGCGGGACGCATGTTTTTGGTGGCGTCGCGGTACGGGGTGTGCTTGGGGTCCACCGTCCAGATGGGGTTGGATTCGTAGGCCTTGAGCGGCTGCGACACATAGCCGCCGCAGCCTTGCAGCCAGGGGCCGAATTGGTCTTGCTCCATCATGAAGCGCAGGAACTCCTTGGCTGCTTTGGGGTACTTGGTGTACTTCATGACCATTTGGTTGAAGAACAGATGGAACTCGGTGGGTACACCGACCGGGCCCACCGGGAATGTGGCGTGCTGGATGTCGCCAGCCATTTCCTTGATCTTCGGATCTTGTGAATTCTTGGCGGCGTAATACACGGAAATACCGTTGTTGGTCGCGCTGACCTGGCCGTCCAGGAACGCCTTGTTGTTGTGCGGGTCCAGCCAGGACAGCGTGCCGGGCACGAAGTTGGCGTAGAGCTCCTTGGCGTATTCCAGGGCCTTGAGCGTTTCGGGGCTGTCGATGATGACCTTGTTGCTCTTGTCCACCAAGGAACCGCCAAAGGCCCAAATCAGCCAATGTGTCCAACCGCTGTCGCCGGTGGCGTTGCCCAGGGCCATGCCACCCGGCGTGCCTTTTTCCTTCAGTGCTTTGAACATGCGCAGGAAACCATCGGTGTCCTTGGGGAAACTGTTGAAGCCAGCCGCTTTCAGCTGGCTGTCGCGGTACACCATCATGGCGCCCGCACAGCCCAGGGGGACGGCCAGCCACTTTTTGCCATCGGGCTTGAGGTAGGCCTCGGTGGAAGCGTACCAACCGCCGTATTTCTTGCCCAGGTACTCGCACAGGTCGGTGACGTCGAGGAGTTTTTCGGGATACAGGTTGGCATCATCGTTGGTCGACAAGATGATGTCGGGGCCGGCCCCGGTATTGGCGGCCACAGCGGCCTTGGGGCGCACGTCTTCCCAGCCCTCGTTGTCCACCCGTACCTCGATGCCGGTTTTCTCGGTGAACTTCTTCACGTTGGCCATGTAGGCGTCGATGTCGCCTTGCACAAAGCGGCTCCAGCGCAGCACGCGCAACTTGGCGCCTTTTTCAGGCGTGTTGTTCCACTGCGCATAGGCGCTGGGGGTCCAGAACAGCGGGCCGGTGGCAGATACCACGGCGGCAGCGGTGGTGCCCTTGATGAGTTGTCGACGGGTGCGATTGGTCACAGTGCTCTCCTTGGTGAAAAATTAAGCAGCCAGCCGTTGACCGGTGCTGGCATCGAACAAATGGGCGCGGCTGGCGTCGGGGCGCAGACGGATGGTCTCGCCGGGACGGAAGGTGTGGCGCTCGCGGAACACGCTGGTCACTTCGATATTGGCAATTTTGGTGAACACATGCGTGTCAGGGCCTGTCGGTTCCACCACCACGACCGAAGCGGCCATGCCCTGGTCACCCGAGGTGATGTCCAGGTGCTCGGGGCGGGTGCCATAAATGACCTCCTGTCCTTCTTGCGCACGTGCCGTGGTCGGCAGGGGCAGGTGATCCCCGCTGCTGAGCACCACCTGACCGTGCTGGACACGGCCGGGCAAAAAATTCATGGCCGGTGAGCCAATGAAGCCCGCCACGAACTGGTTGGCCGGATGATCATAGAGCTCCAGGGGCGAACCAATCTGTTCCACCACACCATCGCGCATCACCACGATCTTGTCGGCCATGGTCATGGCCTCGATCTGGTCGTGGGTGACGTAGATGGAGGTGGTTTGTAGCCGCTGGTGGAGTTCTTTGAGTTCGGTGCGCATGGACACGCGCAGCTTGGCATCGAGGTTGGACAAGGGCTCATCAAACAGAAAGACTTGCGAGTCGCGGACAATGGCGCGGCCCATGGCGACGCGCTGTCGTTGACCGCCCGAGAGTTGACGCGGGTAGCGTTTCAGCAGTTCGTTCAGGCCCAGAATGCCCGCAGCCTTGCTAACACGCTCTTCGATGACCGAATTTGGTTGTTTGGCCAGCATGAGCGAGAACGCCATGTTGTCACGCACCGTCATGTGGGGGTAGAGCGCGTAATTCTGAAACACCATGGCGATGTCACGCTCTTTGGGCGGCATGTTGTTGACCACTTTGTCGCCGATGCGGATATCCCCGCCGCTGATCTGTTCCAGACCCGCGATCATGCGCAGCAAGGTGGATTTGCCGCAGCCCGAAGGTCCGACCAAGACACAAAACTCACCATCTTCGATATCGACCGAGACACCCTTGATGATGTGGGTTTGGCCGAAGTACTTGTGCACTCCGTCAATGGAGACTGACGCCATTCAAATTCCTTGCATTCAACTGAACCCGGGGCATGGTGTGCACCCGACTCGACCATTTCAGCGCGAAACTCTGGCGGTCAGTATTGTGGTTTACACCAATGCGAGACTCAGGCTGTACAGGGGGGTACATCCAGGGATCAACGTGAAGGGGGGTGCCGGGAGGGGAGGCACGTCCCCTCAAAGATAAACGCCCTTCATGCCACCGGCGGGATAGCGTGTGCCTGCAGCGGCGCCAGGGGGTATCGCGCGCGACAGGGCATTCGCCTCCTCAGGGGTGAGGGTGACGCTCAAGCTGCGCAGGTTATCGTCCACGCGGGCGGTTTGCTTGGTGCCCGGGATGACCGCGATGTCCTCGCCTTGGGCCAGCAACCAGGCCAGGGCCAGTTGCCCGGGGGTACAAGCTTTGCGTTGCGCCGCTTCCTGGACCCGTGCAACCAGGGCGTTGTTGCGCGCCAGGTTCTCGGCTGAGAAGCGAGGATGGTCTTTGCGTCGATCGTTGGCCACCTCGTCGGCCGATTGCACCGAAGCGGTGAGCAGGCTGCGCCCCAGCGGTGAGTAAGCCACGAAAGAGATGCCCAGTGCACGCGTGGTCTGGAGCGTCTCTTCGGCGTCCTGGCGATACAGCAGCGAGTACTCGGTCTGGACGGCGGTGAGCGGGTGTACCGCGTGTGCCCTGCGGATGGTGGCCGGGCTGGCCTCGCACAGACCGATGGCGCGAACTTTGCCTTGCTCGATGAGGCGGGACATGGCACCCACCGTGTCCTCGATGGGGACGGTCGGGTCGATGCGGTGCACATAGTACAGATCGATCGTGTCAAGCCCCAGGCGCTGCAAGCTGGCTTCGCACGCCGATTGCACATACTCGGGTCGGCCATTCACGCCGTTGCCGCCACTTTGCTGCTGGGTCTGACCAAACTTGGAGGCCAGGATGATCTGGTCTCGACGACGACCCTTCAGGGCACGGCCGAGCAGCTGCTCGTTGTGTCCCCAGCCGTACATGTCGGCCGAGTCCAGAAAATTGATGCCACGGTCCAGCGCGTGGTGGATGACAGCAATGCCGTTGTCGTCACTTGACGCACCGTACAAGCCTGAGAGCGACATCAGTCCCAGCCCCATGCGGGTGACATCCAGTGTGGAGTGCCCCAGACGGGTGGTGGGCAGGGTAACAGGTAGGGGAGTGGTCATGGGGGGTCTCACAGTGGGGTGAACATGGGCAGTTGATGGCCGCTTTCCATGGGCTTGAAGCACACCTTCACGCGTTGTCCGATGTGAAGGGTGTCGAGGTCGCAGTCCACGATGTTGGTCAGCATGCGCGGTCCCTCATCGAGTTCTACATAGGCGATGGCAAATGCCAGGGGGCCCGCCTTGCGGGTGACGCTGACGCTGTAAATGGTGCCGGTACCGACCGCATCTATCCATTCGGTGTCGCCCTGACAGAAAGGACACACGGGGCGGGGATACCAATGCGGCTGGTGGCACGCCGTGCAGCGTCGCAGCTTCAGGATACCTTGTTGCGTGGCGTTCCAGTAGGGCTCGGTGGCAGCGTCCACCATGGCGGACATGAGGGGGCGGTCTTGTGAAGGGGTGGCCATGGTGTCAGGCCCTTTCCATGATGAGGGTGCCACTGCCATGGCGCGAGCCCAGCAGGCCGCCGGTGCCATGGGCCAGTGCGAGTTGGCAGTTGGGGACCTGAACGGCGGCGTGGGCCTGGCCACGCAGTTGCCGCACGGCCTCAATCACCTTGGTGATGCCGCCGCGGTTGGCCGGGTGGTTGTTGCACAGACCACCGCCGTCGGTGTTGAAGGGCAGTTTGCCTACCCCAGCGATCAGATTGCCATCGGCCACAAATTTGCCCCCTTGGCCCTTGGCGCAAAAACCCAGGTCTTCGAGTTGCATCAGCACGGTGATGGTGAAGCTGTCGTAGATGGAGGCGTATTGGATGTCGGTCGGTTTGACGCCGGCTTCCTCAAACGCGATCGGGCCGGAGATCGCCGCACCGGAATAGGTGAGGTCCACGCGCCCACCGTTCTGGCCCTTGATGGTTTCACCGGCGCCCAGCAAATTGACCACCGGTTGCTGTAGGCTCTTGGCAATATCGGGATGGGTGATGACCAGCGCGCCGCCCCCGTCACTCACCACACAGCAGTCGAGCTTGCGCAGAGGATCGGAGATCATGGGCGAGGCCAGCACGTCCTGCACGGTGACCACCTCGCGCAACATCGCGTGCGGGTTGTGCTGGGCGTGGTGCGACGCTGCCACCTTGATCCAGGCCAGTTGCTCGGCGGTGGTGCCAAACTCGTGCATGTGGCGGGCGGCGGCCAGCGCATACATGTTGACGGTGACCGCGCCATAGGGCAGTTCCCAGGGCGTGTCGGGCGTCAAAGGGTTGACGTTGCGGGGTACCAGGCCACTGCTGCCCTCGCTGCGGGGTCGACCCGCCAGCGTGACCAGGGCCACCTTGCATTTGCCCGCCGCGATGGCCTGGGCCGCATGCGAGACGTGCAGCAAGTAGGACGAGCCGCCCGTGTCCGTGCTGTCCACATGTCTGAGTTGAAGGCCCAGGTAGTCCGCCATGTTGTTGCCGCCCATGCCCGGTGCATCGCCTGCACAGAAATAGCCATCGACATCCTGTAGCGATAGGCCGGCGTCGGCCAGGGCGCCCCGCGCACATTCCGCGTGGAGTTGGGCCACGGTTTTATCGGGGGCCTTGCGGGTGGGATGTTCGTAGACACCCGCAATGCAGGCCTTGCGTTTGATGGTCATGGTGACAGGTCATCCAGGTTGATGAGCAACTATAAGTGAGACAGGGCCAGGCGGTCTTGGGGGCGAGGTCGGTCCCCTATCGTGTAGGTGACTGGTCTACAGGCGACAATGGTGAGGGCGGGTCACAATGTTTATCCGGTTGTCAGGCGAACCCTCGTGCCGTTTCGGGACCTGACGGTCACCTCATTGCCACACGAAGAGAAAACCATGTCCTCATCCGACAGCGACAGCGTTGGCGTTCTGCGCCACGACAAACAAGGCCACGTGGGCGTGGTCACCTTTGACAACCCGACCAAGTTCAACGCGGTCAACTATGACATGTGGTGTGCGCTGCCGCGGGTCATGGCGGAGTTTGCTGCCGACCCCGACATCCGGGTGGTCATGCTCACAGGGGCTGGGCTGAAGGCTTTTGTGTCGGGTGCCGACATCTCGCAGTTCAAGGACCGACGCGAGGGCAATGCGGCAGAGGCTTACAACCAGGCCACCGCGGCTGGCTATGCCGCGGTGTTGAACTGTCCCAAGCCCACCGTGGCCAAAATACGCGGCATTTGCATGGGCGGCGGTTTGGGTCTGGCCCTCAATTGCGACATTCGCATCTGTTCGGACGATGCGCGTTTCCGCATGCCGGCTGCCCGGCTGGGACTCGGTTACGCCTTTGAAGGCATTCAACGATTCGTGGACGTGCTGGGCATGGCCAACACCGCCGATCTGTTTTTCAGTGCACGCATTTTTGGTGGCGCCGACGCATTGCAAATGGGCCTGGTCAAGCAGGTGATTGGCGTGCAAAATTTTGACGCGGAGGTGGATGCCTATGTGCAGATGATTGGCGAAAATGCACCGCTCACCTTGGCTGCGGCCAAACGCTGTTTGCTGGAAATCAGCAAGAACCCCGACCAGCGCGACCTGGCACTGGCGCGTTCCCTGGTGCAGGCCTGCTTTGCCAGTCGTGACTACCAGGAAGGCCGCGAGGCCTTCGCCCAAAAGCGCACCCCTCAATTCCAGGGCCGCTGACCTCAAACCTGACGGTCGCGACCGTCCCCCCCCTTACACACTCAGGAGACGACATGCAATTGTTTTTTTCACCCAACTCGCCCTATGTACGCAAGGTGCTCGTCACCGCCCATGAAATGGGTCTGGACCAGCAACTTCAGTTTGTCGACTGCGCCGCCCACCCGGTCAACCGGGATGCTCGCATCATTGCCCACAACCCGCTGGGCAAGGTCCCCACGCTGGTGACCCCCGAAGGCCTGGCTTTGTACGACAGCCGTGTCATTTGCGAGTACCTCAACGCCCAGGGCGGGGGCAGCCTCTTCCCGGCCCATGGCCCACACCGCTGGCAGGCGCTGGCCTGGCAGGCGCTGGCCGATGGCTTGCTCGACGCGGCCTTGCTGGTTCGGTATGAAAACAACGCCCGTCCCGAGGCCATCCGCTGGGCCGACTGGATTGCTGGACAAATGGACAAGATTCACACCTGCCTGAAGGAGTTGGAGCGCCAAGGCCACCAAGCACGGGGCGGTTTTGACATCGGCCACCTCACCGTGGGGTGTGCCTTGTGGTATCTCGATTTGCGCTTTCCCGAGCTGGACTGGCGCCAACATTACCCCTCGTTGGCAGGCTGGATCACGCCTTACATGCAACGTGAGTCGATGCAGCAGTCCTGGAGCCTGCCGCAAGCCTGAGCCACATGCTCAGCGTCGAATATCCGTTACGATCTGCGTCATGCAACCTTTCCATCTCGCTTTTCCGGTGACCTCCCTGGCCAAGGCCCGGGCTTTTTACGGGGATCTGCTGGGCTGCCCCGAAGGGCGCTCGTCGGACGACTGGGTCGATTTCAATTTCTATGGCCATCAGATCGTGGCCCACCTGAGCCCTAATGAAGCCGGGCACCACAACACCAGCGCGGTGGACGGCGACAACGTGCCCGTGCGCCACTTCGGCATGGTGCTCACCATGGCAGACTGGGAGGTACTGGCCGACAAGCTGACGAAGGCCCAGACGAGTTTCATCATCGAGCCGCACATCCGCTTCAAGGGTCAGGTGGGCGAGCAGGCCACCATGTTCTTCCTGGATCCCTGTGGCAATGCCCTGGAGTTCAAGGCGTTTGCCGACCCCTCCCGTTTGTTTGCCAAGTAACCCCTGAACCGTCCGAGCCCCGCACTGCATGGAGCCCCCTGTATGAGCTTTCTGCGGTGTCTCTGGTTGGTGGCGGTCATGGTGTTATGCGGTTGGGCTTCGATCGGCGCTGTGGCCCAGCCGATCCCAGTACCGGACAACGCCGTGCCAGGCGTGCCCGGCGCGTCCCCCCCTCCCAATTCCCCGCGTGCCCCTTCAGCCTTTCAGGTGGGGACCGCATTTGCGGTCGCCGAGGGGTATTGGCTCACGGCCTGGCATGTGGTGGAGGGCAAGGACATTGTGTTGCTGGGTCCTATCGATCGTGGTCGATGGGTACGCGCTGAGGTGATCAAGACCGATCCGCGTCTCGATCTGGTCTTGCTCAAGGGGCGAATCAACCGCCCACCCTTACCGATTGCGCGCTGGCAGGACGTTCCCGTCGGTTTAGAGGTCAGTGTGATCGGTTTTCCGCAGCCCCGCGTACAAGGCCTCAGCAAGAAAATCACCCAAGGCATCATCAATGGCAACCGCAGCGACCGCAATGAGTCCATCGACACGGGCTATTTTCAGTTGAGTGCCGAGGTGGCGATGGGCAATTCAGGGGGGCCTGTGCTGGCGCCCGACGGCTCGGTGGTGGGCATGGTGCAAAAGAAGGTCAATGTTCAACGCGTGGCCGAGCGGACCCAGGACGTGCTGGTGAACGTGAGCTTTGCGCTCAAATCCGCGCAGTTGCTCGAGTTCCTGAAAGAGTCGCCGGCCCAACCTTCCATGCATAGCCTGAGCCTGGACATCGTTCTGCGCCCCTACCAATTATTTGCCCAGGTCGAGGGGTCGGTGCTGGCGGTGGTGGCGCGTCAGTCCTCCACGCGTCTGCCCGCTGATGCCCCGGGTCAACCTTGACTGCACTGGGTGGGACACAACCCTGCGTGAGTCCTGCGACGGCGAGGGCCTCACCTCTTATGGTTTTCCCTTGTATCAGGGGCTCATAGCCCTTCGATCCGTAGCAGCTTTCCATTTGACATTACCATCTCTCACCCGCATCAACCGGCATGAGGAAACTGGCTACCATGGCTGACTTTGTTTTGGAAACCCGCGATCTCGTCAAAGAGTTCAAAGGCTTCGTGGCTGTCAATCAGGTCAGTCTGGGCGTTCAGCGTGGCCACATCCATGCGTTGATCGGCCCCAACGGTGCCGGCAAGACCACGGTTTTCAATTTGCTGACCAAGTTTCTGATCCCCACCAGCGGCAGCATTCTGTTCAATGGACACGACATCACGCACGAAAAGCCGGCTCAGGTGGCGCGCCGTGGCATCGTGCGCTCGTTCCAGATTTCGGCCACCTTTCCGCACTTGAGCGTGTTGCAAAACGTGCGCATCGCCTTGCAGCGGGCCACAGGCACGTCTTTGCATTTCTGGCGCTCCGAGAACTCGCTCAATGCCCTGAACGACCAGGCCATGGCGCTGCTGGACACGGTCGGTCTGTCGGCATTTGCTGATACGCTCGCGGTAGAGCTGGCCTACGGCCGCAAGCGTGCCCTGGAAATTGCCACCACGTTGGCCACCGAACCCGAACTGATGCTGCTGGATGAACCCACCCAGGGCATGGGGCACGAGGATGTGGACCGTGTCACACAGCTGATCAAAAAGGTCAGTGCCAACCGAACCATTCTTATGGTGGAGCACAACATGAACGTGGTGTCGAGTATTGCTGACACCATCAGCGTGCTCCAACGCGGGCAAGTGATTGCCGAGGGCCCTTACGCCACGGTTTCCCAAGACCCCCAGGTGCTCGAGGCCTACATGGGCAGCACCGATCACGAACTGGAGGGCGCTCATGGCTGAGGCGGGCGAATTCCTGCGGGTGAGTGATCTGCACGCCTGGTATGGCGAGTCGCACATCCTGCATGGCGTCGACTTGACGGTGCACGAGGGCGAGGTGGTGACCCTGCTCGGACGCAATGGAGCGGGGCGTACCACCACCATCAAATCTATCCTGGGTCTGGTGGGGCGGCGCTCGGGTTCCATTTCCATCAAGGGCGTGGAGTCGGTGGCCATGCCGCCGCATGAGATTGCCAAACTGGGCATTGGTTACTGCCCCGAGGAGCGCGGTATTTTTGCCTCCCTCAGTTGCGAGGAGAACCTGCTGTTGCCTCCGGTGCTGGCCGAAGGCGGCATGAGTCTGGACGAAATCTACGAGATGTTTCCCAACCTGCTCGAGCGCAGGAACAGCCCCGGCACTCGGTTGTCGGGGGGGGAGCAGCAGATGCTGGCGGTGGGGCGCATTCTGCGCACGGGTGCCAAGATGCTGCTGCTGGACGAAATATCCGAAGGCCTGGCGCCTGTGATCGTGCAGGCGTTGGCACGCATGATCCTGGCCCTCAAGGCCAAGGGCTTCACCATCATCATGGTGGAGCAAAATTTCCGCTTTGCCGCGCCACTGGCCGACCGCTTTTATGTGATGGAACACGGGCGGATCGTGGAGGGCTTTGCCGCCGCCGAATTGTCCGCCAAGATGGGCATGCTGAGCGAATACCTCGGCGTTTGACCAAGTACCCTTGAGACCGTGTATTGAGACTTAACCACTGATCGTTCAACCTGGAGACTGACCATGAAACGTACCCTACTATCCACCCTGGCTGCGACTGCTTGCCTGATCGGCACAACCGCACAAGCGCAAATCTCTGACGGCATCGTCAAGATTGGCGTGCTCAACGACATGTCCGGCCTGTACTCCGACATCACCGGCCCCGGCTCTTTGGTCGCGGCCAAGATGGCCGTGGAGGACTACCTCAAGGCCAGCGGCAGCAAGCTCAAGGTGGAAGTGGTGGGCGCCGACCACCAGAACAAGCCTGACATTGGCTCCAACATTACCCGCCAGTGGTACGACACCGACAAGGTGGACATGATTGCTGATGTGCCGACGTCCTCGGTCGGTCTGGCCGTGGCCCAGATCACCAAGGAAAAGGGCAAGCTCCACCTCAACTCCGGTTCGGCCACCGCCGACCTCAGTGGCAAGGCCTGCAATGCCAACACCATTCACTGGACCTATGACACCTGGATGCTGGCCAACGGCACCGGCAAGGCCATCGTCAAGAGTGGCGGCAACACCTGGTTTTTCCTGACCGCCGACTACGCTTTCGGCCATGCCCTGGAGCGTGACACCGAAGCGGTGGTGACTCAAAACGGCGGCCGTGTGGTGGGCAAGGTGCGCACCCCATTCCCAACCCAGGACTTCTCTTCATTCCTGTTGCAGGCTCAGGCCTCCAAGGCCAAGATCATCGGCCTGGCCAATGCCGGTGGCGACACCACCAACTCGATCAAGCAGGCCGCTGAATTTGGTATCACCAAAGGCGGTCAGAACCTGGCCGGCTTGCTGGTGTTTCTGCCTGACGTGCACTCGCTGGGTTTGAACACGGCCCAAGGCTTGATGCTGACCGAAACTTTTTATTGGGACCTGAATGACCAGACCCGCGCCTGGTCCAAGCGCTTTGCCGCGGCCAACGGTGGCAAAAACCCCTCGATGGTGCAGGCGGGTGTTTACTCCGGCGTGCTGCACTACCTGAAGGCGGTGGACGCCGCGAAGACCGACGACGGCACCAAAGTGGCTGCCAAGATGAAAGAACTGCCCACCGACGACCCGCTGTTCGGCAAGGGCACGGTCCGCGCCGATGGCCGCAAGATTCACCCGGCGTACCTCTTCGAGGTGAAGAAGCCTTCCGAGTCCAAAGGTCCTTACGACTATTACAAACTGGTGGCGACCATCCCGGCCAACGAAGCCTTCCGTCCCTTGGCGGACAGCGACTGCCCGCTGGTCAAGAAGTAATCCGCTGACCTGAGACCGACGAAGACACACCGCCATGGAAATTTTTGGCATTCCCTCGCAAGCCTTGTTCGGACAACTGTTGATCGGCTTGATCAACGGTTCGTTCTACGCGTTGCTCTCGCTGGGCCTGGCGGTGATCTTCGGCCTACTAAACATCATCAATTTCACGCACGGAGCCCAGTACATGCTGGGCGCCTTCGTGGCCTGGTTGGCGTTGAACAAGCTGGGGTTGAATTATTGGCTTGCCTTGTTGCTCACGCCCGTGGTGGTGGGGGCCACGGGCGTGCTGATTGAGCGCACCATGCTCAAGCAACTCTACAAGCTGGACCACCTGTACGGTCTGTTGCTCACCTTTGGTCTGGCCCTCATCATCCAGGGCGTTTTCCGCAACGAGTTTGGATCTTCCGGCATGCCGTACCCGGTGCCCGAGCTCTTCAAGGGCGTCTTCAACACCGGCTTCATGTTCTTGCCGAAGTACCGCGCTTGGGTGATCGTGGCGTCGGTGGTGATTTGCGCGTCCACTTGGTACGTGATTGAGCGCACCAAACTGGGCGCCTACCTGCGAGCCGCGACCGAAAACCCCTCGTTGGTCCAGGCGTTCGGCATCAATGTGCCCCGCATGATCACGCTCACCTATGGTTTTGGCGTCGGCCTGGCCGCCTTGGCCGGCGTGATGGCTGCGCCCATCTACCAGGTCAGTCCGATGATGGGCGCTGACATCATCATCGTCGTGTTTGCGGTGGTGGTCATTGGCGGCATGGGGTCGATCATGGGCGCCATCGTGTCCGGTTTCGGGTTGGGCCTGATAGAAGGACTGACCAAGGTGTTCTACCCCGAGGCTTCCAACACCGTCATCTTTGTCATCATGGCCATTGTGTTGCTGATCAAACCAGCTGGCCTATTTGGGACGCAGAAGTAAGCAGCCATGGCAGACACCTCTGAATCAACGGGACAAACGTCCGACTCGACCCGCCACCTCTGGGTGGCCTTGGCCGTGATGGTCGCTTTTCTGGTGCTGGCCCCCACGGTGGTGTACCCCGTCTTCCTGATGAAGGTGATGTGCTTTGCCTTGTTTGCCTGCGCCTTCAATTTGCTGATTGGATTCGGTGGCTTGTTGTCGTTCGGCCATGCCATGTTCCTGGGAACCGCGGGCTATGCGGCTGCCCATGCGTCCAAGGCTTGGGGCTGGAACCCTGAGTTTGCCGTGTTGTTTGCCACCCTGTGCTCCACGGCCTTGGGCGTGGTGGTGGGCTTGCTGGCTATTCGCCGGCAAGGCATTTACTTTGCCATGATCACCCTGGCGTTGTCGCAGATGGTGTTCTTCTTCTACTTGCAAACCCCTTTCACGGGAGGCGAGGATGGCATTCAGGCGGTGCCGCGTGGGCACTTGTTTGGCATGATCGATCTGGCTGACAACACCGCCATGTACGTATTTGTGCTGGTCATGTTCCTGGTCGGGTTTGGCGCCATCTGGCGCATTGTGCATTCGCCATTTGGGCAGGTGCTCAAGGCGATTCGCGAAAACGAGCCGCGAGCCCTGTCCCTGGGTTATGACACCGATTTGTACAAGCTGGTGGCTTTCATCCTCTCGGGGACCTTTGCGGGCATGGCGGGGGGGCTCAAGTCGCTGGTCTTCCAGCTGGCCTCTCTCACCGATGTGCACTGGTCCATGTCAGGCGAAGTGGTGCTCATGACCCTGGTGGGGGGATTGGGCACCTTGTTCGGTCCGGTGGTGGGCGCCGCAGTGATCGTCACCATGCAGAACTACCTGGCCCAGTTGGGTGCCTGGGTCACGGTGGTGCAGGGCGTCATTTTTGTGGTGTGCGTGCTGGCGTTTCGCCGCGGCATCATCGGCGAACTGTCGAATTGGCTGAAAAAGCCCTTGTGATCGTTCCTGGGCACTCTTGGGGCTCGGGTCAGACTCTGACAGCCTGTTACATACCCACTGGCACTATGGCTACTGAATTCGTATTGGTTGTAAATAAAATAATTCTTAAGAATTCATTTTGACCGTTTTGGGATTCTCTAACTTTTTGCAAATTTTTTTCAAAATCGTGTACACCGTTGGCGCATGACGGACGTTGTAGGAGCATCTCAACGATTCCTACATGACATGAGCCAAGCCAACACTTCCAAGTCTGTCACCCAGACCACCCTGGATCGTTGCTTCAAATATGTGTCGTCAGAGACCCCACCCTTGCGTGTCACCTTTGACCGTCTGCGGGCCCAACTTGCCCAGGACGCAGAGCAACGCAGCCGCCCGGTAGCCCGCATTTACTCAGGCTTGCGCGCCGTCAAGGCGTAAGAGACTTCTGTCACATCGATCCCACCCAAGGCCCCAGCAGGGGCCTTTTTCATGGTCATCATGCATCTCGCCCCACCATCGGGAGCACCACCACGGCAGAGCCAGCCAACCCCGTGAACCTCACTCAATGGCTGAGCTCGATTTGAGCTGCTCGCGCAGAACAAATTTCTGGATCTTTCCGGTCGAGGTTTTGGGCAACACGCCAAACACGATGCGCTTGGGCACCTTGAACCTCGCCAGCAACCCTCGGCAGAACTCGATCAGGTCGGCTTCGGTGACTTGTCCCTGCGGTTTGAGCTCCACAAAGCCACAGGGGACCTCGCCCCATTTCGGGTCGGGCATGGCCACCACGGCCGCCAGCATCACCGCCGGGTGGCGGCACAACGCATCCTCGACTTCGAGGGAGGAGATGTTCTCGCCCCCAGAGATGATGACGTCCTTGCTGCGGTCTCGGATTTTCACGTAGCCGTCCGGGTATATCACCGCCAGGTCGCCGGTATGGAACCAGCCGCCGTGGAAAGCTTCCTCGGTGGCTTGCGGATTCTTGAGATATCCCTTCATGACAATGTTGCCGCGGAAAAATATCTCCCCCAAGGTTTCGCCGTCGGCAGGGACAGGCTGCAGGGTTTGCGGGTTCAGCACCGTCACGGCTTGTTGCAGCGGGTAGGCCACGCCCTGGCGCCCGTTCAGCCGGGCGCGCTCAGGCAAGTCCAGTGTGTCCCACTCGGGTTGCTTGGCACACACTGCAGCCGGGCCGTACACCTCGGTGAGTCCGTATACGTGCGTGAGGCTGATGCCGGCCGCCTCGCATCCTTCGATCACAGCCACCGGCGGCGCTGCGCCAGCAATCAGCCCTTTGACCGTGTGCGTGATGCCGGCGCGCAGTTCCTGTGGTGCGTTGATCAGCATGCTGTACACAATGGGGGCGCCACACAGGTGGGTGATGTGATGCTCGCGAATCAGCGGGTAGATCAGCGCGGGATCCACACGGCGCAGGCACACGCTGGTGCCAGCAATCAAGGCCATGGTCCAGGGAAAGCACCAACCATTGCAGTGGAACATGGGCAGCGTCCACAGATAGATGGCATGGTGGGGCAATTCCCAAGTGATGACGTTGCTGGCAGCGTTGAGGTATGCCCCCCGGTGGTGCGTCACCACGCCTTTGGGGTTGCCGGTAGTGCCCGAGGTGTAGTTAAGCGCAATGGCGTTCCACTCATCGCTGGGCAAAGCCCAGGCATGCTGCGGGTCACCTTCAGCCAGAAATTGCTCGTAGCTCAGATCGCCCAGGAATGCGCCCGCCGGCGCCTCGTGATCCTCCACCTCAATCACCAGTGGACGACGCGTGCCCAGTTGCGCCAAGGCCCCTTCGATCACGCCGGCAAACTCTCGATCGGTGAGCAACACCTTGGCCTCGCCATGCTCCAGCATGAAGGCAATGGCCTGGACGTCCAGGCGCGTGTTGAGCGTGTTGAGCACCGCTCCGGTCATCGGCACACCAAAGTGGGCCTCAAACATCGCGGGCACATTGGGCAGCATCACCGCCACCGTGTCACCTACGCCAATCCCCCGACGCTGCAAGGCCGAGGCCAGGCGGCGACAGCGCTCATAGGTTTGCGACCAGGTCTGGCGTTTTGCGCCGTACACGATGGCGTGGCGGTTGGGGTAGACCTGCGCGGCACGCTCCAGAAAACTGAGCGGTGAGAGGGCCACATGGTTGGCCGAGTTTTTGTCCAGATCGACGTTGTAGGGATTGTGTGTCATCGTGAAACTCCGGGGTGCAGCGGGGGAGGAGGTGGCGGCGCTCAGTCCAGCGTCAGGTGCAAGGCGGACAGGGGAGCCGGGAAGTCTGCCGTCCAATGCTGACCCGAAGCTATCGGGAAGGCGTCGGTCCAGGTGCCGGTGGTGATCACATCGCCTGGTGCCAAGTCCGGGGCCCCAGGGCAGGCGCGAAGTTCCTGCATGAAATAGTGCAGGGCGCGCAAGGGGCTGTCCAGCACGTGGCGGCCGCTGCCGATCGCCACCTCGGTCTGGTCCTGACGCAAGCGCATGGTCATGCCAGCCAGCAGCGTATCGAGTGCGTTGGCGCTGGCAGCGATGGCGCGCAGTGGCACCCGCCGCCCCAGCAGCAGGCGGGCATGCAGCCCGCTGTCGGCAATGGTGTCGCTGGCCTGGAATTTCCAGTCGGGCAGGTGCGACTGCACCACCTCGAACCCGGGTGCTATCCAGTCGATGGAGTCGAACAGAGCGGCCAGGTCAGCCCCCTTGGGTGGGGTTCGGGCCAGACCAAACACCACTTCTGGCTCCAACCGGGGTTGGCACGTGGCGTCCAGCGAAAGACGGCCCTGACCCTCGCACACCTGCAGCGTGGTGTCCCAGACCGTGCCCCAGATCGGCGCATAGACCTGGTACAGCGGCCAGAGGGTGCGGTTGGTAAACCCGATCTTGAAGCCCCGCGGCAACTCACCGCGTTGCTCGCGCAGGGCACGTACAGACAGCGCCTGCTGGTAGGCCTGGGCGGTGTCAAAGCCCGGTGTGGCGCTGGGCGGGTGAGGCCAGAGTTGGCCTTGGTCGAGGTGGGTCAAAAGCGCTTGTGGGGTCATCGGGGGGTCGTCGCAGTGGCAGGGCGCAGGGCCCTTCATAATGGGTGGAGGATCTGTCTCGCGCTGACTTGGCAGAAGTGCAAAGTTTTGGCTCAATGCGGGCTGAATTGTCGGGCCCATTCTGGCCTACCCGGTGCGGTCTCGCAACAGTGCAAACCGCCCCGCCGATAACGATGTGGAGTCCCCCTGATGAAATCCCTGGCAGCCTGGTACCGAAAAAACGGCGACGCCCGCGATGTCCTGGAAACCGGCGAAATCGACCTGCCTGAGCCCGCGGCGGGCGAGGTCTGCGTACGACTCAAGACTTCCGGGGTCAACCCCTCGGATGTGAAGTCTCGCCGCACCCGACCGGTCGATGCGCCGCTGATCGTGCCGCACAGCGATGGCGCGGGGGTGATCACCGCAGTCGGCGCGGGCGTTCCCGCTTCGCGTGTGGGCGAGCGCGTTTGGATCTGGAATGGTCAATGGCAGCGTCCATTGGGCACGGCCAGTCAGTTCATCGTGTTGGCCGCCGAGCAGGCCGTGGCCTTGCCGGCGGGTACGACGGATGCTGAAGCGGCTTGCCTGGGTATCCCGGCGTTGACAGCCCAGCAGGCGATCAACCTGGCCGGCGACCTGAGCGGTCGCACTGTGCTGGTCATTGGCGCCGGTGCTGCCGTGGGGCATTACGTCACCCAGATGGCCAAGCTGGCGGGGGCCCGGGTGATCGGGACTGTGGGCAGCCAGGCGCGTGCCGACCATGCCCGTGCGGCAGGCGCCGACGAGTTGGTGAACTACAAGACCGAATCCGTGGTGGAGCGTGTCCACGCGTTGACCCAGGGGCAGGGGGTGGACGCCATCATCGACATGGACTTTTCCACCACGTCGGGCTGGTTGTCGCAGGGCGTGTTGCGTCGTCACGGCGTCTTGGTGTGTTACGGCTCCAACGTCAGCACCGAGGTGCCGGTGACGTTTCGGCCTTTGCTGTGGGGCTCGTTTGATCTGCGCTTTTTCCTGGTGTACGACCTCACGGCGCAGGACCGCGCGCGCACGCTCTCGCAGATCACCGATCTGCTGCGCAGCGGTCGCTTGAAGCACGCGGTGGCGCAGCACTACCCGTTGCAGGACATTGTGAAAGCGCACGAGGCGGTTGAGGCCGGACAGGCTATAGGCAACATCGTGATCGACTTGCCCTGACCCATGTACCTGGTTGCTATTGCTTGGTTATATGTGGCAGTGATGATGGCCATTGCCGAAGCCACGCATTCGCAAGGCTCGATACTGGGTGCCATCATCACCTTGCTGCTGTATGGTGTGTTGCCGCTGTTGTTGGTGCTGTATGTGATGGGCACTCCGATGCGACGCCGCCAACGTTTGCAGCAAGAGCAGGCGCAGGCTCAGGCTCAGGTTCAGGTTCAGGTTCAGGCTCAGGAAGAAAACCCTGTCCCGGCACAGAAGCCCCCAGCGGACTCTCTGAAGAACCCTTGAGGGTCTGGCCGACTCCATTTTTTAGCCCCCTTCATGGCACTCAAATCCACCATCTACAAAGCCTTGCTGCAAGTGGCTGACATCGACCATGGTTTTTATCAGGACTTGTCCTTGACCCTGGCGCGTCATCCCAGCGAGACCGACGAGCGCATGATGGTGCGATTGGTCGCCATGGCCTTGACAGCCCATCAATTGCAGGATCGTTGCCAGGGAGACGGGCGACTGGCCTTTGGGGCAGGACTGTCTGACCCTGATGACCCGGACGTGTCACTCACCGATTTCACCGGACGCAAACGCGTCTGGGTGGAAGTGGGACTGCCCGAGGACAAGCCACTCACGCGTGCCTGCAGCAAGGCCGATGAGGTGGTGGTCTTTGCCTACCAGTCGAATGCGCCGATCTGGTGGCGTGGCATCGAGTCGCGCCTCTCGCGCCTGGACCGCCTGTCGGTTTGGCATTTGCCGCTACCCACAGACCCAGCCCTGGGCCAACTGGCCGAACGAAGCATGCAGTTGCAGGCCACCATTCAGGAACACGGCCTGACGCTCAGCAGCGAGCGCGGCAGCGTGCATGTCGAACCCGAGCGTTGGAAGTAAGCCGACGTGACTTGTAGACCTGTTCTCCCCTTGAACACAGGGCAACCACCGTACACACCACAGACACGTTGCACGCAATGAACTCACCGCACCCCTGAATCTCAGAAATCCCTCACCATGAAACTGTCCACCGATTCTTCCTTTGTGTTTTATTCATTGCCCGGGCGCGTCGTGTTTGGCGAAGGGTGTCTGGCCACGCTGGCTGCCGAGGTGGAAGCCTTGGGCGCCCAGCGCGCACTGGTGCTGTGCACCCCTGAACAACGCGACGTGGCCGAGCGTGTGTCGCGTCAGCTGGGTGATCGGTCGGCGGGCATTTTTGATCAGGCCGTCATGCACGTGCCGATAGAAACCGCACGTGCAGCCCGTGCCCGAGCTGCCGACCTGGGAGCCGATGTGGCCGTGGCCGTGGGTGGCGGCTCCACCATTGGACTGGGCAAGGCGATTGCCCTCGATTCCGGCTTGCCCATCATCGCGATTCCCACCACCTACGCGGGCTCGGAGATGACCACCATCTTCGGCATCACCGAAGGGGGTGTCAAAAAAACCGGACGCGACCCACGCGTGCTGCCGCGAACGGTGCTGTACGACCCGACACTTACGCTCACACTGCCGGTGAGCCTGTCGGTCACGAGCTGCATGAATGCTGTGGCGCATGCCGCGGAAGGTTTGTACGCGCCGGACGGTAACCCCATCATGAGCCTGATGGCGGAAGCGGGCGTAGCAGCCATTGCGCAGGCCTTGCCTCGTCTCTGCCGCAACGCCCAAGACATGGCGGCTCGCACCGAGGCGCTGTATG
>JACCDP010023831.1_pt1 | contig 61068 bp, 38 predicted proteins | sample 7445841 | NCBI WGS metagenome assembly JACCDP01 (sample SAMN15323441, study PRJNA562643) | freshwater metagenome | isolation source: river surface water | place: USA:Blue River Watershed | collected 2017-08-17 | reverse complement strand
CTCAGGGTTTCCACGCGCCCCGCGCGACGGCGGGGACGAAGGTCTCCAAGCCCTCCGGTTTCCACGGAAGCGTGCGGCCCTGCTCGGCGCTCATGTAGGCCGTCATCAGCAGCTCCACGACCTCGAGGCCGGCCTCGAAGCCGAGCTCCGGTTGGCGACCCTCGAGGAAGCAGCGCACGAAGTGGCGGTTCTCGGCCTCGTAGCCGTACTCGGCGGCCTCGTTGCCGACGAGCGGCATCGAACCCTGCTCGGCGTTCTGTTTCTCGACGAGGTCCTCGCCCGCGCGGCCGGTGACCCGCCGGCTGAGGAAGAGCTGCGCGCCGGCGTTCAGCGAGTTATAGGAGAAGGAATACTCCGGTCCGAGCAGCTCCATGCTCAGCCGCAGGCCGGGGCCGACGAAGCTCCATGAGGTCGTGGCCTCCGCGATCAGCGGGCGCCCTTCGTCGTCGATGAACTCCACCGTGGCCCGCGCGAAGTCCTCGGCGGGCCGGCGGGTGTAATCCACCTCCGGCCCCATGGTCTTCCGCAGCTGCTCGGCGTACTCGGGCCGCGACCACTTCAGGCTGTGGATATGGCCCGTGACCTTCACCGGCCGCACGCTTGAGCGCGGCTTGGCCGGGTCGGTGAGCAGGCTGCGCGCGACCTCCACGCTGTGGCACAGCATGTCGTTGAGCACGCCGCCGCCCTGGAGATTTCCCTGCCAGAACCACGGCATGTGCGGACCGCTGTGCTCCTCCGCCGAACGCGCGAGATAGGGCCGGCCGCTGATCGAGGCGCCGCGTGCCCAGGCGAGCGCGCGACCCTTCACGAGGGCGGGAATGAAGAGCTGGTCCTCCAGGTAGCCGTGCAGCACGCCCGCGCGCCGGATCAGCTCCACGCAGCGCCGCGCCTCCGCGACGTTGCTCGCCAGGGGCTTCTCGCAGGCAACCGCCTTGAGTTTACCCCGGCCCGACTCCAGCGCGGCCACGATCTCCTCGAGGTTCTCGACGCGCTTGTGGTTAGGACCGCAGATCCAGAGGGCATCGATCGCGGGATCGGCCACCATCTCGGTGATCGAGCCGTAGGCGCGCGCCGGACCCACGCCGAGCGAGCGGGCGTAGGCGGCGGTATCGGCCGCGTGCGCGGCGTTGGGACTCCACAGGCCCAGGATGTCGGCGTCGCGCACCGCCACCCACGACTGCAGGTGGAAACGCGTCATGAAACCGCTGCCGATGATCCCGACGCCGAGGCGTTGCGTGCTGCTGGACATAGGGCGAGAGTGCGCAGCAAAGCGCCCGCCGGCGGCGCCGTCTAGACTTTCGTCGGGAACGCCTCGGAGTTGACCGCGGATTTCGCGGATGGCGCAGATGAGGGAGGAAACGTCCGATGGCTTCTCGGCCATCTGGCTTAAACCTCCCAGCCGGGAACAACCACGAATGGACACCCGGGCACACGAATGGCCCGGACCCTCCGTTGGCTCCTGCTGGCCGGCCAGGTTGGAAAAGGAGGTAGCAGAGGCCACCGAGACCAAACTCCGTGTCTCCCACGTCTTCCCCGCTCTTGCGCCTCCTGCGCCTCTTCGCGGCCAACTCAGGGCATGGCCTCCAAGAGACGCAAAAGCCCGCACTCACCTCAGCGGCTGCGGTGGCTCGATTTTTTCCCCGTCTTCCGCGTGTTCCGCGCCTGCCCTCCGCAGGCTCGACGATGGAGGGGGCCAAGCAGCTCTCTTTCGTGTGTTTCGTGGTGCCCACGATTTTTTAGCCACGGATTTCCAACGGTCGCAGCGCGAAATAAACCCCGCAATCGGCTGGCCCGCGTGCGGCTTACACCCGCGGGAGGCGCGCCCGCGTCAATCCCGTCGCTTTCCGGGCGGCAGCCCCCACGGTCGCGCCCCGGTCCGGGACGATGGTAGCGTTTTCCCCGGCCGGCCCACCTTCATGGCCAAAAAACCATACGTAGCGGGCGGCAGCATCGCCCAAAGCCAGAAAAACGCACTCGTGCTTCGGGCCACGGCCCGGGGGGACGTCATCGCGTAGCCGCCATTCCAACCGGCTGAACAGCGCCGCCGCCGTCGTGGACTTTCGAAAGTCCCGACGGCGGCGTTTCGTTGGTGTTTCCCACACCTTGATCGCGGCCGGGCAGAACCCACCTGCATCAAGGCGCCAAATCAAAACATGGCCTCGCCCGATGCCGACGCCGCCCCCGGATTGCCCGCCTTGGATGACGATGGCTGGGAGGACCTGCTCAATTACATCGAGAAGAAGCGCGTGACCCCGATCGTCGGCCCCGAGCTATTGCGGGTTGAGACCGACGCCGGCCCGCGGCTGCTCTACGACTGGCTGGCCGAGAAGCTGGCGGCGAAACTCTCCGTCGACCTCCGCCAGCTCCCGCAGCCCTGCACGTTGAATGATGTCGTGTGCTGGTACCTGGCCGCGCGGGGCCGCCGAGAGGAGGCCAACACCCGGCTGAGTTCGATCCTCCGCGAGACCAATTTCACCGTGCGGTCGGGCAAGACCCCGGGAGCACGCGCTTACACACTTCTTGCGCCTCCTGCGCCTCTTCGCGGCCAACTCGGGAAATGGCCGCCAAGCGACGTATAAGGCGCAAGCGCCGCGCTCAACCCGGCGGCCGCGGTGACTTGATTTTCCCGCGGCTCCCGTGAGCTCCGTGGGCCAACCAGCGCCGTTTCGTGAACTTGGTGTGTTTTGTGGTTCCCGCTCTCCGCGACTTTAGATTCGTGGTGAGCACTCAGCGGCACGCGCCGGGATTTCCCGGTGCCGTGCGGAGAAACCGCGTTACACGGAGCGCACCAGCATCGCGCGTCCGGAAACTTTCCCCGTTTTGAAACCCATCCGCTCGAGATAATCGCGATGCGCGGGCGTGGCCGCCTCGGCCGCCACTTGGTTCACGCCCAATCCGCGCAACACCGCGGGGTGCTCGATGAAGACGTGGCGGCCGACTTTGAAGTCGCGGTACTCGGGCGCCACGTAGTCGAGCGTCACGACCAGCGTGCCCGGGGTGGTTTTCCGGCCGAGGATCACGCCGGCCAGCTGGGCGTCGCGCAAGGAGAGCAGGGCGACATCGGCCGCGTCGGCATCCGCCGGAAAACCAGGGAAGAAACCGCGGATACCCTCTCGATGCTGCCGCAGGAACTCGGCGATCACCGGATTATCCGGCTCGGTCGGTACCACGACCAGCCGGTCCCGCCGGCGGTGGATCCGCGCGAGGTGCCAGATGTTGATCAGCGCGATCGAGAAGTTCAGCAGCGCCACGGGATAGGCGCTGATCAGCAGGCCGTACGCCGTGAACAGCAGCGAGCCCGCGAGATTGATCCACCGGAGGCGCACCACCGAGGTCATCAGCAGCGAGACTCCCACGACCACGGACGCACCGTAGCCGAACCATTCGATGAACGCTGAACTCATGGAAAAGTCGCGGCGCCCGCGACGGGAAGCGGGATGGCGGCGGCGGTGATCATGCCTGCGACCATGACTCCAGATCAACGCACTGCAACGGCGACATCCCCTCCTGCCGGTTTAGAACTTCAGGAGCGTTGGCCTGCTACCCGTTGGAGGCGCCGTGACGCAGGCTCTGTCGCTTTTCCAGAATCTTCCGTGACTTCCGTCGGCCCAACCCGAAACCACCTTAACTTCAATCGCGGCCGGCCGCGTGGCATTCGCGACAGAAGCGGAACCCGGAGCTCGGCAGCAGGGCGCGGCCGCAACGGCGGCATTCGCGGCGCGCCAGGCCGTGCTGGGCCCAGTTGCGGCGGAGGATCATCTGCGTCTGCTCGGTCAACTCCCGCCGAAGCGCCTCGACGCGCGCGAGATCGGTGAACTGGGTTGGGAATTTTTGCGCCAACCAGCGGTAGACCGTGATCAACTTCAGGGTCTCCTCGAGCGAATCCAACCCACCGCTGCCGTCGAGGCGCCGCGGGAACGCGACCCGCCCGCCGGCCGCGATCGCCTCCAGCCAGTCCGCGAAAAGGTTATGCGCGTGGTGGTCGTTGAGGTCGACCGGGGTGCACGCGAGCGTGTGTCGTGTCTCGACCGGCAATTTGCCCGCGCAGGCGTCGGCCAGCTCCGCGGCGGCCACGACCCCGGGCTGCACCTCGGGGAAAAACGTGCCGCCGGAAAACGTCAGGCGCGTGCGGAAGAACTCCAGGATCGGTCCGAGACGGTCGAGCCCGAGATGCGCCGCGATCGCGCGGATGTGCATCGGCGTGGGCGCCGCCGGCAGACGGTCCGGCGCGGGCACGGGCTGCGGCGCGGCCAGCGCCTCCGCGATCCGCTGGCCGTCGCGCGCCGAGAATGCCGCCACCCAGCCCGCGGACCCCGGCCCGCGTCCGGCGCGTCCGCCGATCTGCAGCAACTCCCCGGCTTCGAGGCGGCGCGTTTCCCGGCCGTCGAATTTGTCGGTCTCGTAGAACACCACGCGGTCGAGCGGCAGGTTCAACCCCAGCCCGATCGCGTCCGTCGCGCAGACGAGGTCGGCCTCGCCCTCGCGGAACCGCCGCGCCTCCTCGCGCCGCACCTCCGGGGATAACCCGCCGTAGATCACGGCCACACGTTGGCCGAGCGACTCGAACATCGCCTTCAGCTCCAGCACGAGCGGCCGGGAAAACCCGATCACCGCCGAGCGCGGCGGCACGCTCCGCCAGTCGAGCACGCCCTCGTACGCGAGCGTGCCAAGCCGCTCCAGCGGATGCACCTCCACCTCGTCGCCGCACAACTCCCCCAGCCGCCGGATCACGGGTTCACAGGAAAGCGGCCCGGTGACGACGAGCGTCTCCGCCGCCACGCCGCAATACGCGGCGACCCACGCCCAGCCACGGTCGCGGTCGAACGCGAGCTGCATCTCATCGAGCACGCAGACCGCGAACTTCCGTGAGAAGTCGGCCATCTCCACCGTGCGCGACGAATGCGTCGGCGAGGCCTCCACGCGCTCCTCGCCGGTGATGAGCGAACAGGGCGTGCCGAGTTCGGTGAGGCGGTCGCGTTGCTCCAACGCCAGCAGCCGGAGCGGACCGAGGTACATCCCGCTCGGCGCCGCCGCCAGCGCCCGCAGCGCGCGGTGGGTCTTGCCGGAATTGGTCGGGCCGAGCCACGCCACCACCCGCCGGCGGAGCGAGCGGGCGGCCGGAAAGCACTGGAGATAGTCGAGAAAGCCGGGATTGCGCTCCGCCAGCCCGGCGATGAGCGAACGATCCGCCGCGTGCGCGCAGGCGAGGCGAATGCGGTGGTGGAGATCGCGGTTGTCATCAAGCCGCGGGGGATTCGCCGCGAAGGCGTGCGCGACATCCGCCGCGCCCAGCACCGTCCAGCCTTCGTGGCCGGGCGGGCTCGCGCGCAACCGCCGCTCCACCTCGCGCGCCGCCGGATGCCGTCGCGCGAGCAAACCGGCGGCCGCCCCAGCGGCACCCGCCCGGCCGAGCTCGGCCGCCAGCTGCACGAGCGGAAGCGTCACCACCGCGCGGACCGGCGCCGCGGTTCCTTCGCGCAACTGCACCGCCGCGGGCACCTCGAGCGTCAACTCGTCGGCATTGTCGCGATAACGCCCGAACACCACGCGGGCGTCGGCCTCCGTCAGCCGCTCCGCCGCGAAACGCGCGAGGGCCGCGCGCACTCCGTGCAGCCGCGCCCGCGGCCCGGCCGGCTCGGCGAGAAAGGCGCGTCCCACGTCGGTAGCCTCGAGCCCGAGCTCAACCAGGAGCGCGCGGCGGGCCGTGAGGATGATTTCACCGTGGGAGGCCGGCGGCCCGTCGGGATGTCGCGACATGCGGAAGCGCCCGATTGAGTGGCCCGAGGGAGCGCTCCGCAACGTCCGGTGTCGCGGCGTTGACGCGCCGCGCGTCGCCGCGCACCAACGCCCCATGCGCCTGCCGTGCGTCTTCCCCACCCTGCTGCTCGCCCTCGCCGCGTTCGCCGCCCCAGGCCTGCGGGCCGCTTCAACGTCCATCACCTACCCGGCTGGCCCGGGCCCCGGCTCCGGCCGTCACCTCGTGTTCCTCACCGGGGACGAGGAATACCGCGGCGAGGAGGGGCTGCCGATGCTGGCGAAGATCCTCAGTCAGCGCCACGGCTTCCGTTGCACCGTGCTGTTCGCGCTCGATCCCGACGGCACGATCAACCCCGACCATAACGCCAGCGTGCCTGGTTCCGAGGCGCTCGACACCGCCGACGGCATCGTGATGGCGCTGCGCTTCCGCCAATGGCCGGACGCCGCGATGCGCCGTCTCGCCGCCGCCGTGGACCGCGGCGTGCCGATCACCGCGCTCCGCACGAGCACGCACGCGTTCCGTTTTCCGGCCGGTCACCCGAGCGCCTACCGGCATTTCAACGACTTCGGCCGGAACGTGCTCGGGGAAAACTGGGTGAGCCACTGGGGCGCCAACCGCCGCGGCGCCACCAAGGGAGTCATCGAGCCCGGCGCGGAGAACGACCCGCTGTTGCGCGGCGTCGGCCTGATCTTCGGCGACTCCGGGGTGTACGAGACGCATCCAGTCGCGGACGCGCGGATCCTCGTGCGCGGGCAGGTGCTCGCCGGCATGCGGCCCGACGACCCGCCCGACACCAAGCAGCGGAAGGTGCGCAAGGCCGACAACATCGAGCAGGGCATCAACGCCCCGATGATGCCGATCGCCTGGACGCGCGTGAACCGGAACGCGAACGGCACCACCAACCGCGTTTTCTGCACGACGATGGGCGCGGCGACCGATCTCGCCAACGAGGGCCTGCGCCGCCTGGTGGTGAACGCGGTGCTCGCGGGCTTCGGCGTCGAGATCCCGGCGCGCACGGACGTGACCTACGTCGATCCGTACGAACCGGCGCCTTACGCCTTCAAGGGCTTCCGCCTCGGGCTCACGGCGGACGATCATGCCCTGGGCAAGGTGCTGCCGCCGGGACTGCCCCGGCCGGCACCGGCGCCGAAAAAGAAATGACCAGCGGGCCGGAGGACCAGGCCCGGGAGCGGATCAGTTTTTCGCGGGAGGCGGCTGGGCCGGCGCGGAAACCGTGACGGGTTGCCAGAAGTAGCGTCCGGCGGCCTGCCGCTTCCAACGCGCGAAGACGGACACCGCGGCGAGCGCGATCACGATCACCCAGAAGAGGGTGCGGCGGCGACGGCTCGCGGCCTCGCGGTCCTCGTAGGGATCATCGAGCGAACGGCGCGCGCCGGGGGGCAGCGCCGCCACGTCGGTGAGGGCGGAGCCGAGCGGGATGTTGATGCGCACGCGGCCGTTCACCGCCCAGCCGTTGCCCTCGAGGATAGGACCGAGGGTGCGCTGGCGAAGTTTCAGCCAGGCGATGAGCATCGAGGGCCCGGAAATGAGCAGCATGATGCCCACCAAGCCGAAGGGCATCCAGAAGCCGAGGCTCACGAAGTTGGAGAAAATGGCGGCGAGGAAGCCGCCGATCGAACCGAGGGCGACGCCGATTCCGGTGATGAGCGCGAGGTCGAACTTCTTCGGCTCGGCCGGCTTGACCTTGTCGGCGGTGGCCGTCTTCTCCGCGGCGGCGGCGACCTTGGCGCCCGACTCCGCCTCGGCCGCGGCGGCGCGCTTGGCGATCTGCTCCTCGATCAACCGCACGAATTTCTTGTACGGCGCCCAAAAAGCCTGCCGCACGCTGATCGGGTTATCGATCACGCTGGTCACGACCGCGTCCCAGTCGCGACCCTGGCGGTCGTAGAAGATGCCGCGGCGGCCGGCGCCGAGGAAGTCGCTATCGCCCTGCGTGAAGGCCGCGGCGATCGTGATGGGCGCCGCTCCCGCGCGGGTGCAGGCGCAGTAGGCGAGGTAGGTCTTGCTCGAGGCGGCGAGCGGGTTGGGCCCGTCGACGCGCACGCAGAGCTCGGTCGAGCGACCGTCGAGATAGAGTGTGCCCGCCTGGAACACCGCCCAGCGATCGCGCGAGTAGAAGTCGGCGAAATTCACGAAATTGCAGAGCAGGGAGCGGAAGTCGCGGTGCAGCCGCGCCAGCTTCTCCACCGAGGACAGCGCCGCAAAATGCGGCGCCGCTGAAAGGTCCCGCTCGATCAGGGCGTCGAGCCGGCCACGGGCGCCGGACGCGAGGATCGCCCTGGCGCGGGTGGCGCCGATTTTTTCCACGCGGGTCGCGGGTTTGGCGGCCAGCCAGGCGCCGTAGGGGGCGAGACGCACCTGCACCGCCGACCAGTCGGCCTCCGAGAGGACCGCGCGGGATCCGCCGAGCAAAGGCTCGACGGCGGCGGAACGGAAAGCGGCCAGCGCCGCCGACCACGCGGGGTTGACGTCACCGGAAAGCGGCAGCGGCCGGCCGGCCTCGATGCGTGCGAGCGGGAAGCCAGCCACCTCCTCGTTCGTGATCTTCAGGTCACGGGCGGCGAGCGCGAGGTACTCGGTCTCGGAACGGTTCAGCGCCGCCAACGCCCGCGCGTCGTAAGCGGCAAGCCGGCACCGGGCGAAGTAATCGTCGACCTTCGCGCGCACGGCAGCCACCGCCGCGGCCGCCACCCCGGTCGCCGCGCCAAGGGGTGAGGCGTCCGCCTCCTTGACCGCCCACGCGGTGAAAGCGGCGAGCTCATCATGGAAGGCCGCGACTTGCTCCCGCGTGACACCCGCGGCGCCGCCGCGGTCCGCCGTGCCGCCCAGGCAGGCGATGATGTCGACGATGACCTGCTTGGTCTCCTCGTCCTCCGCGGCCTGCGGCATGATCACACCGTCGCCGTTGTAAGGCGTGGCGGCGAGCAGCGTGGCGGCGTCGGCGGCCTCCGCGACCGTGATGGCGCCGGGCGCCGGACGTCCGAGGCGCGCGACAATCTCGCGGGCGCAATCCGCGGCGGCACGACCCTCGGGCGTCGCGGGATTGATCGCATCAACCGGCAGGCCGTCGGTTCCGGCGAGCAGCGCGCCGGCGTCCTTAAGCCGGACCGCCGCCCACTTGATGGCGGCGATCACCTCGGGAGCACGCACCCGGCCGTCGCCGTCGGTGTCGATGAGGGCGAGGGACTTCTCGTCGAGTTCCAGCCCCTTCACCGGACAGGAGAGGGCCACCCAGAGCTTCTGGTCGAGCTGCTCAAGGCCCAGCAGATCGGCGCCGGAGGTGAGGGCGACCTGGTCGAGACCGCCGGTGCGGAAGAACGTCCAGCCATGGGGGGAAGCGGATGCTGCCATGGGACGGAGTATCGCCCGCGCGCGGCGCGCCCGCAATCCCGGGCGTGTTCCCAAAAGCGCATAATCACCCCGGGAGAACGGGTGCGGTACGGCGCTCGGGAAGCACGGTCGAAACCACCCGGTCGGGCCGCGCGGTCTGGATGTCCACCAGCAGGCCAAGCGGAAGCCCCGCACTCCGCACGAAGACCCGGAGGCACCCCTCGCGTGTGCGGCGGTCGTCACCCGCCGCCGCGAGATTCAGCGCGATGATCTCGTCGGCGAGCAGATCGACCGCCACCCGGGTGTTCAGCCGAACGCCGCGGTGGCGCACCAGCCATTCCACCCGCCGGCGCGAGCCGATGCCGGCCGAATCCAGCTCGAAGACGAGCGCCTCCTCGTAAAGCCGGCGCGGCGCGCCGGGCCCGAGCTCGCGGTGCAGGTCAAGGCAGATGACCGTAAGCCGGGCGGTGAGCCGGTTGATCTCCAGCTGTGCGAGCGTGGCGGCCCCGAACGGATCACAGGAGATCATGTCAGTTTCCTCCGAGCACGCGGATGAACTCTTCCTCGCCGAGCACCGGCACGCCGCGCTTGCGCGCCTCGGCGAGTTTCGCGCCCGGGTTTTCCCCGGCGACCAAGTAGTCGGTGCCCCGACCCACCGAGCCGGCCACCCGCCCGCCCTCCGCTTCGATGCGGGTGACCGCCTCCGCCCGCGAGAAAACCGCGAGGGCGCCCGTGAGCACGAGTGTCTTCCCGTGCAGCGCCCCGCCTTTGCCCGCGACGGCCGGCGGCCGCACTCCCGCGCGCACCAGGGCGAGGAGCGGCTCCCGCAACCGCGGCTCCGCCGCCGCGATCGCCTCGAGCGAGCCGTGCCGGCGGACAAGCTCGCGCGCCGCGGCCGCCCCCACGCCGGGAACCCCGATCCCGGCGACAAAGCGCCACGCCTCCGCGGAACGGCTGCGCTTGATGGCCGTAAGGAGGCGATCCGCCGCCGCTTCCGTCCCCGCCGCCACGAGGTCCTCCCGCCGCAACAAGTAGAGATCAACTGGTTCACGGACCAATCCGCGGGCGATCAGCCGATCCATGACCACCGGGCCGAAACCCTCGATGCCGACACCCGCCTGCGAGGCGAAATGACCGACGCGACGTCGCAGTCTCTCCGGACATGAATCCGACGGACATCGCAACGAAGCGCCCCCGCCGTCGGCCACCACCGTGGATCCGCAGGCGGGACAATCCTTCGGAAACGCAAACGGCCGCGCGTCGGCCGGACGTTGCTCGAGGTTCACGCCGGCGATCCCGGGCACGACGTCGCCGGCGCGCTCCACGCGAACGGTGTCGCCCACGCGCGCGTCGAGCCGCGCCAGCACCGCGGCGCTGTGCAACGTGGCGCGAGCAATGGTCACACCCGCGACCTCGACCGGCGCCAGCTCCGCCACCGGGGTGAGCGCGCCGGAGCGGCCGACCTGCACACTGATCGCGAGCAGGCGCGTCTCCGCACCCGCGGCGGCGAACTTGCAGGCGGCCGCCCAGCGAGGTGCGTCCGTTCCCTCGCCGGCCGCCGCCTGCAGGGCGCGCGAGTCGAGTTTCACCACCGCACCGTCCGTCGGGAACGCCAGCAGCGACCGCTCCCGGCCCAAACCGTCCACAGCCGCCACCAGTTGCTCAACCCCCCGCACGGCTCGAACGATTTCGACCGCCGGCAATCCCCAGTCACGGAACCGGACGGACAACTCGCGTTGGTACCCGGGCAGCGACGTGTCGGGCGCGCAGGCGCCGACCCCGAAACACACGAGCCTCAACGCCTGCGTTTCCTCCCGCGGCGTCTCGGTGACGCGACGCGCGAGGCCCGCGGCCAGCGCCCGTGGATTCGCGAAAGGCGCGAGACCCGCCTCGCCGCGAAGGGCGTTGACCCGGGAGAACTCCGCGAACGGCACATAGAGTTCGCCGCGGATCTCAATCCGGTCCGGAGCGTCGCCGCCGCGCAGCCGGGCGGGCACACCGGCAACGGCGCGCACGCGCGCCGTGATGTCCTCGCCGGTGCGGCCGTCACCCCGCGTGAGCGCTCGCGCCAACCGACCGCGCTCGTACGTCAGGCTGACCGCGATGCCGTCGTATTTGGGCTCGACCACGTAGGCTAGGTCATCGCGGCCGAAACGCCGCGCCAACGCGCCATGGAAGGACCGCAGCTCGGATACGTTCCGCACCTTGGTGAGACTCCGCATCGGCACGTGGTGCGTGTCATCCGGCAGGTTGCCGGTGCGATCATCCGGAACCGGCGGCAGTGGGGCAGCGGCCGCCGCGGCGGCGACCGGATGGGCCTTCTCCAAACCCGCCAGCCGCGCGCGCAGCTCGTCGTAGTCGGCGTCGGGGATCTCGCTCCTCCCCTGGCGGTGGTAAAGATCGTCGTGTCGCGCGATCTCCACGCGAAGCCGGTGAATCTCCTCACGGGCTTCCGGAACCGGTGAGGCCAAAGCGAACGTGGAGCCGGCGGAGAGGAGCAGCGAGGTGAGGAAGCGAAGCGGTCGCGTGGGCATGCGGCCACTCCGCCCGCGCTACCGCCGAGCGTCCACGGCCCCGCATACCCGAAACAGGGGGGAAGCCCGACCGCGATACGCGGGAACTCAGAGTCCGTGCACGCGCCGGCCGTCGACCCAGGTCTCGAGCACACGCGTCGCGCGCAGGTCGTCCTCGGGGCACTCCAGCAGGTCGCGGTCGACGATGATGAAGTCGGCGCGCTTCCCGGCCTCGAGCGAGCCGATCTCCTTTTCCCAGCGGATCACCTGCGCGTTGAGGCGGGTGTAAAACTCGATGGCCTGACGGCGCGTGAGGGCCTCCTCCGGATGCAGCCGGCCCTCGTGCCACTTGGCGCGGCGCGTGATCGTCGTCCACATGCCGAGGAAGGGATTGTACGGGTTGATCGCGCGCAGATCGCCGATCTTGAGCATGTGGTCGGAGCCACCGCCCGCCACGCCGCCCGCGGCCAGAATGCTGCGCAGCGGCTGGAACCACCGCAGGCGCTCGTAGCCGAATTGCGCCACGAGCGTGCGGGTGTCGAGATAGAGCCAGATGGGTTGGATATCCATCACCACGCCCAGGCGCGCCGCGGCGGCCACCGTCTCCGAGGTCATGAAGTTGGAGTGCGAGATGGAAGGACGCAGGTCGCGGAGCGGAAGCTCACGGGCGATGTCCGCGTAAGCGGCGAGCAATTCCTCGCTCGCGCCGTCGCCGACGGTGTGCGCGGTGAACTGCATCCCGTGGCCGGCGACACGGCGGATCATCGCGCGCAGGCGGTCGCCAGGCACGTTGAGCACGCCACGATACGTGTCGTCGCGGATGCCGTAGTTATCGTTCCGCCCCCACGGTTTCACCATGTAGGCGCTGCCCGTGAGCATGCCGCCATCGAGCCAGATCTTGGTGCCGATCAGCCGCAGCCACGGGTCATCGCCGCGCCACGGGCTCTCGGCGATCTGGTCGATCGCGGTGAGGATCGACGCGAGGCCGCCGACCGTCGGGAACGTCTGCGAGAGCGCCACGCGCGTGGTCAGGGCGTTCTGCGCGCGGAGGCGGGCGTACTGCGCGACCGATCCCACGCTGGCGCCGCGGTCGGCCACGGTCGTGAAGCCGCTGCGGTTGTAGTCGCGGAGCAAAGCCTTCAGCCGCGCCTCCTGTTCCGCCTCCGTCGCGGCGCGGGGGCCCGGGGTGCGGATGAAGCGCTGCAGGCCGCGCACGAGGCCGGTGGGCTCCCCGGCCGCGTCCTTCTCGAGCAAGCCCGGCCCGCCGTCGGTCACGGTGAAATTCCGGTCGAACCCGCACTTCTTCAGCGCGAGCGAGTTCAGCATGTTGTCGGGCCCGGTGCGAAAACTCACGGGGTGCGCCGGCGCCGCGGCGTCGAGCTCGGCCCGCGTGGGATAACGCGACTCCTTCAGCCGGGTGATGAACACCTGCGAGGTCTGGATCCACTGCCCCGCCGGCACGACGCGCGCCCGCGCCGAGATGTAGGCGAGCACGTCGGCGATCGTCTCCATGTCGGGCACCTCATGGTCGTGCTCGAACATCGCCGCGGCCGGCGCGTGCACGTGCGAGTCGATCAACCCGGGCAACACCATGCGCCCGCCCAACTCATACACCGGCGTGCGCCCGGGCGCCGCCAACGCGCGGATCACCGCCGAGGTGCCGGTGGCGACGACGCGCCCGGCGCGCACCGCGAACGCCTCCGCGATCGAGAACTGCGGGTCGACGGTGAGCACCTTGCCGCCAACAAACACCGCGTCGGGCGGCGGCTCCGCCGCGAACAGCTTGGCGAACGCGAAGAGAAACAGCGGGACGATACGGCGGGGTATGCTCATTGGAGAGGACGATTGATGGGGGACGCGTGAACGGGGGAAACGCGGGAGGTAACCCGCGGCTAAACGCTCGTACCGCCCACACCCGCCCTTGTCACGTCAGCGTGTACAGAAAGGAAGCGGCATGATTCAGCCGCATGAAACGTAGCCGCGGGATCACCCGCGGCTACATCGAGCCCGCTTCCTCTGCGAAGCCGTGAAAGCCGCGGCCCGTTCCCGCGATCCTGATTTCCAGATCCGCCCGGCTGCGCTTCCAGCCTCCCGGCTTTCCTCATTCCTCACCGAAAACCCCGTGTCTTCGGATCGGCCCTCAGCGTCCTCGGTGTCCCAAGCCAGCCCTCACCGACTGTCCCGGCTGCCGCTCAGAGCTCGGCGATCCGGACGTTCCGGTATTCGCACTTCATCTCGACTTTACCATGGATCTGCAGGCCGAGCGGGGCCGCGCCGTTGAACTTCTTGTCGGTGTACTCGGACGCCTTCTTGCCGTTGATCCAGCAGATGAAGGTGTCGCCCTTGGCCTGGATGCGGAAGGTGTTCCACTCGCCCTCGGGGCGCAGCAGTTCCTTCGCGTTCTTCGCCTGGCCGGCCTCGGGGTAGGCGGGTTTGCCGCCGGTGTAGAACGAGCCGGTCATGTCGACGCGCAGGCTGCCCGAGACGCCGAGTTGCAGCTGGATGTGCGGCTTGCGCATCTCGACGCCGGTGTCGACGCCGCGGGGCGTCGTGCCCTTCCAGCGAGCGTCGAACTCGATCACGAAGTCCTGGTACTCCTTCTTCGTCCAGAGCACGTGGCCCTTCTGGGCGGCGTTGTTCTCGCCGACGAGCACGCCGTTCTCGACGCGCCAGAACTCCGCCGCGCCGTCGGCCTGGAAATTCGTGAGGTCCTTGCCGTTGAAGAGCGGGGCGAGCTTCGGATCCGCCGCGAAAGCGGAGGCGGCGAACGCGAAAACGAGCAGGGCGGAGAGACGGGGATGACGGGGGTTCATGCGGCGGAAGTTGGCGCGGCGCGCGGCGGGAGGAAAGCGTCATTTCGTTTCCCGGCGCAGCGAAGCCGCGCCGGGAGGGATGAGGAAAAGCGAGAGGGAGGGAGAAGGCGGCATGACTCAGGTGGCCCCAATCGGGGTGACACGGGAGCGCGTCACGAACAACGTCGCTTGGAACAGAAGAGCGGGAAGTTCGGGAAAGTCTGCCGCTGGATCCTCGTCCGTGAGATCCGGGAAATCCGCGGCGAAAAATCTGGGGACTGCACGAACCGCCCTCGGCGGAATGTGACTCCTAAAAATCCGAGGCTGGCAGCCTCGGCTACAACCGGCGGCCTCAATCATTCGTGTTCCTTCGTGTTCATTCGTGGTTCGCCCCTCCGCGAAGCGATACGGGAGCCCATGACGATGGTGCTTCGCGGTCTCACTCCTCCGTGCTTCGGTGGCTCCGTGGTGCGTGGCTCGGTAATGCCACTCACCCGTACGGCAAACCTGTCGGCCGTAAGGCTTCGAAGGCCGCAAAAAGCCCGCCGGCATTCTCAGCCGCAGGCTTCGAGCAGGCGCGCGTGCACGTCCGTCGCCGCGAGTTCCGCGCCACCGCCCGTGCCGATCAGCACCGGCCAGTCGGCCGAATCACGCGGACACACGCCGTGCGAGCCTTTCACCAGCGAGGGGTCCAAAGGGATCACGTCCATCAGCGCGCGGAAGCCCAGTTTCCGCCGTAGCAGGGTGGAAGCGATGCGCAGGCGGGGAAACGCGATCGCGGGGTCGAGGAACAACTCCACCGGGTCGTAGCCGTGTTTGCGGTGGATATCGACGCAACGCGCGAAATCCGGCGCGCGGCGGTCGTCCTCCCAGTAGTAGTAATTGAACCACGCATCCTCGGCCGAAAACGCCACGAGGTCGCCTGAACGCGGATGGTCGAGGCCCACCGCGCGCTTTCCATCGGCGTCGAGCACACGCTCCACGCCGTCGACCGACTCGACCGCGGCCCGCACCTCGCCGAGCAGGGAGAGGTCGTTGACGTAGATGTGCGCGACCTGGTGGTCCGCGATCGCGAAGGCCCGGCTCGCACCGCAGTCGAGGAGCTCGAGTCCGAGCTCGTCCTTCACCGTGAGCCAGCCGCGCGAGCGGAAAACGCGGTTCAGCGCGATGGAGCGTCGCACCGGCGTGATCCCGTACTCCGAAAGCACGACGACACGCACGCCACGGGCCGCGTAGAAATCCATGAGCCCGCCCGCAACGCGGTCGATCGCCTGGAGGTCGGCGCCGACCCGTGGATCGGCAGGACCGAGGCGCTGCAGGTTGTAGTCGAGGTGCGGCAGATAAACCAGCGACAGGTCAGGGCGGTGCCGCTCCTCGAGCCACTCCGCCGAACGCGCAATCCACTCCGAGGAGGCGATGCCGGCAGCTGGACCCCAGAAGGCGGGAAACGGGAACTCGCCAAGGTCGCGCTTGAGCGCGTCGCGCAACGGGAGCGGGTGCGCGGTGATGTCGAAGACCTTCCGTCCGTCGGACGGGTACATGGGCCGCGGCGTGACGGACCAGTCCGCCGTGGAGTACATATTGTACCACCAGAAAAGCTTGGCGCAGGTGAAGCCGGGGCGCGCCGCGCGGAGCTTCTCCCAGAGCCGCGGGCCCCGGATCAGCCGGTTGGACTGTTTCCAGAAATGATGCTCGGCGAGCTCGCGGTCGTACCAGCCGTTGGCGACCGCGCCGTGACCCGCAGGCGGCAGCCCGGTGAGGTACGTGCACTGCGCAGTGCAGGTCACCGCCGGAAGCACCGGCCGGACGCGCCGTAGTCCGCCCGAGGCGGCCGCCGCGGAGAGCCGCGGCAGGTCGGGCCCCAGGTGGCGCGCGGAAAGCCCGACGACGTTGAGGATCGCCGTGCGCTCAGCCATAGCGCGTCCGCAATTCCTCGAAGGAGGCCTTCACCGCGGCACCGTCCATCTCGTGGACCTCGAGGCGGTTGCCCGGCGCACGGATCATCGGAATGGTGAGCCGGCCGCCGAGGTGCTCACGAAATTCCTCGAGCCCGTCGAGCATGTCCTGGCGGCCGCTGGAGGAGCGGATCTCGCGCACCGGGGCGAACAGGTCGAAGCCGAGCCCGCGGATGACACCGAGGATGCGCTCGGCGGCGGCCTCCCCCAGCAGTCCGGTGCGGCGCGCGTAGATGAGATCGATCGCCATGCCGACCGCGACGGCCTCGCCGTGGCTCACGCGGAATTCGGAGAGCTGCTCCAGCTTGTGCGCCGCCCAGTGGCCGAAATCCAGCGGGCGGGCCGAACCGCGCTCGAAAGGATCGCCGCCCGCCGCGATGTGCTCCACGTGCTGCCGGGCGCTCTCGCGGATCACGGCCTCGTACGGTTCGCGCTCAAAGCGCGCGAGCGCGGTCACCCGCGCCGCGATGAACTCGAAGAACGCGCCGTCGCGCACCAGCGCCACCTTCAGCGCCTCGATCAGGCCGGCGCGGCGGTCGCGCGGCGGCAGGGCGTCGAGGAACGCGAGGTCGTTCACCACGGCGTGCGGCACCACGAATGAGCCGAGCCAGTTCTTCTTCCCGAAATAATTCACGCCGTTCTTCACGCCGAGGCCGCCGTCGGCTTGGCTGAGGCTCGTCGTCGGCAGCCGCACGATCGGGATGCCGCGGTGGGCCGTGGCCGCGCCGAAGCCCGCCATGTCGAGCACCGCGCCGCCACCGATCGCGATCACGAACGAGTGGCGACACAGCTTCGCGGCGTTGATCTCGGCCCAGACGCGCTGGAGCTGGCTGAAATCATTCTTCACCGCCTCGCCGCCCGGCACGCACACCGGCGGGGCCTCGAGGGATACTTGTCCGGAGCGCGCCGCGAACCACGCGCGGATTTTCTCCGCAAACCCCGGCATCGACCGCTCCAGGCCCGCGTCCCAGATCACCAGCGCCCGCGCCCGGCCGCCGGGTTCGCGTGGCGTGAGCAGGCGCGCGAGGGTTTCGTTCGCCGGCGCGAACACATCGCGCGTGAAAACCGCCCGGTGGTCGTAACGCAGCGTGATCGGGAACGAGAGCGTGTCGGGGTCGGCGGACATCGGGGGCCGTCAGAAAAGCGCGCGGCCGGGCTTAATCAACCCGAAGCCGCCGGAGCGCCTCCGCGGCGGCGCCCAGCGTCGGATCCAACCGCACCGCCTCGGTGAACGCCGCGCGCGCGGCCGCGGGGTCCTTGCGCCGCTCGTGCAGCTGGCCGATCCGCCACTGCACATACGCATGACCGGGGACTTCCTTCCCGGCCGGTGGCGCCAACTCCAGGCACCGGCGCAGGCCGGCGAGTCCGCGCTCAGGCGCGTGGCCGGTGGTGGCGGCGAGCCGGCCGAGGTGGTAGAGAGACACGTAATCGTCGGGCGAGGTTTGGAGGACTTCCTCGAACGGCGCGAAGGCCTCGGCGAGTTTTCCCTCGCTCACGTACAAGGTGGCGAAGACGACGCGGCCGCGCGGTGGATCGAGCCGCTTGATCGCCTCCGCCTGCGCCACGGCTTTGTCGCGCCCGCCGCCCACCATCGCCGGGGCTTGCCGGTAGAACTCGAAGAGGCTCTCGCGGAACTCCGCGACGTCGGGCGCCAGCGCCACCGCGCGCTCGTAGGCCGCGAGGCATTTCCGGGCATGACCGAACTTTGAAAGTACCCCGGCTTTCTGGGCGCTGCGGCCTTGCGCGTGACCGTAATGGTAATGGTAGCGCGCCTCGCCCGGTGCCGCCGCCAGCGCCGTCTCCAAGTGCCGGACCGCCGTCTCGGTGTCGTCGCGCAAGTAGGCGAGGACGCCGAGCTGGTAATTGACCTCGGGGTGCCGCGGTTCCGCCGCCGAGAGCCGCTCGAAAGCCGCCTGCGCCTCCGCCGGCCGGCCCGCCTCACGCAGGGCCCGCGCGGTCGCGATCTGCTCCGGCGTCCCTGCGAGGACGGTGCCGGAAAGGACCACGGCGAGGCACGGGACGAAGCGGACCATACGCCCGCAGCAAGCCGCGCCCGCGGCCTTTTGCAACGCGGCGCGCGCCGGCTCGACCTCGCATCCCCCGCGTCCCACGCTCGAACCCTCCCCATGAAGATCCGTCCCAGCACCCGCCGTTCGTTCCTCCGGTCGGGCCTCGCCGGCATCGCCGCCGCCGGAGCCGCTCCCGCGTTTATCCCCTCCCGGTTGCTCGGGGCGGACGCCCCGTCGGGTAAAATCACCCTCGGTTGCATCGGCGTGGGCGCGCACGGGTTCGCGGTGAACCTCAAGCAATTCCTGCAGGAGGACGATTGCCGCATCGTGGCCGTGTGCGACGTCCATGCCGGCCGCCGCCAGCGCGGCCGCGAGGCGGTCGACGAGAAGTACGGCGGCAAGGGCTGCACGGAGATCGCTGACTTCCGCGCGGTGCTCGCGCGTCCCGACATCGACGGGGTCGTCATCTCCACGCCGGACCACTGGCACGTCACGATGGCGCTGATGGCGCTTGATGCCGGCAAACGCGTCTTCTGTGAGAAGCCCACGCTCACGATCGCCGAGGGCCGCGCGCTGGCGCGCGCCGTGGCGGAGAAGCGCCTGCTGTTCGCCACCGCCCTGGAGGACCGCTCCGTCATCCAGTATTACAAGATGGCCGAGGTGGTGCGGAACGGCGGCATCGGCCGGCTGCGCCGCATCCAAGTCGGCCTGCCCGTGAAGCCGATCTTCCCGAAGGAACAGCCGGTGCCCGTGCCGGCCGGCCTCGATTGGGAGATGTGGGTCGGCCCCGCGCCGTTCCGTCCATACACCGCTTCCGTCACCGAACCGCAGGTCTGGCGTCAGATCCGCGATTTCTCGGGTGGTTCGCTCACCGACTGGGGCGCACACCTCGTCGACACCGCGCAGGTGGCCAACTTCGCAGAGGACACCAGCCCGGTGGCGGTGCGCGGCTCCGGGGTCATACCGCCCGACTCGGTCAACACCGTGCCGCAGACCTACGAGATCACGTACACGTACGCCAACGGTGTCGTGCTCGAGGTGAAGTCCGACCAGCCCTCGATCCGCCTCGAAGGCGACGCCGGCTGGGTGGGTAACAAAGGCTGGCTCGGCCGCCTCGAGGCGCACGATCTCGACGTGTTCCGCCGGACCTACGATCCCGCCACCAGCAAGATTTGGCGGATGCGCCCGCGGGAGCACCGCGATTTCCTCGACTGCTGCCGCAACGGCCAGGCGCCAATGTACACCGCGGAGGCCCTGCATCGCCTGAGCACCACGCTGCACCTCGGCGCGATCGCGATGGAACTGGGCCGGCCGCTGAAGTGGGATCCGGCGAAGGAGACGTTCGACGACCCCTCCGCAAACGCGCTCCGCCGCCGGCCGACCCGAGACGACTGGCGCCGCCGCGGGTGAGGTCCGGCCGGATGGACGTTGAGGCTTCCGCTTAATCTGGGAAGTTCGTTTGCAGAAGCAGAGCCGAGCTCCTTCCAAGATGGCCCCCATCTCGCGCTTTCTTTACTGTGGCTGGCCCCTGGCGGGGCCGGCGAAGTCAGAAGCGCCTTCTGCGGACCTTCTATCGGAATAGGCCGGGGTCATCGGACCCCGGCTACATCAAAACAAGGTGCGGGATACGGGAACCGGACGAATCCACGACGGGCTAATCGCAGCCCGCAATCTCCCGCGAATAGGGCGCTTTATCATCGAGCGAGATGCCTCCGTCGGGCCGTGGCGCCCTCTACCCGGAAACGGGCATAGATGTTGATGGTGGCTCAGTGGTCAGGTGTTTGGCTCGGGCGCATGGCTATGCATCGGCATCTTCGCCGTCTCCGATGGGTTCATGTGCGGGAGCCGGTTATCTTCATCACGACATGCGTGGCTGGTCGCCATCACTTACTCGCCAACCCCATGGCGCACGGAATCCTGAGCGAGGAATGGCGAGAGATGTCGGCGCGGCGCGGGTGGGCGGTCGGACGTTACGTCGTAATGCCTGATCACGTGCATTTTTTCGTCCGCGCGCGCGGCGCGGATACGGAGCCGCTTCAGACCGCGATCGGAAGGTGGAAGGAATGGTCGGCTCGCCGCATCGGACTCACCTCGGGGCGGCCGGGAGGCCTCTGGCAATCAGAGTTCTTCGATCATGTGCTTCGCTCGGAGGAATCTCGCTCCGCCAAGTGCAACTATGTGCGCGAAAATCCGGTACGGGCGGGCTTGGTGATGAACGCCGACGACTGGCCCTACTCCGGCTTCATCGATTTTGAGTGAGAAAGCCGTTCAGCTCGGAGTCCCTTGGCAAAACCATCGGATTTTCCGAGAAAGCACCCCTATCGTTTAGAACCCCCTTCCCCGCCATGCCCCGTCGCTTGTTGTTCATCGTTTTGGTCGCGTGCGCCGCGCTGCGCGCGGCTGAGCCCTCGCTCATTTCGGTTCCCGACCTGCTGAAGCTGAAGCAGCTGGATGCGCCCGCGCTTTCTCCCGACGGCAAGCGCGTGGTCTACGTGGTGAAATCCATCGAGCCGCGCGCCGACACGCCGGGTGAATGGGATTACCGCACGCACCTGTGGATCGCCGCGACCGACGGCTCCGCCCCGCCGCGCCAGCTCACCTTCGGCGCCGGCAACGACGGAGACCCGGTGTGGAGCCCGGAAGGCGACCGCCTCGCGTTCACGCGCGCCGCCGAACGCGGCCGGGGACAAATTCATGTACTGCCGCTCGGCGGCGGTGAGGCCGCGCCGCTCACCAAGGCCGAGACCGGAGCGGCCCGGCCCCGCTGGTCACCGGACGGAAAGCGCATCCTTTTCAGCTCCTCGCTCACTCCCGCTCAGGTCCGCACCGCGTTGGAGAGAGCGGGCGCCGACGCCGCCCCCGGTTGGGGCACGGAGCGCCCGGGCCGGAAGCCCAATGACACCAAGGCGCAGACGTCCCGTGGGCGGAGCGCCGAGACGCCCGCCCGCAAGGGCGGCTCGCCGAAAGGGTCGGGCTCGCGCGGGAGCAGCGGCCATGGAACCGCTTCGTCCGTAACCGCCAGCGGCGGAGGCGCAGAGGGCAACGCGCTCGCCGGGGCCGACGGCTCGCTCGCTGAACGCCGCGAGTGGCTCGCCCGCAACGAGGCGTCCGGTGACCCGCGATCCCTGACGCGCCTCAACTTCCTCGACGAGCGCGATCTCAATCCCGACCTCACCTACGCCCACGTCTTCGTGCAGGAGGCCGATCCCGCGGCGACAGCAAAGGACCTCACGCCGGGTTACGTGAGCTACCAAGGAGCCGAGTGGACCCACGACGGCGCGGCCATCCTCGCCAGTGGACCGTCCCGCACCGACCAGCATCCCGACCGGGTGGAAACCTCGCGCCTCCACCGCATCGACGCCGCGGGCGGCGGGGTCGGCGTATTTTTGGAGATGGCGGGGTACAGCCTCGCGAATCCCCTGACCTCCCCGGACGGAACCCAGGTTGCTTTCACCGCGACGCGCGGGGAAGCCTTCGGCTACGCGCCGGCCGTGGTGGGAGTGGCGCCGGTCTCGGGTGGCACCGGAGCAAAGCTGCTCACCGAGGCGCTCGACCGCAGCGCCGGTTCGCTCCGCTGGCGGCCCGACGGATCGGAGATCCTTTTCGTCACGCCGTCCAACGGCGGTTTTCCGCTGCAGGCCGCGCCGGTCAACGGCGGCGCCGTGCGTCGGCTGACGCCTCGGCCTGACACCGGCGTGCGCGCCTTCGATATCGGCCGCGAGACCCTCGTGCAGGTCGTCACGGAACCCGCCAACCCGGCGGAGCTGCACGCCGGCGACGGCACGGGAGGCGGTGCGAAGCCTCTGACCCGGCACAACGCCGCGTGGATCGCGGGTCGCCAGCTGGCCGGCTACGAGGAGCACTCGCTGAAGAACGACCGCGGGATGGACGTGCAGTTCTGGACGATGCGGCCCACGCGCACCACGCCGGGGAAACGCCATCCCCTGCTGCTGCAGATCCACGGCGGGCCGTCCGCCATGTGGGGCCCGGGCGAGGAGTCGATGTGGTTCGAGTTTCAATATTTCGCGGCACGCGGCTTCGCGTTGGTGTTCGCCAATCCCCGCGGATCGGGCGGCTACGGCGAGGCCTTCCAGCGCGCCAACCACCAGAACTGGGGCCACGGACCGGCGGCCGATGTGTTGGCAGCGGCGGACTTCGCGGCCCGCCAGGATTTCGTGGATCCGGTCCGCCAGGTCATCACCGGTGGATCCTACGGCGGCTACCTCACCGTGTGGGTCATCGCGCACGACCAGCGCTTCAAGGCGGCGGTGGCGCAACGGGGGGTTTATGATCTCCCGACGTTTTTCGGCGAGGGCAACGCGTGGCGCCTCGTCCCGCGGGCGTTCGGCGGCCTGCCATGGGAGCCGGCGACGCGCCGGATCCTCGAACGCGAGTCGCCGCTCACGCACGTCGCCGGCATCCGCACGCCCCTCCTCATCCAGCACGGTGACAACGACCGCCGCACCGGTTTTGTGCAGAGCGAGATGCTCTTCCGCAGCCTGAAGGTGCTCGGCCGCGAGGCGGAGCTGGTGCGCTACCCGCGCGCCTCGCACGAGATGAGCCGAAGCGGCGAACCCCGCCAACGTCTCGACAGTCTCGTGCGCTACGAGGAGTTTTTCCGCCGCTACATCGGCGAGGAGTGAGCCGCCGGTTGAAGGCGGTCGAAAACAAGGTTGCCTCGCCGTCGCGCCACACCCACGTTCCCGCCCCTTTCCGGACGCTTAGCTCAGTTGGTTAGAGCACCTGCTTCACACGCAGGGGGTCCGCGGTTCGAGTCCGCGAGCGTCCACCATCCTTTGCTCCGAGGAGCTTCGGATCCCGCTCCTATCCGGCGCTCAGAGGGCCGGGATCAGCCCAGCCAGCCGAGAGCAGTCTCACCAGGCCCGGGAGATTTCCGGGCTCGACCGCGCCAGGAAACGCCGCGTTCGGCACGAAATCCCCCGTCAAGCCGGCGCCATACCCTGATTCGGGTATAGCGCGGCGTCGCGCGCGGCCTCCCGCCCGGAACCGTCCGTCGACTCATCCGCCGCGTTTCCCGCATGTCCGGTTTCCATTACGTGTACCTTATCGACTCGATGACGCGCCCCAACCGCCGTCACATCGGCGTGACGCAGGAGTTCTCCGCGCGCCTCCGGGAGCACAACCTGGGCGCCGTCCCGGAAACGGCCCGGGGCCGGCCATGGAAGCTGCGGTCAGTGATCGCCTTTCGCGACGCCGATCGCGCCGAGAATTTCGGCCGGTTCCTCCGCACCTCCGCCGGTCGCGCCTTTGCGCGGCGCTGGCTGTGACGGCAAGGGGCGCCGGCTGCGCCCGGCCGCGGCGCGCGCAAGACCGCGCTTGTCGGAGTCGGCGGCGGCGGACACGGTGCGCGGAGAGCCCCCTTTCTACCCCGCACCGCCTCCGAACATGAAACGCCGCGCCTTCCTGCATTCCGCCGCCGCCGGCGGCCTCGCTTCCATCGCCATCCGCACCGCCGCCGCCGAGAAATCCGGCCGCCGCTTACGCACCGCGCTGATCGGCTGCGGGTGGTGGGGCGGCAACATCCTTGGCGAGGCCATCGCCAGCGGCGCCTGCGAGGTCGTGGGGCTCTGCGACGTCGACCGCCGGCAGATCGCGGCCATCCGCGAGCGAATCGCGAAGGTCACCTCCGACCAGCCCCGCGAACACCGCGATTACCGCGAGCTGCTCGCCAAGGAGAAGCCGGAGATCGTCATCGTGGCCACGCCGGATCACTGGCACGCGCTGCCGGTGATCGCGGCCGTGAAAGCTGGCGCTCACGTTTTCGTGGAAAAGCCGATCGGCCACACGATCGGCGAGGGCCGCGCGATGCTGAACGCCGCCCGCGCGGCCGGGCGCGTCGTGCAGGTCGGCACGCACCGCCGCACGTCGCCGCACACGATCCAGGCGCGCGAATTCATCCGTTCCGGCAAGGTCGGGAAGATCGGCATGGTGCGCTGTTTCGTGAACAACGCGGGCGCCGGCCCGGAGAAGCCCTCGCCCACCCTGCCTGTGCCGGTCGGCCTCGACTGGGATGCCTGGTGCGGACCGGCACCGCTGCGCCCTTACAGCTCCGCCATACACCCGCGCGGGTTCCGCCAATACCTTGACTACGCCAACGGCACGATTGGCGACTGGGGCATTCACTGGTTCGACCAGCTCATCTGGATCACGGACCTGAAGTGGCCCCGCAAGATCTTCGGGACGGGCGGACGCCCGATCAAAGGCGCGCCCGTGCTCACCGCTAGCGAGCAGACGAGCGACGCGCCCGACCACCAGATGGTCACCTACGATTTCGACGGCCTCACCGTCACGTGGGAATCGCGGCTCTTCGCCGGCCACAACGTGGAGAAGGGCGAGAACGCCGGCTGCCATTTCTACGGCACCAACGGCATCTTCCACCTCGGCTGGCGCGGTGGCTGGACGTTTTACCCCGCGAAGGCCGGCGAACCGGTGTTGCACGAGGACGCCAAGCTCAACGCGCCCGACGGCCAGAACATCCGCGAGCTGTGGGCCGACTTCCTCGACGCCATCCGCACCGGCCGCCGCCCGATCTCCGACATCGAGCAGGGCCACCTCGCCACGAATTGCTCGCTGCTCGGCGTGATCGCGATGCGCCTCGGCCGCAGCCTGGTGTGGGACGGGGCGAAGGAACGCTTCGTGGGCGACCCCGAGGCCGACCAGCTGCTCACGCGCCCGTACCGCCCGGGCTGGACCTATCCGGCGGCCTGAGCTCGCGACGCCAGGCCCGAAACACGTGTTTTTGGCGCAAATCCACTCGGTCACGCCCTAATCGCATTATCATCCGCGTGATCTGCGCCATCCGCGGTTAGGAATCGCGGGCCTTCGTAAACGCCTTCGGTCGTACGGTCGCCGACATAGTCCGGGGTCACCGGACCCCGGCTACAAACGAACCTCATTTATCCGTGTCGATTCGTGTCTATCCGTGGTTGCCCCACGCGGAGCGATACGGGCGCGCGTCACAACGAGCCATCCTTGGAAAAAAGGCCGGGAAGGTCGGAGAGACTTAACGATCGGCCCCTCATCCGCGCCATCTGCGAAATCCGCGGTTAACCCAGCGGAGCCCGTCGGAACAGCCTTCGGCGGTCCGGCCTCCGGCATAATCCGCGGCGGGCAGCCGCGCGCTTGAACTCAGCTTCCTCCCTTGCCGGCGGAGCGGGCGGGCCCTTGCCTCGCGGGGAAATCATGCCCTCCCCCGCTGCCATCACCATCGCGCGCGTCGGTTCCAACTTCGAGCGAGAGCCGCTCATCCGCCCGTTTGGCTTCAAGGGCGGCTACCAGACCGAGACCTGGCAGAGCGTGGCGGTGCTCGAGGCCGCCTCGGGTCGCCGCGGCACCGGGCTCTGCACGCAAGGCGTGCTCTGGAGCGACGCGCACGTGTTCGCCGGCCACACCGAGAGCGGCGGCAACGCGCTGATGTACGCGGTCACCGAGTGGGCGCTGCAGCGCCTGCGCGGGCGCACGTTCACCGATCCGGTCGAGCTGCTGGAGTCGGTGCGCCACGAGGTTTACGACCACGCCAAGCGGATCACCGCCCATCCGGGCCTGCGCGAAACGTTCGCGCTCAACGCGCTGGTCGGCGTCGATTTCGCCGCGTGGCGCCTGTACGCGGCGGAGAACGGCATCACGTCCTTCGACGACCTGATCCCGCCGGCCTACCGCCCGGCACTCGCGGCACGCCACGAGCGCGTCGCCTGCATCCCGCTGATGGCGTACGCGGTCCCGGTGGAGGAGATCCGCGGCGCGGTGGACGACGGGTTCTTCTTCATGAAGATCAAGATCGGCCAGCCGGGCACGCAGGCCGAGATGCTGGAGAAGGACAAGGCGCGGCTCACCGCCATCCACGCCGCGATCGGCGGCGCGCGCACCCCGTGGACCGCCAACGGCAAGTTGCCGTACTACTTCGACGCCAACGGCCGCTACGAGAGCAAGGACACCCTCCTGCGCCTGCTGGACCACGCCCGCGCCATCGGCGCGTTCGACCAGATCGCGCTTCTCGAGGAGCCGTTCCCCGAGGAGTTGGAGATCGATATCCGCGACATCCCCGCGCGCGTCGCGGCCGACGAGAGCGCGCACACCGACGCCGACGCGCTCCGGCGCATCGAGATGGGCTACTCGGCCATCGCGCTGAAACCGATCGCGAAGACCTTCTCGATGTCCCTGAAGATCGCGCGCCTCGCGCACGAGCGCGGCGTCCCCTGCTTCTGCGCCGACCTCACGGTCAACCCGGTGCTGGTGGAGTGGAACAAGGCGGTCGCCGCGCGCCTCGCGCCGTTCCCGGGGCTCGGCCTAGGACTGCTGGAGACCAACGGCCACCAGAACTACCGCAACTGGGAGTCCATGCGCGCGCACCTGCCGGCGCCAGACGCGGCGTGGACGCGTCCGCGCGGCGGCGTGTTCGAGCTCGACGCGGATTACTACGCCCGAAGCGGCGGCGTGCTCGCGCCGCTGCCCCACCACGAGAAACTGGGCGGGTTCTGAAACGGAACCAATGATCCGGCTGCTTTCCGCCCGCCTTCACCGCCTCGAATTGCGGGCCCGGATGCCGTTCCGTTACGGCATCGCGACCATGACCGACGTGCCGCAGGTCATCCTCCACGCGGAGTTCGAGCTGAACGGAGCAAGGCACCGCGGACTCGCCGCCGACCTGCTGCCGCCGAAGTGGTTCACCAAGGACCCGGCCCGCGGGCTGGCCGACGAGATCGACGAGATGCTGCTCGTAATCCACACCGCGCTGCAGCACGCGAGGGACCTGCGGGCGCCGACGGCCTTCGCGTTCTGGCGCGACCTCGACGCCGCGCAGTCGTCGTGGGGCGCGGGGCGCCGCCTGCCGCCGCTGCTCACCGGCTTTGGCACCAGCTTCGTGGAGCGCGCGTTGCTCCACGCGCTGTGCCGCGCGCATGGCGCGACGCTCTCGGAGGCATTGCGCGGCGGACTCGCGGGGATCGAACCTGGGGCCGTCGCGCCGGCGCTCCGCGGGGTGGCGCCGGCCGATTTCCTGCCCGCGACGCCACCGGCGGAGGTCTTCGCGCGCCATACGGTCGGCCTCTCGGACCCGATCACGGCGGCGGACCTCGCGCCAGGCGAGCGGGTCGACGACGGTCTCCCGCAGACGCTGGAGGAGGTCATCCGCGGCTACGGCCAGCGGCACTTCAAGATCAAGGTGAACGGCGACCTGGCGCGCGACCGCGACCGCCTGGCGCGCATGGCGCGGGTCATCACGGCTGGCACCGGCGGCGAGTTCGCGTTCTCGCTCGACGGCAACGAGAGCTTCCGCGACGTCGCCTCGTTCCGCGAATACTTCCGGGCGATACGCGGCGAACCGGCGTTGGCCGCCCTCTGGCCGCAGCTTCTCTACGTGGAGCAGCCGTGGCACCGCGACGTCGCGCTGAGCCCGGCGATCGGCGAACTGGCCCGCGGCTGGCCGGAACGGCCTCCGGTGATCATCGACGAGAGCGACGCCGAGTCCGCGAGCCTGCCCGCGGCGCTGGCGCTCGGCTACGCCGGCACGAGCCACAAGAACTGCAAGGGAGTCATGAAGAGCGTCATCAACGCCGGCCTGCTCGCGCGCCGCCGCGCGGCAGGACTCCCGGCGGTGCTGAGCGGCGAGGACCTCGCGAACGTGGGCCCGCTCTCGACCCTGCAGGATCTGGCGGCGCAGGCCGCGCTGGGCGTGACGAGCGTCGAGCGCAATGGCCACCACTACTTCCGGGGGTTGGCGCAGTTTCCCGCGGCGCTGCAGGAGCACGCGTTGCGCTGGCATCCCGACCTTTACGCGCGCGACGAACCCGGCGGTTGGCCGCGGATCAGGCTCCGTGAAGGCCGGCTGAAAGTCGGCTCGGTGAACGCGGCTCCCTTCGGCGTGCCCGGCGAACCGGACCTTTCCGCGGTACCGGCCGAAACGGTTCTCTGAAGCGCGGCCCGGCCGCGGATCAGGCCGCGGCGCGAAGCGTCTCGCGCAGGATCTCGACCGAACGGGCGAGCTCGGCGGCGGTCGCGTTGAGCGGGGGCAGGAAACGGATGACGTTGTGACCGGAGGCGACCGCGAGGAGGCCGCGCTCGCGGAGCCGCGTGAGCCACGGGCCGGGTTCACCGGTCATCTGCACGCCGACCATGAAGCCCTGGCCGCGCACCGCGGAGACGTGCGCGGGGAACTCCCGCGCGAGACCGCGCAGCGCCTCGATCCACGGGCCGCCCGCGGCCGCGACGTGCTCCATCAGGCGCTCCTGTTCGATCGCGTCGAGCGTCGCGAGCGCGGCGGCGCAGGCCAGCGGAGTGCCGCCGAAGGTGGTGCCGTGGTTGCCGGGCTGGAAGAGATCGGCGTACGGCTCGCGCACCCAGATCGCGCCGATGGGGAAACCGCCCCCAAGACCCTTGGCCATGCCGACGGCGTCGGGCTCCACGCCCGCATGCTGGTAGGCGTAGAAGCGGCCGGTGCGACCGATGCCGCATTGCACCTCGTCGAGCAGCAGCATCAGCCCGTGCTCGTCGCAGAGCCGCCGCAGGCCGAGGAGGAATTCCGGCGTGCACGGCATGACGCCGCCCTCCCCCTGGATGGTCTCGACGAAGATCGCCGCGGTGGTGTCGTCGACCAGCGCCGCGAAAGAGGCGACATCGTTGAGCTCGCCGAAAGCGAAGCCGGGCACGAGCGGGCGGAAGCCGCCCTGGATCTTTTCCTGCGGCGTGGCGCTCATCCCGCCGAAGGTGCGGCCGTGAAACGCGTTCCGCGCGCAGATGACCTTGAAGCGCTTGCCTTCCTCGCCGCCCGAACGGCGCCGGCCGTGCAGCCGCGCCAGCTTGATGAGGCCCTCGTTGGCCTCGGCGCCGCTGTTGCAGAAGAAGACGCGGCCGGGGCCCGCGTGACACGTGATCCGCCGCGCCAGCTCCCCCTGGTTGGGATTCCGGAACAGGTTGCTCACGTGCACCAGCTCCGCAGCCTGCCGCTGCACCGCCGCGACCCAGCGCGGATGGCTGTGCCCGAGCGCGTTGACGGCGATGCCCGAGGTGAAGTCGAGGTAGCACGCGCCGGTGTCATCCCACACGCGGCAGCCCTCGCCGCGCACGAGCGTGAGCGCCGAGCGCGCGTAATTGCGCATCACGTGCGCGTCGTAGAGGTCGGCCGTGCTGGTCCGCACGAGGGAAGGCTCGTTCATGGCGGGGCGCGGCGGCTCAGCCCTGGACGATCTCAGTGCCGATGCCGCGGTCGGTGAACATCTCGAGCAGCAGCGAATGCGGCAGCCGCCCGTCGATGAAATGCACGCGTTGCACACCCTCCTGCAGCGCGCGCACCGCGCTCTGCACCTTGGGTCGCATGCCCTTGTCGATCACGCCGCGCCGCTTGAGTTCCTCGACCTGGCCGGTCTTCAGCGTCGAGATCAGCGAGTCGGGATCGGACGGATTGGCGAGCAGGCCGGGAACATCGCTCATGTAAACCAGCCGGCGTGCGCGCAGGGCGCTGGCCACGCGGCCGGCCGCGAGGTCGGCATTCACATTGTAAGGTTTGCCGTCGAGCCCCTCGGCCACCGGCGAGATCACCGGCATGAAGCCCTCCGCGATGTCCTTCTTGATCAGCTTCACCTTCACCTCGGTGACGTCGCCGACGTAGCCGAGGTCGACCGTGTTACCGTCGTCGTCGGTCGTGAGCTTCTGGCAGACCAGCACGGAGTCGCCGGCGAGTCCGCGCGGATTGGCGCCGGCGGAGGTCAGCGCCGCGCAGACGTCCTTGTTCACGACCTCGTCGAGCGTGCGCTTCACCACGGCGATGGTGGCCTCGTCGGTGACGCGCAGGCCGTTGACGAAGTTCGCCTTGAGGCCGGAGCCTTCCATCGCGCGGGTGATCGCCTTGCCGCCGCCGTGCACGACGACGACGTTGATCCCGCACGCGGCGAGGAACGCGATGTCGTAGGCGACGCGCGACCGAGCCTTCGGGTCCGGATCGTCCATGAAGCTCCCGCCGTACTTCACGACGAACGTGGAGCCGCGGAAATCCTGGATGTAAGGAAGCGCCTCGATGAGAACCTTGGCCTTGGCGGTGACTTCAGCGATGTTCATTGGCGGTCAGGACGCGCGGCCGGTGGCCGCGTCGCGGGAGGGAACAGGGAAGTCGCTCACTTTTTTTGGAGAGTCGCGAATAAGGCACGCGCGCCCGGCATTTCCATAAAAAAGTTGGCGGGGTGCGCGTGAACCGCCTTTTCGCGCGCGTTCCAGTTTCTGCTTTTCTCGGCGGCGGGCGCGGCCCACTCCTCTCGCGTGCCCAGCACCGACCTCACTTTCGCCAGCCGCGACGAGCATCGCGCGTGGCTCGCCACGCAGGCCGCGCTCCCCGCCGGTTTCCGCGTGGGCAACGCCCGATTCGAGTTCACGCCCCGCGAGGCACCGAAGCCCTCGCGCATGACGCTCACGCTGCTCGCGCTCGACGAGCCCACGCCGTCGTTCGCCGCGATGTTCACGCGGAACGCGTTCCCTGGCGCCCCGATCATCGTGGGCCGCCGGCGGCTGATGGAGCCCGCGCTCGGCGCGGTCATCATCAACAACAAGATCTCCAACGTGTGCGCGCCCGGTGGCGTCGAGGCCGCCGAAAACGTCTGCGCCGCGGTGGCGCGAGAACTGAAGCTGACGCCCGGCCAGGTGCTGCCGAGCTCCACTGGCGTGATCGGCTGGGGCCTGCCGCTCGAGGCCATGCTGCGCGAGGTACCCGCCGCGGCGGCGAGCCTTTCCGCCGCCTCGATCCTGCCCGCCGCCGAGGGCATCGTCACCACCGATCTCTACCCGAAGATCCGCCGCGCGAGCGTCGGTGGCGGCAGCATCGTCGGCATCGCCAAGGGCGCCGGCATGATCGAGCCCAACCTCGCCACGATGCTCGTTTACCTGCTCACCGACATCGCGGTGCCGCGCGCCGAGCTGCGGCAGATGCTCGCCCGCGCGGTCGACGCCAGCTTCAACGCCATCAGCATCGACAGCGACACCAGCACGTCCGACACCGTCGTCGCGCTGTCGTCGGGCCGCGTGCCGTTCGGCGACTGGGGCGCGTTCGAGCGCGGCCTGCACCAGGTTTGCCGCGACCTCGCGGAGGACGTCGTGCGCAACGGCGAGGGCGTGAGGCACGTGATCCGCGTGACCGTGCGCAACGCCGCCAGCCTCGGTCTCGCCCGTTCCATCGGCAAGGCGGTGGTCAACGGCCCGCTCTTCAAGTGCGCCGTGGCCGGTAACGACCCCAACGTGGGCCGTCTTATCCAGGCGATCGGCAAGCACGTCGGCGCCACCGCCCCGGGCACCGATCTCTCGCGCCTGCGCGCCCGCATGGGCGGGGTGGAGATTTTCGCGCAGGGCGCGTTCCAGCTCGATCCGGGCAAGGAGGCGGCCCTGGTCGCCCACCTGCGCGGCGCCGAGCTGTACACGAGCCGGCCGAGCGCCGACGGCGTTTTTTCCGCGCCGATCGACTTCCCGCCGCACGAACGGGCGGTGGAACTGGAAATCGACATCGGTAACGGCGCGGCCTCCGCGGCCGTCGTCGGCGGCGACCTCACCCACGAGTACGTGAGTGAGAACGCCGATTACCGGAGCTGAGGCGCGCGGCGCAGGCTCGCGCCGGAGAATTCCGCGAAGTCGTCGTTGATCTGGTTCATCACGCGCAGGCCGTAGCCGATCCAGCGCGCACCGGGCGGCGCCTTCGCGACCACGCGGAGGCGCGTCGATTGCTCGCCCGCGGCAGCCGGCATCCGGTCCACCCTCCCCATGCTCAGGTGGCGACCCTTCTCGTCCAGGAATGATACGATCAGATGGGTCGCCGTGCCCGGGCTCACCCGCGCGCGCACGTCCACTTCGGCGGCGTACACCGCTCCCGCTTCCGCCGAAAGCCATTGGCCAAAGTCCTCGGTGCGGCAACTCGCGAGACGCAGGACCCGATGGCCACCGGCGCCTTCCAGGAGGCGCACCGTTCGTCCTTCCCACGCCTCCGTCTGACCCGTCCAGCGCGCCCCGGCTAGGGTCCACTGGCTGACGTTCGAGGCATCGACGGGCAAAACGATCACCTCACGCCAACCGGGATCCGCCAGCATTTCAGCGCCGGCTGACTGGAGCCGGTCCAATGCGCCACTCTCCACGCCCAAGTGCCGCCGCAGAAGCTCCGGCTCCGCGGCCAGCGCGGCGCGGCCCTCGGGCGTAGCGTGCAAGGCGAGCGCGAGCCGACTGTCGGGTTCGTTGCGCAGATAGGGCGTGAGATCCTGGTCCGCGACCGCCAGGGGGTGGCGCTTCCTCACGTTGGCAAAAGTGCTGACCAGTCGTTCCCGCTCCGCGCGATACTGCTTCCATGCCGCGAGCAGCGCGGCCGGCGACACGCCGGGCCGGGCCGAGCGCGAGGCGGCCGCGCGGGCCGCGGAGAAACTCCAGTAGGCCTCCGTCACGGAAAATCCGGCCGCGGTGAATGCGACCCGAGCACGCGTGATCGGCTCCGTCGCCACCCGGCCGGCCGTGGCGAGCGCCGCTCGCAACTCGGCGCGCCGCGCTTCCGGATAAATCCAGTCCTGGTCCTCGTCCTTGTAGAACCTCAGCCATAGCGGCGGGCCGGGCTGCTCAAGCCAGGTCCGTTCCGCCGCGGCGAAGTACGCGCGCATCGGCGCCTCGGCCTCGCGCCAGAACTCACGGTAATAACGGTCGAGCAGCGCCGCGGGGTCGCGGCCCGGATCCCAGAGCAGCTGCGCGGCGAGCCACGCCTTGGGTCCGTCGAGCGCCCAGTTGGAATACGTCTCGGCGTAGAAAGCGCGGACCCCTGCGCGATGCTGGAAGGGGATCGACTCCGCGACGGCGTACAGCGTGGGCCGCGGGGCGAAGTGCGGCCCGCCGTGGAAATAGTCGTAGACGCCGACGATCTCCGCGCCGGAGCGGCACCAGCGCTCGATCAACGCCCGATCCTCTTCGCGGAAGGCGGGGTGGGACCATTGGCTCCGGTCCGCCGTGAGGAACGGCACGACGTTGCGCTCGATCGGGAAGCCAGGGGTGTTCTCGCACCAGTAATAGGCATACGCCGGCAGCCAGCGGTCCGGGTGTTTCGCCGCGACCTCGCGCGCGACCGCGTTCACGAAGCCGAACACGAGAGGCGAGTAATCCGGACGGTGACGGAAGAAGCGGGCGGGCGCCACGGCCGCGAGTGTCGCCGGCGATTCGTCGTAGAGATCGGTGTCGTTGATGCTAAGCGAGAACGAGAGCCGGCGCGGCTCGCGGTCGAAGGCGCGGTTGGCGGCCGCTACGGCCAGCCGCACCGCCGCCGGATTCAGGAAATTGGGCTGCCAATTTCCCGACCAAGCCGGCGGGATGAAGGACTTCCCGTTCCGCAGCGGCGCGAGCCCGCGCTCACGTTCGAAATCCTCCGGTCGATAGATGGACGTGAGGTTGTGGCCATGCTCGAAGCGCGCCTCGAGGCGGTTGCGCGCATACCAGTCCCTGTTCCCGGCGGTGCCATCGAGACCGAGATCGCGGTGGACGAACGCGGGCCGCGCTTCCCGCCGGCCGGCCGGCAGCGAGAATTCCGCGCGACGCGGCACTTCCTCGCCAAGCGGACCCGGAATGTACCAACGCGCGCCGAGGGCTTCCTCCAGAAACCAACCCGCGGCCGCCTCGATCAGCGCGCGCCGCTCGGACACCAACGTGAGCGCGCCGTTTGCCACCTTGAACGCGACGGCGTTGTCGTGCGGCGCCTTCGCGCCGGAGGGACGAACCGCGATTCCCCGCCGCGTCGCACCGATTTCCAAGCGGCGCTGCGGCGCCAGCCAGCCTTCGGAGACCAAAGGAAAATACCGCGGGGTCAGCCCGGATGCGCGCACGAAGGTCGCCTGCACCGTCCTCGCCGCGTTCAGCTCGGCCGCGGTCGCGTCACGCGGCACGGCGATCGCCACACCCGCCCGCGCCGAGCTCCAGCCGGTAAAACCATCTCCTTGGTGAACCTCCGGCCCCACCAACGCGGCCGCGATGACGGTGACCGCCAGCCAGACCGCGATCCGGAAACCGGTGCTGGTCGTTTCGCCGAGATTCTCTGTCGGGTGTTCCGCCACGGAGGTCGACGACGGCGCGCGGCGCCGCATCCTTCAAGATGAAAGCGGGCGTCGATGCCCGAGGGATCGCGGGCGTGCTCCAAGCGTCGCTCGGTCGAAGCCAAAATGCCCTTCAGCTTGCGTTACCCGGCTAAAGAGAACGGACCCTGGTTCGGGCGGCACGGGCCGCGCGACCTTCATGAAGAGAGCAGCGCTGTCGCCGCGGCTGCAGCCGCGGACCTTTCCGCAACGGGATGCGAGAGGATCAAGCTCCACCCCGGATGACATGGAGTAGAAAGGCTCCGCCGGGATCGATCCCGACGGGTCCGCGGGATCACCCGCGGCTACATCGCATGACCTGGCGAATGCGACGGCGAGGGATTGGGACGCCTTGAAGAATCCTTCCACGTCTTCCCGGCCCGCCCAACCCGTCCTACGCCGAATCCCCGGGTTCCTGGTTGCCAGATTTCAGCCTGTCTCTGTGCCTCGATGTCTCCGTGGTGAAAAGGTTCGTCAACGCGTTCCGCGCTTCGCCGAACATGTTCGTGGCGACGCCCTCGAGGCGGGACCGAGCGATCCGCCGAAGCGGACCGCGTGGCGTTTTACTCCGTCCGGAACGCCACATCGTTGGAGGCGAGCCGCAGGGAGGCCGGCGGGCGGGCGGAGTTGAGTTGAAGCACAAGGGTGTTGAGCCCGGGGCGCGCCGTCGCGGTGAAGGTCGCGCCGGGCCGAACGATTTCGCCGTTGAGCCAGGCGCCGGTCGCCTCGCCGGAAAGCGTGAAGGTGACGGTGCCGCCGCGGGCCGACTCGAATTGCGTGGCCGCGAAAAGACCGCGGCTGTTGCCGCGCTGCCCGAAGGACCTCTCGACCTCGGAGCCCGGCAGCGCGCCACCGGTCAGCGAGAGAACAGTCGCCCAGCCCGGCAGCGTGAAGTCACCGGCGACGACCCGCTCGGAACCGAGGTGCTGGTTGCCACTCACGATGAGGTAGAGCTTCCACAGCCGCGCCACGCCGCCGCGCGCGGCGTCGAACTCGCCGGGTTTGCCGAGTTGGGCGAGGAACCGGAACAAATCGAGCCGTTCCTCGGGCAGCAGCGAGTCGAGCAGCCCCGCCGGCATGAGCGAACCGACGCTCGTGCGGCGCGCGACGGACTTCGCCGGAACGGACACCACCTGGTTGGCGGCGTCGCGCAGGATGATCTCGGTTTCGGTCTCGCGGGTGATCATGCCGTTAAACTCACGGCCGTCGGCGGTGGAGAGCAGCACGGAGTGGTAGCCCTCCTTGATCTTGGCGTTCGGGTACAACAGCGCCTCGACCAAGTAATCCGCCGGCGCGGAGGCGCCGATGCTGGTGAGGTCGGGCCCCAGCTTTCCCCCGGCCCCGCCGATCGCGTGGCACGCGACGCAGGCCAATTCCTCGCGGCGGTAAAGCGCCTCGCCGCGCGCCGGATCGCCCTTGGCGAGAGCCTCCTGTGCCAGTGCTCGCATATCCTCCGCCGAGAGTTGGGCGCCGGCAACGGAAAGGCCGGCGGCCTTGAGCAGCACCGGCACGAGCGCCTGATGCTGGGTGCCCTCGCGCGCGGGTCGCAAACCGGCCCGGGCGGCAGCCGCCGGAAATTCGATCTTCGGCAACTCCGCGGCGAGTTTCGCGCTGAAGCCACGGATACCCAACAGCCCGCGCCAAAGCGCCTGGGCCTCGGCCTCGCCGGTGGTCGCGCGCAGTGTCGCGATGACCGCGGGCAAGGCGGCGTTGGCATTGAGCGCGGCCAGCACGACCACCGCCTCGCGGCGCACCCCGGGTGCGGCGGGCGAATCGGCCGCGACCAGCTTCGTGAGCGCGGCTACGACGGTGTTGCCGCCGATGTCACGCAGTGCCGCGAAAACAACGGCCCGATCATCGCCGGCGGCGAACGGGGTGAGACGCGAAACCAACGCAGCGGCCTTCCACGCGCCGGCGAGCTGCACCGCGGCGCGACGGATCGAGGCGTCGGAGGAATCGAGCAGCGCGCCCAGCCCCGTCGCCTCGGTCTCCGGTTTGGTGCCGCGCAGGCGCGCGGCATCGGAGAGGGCGGCCAGGGCGCGGACCGCCGCCGCACCCTTCAGCGTGCCGTTGGTGACGAGATCGTAAAGGCGGCGCAGTTCCGCCGTACCACCCGCGGATCCGATCAGCTCGATCCAAGGCCCGGAACCGTCGGCGGGAATGCCTTGCCGCGAGACAAGCTGCGCCACGGCGCCGGCGGCGAGCGCCGGCTCCACGGCCTTGAGGCCGAACTCCAGCTGCTTCTCGCGTCCGGTGATGCGCCACGCACCGGACTGCACGGCGTCGAGCCACGGACCGGCGAGCTCGTTGACGGTCAGCCAGACCGCGTAGTCGAGGAACGGATCCATCGGACGATCGAGCGCGGACAGCGCGAGTTCAGCGGCCCGTGCGGAGCCCTGGCGGCCGAGGGCGCGGACGGCCTCGAGACGCACGCGCGGGTGCGGATCGGTGACCAATTTCTCCAGCCGCGGCAAAGCGCCCTCGGCGGGAAGCGCGCGGACGGCCGCGCTGCGGACGCGCGGGTCGTTAGCGGCCAGCAGCCCGGCGCTGTCGACCGGGTACTCGTTAAAGGCCTGCCGCAACCAGAGGCCCTGCAGTTTCGCCGACTCGGTGGTCTGGCGGGTGGCCCAAGCCTCAAGGTCGGGCCCGACCGCCGCGGAGCCGCGCTCGACGAGCACACGGCGGGCCTGTTCCTGCTCATAGCCGTTCGGGCCGGCGAGGCGGTCGAGCAGTTCGCGGTTGGCGAGCCGCGTAAGATCGGCGCGCGGAAGCGGCGCGCGGCCCTTCACGCTGATGCGCCAGATGCGGCCGTGGGCCTTGTCGCGGCGCGGGTCACGGAAGTCGACCTCGCCGTGCTGGATGATCGGGTTGCTCCAGTCGGCGACATAGAGGGCGCCGTCGGGCCCGAGGCGGATGTCGATCGGGCGGAAGGAATCCGCGGTGGTGCGGAGCACGTCGGGCAACTCGGACGTGATGTAGCCGGAGCCCTGTTCCGCGGCCTTGAAGCGCACGATGCGGTGCGCGCGGAAGTCGGCGGTGATGAAGTCGCCCTGCCAATCGGCGGGAAAATGCGCGCTACGCATGATCTCAAGCCCGCAGAACTTCGGGTAGCTGCCGGGGCTGATGCTCTGTAATTCGCGACGGGCTGGGGCCAGCGTGCGGTAGGTGGCGCCCGGCACGGCCCAGTTGATCCCGGCGCCACCGGCGCCGTCCGTGGCGAACGACTGGCCGAAATCGTCGAACTGGTGGCCCCACGAATTCACCCAGCCGCGGTACAGCACCTCCATGCGCTGGTCGCGCGGATCGAGGCGGAAGATGCCGCCGGCCATCAGTCGCGTGACGCCGTGCGGGGTCTCGGCGTTCGTGCGCGTGTAGACGGACTGGCTCAGGTACAGACGCCCGTCGGGGCCCCAGCGCAGCGTGTGGAGGTTGTGATGGGTATCCTCGGTGCCGAAGCCGCTGAGGATCACGCGGCGCTCGTCGGATTTGCCGTCGCCGTCGTTGTCTCGGAAGTGAAGCAACTCGGTGCTCTGCGCGACGTAGACGCCGCCGTGGCCGACCTCGAGGCCGGTCGGGATGAGCAGCCCTTCGGCGAAGACCGTGGCCTTGTCGGCCTTGCCGGCGCCGGTGGTGTCCTCGAGCACGATGATCTTGTCGGTCTGCGCCTGGCCCGGCTCGATCTGCGGATAGAGCTCTGAGCTCGCGACCCAGAGGCGACCGCGGGCGTCGAAGTTCATCTGGATCGGTTTGTGAAGCAGCGGGTTCTCCGCCCAGAGCGAGACCTCAAGTCCGTCGGCGACCTGGAAGCGCGGATGCGCCTGCGGGGTGAAGACCGCGGCGGCGTTGCCGACGCGGCGCGGGATCTCCGGCACGTCGACGAGCTGCAACCCGCGCAGTTTCGCGATTCGCGCCTCCTCGGAGGCGATGAATTCGTCGAACTTGACGACCTCCGTGGCGTTGCGGCCCTGCTCACGTTTACGGAAGCCGAAGATGTACGCCATGTTGGCGGGACGCGACCGGTGGAAGAACCACTCGTTCTTCGTGATGATCGCGCGGCGGAGCGGCTCGGTCCGCGTGCTGGTACGCCACGGGCCGGGCGCGCCGAACAGATTTTCCTCGATGCGCTCGGCGAGCCGCCGGTAGCCGGGCCCCGAGGGTTGAATGCCGTTCGTGGTGAGCGAGGGCGTACCGGGAGAAGCTTCCCGCGTCAGTTCGAAAAGCGGGACGTGCCGCGCGCCGCGGGACGCGGCGATCTCGTCCACGGCGCGGGCGTAGGCGGCGAGCCGGGCGTTGTGCGCGGCGCCGTCGGGCCAGGGTGCGCCGAGGTTCTCATGCCGGATCGGCGACAGCAGCACGAGGCGGGCGCCGGGCGAGACCCGCGCGATCACGTCGAGCAGGCGGCCGTAGTCGGCCCTGAAGCGCGCCAGTCCGGCCTCGCCGTCGAACGAGCTCGCCATGCCGTAGGCGGCGAGGACGACGGTCGGCTTGGTCTCCTCGATCTGACGCACAAGTTGGTTCCAGCCCTCCTCGGCCGGTTCGCGTCCCGCCTGCAGGAGGCTGAGACCAAAGCGGGAGTCACCGGCGGGCGTATCGCCGCTCCAGCCGAGATTGCGGAACGTGACGGCGCGGTCCGGGAACCGCGTGGTGAGCATGAGCTCGATCCAGCCGTGGTGCTGCTCGCCCTCGGCGATCCCGTCCCCGATGAGGACAACGCGGTCGCCGTCGCGCAGCTCAAACGGGGCCGGCTGGGCGGCGAGGGCAGGAAGGATGAACGCGAGGAAGACAGCGGCGAGGCGGGAGCGCATGAGGAAGGGAGTGAGACGGCGGAGGGAGAACAGGAGACCGGCGAGACGGATGGGGTTCGTTAGGAGGGCGGCGGATGGGCGGGCGCGAAGATCCGAGGCAAAAGCCCCGGCACACGTTCCGCCGATGCGGTCCATGCCGCCGCGGGCGCTTCCTGGTGAAACGCCCGCGGCGAACCAGCTCACTTCGTCGCGGCGGCGAGGGCCTGGTCGACGTCCTTGAGGATATCGTCGATGTGCTCGATGCCGACGCTGAGGCGGATGAGCTCGGGCTTGATGCCGCCCGCGAGCTGTTGCTCCGCGTTGAGCTGGGAGTGCGTCGTGGTCGCGGGGTGGATCGCGAGGCTCTTCGCGTCGCCGACGTTGGCGAGGTGCGAGAAGAGCTTCAGGGCGTCGATGAACTTCTTGCCGGCCTCGCGGCCGCCCTTGATGCCGAAGACGACCATCGAGCCTCCCTTGCCGCGCAGGTATTTCTTGTTGGCGGCGTACTGCGGGTCCGACGGGAGTCCCGGGAACCGCACCCAGTCCACCGCGCGGTGCGACTGCAGGTGTTGCGCGACGGCGAGGGAGTTGGAGCAGTGCCGCTCCATGCGCAGCGCGAGCGTCTCGATCCCCTGCAGGAACATCCACGAGTTGTCCGGCGCGATGCAGGCGCCGAGGTTGCGCAGCGGGACGGTGCGCATGCGCAGGATGAACGCGAGCGGCAGCAAGGGCGCCGGCAGGTCCACACCCCAGCGCAGGCCGTGGTAGCTGTTATCGGGGTTGGTGTAGAGGGGGTGTTTGCCGGCGGCCCACGGGAAGCGGCCGCTGTCGACGACGACTCCACCGATGCCGCCACCGTGGCCGCCGAACCACTTCGTGAGCGAGTGGACGACGATGTCGGCGCCGTGGTCGAGCGGGCGGGTGAGGTACGGCGTGGAGAACGTGGAGTCGACGATCAGCGGGATGCCGGCGCCGCGCGCGATGGCGGAGACGGCGTCGAGGTCGGTGACCTCCAGCGCGGGGTTGGAGACGGTCTCGCAGAACAGGGCGCGGGTCCGACCGTCGATCGCGCGGGCAAAATTCTGCGGGTCGTTCGAGTCCACGAACTTCACCGTGATGCCGAGCGCGGGGAGGATGTCGTTGAACTGCGTGTACGTGCCGCCGTACAGGTTCCGGGCCGACACGATGTTATCGCCGGCCGAGGCGAGGTTGATGATCGAATAGAAGATCCCGCTCGTGCCCGAGGCGAGGCCGAGACCGCCGAGCTCGTGGGCGCCCTCGAGCAGCGCGACGCGCTTCTCGAGCGCGTCGGTCGTCGGGTTCATCAGGCGCGTGTAGATATTCCCGAGCTCCTTCAGCGCGAAAAGGTTCGCCGCGTGCTCGGCGCTCTTGAAGACGAACGAGCTCGTCCGGTAGAGCGGGACCGCGCGAGCGAGCGTGGTCGGATCGGGTTGCGTGCCGCCGTGGAGGCAGAGGGTCTCGAGGTTCATGATGGGGAAAAAATACGGCCTTCGTTTACGCCGCGGAGCTCGCCGCGGGTCAATGCCCCGGTGCTACTTCACCGCGCTGGGAGGGATCAGGGAAAGCGAGGGGGGTGAGGGAGAAAGTGGCGAAAGGCTCCCGCCGCGCGGTCAGCGGCCGGCGTTCCAGAGGATGTGCGTGCCGCTCTTGCCGGCGCAAATGATGTCCTTCCAGCCGTTGCCATCGAGGTCGGCCACGCGGATCTGCAGGCCGGTGCCCGGTCCGCCATCGGCGAGCAGGTGTTTCGTGAAGCGTTTCTCGGCGGCATTCCACTTGTACATCGCGACGCAGCCGGGCTCGTTGTCCCCCGGGTCGCCACCGCTGTGGGCGCGGACGCGGCGGCCGGTGATCAGCTCGGGTTTGCCGTCGTTGTCGAGGTCCTCCCAAACAAGGCAGTGGTTCTGGGAGATCTTGTCGTCGATGACGTAGTGGCGCCAGTTGGTGCTGCCGTCGCGGTTGGGATCGCGCTGCTCCTCCCAATAGAGGCCGTAGTTGTGCCCGTGGCCCCAGATGATGTCGTTGCGGCCGTCACCGGTCAGGTCGACCACGATCATGGGGGTGCTGGCGTGCGGCCAGGTCCAGTCGGCGCGACGGCGCCACGGCTGCGAGGCCGCCCCGGAGGCCGGACGCTCGTACCAGCCGTTGCCGTAAACAAGATCCTCGCGGCCGTCGCCGTTCACGTCGCCGAACCCGATGCCGTGGCCGTTCACGAAGGGTGCGCCGGGTTGGATCATCCAGGGCGTGAGGATCGGCTCGCCGGCCGGCCCCTTCGCGAAGCGGTACGCCATCATGGCGTTGGCGGGACCGTAGGAATTGACGACGTACTCGGGCACGCCGTCGCCGTCCATGTCGCGCAACGCCGTCCATTCGTTCTGGGTAAGCTTGGTCTCGACGAGCACGTGCTGCTTCCATGGCGCGCCCGACTTCAGGCCCGCGTCGCCGGGGTTCTCGTACCAGTAGACCTTCGAATCCATGAACGCGCCCGTGACGATGTCGGGGAAGCCGTCACCGTTCACGTCATGGGCGTGCTCGCCGCAATTGGTCATGTAGTCCTTGCCGAACGGCTCGAGCTTCCGCAGCTGGCGCTTCGCCTTGAAGTCCGGTCCCTCGTACCAGAACTCGCCGGCGCTGATGTCGGGCTTCCCGTCGCGGTTGAAATCGGCTACCGCGCAGCCCTCGTTGTTGTCGACATGGAGCTGCTGCACGCGGATGCGGAGCGCGGGGGCGGCGGGGCCGGCCTTCTTGCCGGCGCCCTTGGGGGCCTTGGCGGCGTCGGCGGCGGGCAGGGCGGACGGGACGAGGAGCAACGCGAGCGCGAGGATGCGCGGGGCGACGGAGCGGGGGATCATGGGGAACGGGGCGGCCACTTCATCCGGCCCGCGGCGCCGTTGGCGATGGAATTTTCGCCCGCCCGCTCCGGCCGCCTCAAACGTCGGGAAACGCGACCCGGGGCTCCCGCCGGAAGTCGGGCGTCGTGGGGAACTCGCGCATCGGCGTGTGGAACACGCGCGTGGCGGCGGCGGAAATCGGCGGCACGATCCAGTCCCAGCGCGCCGACACCTCGCGGCCGGCATCGCGCTCGCGCCCGAGGAAACGCATGAACTCCTCCGAGGAGGTGTGATGGTCGGTGAGCTTCACGCCCTCGGCCTCGTAGGAATGCAGCACCGCGGCGTTGAGCTCGATCAACGCGCGGTCGAGCCAGAGATCACGGGCGCGCCGACGGTCGAGCCCCATCCGTTCGGCGACGACGGGGAGGAGGTTGTAGCGATGCGGGTCGGCCAGGTTGCGCGCGCCGATCTCGGTGCCCATGTACCAGCCGTTGAACGGCGCCGCGGGAAACCGGGTGCCGGCGGCGTGCAGCCCCATGTCGCTGACGACCGGGACGGCGTACCAACGCAGGCCGAGCTCCTCGAACCATGGGAACCGCGGGTGACGCAGCGGCACCTCGCGCACGAGGCCGGCGGGTAACGGGAAAAGCGCGGGCTTTCCATCGCGCCCCGAGATCACCCAAGGCAGCAGATCGAAGGCCGAAGGCTCGGCCGGCGGCCGCCAGCCGAGATTGATCGCGAACCGGGTGAAGGCCTCGTTGGCGGGATCACCGAGGATGGAGCCGTCGGCCCGGCGATGGCCGGCGTAGCCGCAGAGCTGCGCGTTCCAGATGCGCGGCGCAGAGCCCGCTTCCGGATCGTCCGGCGCGAACACCGTGAGGTACGAACGCACCGCGCCATCGCCCTGCGCGAGGGAGAGATGCTCGCGGAGACTCGCGGCGAGATCGGCGGGGGCGGTGAGTTCACGATGATCCCGCACCAGCAGGCTGCGCCAGTGGAGACGGCCGATGCAGCGGGCGTGGTTGCGCCACGCGATCCGGCCCGCCCAGGTGAGCTCCGCGGAGGTGAGCGGGGCCGGCCGGCCCGCCGCCAAGGCGTGGCCGATCTCCGCGCGGCGCGCCGCGGCCTGCGGCGCCTGATGGGCCTCGTCCAAAAAGGCCAGCTCCCCGGGGCCCGCCACCGTGGAGGTTGTCTCCGGGCGACCGCCGGCGAACGCATCGGCAAGGGCATGAAACGGGCACGGCGGCATGGGCCGCGCACGCAATGCTGTTTCCCCGGGGGCGCAAGGCGCCGCGGGAGTTCAGCGCCCCGCCGCGACGGTCGAACCGGGGATGAAAAGATCGGCGAGACCGGGAAGCGTGGGAATGCGGCGGTCGCACGCGATCGCCCACATGTCCCACGAGCCGTCGATGTAGTTGCGGTTCGCCGGCAAGGGGCAGGCCTGCACGTACAGGTACCAGCGGCCGTCGATCTCGTAGAAGGCCGGGGTCGCGACGTGGTACATGGTGTCGTCGCGGTACAATCCGGTCCATTTCGTCTGCAGCGCCGCGTCGACATCGAGCTGGCGCCAGCCGGTGTCGGGCCGGCCGCTCACCGCGAGCACCGGCCGCCAACGCTGGCCCTTCTCGGGGCCGACCTCGATCGAGAGGACGTAGGTGCCGCCCACCTTGAAAACCTGGTGCCACTCGTAATACGCGCCGGGCACGGACTCGAAGATCTGCCCCATGCCCCGAGGGTCGGCGGCGTTGAAACGCCGCGTCCAAGTCTTGCCGTCGCGCGAGGTCGCGAGGCGGATCCCGGGCAGCACGCCATCCTTACCACGGTAAGAGTAATACAGGTACCAATCCCAGCCGCCATCGGTCGGGTTGCGCTCGCGCCACACCGCGGCCTGCGAAGCCATCTCCTCGTGGAAGGGCGCGGCGGGATCCGGCGCCAGCACCGGCCGGTCACCGAAGCGCCGAATCGCCTCCGGCGTGATCCCCGAGTAGCCGTCGTCACCCACCGGGCAGATCGCCAGCCCGATCCGGTCCTGAATCGTCCGCCGCGTGCCGGAGTAGTAGATATAGTAGGAATCCTCCTCCGGTACATGCACCACGGCGTCGAGCCGGATGCTGCCCGAATCCCACCCGTCGCGCGAGGGACTGAAGACGGGGTTGGCCTTGTCCTCATGCCACTTGAGCGGATCCGAACGCAGCGCCCAGGCCTTGCCGATGTCGCAACGTTTCCGGTCAGCCGCGGGCACCCCGGAATAAAGCATCACGAGGCGCGTGGGATCGCGCGGGTTGGGCACGATACAGGGCTCCTGGACCTGCTGCGACTGCCACGCGGCGGACGTGCGGTCGACAAAACGGACGCCACGCACCGACTGGACGGACTCGGCGCAGCGGGAACTCACGGCGGCGACGGCGGCCACCAACAGCAAAAGGCGAGCGCGGGGCATGGCGGAGGGGTCGCGCAGCAAACGCCCGGGCCGTCGGACGTGGCAAATCAAACCAGCCGGCCTTCCTGCGCCCTTGCCGGTCACGCGAATCCCCGCTCGGCTCGCGTCGCCGACCCCATGGACGCCGCCCCATCCCGCCGTCCGGTCCGGCTGCGCCTGCTGCGCGCCACCGGAATCTCCCTCGCGATCCTTGGCGCCGCGCTGGCGCTGCGGTGCGCGCACGCTTTCCGCGATCGCAGCCCGGGCTACGCGGTCCGCGTCTCGGTCTCTTCCGAAAAATCCCGCGCCGAGCCGCGGCCGCTGCGCGCCGGTTTCGCCCGCGAACGCATCAACCCGCGGCTCGGCGACCCGGCTCGCCCGGTTTACCTCGCCGGATTTTCCCAGAACCGCCCGGCCACCGGGATCCACGACGACCTCTGGTCCGTCGCGTGCGTGATCGACGACGGCCACACGCGCGTGGGTTTTGTGTCACTCGACGCCATCGGGCTCTTCCACGACGACGTCGTCGAAATCCGGCGGCGCCTCGGTCCGGAGCTGGGGCTTGCGTACACGGTCGTCGCCGCGACGCACAACCACTCGACGCCCGACCTGATGGGCCTCTGGGGCCCGCACCCGTTGCGCAGCGGCATCGACCCCGACTACCGCGAGCAGGTTATCGCGACCGCGGCCCGCACGCTGGCGGTGGCGGTCGCGGACCTGGCGCAGGCGCGGGTCGCGTTCCACGAGATCCCGGTGCCGCCCGAAGGGCTCGTGGCGGACACCCGCCGGCCGCAAGTCTTCGACGCCGACGTGCGCGTGATGCACTTCACCGCGCCCTCCGGGGGAGCGACGCTCGGCACGCTCGTGACGTGGGGCAACCACCCGGAAACCCCGTGGTCCCGCAACACCGAGATCACGGCGGATTTCTGCGGTGTGCTGCGCGACACGCTCGAGCGCGGCGCCAGCGGACCGGCCGGCAATCTCGCCGGGCTCGGCGGCGTGCACTGCTTCATCAACGGCGCGGTCGGCGGCCTCATGACCACCCACCCGAGCACGACCGTGCGGGATCCGCTGCTCGGCGCCGAAATCACCGAGCCCTCGCACGCGAAAAGCACCGCGGTCGGCCGCCAGCTGGCCGCGCGGATCCTCCCGCGTCTCCGGGAGCCGGCGGCCGCGGCCGACCACGCGCCGATCGGCATCGAGGCGCGCACGCTGGAGCTGCCGGTCGACAACGTGAACTTCCTGATCGCACCCGTGCTCGGGATCATGGACCGCGGCCACTCGCGCTGGCGCCACGTGCGCTCCGAGGCGGCGGTGCTGCGTTTCGGCGACGCGACGATCGCCTGCGTGCCCGGAGAGATCTACCCCGAGATCGTCAACGGCGGCGTCGAGCGCGCCCCGGGTGGTGATTTCGACGTGGACCCCGTCGAGGTTCCGCCGGTGCGGGCATTCCTGGCGGGCCGGGTGAAATTCGTGCTCGGACTGGCGAACGACGAGGTCGGCTACATCATCCCCCGCAGCGAGTGGGACCGGGCGCCGCCGTACCTGTACGGTTCCGCCAAATCCGTCTACGGAGAGGTGAACTCACTCGGTCCCGAGACCGCGCCGCGTCTGCATGCGACGCTCCGGGAACTGAGCGACGCCCTCCGCTGACGCCGCGCGCGGAGGGAGGGCGCCGGGCACATTCCCGTTGACCGACCCTCCACCGCGCGGTGCCCTCTCGGCTCGGCAAACCCCACCCACCCCGCTGCTGATGTTCCGCGTTTCCGGATCCCTCTTCGCGTCCGCGCTGCTCCTTGCGCTCACCGCTGTTCCGCTCCCCGCGGCCGCGCCGCCGGCCAAGGCCGAGGACGACTCCGGCAAGCCCGTCAGCTACTGGAAACAGGTGCGGCCGGTCTTCCAGGCGCATTGCCAGGGCTGCCACCAGCCCGCGCGCGCGCGCGGCGGTTACGTGATGACGGATTTCTCCCGGCTTCTCGCCGGCGGCGACAGCGGGCACCCGGCCATCGTGGCCGGAAAACCCGACGCCAGCGCACTCGTCGCGTCGATCACGCCGAAGGACGGCGAGGCCGAGATGCCGAAGGACACGGCGCCCTTGAAACCCGAGCTCGTCGGGCTCGTGCGCCGCTGGATCGCCGAGGGGGCGGCGGATGACACGCCGCGCAATGCCGTGCAGCGGATCGACGCCGAGCACCCGCCGGTGTACCCGCGGCCGCCCGTCGTCACCTCGCTCGACTTCTCGCCCGACGGGGCGCTGCTCGCGGTCGCGGGCTTCCACGAGGTGCTGCTGCACCGGGCGGACGGCGGCGGCCTGGTCGCGCGTCTGATCGGCCTCTCGGAGCGCATCGAGTCGGTCAAGTTCTCGCCCGATGGCACGCGGCTCGCGGTCGCGGGCGGGCTGCCGGCGCGCATGGGCGAGTTGCAGATCTGGGATATCGCGCAGCGGAAGCTCACCCTGTCGGTGCCGGTTGGATACGACACGGTCTACGGCGTGAGCTGGTCGCCCGACGGGCGGCTCGTGGCGTTCGGCTGCCCCGACAACACCCTGCGCGCGATCGACGCCCGCACCGGCGAGCAGGTTCTCCACCAGGGTTCCCACAACGACTGGGTGCTCGGCACCGCGTTCAGCCAGGACGGCTCCCACATCATGTCGGTCGGGCGCGACATGAGCACCAAACTCACCGAGGTGGAGACGCAGCGCTTCGTCGACAACATCACCTCGATCACGCCGGGCGCGCTGCGGGGCGGCCTGCACGCCATCGCGCGGCGGCCGGGGCGCGACGAGGTCGTGATCGGCGGCGCCGACGGCGTGCCGCAGCTCTACGTGGTGTTCCGCCAAGCGGCGCGGAAGATCGGCGACAACGCCAACCTGCTCCGCCGCTTCCCCGCGATGGAAGGGCGCGTCTTCGCCGTCGACTACTCGCCCGACGGCAGCCTCATCGCCGCCGCCAGCAGCCTCAACGGTCGCGGCGCGGTGCATTTCTTCGCCGGCGAGCACGACACCGCGATCCCTGAAACCATCCTCAAGGCCTACACCAAAGTCGCGACGACCTATTCGGCTGACGAGAAGCAGGCCATCGAGGAGTTCACCACCCGCGGCACCGCGCGCGCGGCCGCCGCCGAGTTCCCCACCGCGATGTACGCGCTGGCCTTCAGTCCCGACGGGGCGCGTGTCGCCGCCGCGGGCGAGGACGGCCGCGTGCGTTTCATCCGCGCGGCCGATGGCGTCGTCACCGGCGAGTTCGTTCCCGTGCCGCTTGCCGGCGCCGCGGTCTCCCTCGGCCGATGAACCGTTTTTACGTCCGCATGAAGCCCCTTTTCCTCCCCGCCCTGCTGCTCGCTGCCGCCCTGCTCCTCGCGGGACCGGCCGCCGCCGCGCCCGCGGCCCTCAATCCGCCCGAGCCCGAGGCTCTCCCCGCCGGCGCGGTCGTGCGCGCGCTCGAGCTCACGCCCGCCGCCGTGCGGCTCGACGGGGCGTTCGATGCCGCGCAGATCCTCGTCACCGCCGAGCTGGCCGACGGCACCCGCATCGACGCCACGCGGCTTGTCCGGCTCGCCGTCGACTCCAGGATCGCGGCGATTTCGGCCGGCGGGCTGGTCAACGCCTCGGGCAACGGCCGCACGGAGTTGGAGGCGAGCCTTGGCGGCCGCACGGCGCGCGCCGCGCTGGAGGTCGTGAACCATGACCCGGCGGCGAAGGTCGATTTCCTGCGGGACGTGAACCCCGTGCTCAACCAGCTCGGCTGCAGCTCGGGCCCTTGCCACGGCTCCAAGGACGGAAAGGGCGGCTTCAAACTTTCGCTCCGCGGTTACGATCCCGAGTTCGACGTGCGCTCGCTCGTCGACGACCACGCGGGCCGCCGCGTGAACCTCGCCTCGCCGGACGACTCGCTGATGCTGCTCAAGGCCACCGGCGCGGTGCCGCATGAAGGCGGGCCGCGCACCGCGTACGACGACAAGTATTACCGCATTCTCCGCGCCTGGGTCGCCGGCGGCGCGAAGCTCGACCTCGCGGCGCCGCGCGTCACCGCCATCGAGGTCACTCCGCGCGACCCCGTGCTGCAGCGCGTCGGCTCCCGGCAGCAGATGCGGATCATCGCCACCTACGCTGACGGCCGCCGGCGCGACGTGACCGCCGAGGGCTTCATCGAGTCGGGTAACCAGGACGTGGCCGTGATCGAGCGCGGCGGGCTGGTGCGCACGCTCCGCCGCGGCGAGGCCCCGCTGCTCGCCCGCTTCGAAGGCGCTTACGCGGCGACCACGGTGACCGTGATGGGTGACCGCGCCGGCTTCGAGTGGCGGGAGCCCGAGAAGTGGAACCGCATCGACGAGTTCACGGCGGCCAAGTGGCGCCGCCTGAAGATCCTGCCCTCGGAGCTGAGTTCCGACGCCGACTTCCTGCGCCGCGTGCACCTCGACCTCACGGGCCTGCCCCCCTCGGCCGAGGAAGTGCGCGCGTTCCTCGCCGACCAGCGACCGACACGGGAGAAGCGCGACGCCGTGATCGACCGCCTCATCGGATCGCCGGACTATGTCGACCATTGGGCCAATAAGTGGGCCGACCTGCTGCAGGTGAACCGCAAGTTCCTCGGAGAGGACGGCGCGCGCCAGTTCCGCGAGTGGATCCGGGCGGAGGTCGCTGGCAACACGCCCTACGACGAGTTCACGCGCAAGATCCTGACCGCGTCGGGCTCCAACCGCGAGAACCCCGCCGCCAGCTACTACAAGATCCTCCGCACCCCGACGGAGACGATGGAGAACACGACGCACCTGTTCCTCGCCACCCGGTTCAATTGCAACAAATGCCACGACCATCCTTTCGAGCGCTGGACGCAGGACCAGTACTACGACCTCGCGGCGTACTTCGCGCGCGTCGACCTCAAGCGAGACCCGCAGTCGGGCGCGCGCACCATCGCCGGCACCGCGGTCGAGGGCGCGAAGCCGCTCTACGAAGTGGTGTTCGACCGGGCGGAGGGCGAGATCCGTCACGACCGCACCGGCAAGGAGACGCCGCCCGCGTTCCCCTACCCCGCGAAGTTCGCGCCGCCCGCCGGCGACCAGCCCACGCGGCGGGACCAGCTCGCCGCGTGGATGACTTCGCCGGACAACCGCTATTTCGCGCTCGGCTACGTCAATCGCGTCTGGGGCTACCTCACGGGGGTGGGCCTGATCGAGCCGATCGACGACATCCGCGCGGGCAACCCTCCCTCCAACCCCGAGCTGCTCGCGTGGCTCACGGAGGAGTTCATCCGCGGGGGCTTCGATGTGCGGAAGCTGCAGGCGCTGGTCTGCAAATCCCGCACCTACCAGCTCTCGCTGGCGACAAACCGCTGGAACTCCGACGACAACATCAACTATTCCCACGCCCTCGCGCGGCGCCTGCCCGCCGAGGTGCTGCTCGACTCGGTTTTCAAGGCCACCGGCGCCATCCCAGAGTTCCCGGGCGTGAAGCCCGGCACGCGTGCCGCGCAGCTGCCCGACTCCGCGATCGATGTCCAAAGCGGCTTCCTCGCCAGCCTCGGCCGCCCGCCGCGCGAGTCGGCCTGCGAGTGCGAACGCACCAGCGACTTGGGGCTCGGCTCCGTGATGGCGCTGCTAAGCGGCCCCACCGTCTCCAGCGCGATCGGCGACCGGAAGAACGCGCTCGCGGCGCTGGTCGCGCAGATGCCTGACGACCGCCGGCTCGTGGACGAGGTCTTTCTCCGCACGCTCGGCCGCCACGCCACCGAGAAGGAGGCCGCGACCGCGCTCGAGTCGTGGCGCGCCATCGATTCCGAGCATCGAGGGTTGAGCGAGAAGCTCGGCGCGCGCGAACGCTGGTGGGCGCCGATCAGCGCCGAGAAGGAACGCCTCCGCGCCGAGGCCGTCGCCGCGGCGCGCGCGAAGGTCGAGGCCCGCCTGATCGCGGTCGCCCCGCAGGCCGCGGAGAATGAGCGCAAACGCGAGGAACGCATCGCCGCGGCCGAGAAGGCCCTCGCCGACCACGAGGCCCTGATCCCGGGCCGCCGCGCGGCGTTTGAGGAATCACTCGCCGAGTGCCGCACCGGAACCGTGTGGCACCCGCTTGTCATCAACACCGTGAACGTCACCAACGGCGGCCGCCTGCAGCGGCTGGAGGACAATTCCTACCTCGCGGTCGGTCCGGTGAACGGCCTGCAGGATTACACTTTCAACGCGGAGTCGCTGCACGGGAAGGTCACCGCGCTCATCCTCGAGGTCCTGCCGCACGAGAGCCTGCCGCGCTTCGGCCCGGGCCTCGCGCGCGACGGCAACTTCGTCCTCAGTGAGTTCTTCACGCGCTGGAACGACAAGGGCGGCGACCGGGAGTTCAAGGACGCTGAGTTCCGCGCGGCGCGCGCCGACTTCACACAGGCCAACTACGACGTCGCCAACGCGATCAACCTCAAGGCCGACGCCGGCCGCGATGGCTGGGCGGTGGGCGGCCGGCCCGGCGAACCGCATTGGGCCCGCTTCGCGTTTCCCGCGCCCGTGGGCGACGAGAAGGGCGCGCGCTTCCAGATCTTCCTCCAGCAGCGCTTCCGCGACACCTACATGATCGGGCGTTTCCGGCTCTGGTACACGACGTCCGAGGAGGCGCTCGAGCACGGCGTGCCGGCCGATGTCGCCGAGGCGCTCGCCGTGCCCGCCGCGGAACGGAACACCGTGCAGGTGACCGCCATCGCCGCCTTCCAGCGCGGGAACGACGCGACGCTCCGCAAGCTCGGTCAGGCGCTGGTCACCGCCCGCCAGCCCGTGGCCGAGGATCCGGAGCTCGTCCGTCTGAAGACCGAGCTCACCGCCGCCGAAAAGCCCGTGCCCGTCGATCCGGTGCTCGCCCAGCTCCGCGCCGACGCCGAGCTCAGCACCGGTCAGGCCGCCGACCGCCGCCTCACCGGCGTGCAGGACCTCGCCTGGGCGCTCGTCAACACGCCCGCGTTCCTTTTCAACCGCTAGCACCCCTCCCCTCAAAAAAGGCCCCGCCATGATCCGCTTACCCGGTGGACTTAATACCGACCTCTGCGACACCCACGCCAAGATGACCCGCCGCGACCTCCTGCGCGTCGGCGGCTCCAGCATCCTCGGCCTTTCGCTCGGCCAGATGCTCCGCCTCAACGCGCAGACGCCGGCCACGGCGCCCGCGCGTCATGGCGGCCCCGGCTGGGGCAAGGCCAAGAGCGTCATCATGGTGTACCTGCAGGGCGGCCCGTCGCACATCGACCTCTGGGATCCGAAGGAGAACGTGCCCGACAAGATCCGCAGCGCGTTCAAACCCATCCCCACGCGCATCCCGGGCGTGAACTTCACCGAGATCATCCCGCAGCTCGCGAAGGTGAACGACAAGTTCACCCTGATCCGGTCGATGAGCTACACGCCGAACGGGCTCTTCAACCACACGGCGGCCATCTACCAGATCATGACGGGCTACACGACCGACAAGGTCAGCCCTTCCGGCCAGCTCGAGCCGCCCAACGCGAAGGACTTCCCCAACTTTGGTTCCAACATCGTCCGCCTGAAGCCGGTCGACCAGCCGATGCTGCCGTTCGTCATGCTGCCGCGCCCGCTGCAGGAGTCCAATGTCGTCGGCAAGGGCGGCACCGCCGGTTTCCTCGGCAAAGCCTACGACCCGTACACCCTCTACCCCGAGGGCGACGACCTCGACATGGCGAAGCTCGAGCGCATCCGCACCGACGACCTCAAGCTGCCGCAGGAGGTCTTCGCCCAGCGCCTCGAGCGCCGCGCGCGCCTGCGCGAGTCGATCGACGCCGCGATGCCCGACATCGAGAAGGCCACGGCTTCCTACAACCTCGACGAGTATTACCAGCGCGCCCTCAGCCTCATCGTCTCGGGCCGCGCCCGCGAGGCATTCGCCCTCGCCTCCGAGGGCGAGAAGCTCCGCGACCGTTACGGCCGCAACACCTTCGGCCAGAGCCTGCTGCTCGCCCGCCGCCTCGTCGAGGCCGGCACCCGCGTCGTCGAGGTCATCTGGCCCAAGGTCGCCAACTCCGACAACCACTCGTGGGACCACCATCAGGGCCTCACCGAGAGGATGAAGGACAAATCCGGGCCCATGCTCGACCAGGGTCTGAGCGCGCTCTTCGAGGACCTCGATCAGCGCGGCCTCCTCAGCGACACGCTCGTCGTCGCCCTCGGCGAGTTCGGCCGCAGCCCCGAGCGCGGCGTGAGCACCTCCGGCAACAACAACAGCGCCGACGGTCGCGACCACTGGCCTTATTGCTACACCGCGCTCCTCGCCGGTGCCGGCATCCGCCGCGGCTACGTGCACGGCGAGTCCGACAAGACCGCCTCCGCCCCGAAGAGCGACCCGGTGCACCCCACCGAGCTGCTCGCCACGATCTACCACGCGTTCGGCATCGATCCGGAGACGATCGTCTACAACCACCTCAACCAGCCGCGCGAGCTCGTGAAGGCCAAGGCCGTCACCAAGCTCTTCGCCTGAAGTCACCTTGCCCCCGGCCATCATGACCCGGTCCGTTCTCCCCGCCCTCTCCCTCCTGCTACTCGCACCGGCCGCCGCCCTGGGCGCGACCTCCCCCGAACTAATCCAGGCCCGCAACGGGTCGGGTTATTTCGGATACAAGGACACGCCGAAGCTCCCCTGGTGCGATTGGCTCGTGCACGATCCCGACCGGCCCGCCCCGCCGCGCGTCGATCCTGGACCCGCCGGACCTTCCGTCGTCCCTCCGGCGGACGCCGTCGTGCTCTTTTCCGGGCGTGACGCCTCCGCGTGGCGTTCCCCTAATGACTGGAAGGCCGAGGGCGGCCATCTGGTCTCGGGCAACGTCAAGCTCTCGTCGCGCGAGGAGTTCGGCGACATCCAGCTGCACCTCGAATGGCAGTCCCCGGCGAATTTTCCCGGGCCGTGGTCCGATCAGGGCAACAATGGCGTTTTCCTGATGGGGCTCTACGAGATTCAGGTCTTCGATTCCCACTCGGTGAAGATCTACCCCGACGGCGCCTGCGGCGCGGTCTACGGGCAGACTCCGCCGCGCGTCGAGGCGGCGCGTCCAGCGGGACAATGGCAGAGCTACGACATCATCTTCACCGCGCCGCGGTTCGAAGGGGAACGACTCGTCACGCCCGCGCGCGTCACGGTTTTCCTCAACGGCGTGCTCGTGCAGCACGAGACCGAGATCCGCGGGGAAACCGGCCACCGCCGCCTGCCGGCCTACACGCAGAAACGCGGCACCGGCCCGGTCACGCTGGGCGGCCACGGTTGCCCGGTGCGCTTCCGCAACATCTGGGTCCGCCGGCTCTGAGGCGGATTCAGCCGGCACGGTTCCACCGTAGCCGAGGCGTCGTTCGGGTAACGTCGCTCCGGGAGGAATGAGTGAAAGCGGGAGGGGGTGAGGGAGAAAGTGGTACCGCCGCTTTTTCCCCATCTGCGCCATCCGGGAAGTCTGCGGTTCAAATCCGCCGCCCTCGGAAACGCGTTCTTCCTTCGCCGGGCCTGCGGAGGACAGGTCGGCCGTCTGCCCCACCACATCGTCCGCGGCGAGCAGCCGCGGCTACACCGAGCCCTGCCCATCCGTGTCCATCGGCGTCCATCCGGGGTTACCCAACCGCGCAGCGAGTCGGGAGCGCGATGCGACCCGAGGCTCGGCCCGGTGGATCGGACTCCGTGAACTCGGATCGGGCCTCGGTGTCCCCTGTGTTCCAACTCAACTCCGCTTTGGTTGCGGCTAAGTCGCGCGGAGAAATCCGGAGTTAAAAAATCCGGGGTTCCCTCCGCCGCTTTTCCGCCCAAGCCTGACCGCCTTTCCCCATGAGCAAGCCCGTCACCTACCGTTTCTCCTTCGGCCCGTGGAACATCAGCGAGGGCGGCGACCCATTCGGTCCCGACGTCCGCACCGCGTTCCCCCACGACCGCAAGTTCGCCCTCTACAAGAAACTCGGTTTCGACGGCGTGCAGTTCCATGACGACGACGTCGTGCCCGGGCTCGATGACCTGAAGCCCGCGCAGATCGCCGCGCGTGCGAAGGAGGTCAAAAAGATGCTGCGCGACGAAGGGCTCACGCCGGAGTTCGTCGCGCCTCGCCTGTGGTTCGCCCACCAGACGATCGACGGCGCCTACACCTCGAATCGCGCCGCGGACCGCAAGTATGCCTGGGACCGCACGCGCAAGTGCATCGACATCACGCGCGCGATCGGCAGCCGCGCCGTCGTGCTGTGGCTCGCCCGCGAGGGCAGCTACACGCGCGAGTCGAAGGACGCCCGCCTCGCCTACCGCCGCCTGCTCGAGACGGTCGACGCGATTCTCGAATACGACCGCGAGGTCGAGATCTGGATCGAGCCGAAGCCGAACGAGCCCACCGACATGGCCTACGTGCCGACCGCGGGCCACGCGATCTCCCTCGCCTACGCCTCGCGCGACCACGCGCGGGTGAAGGCGCTCATCGAGACCGCCCACGCGCTCCTCGCAAACCTGGACCCAAGTGACGAGATGGCCTTCTGCCTCGCGCACGGGAAACTCGGCAGCGTCCACCTCAACGACCAGAACGGGCTGAAGTACGATCAGGATAAAAATTTCGGCTCCGCCAACCTCCGCGGCGCCTTCAACCAGGTGCGCGTGCTCGAGGAGGCCGGCTACGGCCGCCGCGGCGAGTTCGTCGGGCTCGACGTGAAGACGATGCGCACCCAGGCCGGCGTTCCCGTCACGGAGCACCTCGCCGCCAGCCGCCGCCTTTTCCTCCACCTCGTCGAGAAGGTCCGCACCTGGGACCGCGCGCGCGTCGAGGAATACCGCGCCGCCCGCGACTACGAGGGTCTGGAGCTCTACACGCTCCAGCACCTGATGGGCGTGCGCTGAGCCGGCGGACGCCGGCACTTACTTTCTCTTCACGCGTTCCGCGCGCCGACGTCCGGCGACGGTGCGGCAGATCTCGCACCTGGTGCCATCGCATCCGCGCGCCGTGCAGTGCTCGCGACCGTAGAAGATGATCCGCAGGTGCAACTGGTTCCAATGCTCGCGCGGAAACAGCGCCTTCAGGTCTCGCTCGGTCTGCTCGACGCTGCGGCCGGAGCTCAGCTTCCAGCGCCGCGCGAGGCGGTGGATGTGGGTGTCCACCGGGAAGGCCGGCACACCAAAGGCCTGCGCCATGACCACGCTGGCGGTCTTGTGGCCCACGCCGGGCAACGCCTCCAGGTCCTCAAAGGTCCGCGGCACCTGCCCGCCGTGCTGCTCCAACAGCAGCCGCGATAGGCCGGCGATCGCCCGCGCCTTCTGCGGCGAGAGGCCGCACGGCCGGATGATCCGCCGGATCTCCTCCTCCGGCACCCGCGCCATCGCCTGCGGATTGTCGGCGACCGCGAACAGCTCCGGCGTCACCAGGTTCACGCGCTTGTCCGTGCACTGCGCCGAGAGCAGCACCGCGATGAGCAGCGTGAACGCGTCCTTGTGGTCCAGCGGCACCGGCGTCTCCGGGTAGAGTTCCGCGAGACGGCGGTCGACGTAAGCGGCGCGTTCGGCGCGGGTCATGGCGCAAACAGACGCGCTTCGCGCGATGAAACAAATCCTTAAATCCCCGGCCGCGCGGGGAGAACGCGGTTGCGGGCGGGTTGGGCCGACATACGGTCCCGCCAACATGCCCACGCTCCGCGACGCGTTCGCCCCCACCGACTCCTTTGCCCGCCGCCACCATGGGGATGACGCCAGCGAGACCGCCGCGATGCTGGCGACCCTCGGCTACCCGTCTCTCGAGGCGCTCGCCGACGCGGCCGTGCCGGCGGCCATCCGCCGCGGACCGCTCAATCTGCCCGCCGCCGCGGGCGAAACCGCCGCCCTCGCCGAACTGAGGAGCATCGCCGCCGAGAACCGCGTGCACCGCAGCTTCATCGGGCTGGGCTACCACGACACCGCGACGCCCGGCGTCATCCAGCGCAACATCCTCGAGAACCCCGGCTGGTACACGGCCTACACGCCCTACCAGGCGGAAATCTCCCAGGGCCGGCTTGAGGCGCTGCTGAATTTCCAGACGATGGTGTGCGACCTCACGGGCCTCGAGATCGCCAACGCCTCGATGCTCGACGAGGGTACCGCCGCCGCCGAGGCAATGATGATGTGCCACCGGCTCAAGGAGGGCGCCGCCGCGGAGCACCGCGTGTTCTTCGTCTCGGAGCAATGCCATCCGCAGACGATCGACATCGTGCGCACGCGCGCCCACCCGCTCGGCATCGAGGTCATCACCGGCGACCACCGTTCGTTCCAACCCGGACCGGCCTGTTTCGGGGTGCTGGTGCAGTACCCCGACACCACCGGATCGGTCCACGACTTCGCCTCGTTTTTCACCGCGGCCCACGCCGCGGGGGCGTTCACGATCGTCGCGACGGACCCGCTGGCGCTCACCCTGCTGCGCCCGCCGGGTGAGTTCGGCGCCGACGTCGCCGTGGGCTCCGCCCAACGCTTCGGCGTGCCGATGGGTTTCGGCGGACCCCACGCCGGTTTCCTGGCCACCCGCGACGCATTCAAGCGCCAGATGCCCGGCCGGCTCGTCGGAGTGTCCCGCGACGTGCAGGGCGACACCGCGCTCCGGCTGGCGCTCGGCACCCGCGAGCAGCACATCCGCCGCGAGAAGGCCACGTCCAACATCTGCACCGCGCAGGTGCTGCTCGCTGTCATCGCCTCGATGTACGCGGTCTACCACGGCCCCGACGGCCTCCGGCGCATCGCCGGCCGCGTGCGGGCACTTACGCGGCTGCTGGCCGACGGCCTTCGCGCCGTGGGCGCCAAGGTGAACGCCGAACCGGTGTTCGACACCCTCACGATTTCCGGCATCGACGCGGCCCGCGTGCACGCGGCGGCCGCGGAGCGCCGCTTCAATCTGCGGCCGGTCGATGCGCGCACGGCGGGCGTGAGCCTCGACGAAACAACCACGATCGAGGAGGTGAACGCGCTGCTCGCCTGCTTCGGCGCGAAGGCGGCCGATCCCGCCGCGCCCGCGCCGGCCGAGATGCCCTACCCCGCGCCCCACGCACGCGCGTCGGCGTTCCTCACCCACCCGACGTTTCGTCGCCACCATACCGAGCACGAGATGCTCCGTTACATCCGTCGGCTGGAATCGAAGGACCTCTCGCTTTGCCACTCGATGATCTCGCTGGGCTCGTGCACCATGAAGCTCAACGCCACGAGCGAGATGTTTCCCGTGACCTGGCCTGAGATCGGCCGGGTCCATCCTTTCGCACCGGCGGAACAGACCCGCGGCTACCAGCGCCTCTTCCGCGATCTGGAGGAGTGGCTGGCGGAGTGCACCGGTTTCGCCGCGGTCTCGCTCCAGCCCAACGCGGGTTCACAAGGCGAATACGCCGGCCTCCTCGTGATCCGCGCATACCACGAGGCGCGCGGGGAAGGTCATCGCAACATCTGCCTGATCCCGACCAGCGCGCATGGCACCAACCCCGCCAGCGCCGCGATGTGCGGCTATCGTGTGGTGCCCGTCGCCTGCGATGCGCAGGGCAACATCGATCTCGGCGACCTGCGCGCCAAGACCACCACGCACGCGCGCGATCTCGCCGCGCTCATGGTCACCTACCCGTCCACGCACGGCGTGTTCGAGACGTCGATCCGCGAGGTGTGCGAGCTGATCCACACGCACGGCGGGCAGGTCTACATGGACGGCGCCAACATGAACGCGCAGGTCGGGCTCACCTCGCCCGGCCATATCGGCGCCGACGTCTGCCATCTCAATCTCCACAAGACCTTCTGCATCCCGCACGGCGGCGGCGGTCCCGGCATGGGACCCATCGGCGTAGCCGCGCACCTCGCGCCTTTCCTCCCCGGTCATCCGGTCGCCCCCGGCGGCGCGGCCGCGCCGGGCGCCAGTCCGCGCATCGGCGCGGTTTCGGCGGCCCCCCACGGCTCCGCCTCCATCCTCGTCATCTCGTGGATGTATATCCGCATGATGGGACCGGACCAGCTGGCTGAAGCCACCCGCCGCGCGATCCTCAACGCCAACTACGTCGCAAAGCGACTCGAGGGCCGATTCCCCGTGCTCTACCGCGGCGAGAGCGGGCTCATCGCCCATGAGTGCATCATCGACCTGCGCGGTTGGAAGAAACACGGGCTCGAGGTCGAGGACGCCGCCAAGCGCCTCATGGACTACGGTTACCACGCGCCCACCATGTCGTTTCCGGTTCCGGGCACGCTCATGATCGAGCCCACCGAGAGCGAGTCCAAGGCCGAGCTCGACCGCTTCTGCGACGCGATGATTTCGATCCACGCCGAGATGCAGGCGGTCGCCGAGGGCGCGAGCGACCGCGCCAATAACCCGCTCAAACACGCTCCGCACACCGCGAAGGTCGTCTGCGCCGACACCTGGGATCGCCCGTATCCGCGGGAGCAGGCCGCCTTCCCCGACCGTCACACGCGCGCCGCCAAGTTCTGGCCGAGCGTCGGCCGGGTAGACAACGTCCACGGCGACCGGAACCTCGTGTGCTCCTGCCTCGGCATGGAGGCCTACGCCGAGACCCCGAAGAAGGGCTGAAGGCGGGAAGCCGCCAGCGGGTTCCCGGCGAGTCGGGTAGACCACCTCCGGCCGTCGCGCACACGGTATGGTCCGCGGCGGCAGACGCGGCTACACGACATGTCTTTCGTCCGGAAAAGCCCGCCCGACTTTCGTTAAGAGACACGCGCGAGGTGGCCGAGGGTGTTTAGCCGCCCAGGGCGGGTTTCCTCGGATCGTCGGAACCTCCTTCCGCCCACTCCCTTTAGCTTCCTGCCCGGTCTCTGGTCCTCGCTAGGCTCGGGCTTGGCTCTTCCCTCTGAAAAGTAGCGGAGTCGAAAAGCTTGTCGGTCCTGCAACGCGGGCGTTCATTGGCGGGACTTTCACGCCGCCCGCCCCATGAAAACCGACCTCAGCCGCCGCTCGTTCCTTCGCACCACCTCACTTGCCGCGGGCGCCACCCTTGCCGCCCGCGCCATCGCACCCGCGCACGCCGCCCCCGTCGGTTCGAATGATGCCATCCGCATCGGCATCATCGGTCTCAACAAGGGTTCGGGGCACCTCAAGACCCTGCTGCAGATGCCCGACGTCCGGGTCGCGGGGCTCTGCGACCTCGATCCCGCCGTCCTCGCGAGGGTCGCGAAATCAATCCCGGAAGCGAAGGGAAAACCCTTCCTCACCACCGACGCCCGCGAGCTCATCGCGCGCCAGGACATCGACGCCGTCATGGTCGTCGCCTGCAACCACTGGCACGCGCTGCTCACCATCTGGGCCTGCCAGGCCGGCAAGGATGTCTACGTCGAGAAGCCGATGTCGCGCACCGTGTGGGAGGGCCGGAAGATGATCGAGGCCGCGACGAAGTACGGCCGCATGGTACAGGTCGGCACGCACTACCGCTCCGAGACCGGCCTCGCCGAGGCGATCAAGTACCTCCACGCCGGCGAGCTCGGCAAGATCCACCACATCCGCGCGATCGTCTACAACCTGCGCCTGTCGATAGGACGCCGGCTCCCGTGGTACCCGACCGATGTGAACTACGACTATTTCTGCGGCCCGGCGCCGGTGCGTCCGATCGAACGCAACCGCATGCACTATGACTGGCACTGGAGCTGGGAGACCGGCAACGGCGAGCTCGGCAACAACGGCGTCCACGTGCTCGATATCGCGCTCCGCATCGCGCGGCACGACCTCGCGCCGCGGCGCATCTTGAGCTGCGGCAACCGCTACGGGATCGACGACGCCGCCGAGACGCCCAACACGCACCTCGCCGTCTACGACTATCCGAGCATCCCCCTGATCTTCGAGCACCGCGCACTGCCCGCCAAACCAGGCGTGTCGTATCTCGACCAAGTGGGCGGTCTCCGCACCGGCGTCATCGCCTACTGCGAGGGCGGCACCGTCGCCGGTCTCGTCGGGGCGACCGCCTTCGATAAGGACAACAAGGTCATCAAGAAATTCCCGGGCGACGGCGGCGGCACGCACGTGCGGAATTTCCTCAACGCGATGCGCTCACGCCGGAAGCAGGACCTCGCCGCCCCCGTCGAGACCGGCCACCTCTCCGCCTCGCTCTGCCACTACGGCAATATCTCGTACCGCGTCGGCGAGTCCGCCGCGCCGGCGCAGGTCGAGGCCGCGCTGGGCGCCTTCCCCGCCGCGCAGGGCATCCACCGTGAACTGCAGACGCACCTCGGTGTCCACGGGATCGACCTCGCGCGCCAGCCGTTCCAGCTCGGCCCTTGGCTCGATCTCGACGCCACCGGCGACAACATCACTTCCGTCGGAACGCCGCGCCCCGGCGCCCTTGAGCACGCGCGTTTCCTGCTGAAGGAGACGCAGCGCGCCCCGTATGTGATCCCCGACGTCGTCTGAGCTCCTCGCGCGCATCCACGCCAATCGTTTCGTCGCTCAGCGACGTCTCGCTGGTGGAGCTCGAGCACCGGCTCGTTGCCCGGGGCTTCAAGGGCTCGCACGCGGCTCCCTTGCTGCGCGCGTTTTATGCCGGCGGGGCGCACGCGCCGGCCGAAGCCGGCCCTCGTCGTCAACCCGCCGGACTGCGGGATTGGATCGCCGCCGAATTCCCCGGCGTCGCTGCCTCCCCGG